>Ga0326727_10016997_pt1 | contig 15210 bp, 19 predicted proteins | sample MB2enrmetagenome_FD_207643 | JGI IMG/M metagenome (GOLD analysis project Ga0326727, IMG submission 207643) | Lab enriched peat soil microbial communities from McLean, Ithaca, NY, United States - MB29MY | ecosystem: Environmental > Terrestrial > Soil > Wetlands > Peat | place: USA: New York... | reverse complement strand
CCGCTCTCATCATCGAAAATCGTCTGCTCCACCAACTCTGAAATGATGTGGCCAATCAGGATGTGGCACTCCTGAATGCGCGGGGTTTCTGTTGATGGGACACAGATGCAGTGATCCACCGCGTTCTTAAGTTCCCCTCCCGTGCAGCCGGTCAAAGCAACCGTGTGCACCCCCATGTTCCTGGCGACCGACACAGCGCGAACTACGTTGAGGGAGTTGCCGCTGGTCGAGATGCCGATCGCGACATCCCCAGGACGTGCCAAAGCTTCAATCTGTCGTGAGAAGACTCGATCAAAACCGTAGTCATTACCGATCGCCGTCACACATGAAGTGTTTACAGACAGAGCCAACGCTGATAGGGCGGGCCGATCAAAGGCGAAGCGTCCCACAAACTCCGCAGCGATATGCTGTGCGTCCGCCGCGCTTCCGCCATTGCCAAACAGAAGTACCTTGTTCCCTTCTCGGAACGCGTCGACCAAGAGTTCGCTTACCTTGGCCACAACAGACACTACCTCCGGGCTTCTGAGCAGAAGCTCCTTGACAGCGATTGAAGCTTGGATCGATCGGCTCACGCGATGTTCGAAATTATTAGTATTTGTCATTCACTTTCCCCCACGTAAGCCGCGGTTGGAACGATCTAACGACTCCGTGCGCGAAGGAGCCGAAAGGCTGCCCCCGAACCACGGCCTCGTCAAGAGAATCGCAAAAGTTGAGCGCGCGCATAGTCCGCCGGAATGCCTATGTCAATGAACATCCCATGCTGCTCCTGCGCATACATTCCTTGGTCGAGCAACCGCGGGAATACATTTCTTTCCAGGTAAGATGCAGAGCGCGGTGAGCGGAATCCACAAGAGTCGCTTGATCACAGTTGATCCTCGGGGAAAGGTAAGGATAAATCACGGCGGCGGGGATTGGACAGCTCCCCTTGTAGCCGCTAGTTCTGAGGAGCTCTGGCATCAACGACCTTTCAGCCATGCGCAAAACGTTGCCATCTTCTCCTGTAATCGTAGAGCTCGGCCAAAGAGCTTGACGATCTCAAAACGAGCAGCTTGCAGACCGGCGCGACCCAAAGCTTCATCGTCATTAGTCGCGAGCAAGGCGTAAAGAGGTCCCTTGCCATCAAGTTCGCAGTTCAGAGTGGTCTATCCCAGTTCCGTCACGGGCAAAGCGCGGAGCCCGTCAGCGAGTGGAAAACCGTTCGGCGTGCGACAGATGATAGCGCTGCTGGCAATCCGCGATTTGCCAACCACGTTACGCACGAAATCGAGATTCACGGCGTCGCCGGCGGCGGGCACTTCGCTCCACTTCGCTTCGAACAGTTCCAGGCGTCCACCGATGTCAACCACAAAATCCACTTCACGCGTACGGTCACGCCAGAAAAACAGGCTACCCACGCGTCCTGCGCGCCGCTCGCGCTCGCGCAATTGGGCAAAGACAAATGTCTCCCAGATGGCACCTGCTCCCGGCGCTTGACGAAGAGCTTCCTCGGAGCGGACGTTCAGCAGCGCACAAAGGAGGCCGGTATCCGCCAAGTAAAGTTTGGGACTTTTGACGATGGACTTGGTGCGGTTCGAGAACCATGGCTCCAGCAACACTATCTGCCCGGAAGCCTCCAGTGTGGACAGCCAGTTGTTCGCAGTGGAGGGAGCAATGCCTACATCTCGCGCCAGATCAGCCTTATTCAACAAGTTTGCAGAACGGAGAGCACAAGCGCGCAGAAAGCGCTCGAAATCCCGTAGGCTGCCCACGTTGGCGAGCGACCGCACGTCGCGTTCCAGATAGGTGGCCAGATAAGAGTTGTAGAAGGACATCACGTCGATGTCCGGGTTGGCATGCAGTTCCGGAAACCCCCCCCGCACGATGGCAGATTCGAGTACGGTTTGCGGCAGTGCCGCGCGGATCTCCGCAAAGGACAGTGTTTCCAATTCAGCAATGTCGGCCCGTCCGGCCAGTGACTCGGAAACACTCTTGATTAGCGTGAATTTCTGAGAACCGGTGAGCAGGAACTGTCCGTTGCGGGCCCGGCTAGCATCCACTGCACCCTTGAGGTACCTGAATAAGCCGGGCGCATATTGCACCTCATCGATGATCACTGGCGATTGGTGGCGGAGGAGGAAGCTTTGCGGCTCTTTTTCGGCCTGTTCGGCTTCGGTTGGGAGGTCGAGCGATACGAATTCATGCTTCGGAAAGAGCCGTCGAAAGGTGGACGTCTTACCGGTCTGGCGGGCGCCGGTCAGCACTACGACTGGACGGGTCCGTGCGGACCTTAGAAGGCGTGGCTCAATATCACGCGTTATCCACATGTGCTGATTATGCGATACAACCGTATATTTTGCAAGACCTCAATTGGCGTTGTTTACCAGCATAGCCGCCTTCGCATACGACATCTGCGCCAGCAAATCCTGCGTCGCGACGGCTGGCGGTGTGAAACGTGCGCCGCGATGTCGAATCTCGAGGTGCACCACCGGAAGTTCCGCAGCCATTCGGGGTCCTCCTCCGAGGAGAGCTTGATCACGCTCTGCACGGCATGTCACGCCAGAGTGCACCGCCGCTAGGGCGTCAAACGGGTTGCTTCTAATTATCCGCTGCCGGGCTGCTGTGGAACTCGACCTCCAAGCGTTCGAAGCTGTTCTTGACAAGATTGGGTACCGAGCTGTCCCCTTGATGCCGCCGCTGCGGCAGTCTCCACTTCTCGCCTTACCTCGTTTCCGCTTGCAGCTTACGAGATCCGAAGCCTTTGATCAACGATTCCCGCTCTCTAAGGAAACGCAACCCCGCCTGTAGCGATCGGTAGGCGCGCAGTCTTCCGTTCTATCTTCGAGAGTGCGCTTGTGGCCTGGGCGAGGTGCGTACAATGAACCTCGGATTGATCGTCCAGTCTTGGAGCCCAGATGTTCATCGACCGGCACATCTAATTCGGCGGTGTGCGGCGTGTCAAAGCCGTCCAAGAACGTCAACGTCAGCGGAAGTTTGAATCCGTGCGAGTACTCGGAGGGGATCCGTGTCGGGGACTGTCCCAAGAGCACGCCTTCCAAGGGCTGCCCGGGCTTCACCACCACACCGATGCGGTGATTGAGCACAATATCCCGAGGATACTCAGGGCCGAGATCGAATTTGTAAACTTCTGATGTCTCATTTGCCCACCAGTTCATGTGGCACGGCCTCTCCCGCAGTGCGAGGTCCCCGAAATCCTGAAGGCGTACCGCCCGATCCGAGGTTATCCGTAATTCAAGGATGACACCCATCCCGCCGTGGTGATCGAATGCGGCGCTGTGCATGGGATCATTTTCAATCGTCAAATTTGGAAGATTGTGGCGGCGAAAGTAACGGATCTCCCGAAGATATCCTGCATTGTGGATCCGACGAATGATCGCGATCTCTTTCCCGTTTGGCATAGGCAGGCCCCTTTCTCCGTAGGCTGGATTTATGCAGCACGACGTGCACTACATACACAACGTTCATGACGTCCGTTCACGGCGGATCAGGCGAAAGACTTTTGCACAGATCGCATTTCTCGATCTGCCCTCGAAAAAAAGGAACGTCGATGGAACGGGCAAGCTGATGGATTCGCCGTTTAGACTCAGTCGAGAGTTGAAATCCATAACCGCGGCTGTCGCGACGCTGTCCAAGCGAAAAGGAGCTCAGGATATTGCCGACCTTGCGAGCCTCGAGATGGTACCCGTCGTTGCGAAGATCCAGAATTCCGTTCGCGAGTCCCGCGATTTCTCCAACGTGGACGCTTGCGCGTCCTTCATGGCACGCGATCAAGAGTGCCTCCAGAACGACCGCCGATTCGGATCGGGCATGATCGAGGCGGCATCTCTCGTCCTGCGGCTCCAACAGTTTCACGACGCGATTCTGCAGTTCCACGCTGTTCGGAAAACAGGATCCAAGAACAGATGCCAGAGCCCGAGTGCCGCCACGGAAGCTGTCGGCATCGAACGTCGCACCGGCAACCCGCGAACGGTTTTTCAACCGATATGCCAGCAGTTGCGGCTGGAAATCTTTCGCGATTTTCTGCAACGCTTTGGCGTCAACGAGGGACGGACGGGTCTGCGGTGTCGCATTTATGCGCAGGAACGTAGCCGGAATCCTATCGTCCAGTTCGTGGCCACTTGTTAGAACCACTGCGGAGAACGGCCGGGTTACAACCCGTCCAGCTTGCTTCACGGCAAATCCGGAATGTTGCGTTGCGTCCAAGAATTTGAGTAGAGCGCTGGATGGCCTTGGATCGCTAATGAGAAAAGTCGGTGAACAACCAGCCGGCAGATTCCAACAGTCAGCAGGTTCGAACCGCGTCGTCCGAATGGCATGACGACAGAAAGGCGCTAATAGTTCGAGGAACTGCAAGATTTCCCAGGCGTCGATCCCATTCACAATCGCGCGGGGTGCGGGATCCCGGAACTCCGCGAAATGGGTGGCGAAGGCGAAGCAAGTTGTCCGTTCGGCATTGTTGCGATCCAACCCGCGCGTTGACTGGAAAACCAGACCGATGCCGTTGAAGAGATCCTCGGGAGACTTGTAATCGGAAATGCCGGTTGCAAGTATGATCTCGCTCGGGAGAGCCTCACCGATTGCCGCCGGAGTAAATCGTCGCCCGCCAGACTGGAATTCCCGGCACTTGACGGCGCGACCGTCATGCCAGCGCAAGAGGAGGGTGGTTTTCTCGCCGCTGCGGATCAACTCAAGTTGACCCCCATCCGGTAGGACCGCACTCGCAATTGGGAGTGAAATAACAGCAGCCATGAAGTTTTCTCCCCGGCACTAGCCGCCCTAAACGCGGGTAGTCTGCACCATTCCGGCGCAATGCCGCTAATTTTCAGAATATGGGAATACGTTCCAGACGAGGGAAATACGTTCCAGACTATCGAGATGCGTGCGTGAAATTGCTTGATCCACTGTCCCGGGTATCGGGTACTCGGGATAATCAGCCTACGATCATGGCTGACAGAGTAAGTTTAATTTCGCCGCGGCAGAGAGTCAACGACAACGATCGATTCCGAGAACGGGCGTCGCTTCTCGCCGGCTCCTTCCGCCGGCGCATTAAGTGTCTCGATTGCACGGGCAAGAAATCAGGCTTTCCAGCCTACAGTCCTTTTTTCTCAAGCTTCAGAAACAACTCGGTCGCTCGTCGCAGATCCCGGCTGGCGTCTGGGCGGCGGGGAGAGGTTGTCAAAGTTGCTTTGCAGCATTTGCAAGCCTGCCACCAAGCTTTTTATTGGCTCTACGGAACGACGGAAGCAGCGGGCGCGCTCGCGAGATAGCGGCGCAGAGCGTCCTGCCATTCCGGCATGTGAATGTTGTAGGCGTGCAGGCTGTCAGGCGACAGAACGGAGTAGGCGGGACGCCGCGCGGGGCGCGGGAATTCGGCTGTGGTCACGGGCTTGACTTTCGTCTCCAGTCCGGACGCTCGCACGATTTCGGTGGCGAAGTCGTACCAGGTGCAGTTCCGGAATTGATGACGTGGACAATGCCGCGGGCAGACGCCCGGCAAAGTTGAATCAGGGCGGACGCGAGATCGCACGTGTAGGTCGGGCTGCCCCGCTGGTCGTTCACCACCGAAATCTCAGGGCGGGCGGACGCCAGCTTCAGAATCGTCGCCGGAAAACACTTGCCTCCGTGGCCGAACAACCACGCCGTCCGCGCGATACAGACGTCGGGCAGGATTTCGATGAGCCGCTCCTCAGCGCGGGCTTTCGTCCCGCCATAAACACTGTTCGGATTTCTCGGATCGCTGGTTTGGTAAGGCGATCGCTTGCTGCCATCAAAAACGTAGTCCGTGCTCACGAACAGCAATCGCGAGCCGGCTTCGCGGGCAGCCTCGGCCACATTGACCGCGCCCTCGCAATTTACCGCGAACGCCAGGTCTCGGTTGGACTCACAGCCATCCACGTCAGTGTAGGCTGCCAACAGGAGAATCCACTCGGGACGGGAATCGCGAACCAAGTCGCGAACGCGTGTGTGGTCTCGCAGGTCGACGTCTTCTATAGACAGCGCGGTCAATTGATCGTGCTCACCGCTCAGCGCCGGAACCAGATCGTGGCCCAGCAGACCGGAAGCTCCGAACAGGGTAACGCGCATAGGGACGTTGTAAGGGAAACTCCGCGCGACAGGGGCACTGAATTCCCATGATGTCATTTCTCTGTTTGGCCGGTCAGGAGCCGATCCACTGACTTCCTGAACTCCCTGTTGATGGCCAGCAGTACAGCTGATCTTGGCCCCTCTTCTCCCACTCTCCTGTCGAAGCACCCGAAGCGCGATGGTTTTCTTTTCCGATCAACGATGCGCTGAGCGTCTCGCCTCAACGCCGAAACGCCAGAAATCGTCACCAGGCCTTTCGCAGCGCTGCGAGTCCTTGAAGATAATCCTCATCTTCGATCCTGCTCTCCACCCTGAACTCGGTCAAGATCGTCATCATCTGCCCCACGGGGACTCCGGCAAGCTCGGCAGCTCGGCTCAGCGATGCTTCACCCTTCTTGTACCTTTCCACCGCGAGTAAGACTCTGCCCCGGGTAACCATATCCCGCACGGCCTTGGAAAGATCACTCCGCTGTTCCTTTGTGATCTCGTTCAAAAATTTGAAATTCTCACGATCCATTCGGATGCTCATTGTCTTCGTCATGTCGCTGTCTCCAGTCTGCGCCTGGCGTCTTCCAGAATTGACTTTTTGTAACGCCCGTGCCTTGCCAGCCCCTCAAGTTTCACGACAGCTTCGCTCGTCGTGAGTAATCGCTTTTCGCACATTCGCACCAAGATGGCTATCGCCGTTGTAAACGCAACGCCAAGCAACTTGCACGCATTGATTCCATTCTTGTCATCGATGCCCAAAACCCGAGCTTTCTCCGCGAGAGCCAGGACGATGGCCTCCGCTTCACCCCTGCCGAGGCCAAAGTCTCCCTGCAATTTCGTAACGAACTTCCTGTCCTTGACAGCGATGACTCTGATTCTCGATTCCTCCAGCGCCTTTTGAATCATGAGCGCATCCAGCGATTTCTTAACACTGCAGCACTCCTTCGCAACCTCAAGCGGAATGGCGACCTCGAGCTCGACACCACGGAGGAAGGGGTCGAGTGTCTCTGTCTTCGCAATCAGAATCAGCGTCGAAGCATCGAAGATGAACATGTATGACAATATATTACACACGTAATCTTAACATAGACACAGCGCCCCAGCAAGTGCCTGTGTACATTGGAGAGACTTGGGAAGATATCGCGGCCAGCGGTAGCATGCTCTAACGATATCCTGATATCGGTACAACTCTGGGGAACGCACACATGAGGTTCAACTTCCACGGCGTCACGCCACGGCAGATCCCTGGAACGTTCGCGCAGGTCGAATCAGTACGGAAAAGTGCGATCCGGCTATTTATCCTGGCTGGAGTGCGGCTCCCGGTTTGCGAAGCGGACCCAGCCATTGGCAAGAAGTTGGCGTTCAAGTTCCGTAAACTCATCGAGGTCCAACGCTGCGGCGAGATCAATGTCCCCCGTGTGCCGGGACTCCGCTGCGCCCGCCAGATGCGCCGCGAAGGCGTTTGCCGACCCGGGCACCTGGTAGTGTAGACGATACGTCAACTGCCCGCGCCGTTGCCGGCACCGCTACCTCAATGGTTGGCAAGAGACCTGGTGACAAAGCCCAGGCTCTCGACCGAACCCAGCACCATCCATTCGGAATCCTCCGGGCGGGTCCCAAGTCCTCGCGGGGTTATCTCAACGCTACGGTGGCGGGCGTGATCCAGCTGAATCGGGAAAGGGGCAGGCTTTCACAAATCAGTGGGAGCTGCGAAGGGGTTTTCGATACGCATACCTGCGATCGTCTGTCCCGCGTTCAGGTCTTCCGAGAGGATCCGATTGGCACCACTTTTGAGAGCAGACGCGACAATGAGAGCATCCCAGAATCCGATCTGGGATTCATCCTCGATTCTAAATGCAGTTGAGATTTCAGCAGGTGTGGTGTCGACGCACCAGATTGCGTAGCTGCTCACGACAAGGCGGGCCGATTCTTTCGATATCGGATGCGGAATCTTTCGCGTGACATTCACGTAGAATTCCTGCAGCACCTGCATGCTGAGAACGCCAGTCCGTTCGCTCCAAAGCTCATGGAGAACCATCTTCGCGGCTTCATGCTTTGCTTTGGCATCGACGTCGTGAGCGTAAATCAACACATTCGTATCGACAAATGTCCTATCGCTCATGCAATTCGTCCCGGCCCGCTCGGATTATTCCGCCCATGTGAAATCCTTTGTCGAGAATCGCCCTAGCCTGCCGTTCGGCGCGGTTGTACGCTTCTTCGTCGCCAACGAGGAACTCGATCTCCTTGGCAAGGAGGCCACTGATCGAAGTTTCATGTCGGGCAGCGAGAATCTTGGCCTTCTTGAGCAGCTGCCGACTCAGACTTATCGTGACGTTCTGCTTCCCGTCATTCCGTGAAGTCGTCATGGTTGCCTCCCAGTTTCACGTAGAATACGTGTAGCACATATTTCACGTGCAGACAAGGAAACTTTGGGAGTGCCTGGTCCCTAGGCGACGTAGCCTTTCTCCCAGGAGTTGCTCAATTTAAAATGGGCGTCCCGGCCCGCTTGGGATTCGGTTGGCGTCACTGTGCAACCGGGGTGCACAAACTTATGGCTCGGTATCCCGCTCCACTCAAGAGCCAATGCCAACGATGTTGCAGCCAGGCGCAGGCAAAAGCCAAATACATAGCGAGTGTGTCCACCGGTTGCACATACTCCCATTATAGCGAACAAATGGCGAACTAAATATCTTCTTCACGCCGCGGATTGAAGTGGTCCGGCCCTTGCGGTGAGTCGGGAGATCGGCTATGATAGAAAGGTAGAAGATTGGTACAGATAGGTAGAAACACCATGAGCCTCAACGTCAAGGACCCGGAAGCCCACCGTCTCGCACAGGCGATCGCCCAAGCCACCGGCGAAACGATGACCCGCGCCGTCACAGAAGCTCTGCGGGAGCGCTATGAACGTCTCCAGAGGCGCAATCCCGAAACGCTCGCCACCGACATCCGGGCGATTGCCAAGCGCGCAGCCGCCCACATCAAAGGTCCGTATCTTGATCATGCTGAGCTCCTGTACGACGAACACGGCCTTCCCAAATGATCCTCGACTCTTCGCCGCTCGTCGCCATCCTAGCGGAGGAACCGGATGCCGAACTCTATATCCAAGCCATCAGCCTCGCCCCGCGCTGCCGTATATCCGCCGGGAATTTCATCGAACTCTCGATTGTCATCGAGAGTCAATTCGGCATGGAGGTCGCCCAGCAATGCGACGCACTGTTTCGCCGCATTGGCATTGTGATCGAACCCGTGACTGTCGAGCAGGCGCATCTCGCGCGCCAGGCCTTTCACGACTTCGGCAAGGGCCGCCACGTGGCAGGGCTGAATTTCGGTGACTGCTTCGCCTATGCGCTCGCCAAACTCACTGGCGAGCCTCTCCTTTTCAAAGGGGATGACTTCAAAAAGACAGACATCGTCCCCGCCCTATGACACACGAGTCTCCTGAATGTTGACCGTTTAGGAGTCTTTAACCCTGGCCTTCTGCTTGGCAACCAGGCGCTGCATGAACTTGGACCCGTCCTTTTTCTAGATCCTCTTCTGTATTAAATCCTCTTCGACCGCCCCACTAGACTGCCGCCGCCTTTAACAATCCAATCGACACTTTTCCCGAATTTGGTCGCAACACCCAGAAGGACTTCAAGAGTCGGAGCGACTTTTCCCCTCTCGACTTTTGAGAGCGGACCTTGGGCGACACGCGATCGGGCCCGTGCGAGCTTCATCCGGCAGGTCGGCAGCTGGTCTACACGTGGACGGCGGTCATGCGCTTGAGGGTGGGAAGGGCCTTGATGGTTTTTCCCGCTTCTTGCTGGGCGACGCGCAGATCGTAGAGGCCTTGCAGATTGGTCCAGAATTCGGCACTGGTGCCGAAGAAATGCGCCAGGCGCAACGCCGTGTCGGCCGTGATGTCCCGGCGTCCGGTCAGAATCTGGGTGATGCGATTGGTGGGGACCTGCAGCTGGCGTGCCAGCGAGGCGGCGCTCATGTTGAGTTCCTTCAATTCCTCGGTCAAATGTTCTCCGGGATGGATCGCGAGCAGCATGTTCGTTCCCTTCCTAGTGGTAATCGACAATTTCAACCTTCGCCGGACCGGGGCAGCGTTCTGGCCATTCGAAGCAAACACGCCACTGGTCGTTGACGCGGATGCTGTATTGGCCTTTCCGGCTGCCCTTCAGGGCCTCGAACCAGTTTCCAGGCAAAACGGCAAGGTCGCTGAGCGTCAGGGCCGCTTCGAGCAACTGTGTCCGGCCCCCATGATTTGCCAGTAAGAGTGTTGGTGAAAACGCGGCGCTTAGTGGCTTTGTTTGGTAAACAGCGATGTCTGGCACCCCTTCTTGGGCAAAGCTTGCGTCCTAGTTGCGTCTCCTGGGAGCCCATTCTTGTTGGCGGGAGCATTTCCCGATCCGCCGATATCAGTCTGGCCGGCTCCGGCTCTGTTTGTTTTTCTGGCTAAACCCTGAGACAAAATCCTATGCGCAGACATGCGGCTAGCGACTGCGCTCCGGTCGGGAAGCCAAGCCAGAATCCACAACTCAAGGCTGTAACCGAGAAGCCGGGCAGCCTTCTGGTGCTCTTTGCAGAAGGTGTTAAACCGAAGGCGGTTGACAGGGTGGGTCGCGGAAAAATTCGGCAAGAAAGGGGCACCGCCGAAAGCTTCGTCGATTTTCTCCTGTAATCGTCGAGCTCGGCCAAAGAGCTTGACGATCTCAATACGAGCAGCTTCCAGACCGGCGCGACCCAAAACTTCATCGTCGTCCGCTTGACGCAAAAACTGATCGGCTAAGTCGTCGAACTTGGGAAGTCGGACCCCTTTTTCGCAGCCGTCGTGCGTTTCCGACTGCACTTTTTGTGCTTTGCATTTGTCCGAAGCGAACCGCGATGACCGAGTACGCATGGTGACACCTCCTTTTACTTTACCTGTCTGCTTACCCTTCTACTTACCTCGCCGCTGCTGCTGGATCTCGCGGAGAGTCTGAATGGCGCGGTATAGATCCCTTTTCAGCGCTGCCTCATACCGCAAGATGGAGTCCAACGACGTGTTGAGCTTCGCCTCAATCTGTACGTGGCCGCCCTTCTGGGTTTTGTCCACCGAGGTCCTTGATTCCCGTTCCTGTGCCTGCTCAAACGTTGTATTGCCGGTTCGAACGATTAGCTCCTGGCAATCCCAACCGAGCAGAGCAGCAGATTCGGAATCGCCTGCTTTCGCAAACAAAGGGAGGCGATCTTCGTCGTGATTCTCGGCCACGATCCGCAGAATCGCATTCGCGGCTTTGTGCCGGTCGGTCATTTCCCGCAGCTTCCAACCGTCCAGTGTTTGCAGCATCCACCGGCATGTCGTGATTTCTTCGACCAGCATCCACTCGATCGGTCCCTCGGGTTGTTTGTACTCCGCAAGCTCCTGCAGCAAAGTTTTGTACCGTTCTTCTTCCTCCGCATTCTCGAAGAAGAGTTGCTTCGCCCGAAGACCATGCTTCATCGCATTATGCTTCACATTCGTGCAGTCCTCCGGTCCATGGGACTTCTGCGCGTTCGCGCGATTCGCGCTGATAACTTTTTCAGATACGGTCTTCTTGATTTTCATCTCGATTTCTCCCGACTTGGATTCTGTAGGGGCAATCGGCACGTCTGGGCATAACAGGACGCACCCGCGACGGCAATAAGCCCGCAACGGCGTTCAGGACGTTTTCAGAGGCGATCCAGACGATTTACGCGGAAGGATGGAGACGATTCGAAAGATGATCGAGCCAGTGCCCGCCACATTTGCGGGCTCGAATTAATTGTCTCATAAGAGGGGGAAGGGGGCAAGCGTTTTCGCCCTGACCACCAGGTGGCAGCATCGCGCAGAATCAAACGAACCTGACGCTATGGTTGGCGCAGTCCGGTCACGAAGCACTGTCGCCCCCTGGGGCTAGGTTATGAGTCTTTAACCCTGGCCTTTTGCTTGGCGACCAGGCGCTGCATGAACTTGGGTCCTTGGTGTCCCCTCCGTCGGAGCGTCCACATTGGGTAGCAGAGGAGATTATTTTGATGGATGTCTCTTGCCCCTAACCTTCGTTTTCGTGTCCTGTCGTTGCTCCCAAACCGTTGTGATAGTGGCTTCCAAGTAGTTCGTAACAGAGCGCTTTTCTTTGGCAGCCTCTTCGATTAGCCGCCTCTTAAACTCCGCTGACACCCGCAAATTGAGCGTTTCTGTTTTGGGCATTCCGAACTCACCACTCGTGGAATTGTAAGCCAAAGGCGATGCGAGGTGAATAGACTTGCTATGTATCGCTGTATGCGTTACAATAGCGTTACATTAAAAGGGAGGAAAACATGAATAGAAAAACTAGTTTGTATTCGCGAAATTTACGGCTGGCGAGATCAACGTTCAGCGTCGGAAGACAACAGATCCTTCTCAGACCCCTAGAGCATTTATCTGCGATGCATTTCGACATCGGGTCAGGAGATCTTACGTTGCTCAACAACCACTGGTATGTGACCCACACAGGCTTGTTGCGCATGGCGAAGAGAAGGAGGTGCTCTGGCATGGAAGTCGAAGTAGTCGTCGACCTCTGTGATTCAGCTGCTGGGCGCTATGTTTTCAAAGCCATTGTCTACTGTTCAAGAACCTGCAAGGGCTTCGTCGGCTACGGCGACGCCGATCCGTCAAACGTCTCCCCTCTCGTCCGCGGCGCAGAGATGCGCGTGGCCGAGACCCGTGCCGTCAATCGCGCCCTGCGCAAGGCCTACGGCATCGGTCTTTGCTCGGTCGAAGAAATCGGGACGACCCCGATTCCGGGCGAGAAGCTCCCGCCACAGAACGCGAACGGCAATGGAAACGGCGCTGGCCCCAAGGTTCGTGACCGCCTTTGCCAGATCATCCGCCAGCACAAGCTCGACCCCGAACTGGTCAAGGCCTACGCCGTCGACTTCTGCGGCACCAAGACGCTCCGAGATGCGACCCGCGAGCAGGTCGAGAACTTCGTCCAGCAACTGGCCGAGTGGGCCGAGAAGGACCGCAATGCCCTGCTCTGCCAGCTCAACAGCTATCTGGGCCAGAAAGAAGGTGCCGCATGAAACGTCAAATCGCCGGCTTGCACGCCGCGGATCGCTGTGCCGCCGATCAAATCCCCGACGGAGTCTTCCTCGTTCGGGTGCAACAAGTCCATTTTCGTCGGCAAGCGCAAAAGCCCTACTACACGCTTAGTCTGGCCATCCTTGAGCCCAGCCGTTTTGCCGGCCATGTCATTTGCAGCCGCCTCTATTGCAACCCCAAAGCCTTGTGGAAGCTGAACTGGTTCCTCCGCGATTTCGGCTACGACACCGAAATGCTCGGACGGGATGAGGTCGACGAAACTCAGCTCGTGGGGCTGAGCGGCGCGGTCAAGATCAGCCACATCGTTTTTAACGGCGCTTCCCTGCTCCGGCTCGACGGCTTTGCTCCTGCCGCCCGCTGGGAAGAACTTTCGCCCGCAAATCTGGACAGTTCACAGGTGGCTTGATGACCTACAGCTATACCCAGATCAGCCAGTACTTGAGCTGCCCGCGCCGCTACCGGCACCGCTATCTCGACGGTTGGCAGGAAAAAGACACGCGTGCAACCATGCTCTTCGGCCGGGCCTTCGAACAGGCTGTCGCCGCTCTGTTTCGCCGGGAAGACCCGGCCGCTGTGCTGTTCAAGCAGTGGGGCCTGTGCAAGGACACGGGCCTGACCTACTCGGGCAACGACACCTGGGACCGCATGCTGCAACAAGGCATCCAGTTGCTTGAGCGCTTCGCTCAGGACGGGCGTGTTCGCATTCGGCGGCCTCGTTCCACCCAGCAGATTCAGTTCAATCGGACACTTGGTTCTGGCAACAATTTCGTCGCCTATGTCGATGCCATTGGTGAACTGGATGACACACCATGCCTTCTAGAATGGAAGACGACTTCTGCACGATATCCGGAGGAGCCGGCCGGCATTTCAGCACTGGATCCGCAACTCGTCTGCTATTCGTGGATGACGGGCATCGATGAAGTTGCTCAAGTTGTTTTCGTGCGCAAGCGGCTGGTCGAAGTTCAATACCTCCGCGCCACGATTACCGAGGAACAGCGCCAGGAGTTCGTAGCCCTGGTCGAGGACACGGTCCGACGGATCGAGTCGGGGCTCTTTCTTCCGCACAGCGGCATCCGCTTTCCACAAAATCCGTGCACAACCTGCCCTTTCGTTGGGCTCTGTCTCGACAAACGCGACTTGGTCGAAGCCGCTCTTGTGCGCAAACCCGGAGTTGATCTTGGTCTGTTTGACGAACTTTCGTTTTAGGACGATGCCGATGCCGCCGAAGCTCAATCGCAAGCGCGCGTTGTTTGTCCTCACCAAGATCGACGAGATCCTGGCGTGGGAAACGCAGAAGGAGGCAGAGCGCGACACCCGCTTCGTCGAACTCGGCAGGTATCTGTGCGAGGTGCGGGCGGGACAGTACTGGAGGCTGGAGAAACTGGGGTCGTTTGACGAGTTCCTGGCGCGGCGGTTCCCGGAATCGAGAAGGAAGGCTTACTACCTCATGTCCATCCACGAGCACCTGCCGCCGCAGGCGAGGAAGGATCTGAAGGAAATCGGCTGGACGAAAGGGAGGGAGTTGGCGAAAGTGGCGCGCCGGGATGGTCAGGACTTCGATTGTGCACCCTGGGTGCACAAGGCCCGCTCCATGCCCAGGGAAGATTTCAGGCGGGAGGTGGAGAAGGAACTGACAGGAAAGGAAACGGAGCCGTCGGAGCTGATCTACTTCAAGGTCTACAAGAGCCAGATCCCGGTGATCGAGCAGGCAATCGAGACGGTAGCGCGAATGCTCGGCACGGACAAATCGCGAGGCTACTGCCTGGAGATGATCTGCGCCGACTTCCTCGCGGGCGCGCACCTGGACAACGGCAACCCGGAGATCCTGCTCGACTCGATCTCACGCTACTACAAGTTCTTACCCGGCGAACAGCGGCAGGCCTTCCTCGAGACTTTGCTGGAGAAGGCATCATGAGCATGATTGGTCCCAAAGTCACCCCCACGCGGCTGGACCCTGTGTCCTACGAACGACTGCGCCAGCAGATCTTGTGTCGTGACAACTGGAGGTGTCAATCCTGCGGTACGATGTCCAATCTTGAGGTGCACCACAGGGAGTTTCGGAGCCATTCGGG
>Ga0326727_10016996_pt1 | contig 15211 bp, 13 predicted proteins | sample MB2enrmetagenome_FD_207643 | JGI IMG/M metagenome (GOLD analysis project Ga0326727, IMG submission 207643) | Lab enriched peat soil microbial communities from McLean, Ithaca, NY, United States - MB29MY | ecosystem: Environmental > Terrestrial > Soil > Wetlands > Peat | place: USA: New York... | reverse complement strand
GGATGGCTCCAATGTGAACCGGGAAACGCACCGGCCTGTTCTCCGAAATCATCCCGAAGTAGCTGGTCACAATCCCCGCCGCCTGAATCGCCTTGGAGGAAGGTGGGGCTCCGAAGACCACCGGGATGCTCAACGGCTGAATCGTTGCCGGGTCGAGAAGCGGCGCGGGCAACTGCTTCAGATCGTCGGCCAGCGGCAGAAGATCGCCGCGAATATCGAGAAATGTATTGCGGTGGACCCGCGCCCACAACGTGGTGTTGGCAGGATCCTCGCAGATCATGGTGTAGTGGCCGATGAACTCGATGGTCAGCGTGTTGTTGTGCACCAGCAGTTCCGGCGGAATTGTAAACTCCGCCTCCGCATCCCGGCTGTCGGAGCCGCCTACCTGCCCCGGCGTCGGCTGCACCGTAGCGAACAGCGTTCCATTCATGATCAGCTTCAGGTGGCTGAGCTGCGGCAAAAGGCTGGGAGAAAAGGCGTAATAAATGTGAATCTTGGCGGTCCTGACGACGTGGGTCTCAGGCAGCGTGAAATAGATGTTGTGCATGCTGTCGATGCCGTGCATCTCGATTTGCGGAGAGCCTGCATCGCTCAGCGTGAACGTGTCCACGTAATGTCCCGGCGACCCCGGCGTGTACTTGTCGGTGGACCCATTCGCCGGCGCCCCGGGAAAGCCCGGCGCCTGCCCCCGCGCGCTTTGAGCGCTGCCCGCAAGCAGCGCGGCCAGCATCAGTATCGCCGAAGTGCGGGCTATCGAAAGCGAGCTCGATTTCCTGGCTTGCTTGTCTCTGTCGGTAAAGAGGCTCCGGAAGGTCGATACCAGTCCATGCATCGATATCTGGAAGATACGGCCCAGGCTGTGCAGCACATTGTCGCTCTCGCGTGACTCGCCCCAGCCCAACCACGAGTCCGCTCGTGAATAAAGCACCATGGTCAACACTTCCTCTTCGGCAATCGATAGTTCTTCAAAACGCACCCGCAACACGGATCCCTCCGATGAGACAACCGTGGCGGGCAGATCGGTGCTGATGGCCGGTGATGGAAAGGCCAGGCGCACCTTCGTTTCCGGTGCAACTTCCACCGCCTCGTTGAACCGGATGCTGGTGCCGCCGCTGGACATGTCGATCGTTTCTCCTGCAATCGACCTTCCGTCCGGCATTCTCGCCGTCACCGGCGTCACCACGCTGATGCGCACCGTGGTCCGCAGTTGCCTCAGCTCGCGCGCGACCGCCGTGCACACGCCAAGAATGACAATATTGAAGCAGCACCAGATCACGTTCATCAGCACCGTGCCCGGACGCTCTCGATCCCAGATAAAGAAGCGCGGAATGGCCACAATCAGCCCGGCGATGTTGAATACCAGCATGATCAGGAACGGCTGCGCGATTTTGGTGTCGAAGAATGTGCGCTTCACCACCCCCCCCTTGGCCGTCACGTTGAATTTGCCCAGCCTGGGATTGATGAGCGCCATCATGGTAGGCAGCAGAATATAGGGAGACAGAACCGTTTCGTAGATCTCATTCCAGAATGAGTGCCGGTGCTCCCCTTGGATCCTCGAGTTGGTCACATTTGAAAGCGTCAGGTGGGGCAGCGCATAGGCCAGGATCGCCGCCCAGTATCCGGGAATATTGGTGTGGCTCAGCAACAGGTAGATCAATGGCGCGGTAAGGAAGATCAGCCGTGGCACCGCGTACAAAAAGTGGGCCATGGCGTTGAAGTAGCGGGTTGTCGGTGCGCAGAATCTGAATCATCCCTCGCGCCCAGCGAATCCGTTGTCCCACGTGCGCCGAGAGCCTTTCAGTGGCCAGTCCCGCCGCCTGGGGAATGTTGATGTAGGCCGTACTCCAGCCGTTCATCTGCATTCGCAGCGAGGTATGCGCATCCTCGGTTACGGTTTCCACCGCGATCCCGCCCACATCGTCCAGCGCGTCCCGGCGCAGCACGGCGCATGAGCCGCAGAAAAACGATGCGTTCCAGAAGTCGTTGCCGTCCTGCACCACCCCGTAGAACAGCTCACCCTCATTGGGGATCACGCGGAACTGTTCCAGGTTGCGCTCAAATGGATCCGGCGAATAGAAATGGTGGGGCGTCTGCAGCATCGCCAGCTTGGGATCGCGCAGGAACCAACCCACCGTCATCTGCAGAAAACTCCGCGTCGGCACGTGATCGCAGTCGAAGATGGCCACCAGCGGTGAACTCATGCTCTTCAGCGCGGTGTTGATGTTGCCCGCCTTGGCATACTTGTTGTCCGATCGGATCTTGTAGCCGATGCCGGCCTCGAATGCGAAACGCTCAAACTCCTTGCGCCTCCCGTCGTCCAGAATATAGATATGTAACTTGTCCGCCGGCCAATCCATGTTGAGCGCGCCCAGCGCCGTGTAGCGCACCACCTCCAGCGGCTCGTTAAAGGTCGGAATCAGTACGTCGATATGCGGCCAATCCTCCGTGTTCTCCGGCAGCGCCACCGGTGCGCGCCGCAACGGCCAGATGGTCTGAAAGTACCCCAGAAAGAGAATGACGAATGCATAGGCCTCGGCCAAAAGCAGGCACATGATGAAAAATGCATCCAGCGCGCCCCAGTGACTGGCCGGATCCTGAAAAAACCGCACCACCTGCAGAATGCGCCAGTATCCATAGCGGAAGGTGCAGAACATCGACATCATCATCAGGGTGAGCGTCACCAGATAAGAGTCGGAACTGCGCGCCATGGCCAAGGCCATCAGAATGCTCAAAAGTCCCAGAACGGCCTGTTGCGGCCAGGTCAGGGGAAGAACGGCCAGGAAGCAGAACACTGCTGCCGCCGCAAGCAGGAAGAGCAGGCGGAGAACTTTGGTGAGGATATTCTCCCCTGCCCCGATATCCTGCCAAAGGCCCGTTGCTGTCATCGTTCACTCCAGCGCACTCCGCGATAAGTGCTGCTCGCGGGTGCAGATTGGCTCTTCACCCACCCCGCAAGGCTGCCAAAATCCTCGGCCACGGTGGAATTGGGAGCGTAATCCATCACTGTCATCCCCTCGGCCAGCGCCTCGCTTACGGCCGGCGCGTGACGGATTACAAAAGGCAGTAGACGGTCGCCTAGTTGCTCGCGAAGCACCTCGCGGATATCAAGGTGTAGCGGAAGCGAGGGATCGAACTGATTCAATACGTAGTAAGGCAGCGACGGTTTCCCGGCCGTGCCGCCATTGTGCTGGAAGAAGCTGTCGATCGAGCTGAGGCTCACTACCGAATTCATGTCCGGAACCAGCGGCACCAGCACCAGGGGCGCCGTTCGCATCACTCTCCGCGTCGTCGCGCCGGACGCTGTTGCCAGATCGACGATCACCCGGCTTACTCCCCGCGAGTATTTGGCTATCTCCCCGGTCAGACCTTCCTGGGTTGCCGTCTCCGGACCCAGAGTCTCCGGATCCACCGTCACCATCTGAATCGGCGCGTCCCCGCTGGTCCCTGGGGGGCTGAAGGTCCGTAACAAACCCGGACGCTGATCGTGGGCGCCGAAGAAAAACGGCAGCAATCCATAGGCCGCGGTATCCACCAGCAACACCCGCTCGCCCCGGCCCGATAATGCCCGGCCCAGCGTCGCAACCAGGCTGGTCTTGCCGACTCCGCCGGCAAGTGAGAAAACAGCCACCACGGGGGCCCGCGATGGCGCCTGAGCTGGAGCCGTCTCCACCTGCGCGCCAACTCCCTCAAATACGCCTCTCAGGGCATACCAGCGCGAGGTCAGCCGATCGCGGGAACCCTGTAGGGTATCTTCAGGGGCCTGCGGCACCGCCGGCTGACTGGCCACATCCGGGCGGTCGGGCATCAGCCACGCCGGACGGCCGCTATCCTCCCGTTGTTCGCTCGCGGCCCAGGGATTGGGCGGCGGCGGATGACTTTCTTCGCGCATCGGCGCATGCTGCGGCTGACTTGGAACCGGCCGCTGCGCCTGAGGCGGGGCATAACCCGGGTAATCAAGCTGTGGTGCACGGAACCGCCCGGTTTCCGGCGCAGAGTCTGGAGCTGCAGGCGCAGTGAATCGATCCAGAAGCGGCTGTTGCCAGGCTGCCTGCTGCGCCGCCTGCTGGGCGGACTGCTGAAAAGCCTCAAGCTGTTGCGCGGCCCGTTGTGCGGCTTGCGCCTGCTGGGCAGCCTCTTGTGCGGCCCGCTCCGCAGCCTGTTGTGCGGCATACTGCGCGGCCCGGCGGGCAATCTCCTCGGCAGCCTGTTCTGCTGCCTGGCGTGCTGCGCGCTGCGCTGCTTCTTGCGCGGCTTGCTGGGCGGCTTGCTCGGCTTGGTGCGCGGCTTGCGCGGCTTGCCGGGCAGCTTGCTCGGCTTGCTGCGCGGCCTGTTGAGCTGCCAGTTCCGCCCGGCGCCTGTCTTCTTCAGCCCGTGCCGCTTCCGCCATGCGTTGAATCTCGGCTGCGCGCTCCGCTTCAGTCTGTTGTTGGAGATTCTGCTGCCCCTGGGCCTGCTCCTCTTCGATGGCCTGCTGCACGCGCAAACGGGCCTTTTCCCGCGTCTGCGCTCGCGACGCCGAGAAGTCCCGGTACTTGGCCCCATGCAGATTGGCCCAGGAATAGAGCGTCGCCACGTCTTCAGGCGTTTCATTCTGGTCGTACGGCGGTCTACGATCAGTCATACTTCACCCCGGAATCTTCCCCTGGCACTCCCGATTCGCCGCACGAACTAAATCTTCATTAGGCTTCTTTGCTGCGGAAGGCCAGGACAGACTCACCCAAACGGAGGATGTCCTCACCGGGAATCGTAGTCTCATCGCTGTGGACAGAACAATAACACTTGCACGGTTCTGTCCCTACCACTTTCCCGTCATGGGAAAGGCCCGAAACACCTCATTTTGTTCGCGATGCGGGTTTTTATCACCAACCCGTAACTTATTCTTTCGGGGTGCTGATTACCATCGTACCACCAGCAAAGATTACCTACCTGGAAGTGCAGATCGTGAGCTCCGCGCCATCCTGAACCGCCGCGGCGTACCTGCGCGAGAATGATCCCTGTGTTAGCTTGGAATCAGCGGCCTTGAACGAGCTCGTAGCTCAGTTGGTAGAGCAACGCCCTTTTAAGGCGTGGGTCCTGGGTTCGATTCCCAGCGAGCTCACCATCCCCCGGCCGCGGCCCCATCTCTAACGGAATCTACTCCGCACTACAGAATCCGTTCTCACGCCGGCGTTAGCCCCTCCATCGGCAGCTAAGCCGGAAACCGCCGTGTAAACTCCGCGCCGTATTCGTCCAGCAGTTGCTTCACCCGTTCCGGCTTGCTGGAGCGCACGATCAGGCCCGCATGATGGTGCTTTTTCATGCGAACCACGATCTCCGGATCGTTAAAACCTTCCGTGTCCGGCTCGGCGGTCTGGGCCAGGCAAAGAACGCTGCCCGCGTAGCTCGCGAAGGTCATCGGGGGAACATAAGTCTCGCCGCGAAGATTCCCCACCTCCAGTCGCGCCCACTCCCGCCACAGGTTCAGGCCGGTGGCAACTTCAACCAGCTCGCCAATAAACGCGCCGCCGACCCTGGCCGCGATTTCAAGAAAGTAGTACCGTCCGCCGTCATGCGCGCGGATGTATTTGGCATGCGTCACGCCGCGCACCATGCCCAGAGATGGCGCCAGGCTCCCGTTCAGGGCGGTCAGTTCCTTCCAGTCGCGGCTCTCGCGGTCCACCGTGCGGGTGGTGAACACCCCGCCCTCGTGCATCATCTGCATGGGCGGCGGGCCGTACTGATGCACAACCGAGAACTTCACTTCGCACTCGCTCACCATCGAGTCCACGTAAAAGATGTCGCCAGGCACGAACTGTTCCAGCAGATAGTGGCTCTGCCGGTCGCCCAGGTCTTCAAGGATGCGCCACAACTGCTCCGGCTCCTCAATCCTGTAAATTCCCAATGCGGACCCTTCAGACCGCGGTTTGAGCAGCCACGGCGCAGGCACGCGATCCATATAGTCGCGCAGCTCGTCGTAGTTAAGCACCCGGCAAAACTCCGGAACCAGGAAGCCCAACGCGCGCGCGATCACTCTCATGGCCAGCTTGTCGCGATAGCAGCCCGCGGTGGTTGTCCCCATCCCCGGAATGCGCATGTGCTCGCGAATCTGAGCCGCCGTCTCCAGGTCGAATTCATCCAAGGCAACAATGCGATCGAATCGTCTGCCCCGCGCCATCCAGGAAACGGTGTTCAGAATCTGCTCGCGGTTTAAACCCGTAGGCATGGAAGCCAGATCCTCGAGTGCCTCGCGCGGCCAGTCCGCATCGCGAAGATTGTCCAGCGTGAGAAGTGTGGGCCTTACCCCCATCTCCGCGCACTGGCGCAGAAAGTCGCGCCCTTTTTCATAGCTGGCAATACAGAGAAATCGCTCGATTGCGTCCAACATCGGCCCTCCCGGCCAAAATCGGCCCCAGGTTTGTACCGCTGCCCCTGGTACAAACCTCTGGCTTCCCGCCCCAGTCCCTGGGAAAAGAAATCGGCTTGGACTGCCCGGCGAGGATAGTTCTACCATAGACGCTGCAACCCTAACCGGCCTCTTTGCGCCAGGGACTCTTTAGAATGCTTTCTGCGGACGCAATCATCGAACTGCAAGACCGGCAAACGCGCGACTGGCACCAGCTGCCGTCCGCCGCCGAGGCCAATGCGACAGAAGGCGCCGTAGACCTTTGGCTCCGCTCCGTCTCCCGCCAGCATCGCGCCAACTTCGACCTCTGGCACATTGAGGATGAGGCCCGCGCGCCCGGCATTACCGACGCGGAACTGGCAGCGGTGAAGCGCCGCATCGACCAGACCAACCAGCGCCGCAACGACCTGGCCGAAGAACTGGACTGCGCCTTGCTCGGCTGGCTCGAACCCCGCGGCTTGCCCAATCGGAACGCCCAGCTGAACTCCGAATCCCCGGGCCTGATCATCGACCGCCTCTCCATTCTTGCCCTCAAGATCTACCACACCCGCGAGGAGGCCGAGCGCACCGACAGCGCAGCGCCCCCGGGCCACGCAACCCGCAACCGCGATCGGCTGGCAATTCTCGAAAATCAGCGCGCCGATCTGGCCGGATGCCTCGATGCCCTGTGGCGCGAAACCCTTGCCGGCACTCGGCAATTCAAGCTTTACCGCCAGTTGAAGATGTACAACGACCCCTCTCTCAACCCCGCTATCTACCGCAACCTCCCCGGCTAACTTTTCGATGGCCGCGGCCGGTATCTTTCTGCACAGTAGACTGCCCATTGACGTATTACGGGGTTATGCGTATAAAGAGGGCCTGAGTAGCGTTGTTCCTCGCACGCAGGTTTTAGCCCGGAAGTGATTCGGCTCAATCGGGCGTTCAGGAAGACGCACTCCTGGCAAACCCATGATGCAAGAGGCCCGATCCGCGGCGCACAGCCGCAAAAAATCTGCCCCCGCGACCGCCAAATCCGACGGCCACTCCACCACGGGCACCGGTCCCGCTTTCCAGCACTATCAGGCCGCCGTGCAACTGTTGCAACAAGGCAAGTACGAGAAGGCCCTGGCTGCCTTTGAGAAGCTGCTCCCCGTGGCCCCTGTCGAGATCAAGGAACGCTGCCAGATGTACATCAACACCTGCCAGCGGCAACTCGAGCGGCCCAGCCTGACCTTCGCCACCCCCGAAGAGCATTACGACTACGCCGTCTCCAAGTTGAACACCGGCTATTACGACGAGGCCCGCGAGCAGTTCAACAAAATTCTGGCCGGCTATCCCGAAGCCGACTACGCTTTTTATGGGCTCGCCGTTTTGGATGCGATCACCGGCCAGTCTCAGGATTGCCTCACGAATCTGGCCCGGGCCATCGAGTTGAATCCCCGAAACCGGCTTCAGGCCCGTGTGGACAACGACTTTCAGAGCATGGTGGATGATCCCCGCTTTACGGAATTGCTGTATCCTGAGATTCCGTAAGGCTTGCTTTGAATTCTGCATCTCCCGCCACCGGCAACCTCCCTACGGCGCCCTCACCCGGCGCTGATGCCTCGCCATTCCCGCAGCCTATGCGCGTAGTCGCCATCGGAGGCGGCACCGGCCTTTCCACGCTGCTCCGCGGCCTGCGCCGCCACGTAATCACGGCTGGCCAGCCCGACCCACCTCCAGGCGCCATCGCCGACCTGGCCGCCGTGGTCACCGTCACCGACGACGGCGGCTCCTCGGGCCGGCTGCGCAAGGACTTCAATATGCTGGCCCCCGGCGACCTGCGCAACTGCATGGTGGCGCTCAGCGAAGAAGAAGCCCTGCTGGCTCGCCTTTTCAACCATCGCTTCCGCGCAGGCGATTCGCTCCAGGGACACAACTTCGGCAACCTCTTTCTCGCCGCGCTGACCGAAATCACCGGCGACTTTGCCCAGGCCGTCCAGCTCTCCTCCAAGATTCTTGCCACCCGTGGCCGCATCTACCCGGCTACCACCGCCAATACCACCCTGGTGGCGGAGATGGACGATGGTTCCTTTGTGCGCGGCGAAACCAACATCACCGCCAGCCATCGCCGCATCGTCGAACTCACGCTCGATCCCCCCAACCCCGCCCCGCTCCCTGAAACCATGGAGGCCATCGAGCGCGCCGACCTCATTACCGTGGGACCGGGTTCGCTCTACACTTCGCTCATCACCAACCTCCTGGTCGAAGGCATTCCTGCGGCCCTGGCCAACGCCCGCGGCATGCGCGTTTACATCTGCAACCTGATGACCCAGGCCAATGAAAGCCTGAACCTCACCGCCGCCGAACATATCGAGCGCATCTATGAGCACACCCGCGCGCCCATCTTCGATTGTGCCCTGATCAACACCGCCCCCTTTTCGCCTGAGACGCTGGCCCGCTATGCCGCCGAAGGCGCTTCCCCCATCACCCCGGATATCGAACGCATCCGGGCTCTGGGCGTGCGCTGCATCGCCGGCGACTTTGCCAGCGAAGAGGCCGTGGTCCGGCACGAGGCCGACCGCGTTGCCGGCGCTCTGCTGGCTCTGGGACGCGCCACCCATAATCCACAGAGCTGATCGTTTTTTCTTCCCCGCCCCGTCAATGCTGATTTAGAGTGAGAGGCTGAGTTAAAGTGAAAGCTCGCGCGGCCCTTGGCCTGCGAGATCGAGGAGGAGGTTTCATGCGCAAGACCAGAGTTTGGATCACGGTGGGCTGTTGTCTGTTCACCATGGCTTTGTTCGCCTGGGCTCAAGCTAACCGCAAGCCCGGCCTGTGGGAGATGACCAGCACCATGACCTGGCAAAAGTCGCCCATGCCCGCTGGAATGAATATGCCTCCAGGCATGAATTCACCGTTCGCTGCAAGTACGCACACCATGCAGGTCTGCGTCACCCAGGCCATGATCGACAAGTACGGCTCGCCCATGCCCCAGAGCCGCAACAACCAGTGCCAGGTCAGCAACGTGCAAATGACGGCCAACGGCATGACTGGCAACTGGATTTGCACCGGACAGATGGCAGGCACGGGTACCGTGGCGTCCTCCTGGACCGACGCCGACCACTCCACAACCAAAGTACACTTTGCCGGGAACATGCAGATGGGGCCAAACACAACGCCGGTCGAGTACACCATCGAGTCCTCGTCTGTGTACAAAGGCTCCGACTGCGGCAGCGTAAAACCCGCGCAAATGCCCAGCAACTAGCGCCTCCGATATTTCTGTGGAATCGGATCACCAGGACCTGTGTTTCCCATCCTTTCCGAGACGTTATCGTTGAAAGGATGGGAAGCCAATGGCCCGGCGTGTCCCCTCAGGTGCTTTTCTACGCTAGTTTTCTGAAGGCATCTCGACGTGATCGATGACCAGAACCTGTACCGGCCCTTTTGAAGATTCCAGCTTCAGTCCAAGTTGTTCCTGGATCGCCGTAAAGATCGATGGTCCGGAATCAGGCGTTGGCGCAGCCCCGGATGTTCCGCTGTCCACGGGGGTCGCACCGGTTTCCGGCGTCCACTTCAGCGTAACGTCATATCGCCCCGTAATCCCGGTCTTATCGACCACGACGCGGCCCAGCTCCTTCGACAGTGTCTGAGTCAATGCACGTGTCAACTCCGCCAGGGTAACGCCCTGGGCGGTGAACTGGCCGGTTCCCGACGATATTTTGGTATCCCCCTCGGGTTGCTTTGACACCTGCAGATTGGGCCCCTTTTTTGTGACCGCAAGTGCATAGACCGGCAGGTCCCGTGTCTCCCAATGCACACTCATTTTGAAGCGCTCTGCCAAAAGCTGCTGAAACATCCCTTGCATCTGAACCCTGCGCTGGTCGCGGCCAAGCTTTTGCAGCTGATCGTTTACCGAGCTATCTGCCTTTGCTTCAATGTCGAACGCTCCGTGTTGAGCCACTTCGGGCCGCCCAGAATACGAGCCTCCGGGATTCCGTAGGCTTCATATTGCATGAGATTCTTCAGCAGGATGTTGGACGCAGTGAAGCGCCCATGATCAAAACTGGAACCGGAGTTCGTGCTGCCTGACTTGTTCTCCCTGACGGTACTCACCTCGAACACCGGAGGCGCGGCAGCGACAGGAGCGACCGGGGGCGGCGCTGGCGGTGGCGTGGAAACCTGGGCGAATGAAGTGATGGCCGGCGGGGCCGCAATGAGCGACAGTATTCCAGCAAGAGCCATTTTTCTAACCGCACGCTCGATCATGATTGGTATGATCCTATTCACTCCGGACTCTATCTTTCCAGTTTTCTGAAGGCCCTGCGGCATAGTCGATGATGGATCAATGTAAAGGCATCACTGCTTAGCGCAGGCTGCCCCGCGTCTCGATTCTGAGATCTGGGAACCCTCACCCCTCTACCGTCCGCTTCAACTGCCCGCAGGCCGCAAAGATGTCGCGCCCCCGCGGCCGCCGCAAGTAGACAGCAATCCCCTCCGCACCTAGCGCGGCGCGAAATCTCTCCACCGCCTCCGCTTGCGGCATAGTGTATTCAATTCCAGGCCCCGGATTCCATGCAATCAGGTTCACCTTGGCCGGCAATCCGGTCCGCCGCACCAGCCGCGCAACCTCGGCGGCGTGCTCCAGCTGGTCCGTCACCCCGCCCAGCAGGACGTATTCAAACGTAATCCGCTCCCGTGAGCGCAGCCGGACTTTCCGCGCTGCCTCTATCACCGCCGCAATAGGCCATTTGCGATTGATCGGCATCACCTCGCCGCGTACTTCATCATTTGGCGCATTCAGGCTGATGGCCAGCTTGGGCCGTACCTCTGCCGGTTCCCCGGCAAACCGCTCGATGCCCGGCACAATCCCCGACGTCGAAACCGTCATCCGTTGCGGGCTCAGCCCCACTTCCTCTACCAGCAGCCGCACCGCCGCCATGAAGTTGTCGTAGTTCAAAAACGGCTCGCCCATGCCCATGAAAACCAGGTTCACGCGCTCCCGGCCCACCTCCACGCCGTGGCGTTCCAGCACTGAAACCACCTGCCCCGCAATCTCGCCCGCGCTCAAACTCCGCTGCAACCCAAGCTTCGCCGTCAGGCAAAACCGGCAATTGACCGCGCACCCCACCTGGCTGGAGACGCAGATCGTGGCCCGGCTCCGGCTTCCAGTCTCACCAGCCCACTCAGCCTCGATTCCGCTCCCGTCGCCGGCCTCGCCGCCATCTCCCTCCGGCATCCAGACGGTCTCGACAGTCAGCCCGTCCTCGTCCTGGCCCTGCACCAGGTAGCGCTCCGTCCCATCCACCGACTTGAAGACCTGCGCAATCTTCGGCCTGCCCACCTCCCAGCCCACGGCCGTCAGCCGCTGGCGCAGCGATTTTGGCAAAGTAGTAATTTCACTTAATCCCTCAACCCGTTGACGATAAATAGCTTCAGCCAACTGCTTTCCGCGCCAGGTTGGCTCGCCCGCCTCTACCATCATCGCCGTCAGAGCACTGGTATCTAAACCAAAGAGCGGCTTCCGGCTCCCTTTTTTGGAATCTAATTGAACGAGTTGGCTTGTTCTTCGGGTCACGGGCTCAGCATAGAGTATTTCATCCCATCCTGCAGCCCCAACGCCGGCGACCTGCTCCCGAGCCCGCTTCCCGCTCAACAGCGCCTCGAAGCCTGAAACGTGGGTAATGGGTCAGTTTGAAGGGTACGGGCTTCAGGTGAAGGGTGCGGGCTTTAGGTGAAGGGTACGGGCTTTAGATGAAGGGTGCGGGCTTTAGGTGAAGGGTGCGGGCTCTGGGTGAAGGGTACGGGCTTCAGTACATAAACCCGGCAACACCAGCGCGGGCTTTACAGGCTGCGGAAAGACGCGTTCGGAGCTGCGAGAAGTGTCAGGGCACGACTTCAGTCGTGCCACAAGTGCAGCAAAATCAGCGCGGGCTTTAGCCCCTGAGGGAATGCTCCTTCAAATTGACCCACTACTGAAACGTGCCCTTTGAGCCGCGTTGGCCTACAATCGAATTCGACCCGATGACCATGACCACCGAGCGAAACCTTCGCCGAACCGTACTGCCGAACGGTCTGATCGTGCTGACCGAGTGCATGGATCATCTGCGTTCGGTGGCCATGGGCGTATGGATCAAGTCCGGCTCCCGCTGCGAGCCCGCCGAGACCAACGGCATCTCACATTTCGTTGAACACATGCTCTTCAAGGGCACCCGCTCCCGCACCGCCCAGCACATCGCCCGCGAAATGGATTCCATCGGCGGCAACCTCGACGCCTTCACCGGCAAGGAGACCATCTGCTTCAACGTCAAGTCGCTGGGCGATCACGTGCCCATTGCCCTGGATGTGCTTGCCGACCTGGTCCTCAACCCGGTCTTTGCTCCCTCCGATATCGAGCGCGAGCGCGGCGTCATCCTTGAAGAGATCAAGATCGACGAGGACAATCCTGACCTGCTGGTCCAGGAGTTGTTCACCCAGAGCTTCTGGAAGGGCCATCCGCTGGGCTGGCCCATCCTGGGCACCACTGAAACCGTCGCCCGCCTCGGCCGGCAGCAGCTCTTCGACTACCACGGCGACCGTTTTCACGGCGGCAACATGGTCTTTTCCGCCGCCGGCAACCTGGACCACGACCAGTTCGTCGATGCCGTTGCCGGCAAGTTCTCCTCCCTGGCCGGCGGCGAAACGCTCAGCGAAATGCCCGCTCCCGAACCCAGCGTCCGCATCGTGCTGCGCAACAAGAAATCCCTGGAGCAGGTACAGATCTGCCTCGGCGTCCCCGCCCCGCCCATCACCGACGAAAACCGCTACGCCGTGCTCATCCTCAATACCGTGCTCGGCGGCGGCATGAGCTCCCGCCTCTTCCAGACCATCCGCGAGGAACGCGGCATGGTTTACTCCATCTACAGCGACCTAAGCCCTTATCGCGACACCGGAACCCTCTGTGTCTATGCCGGTACCTCCGCCGCCAAGGCCCTCGAGGTTGTGGACCTCATCCTGGCCGAGTTCCGCAATCTCAAGCAGACCCCCCTCGCCCACGAAGAACTCACCCGCGCCAAGGACCAGCTCAAGGGAAACCTCCTCTTGGGCCTGGAGAGTTCCACTGCGCGCATGGCCAACCTGGCTCGCCAGGAGATGTACTTCCACCAGTTCTTTACCGTCGACGAGCTCATCGCGCGCATCGACGAGGTGGATTCCGCCCAGGTGCAAGTCATGGCCCAGCGCCTCTTCCGTCCCGAGCAAATCGCCGTAACCCTCCTCGGCCGCCTCAACGGAGTCAAGCTGAGCCGCACCAGGCTGGTGTGTTGAAAGACAGCTTTTAGCTTTTAGCTCTTAGCTTCTAGCTTTTAGCCGGCCTTGCGAGCACTCAATTCTCGGAATCAAGCGAGAGATTCACCGCTGAACGCTACCGCGCGTTAGAGCGGAAGCCAATATCGGCATAAACGGGCTGAAAGCTAATAGCTAAAAGCTAAAAGCTAAAAGCTGCTTTCCGAGCGTCCCATTTCCCTTTCGCGTCTGTAACGTTGTAGCATTTTCTCGAATGGGCCGGGAACCTCCGGCCCGCTCCACGAGGCACTGGAACCCCATGAATCGCACGTCGTCGCTCTCCACCGCCCGCCGCGGCTCCAATCTTCTGTCCCGCCCCAACCGGACCCGGCCGCGCCCCAACGGCTTCACGCTGATGGAATTGCTCATCGTGATGGCGATTATCACCATCCTGGCCATGTTGGCGATCTCGAGCATAGGCGCCTACACCAAGAGGGCCGACACCCTGTCGGCGATCAACTCCGTGCAAAAGATCGTCCAAGCGCAGATGATGTACTCCGACTCCTACCCCGCGAACGGATTCGCATGCACTCTCCCGGCTTTGGGCGGGGACCCCAGTTCAGGACCGCCATCGCTTACCAGCGCTCAGCTGCTACCCCCCGACCTTGCCAGCGGATTCAAGCAAGGTTACATGTTCACTCTTACCTGCAAGGACAAGGTGACGGCGAACGGCGCGGATCGGTTTAACAGCTACGTCATCACCGCAGTTCCGCAGACGGTTGGCAAGACCGGGGATCGCGGCTTCTGTAGCGACGAGACCGGCATCATCAAGTACGACCCCGCAGGCGGCGCCAACTGCTCCCAGAACCTGCAATGACCCTGGGCCCTCACACGCGCCGCGGCGGCTGCCTGCTTCTCGCCGCCGCCCTGCTCTCAACCTACCTCTGCGCCCAAAAACCTTCGCCCTCCGCGCCGGGCGCTACCGCGCTTTTATCTTTTGGACAGACTTCAATGCCAAGCGCGCATGAGTTGGCCCGGCGCGTCGACCGCCATTACAACCAGTTGCACTCCCTCAAAGCCGGCTTTGCCGAAAGCTATCAGGGCATGGGCATCAAACGAACCGAGAGCGGAACCATGCTGCTGCTCAAGCCTGGCCGCATGAAGTGGGAGTACAGTTCGCCGTCCGGCAAGCTCTTTCTCCTCGACGGCAAATACGCCTGGTTTTATACTCCGGGCGACCCCCAGGTGCAGCGCATTCCAGCCAAGGAACTCGACGATCTGCGCTCTCCGCTGCGCTTTCTCCTCGGCCACACCGAACTCGAAAAGGAGTTGAGCAATCTGGCCCTTGCTGCCGCTCCCAACGGCTGCTTCACCCTGACCGGCCAGCCCATTGGACAGCAGGATCGCGTCCGTGGCCTCACGCTTACGGTAACCACCGAAGGAGCCATCGCTGCCATTGAGATCGAAGAGACCGGCGGCGCGCTCACCCGCTTTACCTTCACCGGCGAACAGCCCAATCTCCCCATCCCGGCAGAGACCTTCCATTTCGTGCCTCCGCCCGGTGTGCCCGTAGTCAACGCGCTCCCGCCGGTATAGACCGCGGCACGCAAT
>Ga0326727_10016995_pt1 | contig 15213 bp, 15 predicted proteins | sample MB2enrmetagenome_FD_207643 | JGI IMG/M metagenome (GOLD analysis project Ga0326727, IMG submission 207643) | Lab enriched peat soil microbial communities from McLean, Ithaca, NY, United States - MB29MY | ecosystem: Environmental > Terrestrial > Soil > Wetlands > Peat | place: USA: New York... | reverse complement strand
GCGCGCCGGAGACACGGACTGCTCGGGCAGACCGCTCAGCAAGTCTCGCAGCCGGTGTATTGATTCTCGACCAGATCGCCGAGACGACGGCCGCGGGGGCCCCGGTAACCCCGCCCCCGCGTCCGCGTCATCCTCCGATTACCTGGATGCGATCGGCGTGCCGATCTCCGTGCCAATTACTTCGCCGGAGATTACCAGCTCCACGCGTCGATTAAGCTGCCGGCCTTTCGCGGTGTCATTGGAAGCCACCGGATCGGCTTTGCCGAAGCCCTTCGTCGTGACCGAGCTCGCCGCCATCCCCTCCTGGGTCAGGAAGTCGCGCACGGCTGCTCCGCGGTTTTCGGAAAGCCGCTGATTGTACGCATCGCCGCCGACGCTGTCCGTGTAACCTTCCACATCCAGCTTCAGACCGGGATGCCCCGAGACAATGCCGGCCACCTTCGCCAGCTTCTCGCGCGCGATCGGCCGCAACGTGTACTTGCCGGTGTCGAAAAGAACATCCGACATGTTTACGACTAAGCCGCGCACTGTGTCGCGGGTCTGAAGAATGGCGTTGAACTGGCCGAGTAGCTGAGCTCGCAGCTCCACCTTCTCCTTCGTCGCGCGATCAAGGTCGGCCTGGGCACTGGCGCGCTGCAGGTCGTTCTCGTGTTTCAGACGATCGGCTTCATTCTGCGCGGCAAGCGTCCTTGCGTCGTTCTCGCCCTTCAGACGATCGGCTTCACCCTGTGCGGCAGCCATCTGCGCATCATTGTCCTTCTTCAGCCGGTCCGCCTCATTCACAGCGGCAGCCGTTTTGGCATCGTTCTCGGCTTTCAGGCGATCCGCCTCGGCGCGCACGTCCACCATCTGCGTGGCGTTCGCCTGTTTCAGTCGATCCGCCTCGACCTGAGCAGCCTCCACCCTGGCGTCGTTTTCGCGCTTCAAACGGTCCGCTTCGGACTGGGCGGCAACCTGCGCCGCCGCCGCGTCCTGCGTAACCCGCGCGGTGTCGGCTTGTGCCGCAATCCGTGCGTTCTCGGCGAGTGTCTCACGATCCGCTCCGGCCTGGCGCTCGCTGGCCAGTTGCTCCTCATCGATCTTCTTCACCGTGATGATGCGGGAGTCTTCGGCCATCTGGACGGCCTCGCGCGCCACCGTGCCAATGGGTTTCTTTCCCGCTCTTCCCTGCAGATAGCCTTCGGCGTTGGTCAGACCGTCGACGGCCTTCTGGAACGTATCGGGGGCGTATCTCTCCGCGCCGGTCCAGCGTGCAATCCGCACGGCGTTACGTGCCTCGTAGAGTTCTATTGGCACCCGCGAATCCAACGGCAGGGGCGTGATCTCGGTGGGGTTCACGTTTAACGTGTACTGGCCTCGTTGTAAGAGCTCGAATTTCGCGTCAACGTGCTCAATCGTCCCAACCGTATCCTTGTTGACGAAATTCTCCATGACCACGACGTCACTGGGTTGAGTCACGGCGAAGTAGGGTTCCGCGGTAATAATCAAGCCGAACGACTGCAACTCCGTGGTGGCGTCCAGTTTGCTGTTATCGCCATTCAGGAGCACTTCGCCGACGTTGGTGGCGCGGCCCTCGGGAGTGATTGCCCACATCACATAGGTCAGGTACTCCGGACCGAACTTAGTGGCAGGCTGCAGGTTCTCCATGCGCGCGTCAATCTTGATCACGCCCTGCCTGCTCTCCACCTTAGCTTCGCCGCGGGCATCGGGCAGGAGTTCCGTTCCGCGAAAATCGATGTGCGTCGATCCGCTGCGGTGATTGTAGTTAATTGCCGTTGTTGTCCGGGCTACCACGGTGACGCGATAGATCGGCACGGCGCCACTGGCTGGCCTCGCCGCAACATCGGATGATTGCATCGGGTTTGGAGCTTGCGGCGACTGGGCCGCCACGACTCCGCATACTATCAGGAACGCGCTGATGATCTTCATTTTGTCCTTACTGTCTTCTTTCCACACAACTACCCGTCGCACGCCGGCTTGATCCGGCGCTATTGGGCGGGCTCTCCATGGTCCGCCCGACGCGACACTGTGCGGGCCAGGCCGGCACGGATCACCGGTCTCGTTTCTTCGCCTCTTTTGTCCCGGCTATTCGTTGCGGCTGCTTCACTAGTGCACGGTAGGCACCATCGCCGCACGCTCGGCATGCGGACGTGCGGCGAACATGCAGGCAAACGGCGTTGCGAGAAAACCTCGACAGCGCGCGGCCGTGGCCGTGAAGCGGTGAAAAAGGCAGACCAGCGACAGGAGGTGCAACCTCTGCTTCCGGAGGTGCAGGTTTTGCTTTTGATTTTTATGCTGTACTGCACGCCGGCAGCCTTTGCCAGTACTTCGGGAAAGAGAAACCGCGCGGGACTGTTCCAGCCGACATCAACCTGGCGTGGCGTGCTGAGCCTTCCAATGGGACGTCCGGGGCATGTGACCATTTCCGCTCAACACGTTCCGCGCGATAGCGCTGCTATATGTCATACAAGTTGCTCCCGTCGAGCAGGCGGATGTCACGCGGGGACGCTCCGATGCGCCGATTGCAGCCAGTTTGGTCTCACGCATGCTTTACGTCAGCCGATTTTCAGCAGTCCGGATTGCGAACAATTCCAACAGGAGATCAGTTTGAGAATGACAATCAGATGGCTCGTCCGAGTTGCCTGTATGGCAGTGGCCGCGCTCTTTATGATGGCGGTAAGCGCCAGCGCCTCCACCGTAAGCTACACCACAAACGCATCGGGTACGGAGTTCACGAGCGACAGCAGCCTGACGCTACACCAAACGTCTGGCGACGCCGCGACGATCGTCTTCACGCCGAACACAACCAGCAACACCGGCGTACCCTCTTTTATCAATCTCGGAGACTTCGAGATCACGTGCGCGAGCTGCACGACCAGCTCGGATGCGGTTTTCGGCGCTTTTACGTTTGACCTGGTCATCGACGACACGACCGACGGCGCCACCGGAGAGTTTGTAGGCAGCTCGTCCGGTGGTACGGTCTACAGCAATTCCAGCACAGTTTCGATCAACTGGGTGCCGCTGATACTCGGACCGGGCACAACCCACGCCCTGACCGGCAATTTCGGCACGACAGAATTCACCACCACAACGGTCACTAACCTCGCCGCTCCCAATTCCGGCACTCCCCCCGGTGACACGACGGTTCAGGGAGGTGTCACCTCCAGTGCCCTCCCCGAGCCGGCGACACTGAGTCTGGTCTGCGGCGGTCTGCTGTTAGGTTTCGGTGTCTTGCGCCGCAGGAGACGCTCCGGCAAGTGACGTTGTGAGGTTTTCTGACGCAAGCTGGGCGACGCGCCTGAAACGGGGCGGCTGACAACAACGCCGGATTCGTTCAGGCGCAGGGGGCGGCCCAAAGGTCGCACAGGGCTGGGCGGCTTTCTGGCGGCGCCGGAAGACAGGTTACTTTGTTCCGCCGGGGAGCTTCGTTTCTGGCGCTGCTCCGGCGGAAATTGTCGTGAGCGCAGGATGATCCTGCCCTGTTTGATGGGCACCTTCTGAGAGTTTATTTCTGTGCGAGAGGCAACCGCGACTTCGCCAGGGAGTTGCGGCCGCGAAGGATACCTCTGCTAGCCTCCGCACACGCTCTGGACAAGCAGACGAGGGTTTACGCCTCGAAGTGCCCGGAGGAGGGAGGGAAAATGCGAGAGAGACTGGTTTGGCTGGTGATGGCTGTAGCGGCCGGTGGACCTGTTTTCGGAAGCACCATCGAACTGGGCGATGCCAGCTCCTTCGCGCTCCTCGGCAGCACGATTACGGAGACCGGAGACTCCAACATAGTCGGCAATGTTGGGGCCACGACTACGATTACGCAAAACGGCGCGTGGACCGTAACCGGAACCGTCTATCCGGCTCCCAGTAACCCGACGGTTACAGCGGCGTACGACGCCTTCGAATCGGCGTACGACACGGGCATCGCCCTGGGGAACACGCAGCCGACGTTGACTAGTCTCCCGGCGACGCAAACGTTCACCGGCAATAATGTGTACAGGTTCACCAACAACATCTCGACGGCCACAGGCACTGTTTTGACCTTCGATGACCAGGGTAACCCCAATGAGATTTTCGTTATCCAGGTTGACGGGGCCTTCACCGTGAACGGTATTCTGACGTTCGATTTAGGCAGTACAAAGGCGAGTAACATCTTCTGGATCGTCGAGGACGCCGCCACCATCAGCGTCGGAAGCTCCCCGGCTCAGACCTTTGACGGAAACATCCTGGCGGGAACGAGCTTCACCATGTCCGCCGCATCGGGGGGAAGCGGTACGCTTGCGGGCACCATCAATGGCTGCGTGTTTTCAGAGACGGCGAACGCCCTGGCTGGCCAAACAAACGTAAACGGCTGCGTCACCAGCGCCGCCAGCAACGTCCCCGAGCCGGGGTCCTCGGAACTGGTGAGCCTCGGTTGTCTGCTGGGCATTCTGGCGTGGCGAAAACTTCGGGTCCGCCTGTAACGGGTATCTCGAAAAGGCCCCTCCGCCCGGTCACCGTTGAACGCGACGCGACTGGCGGTTTCTCGCGTCAGCCACATGCCGATCGGCGGTGAACCCTGCATGTCTCTGGTAGATCCCGCACTGCTGGTAACAGTTTCCGCACGAGCGCCGGAGAGCCCGCCTTTGCCTGTACCGGCCCGGCCGACGGCGCTACTCGCGCACTGGCAATGGCACGCACGAATCGCAACAGATAGCCGCTGAACACCATGATCCTGCCGCTCATGCCCATGGCACCGGCGCCCAGCAGCACGGGAACGAGATCACCTGAGCGGCCACCAGGCCTCCCGAGAGTTTCTCGAGCACTCCAACTACGCTTACCTGCACGCACAAAAGGCGCATCCGGGAACCGGGAGCGAACACCGGGGCGACGCGATCGCTCATGAGGCCGCCGAGCGGGATGTCGCCGCACTCGCTTACCAACTCTCGCAGGACCGGGGCCGTCCGGAAGGATCCGGAGGAGGATTGGTTTCGCGCTTTGGAAGAAACGCAATCCCGGCACTAAACCTCCGTCGAGTAACTGGAGGTTGACTCCCATTGGTTAGCGACACCCCACCACGATCCCAGGGAAGCCGGTTCACCGTCGCGTTCTGCGAACGCCTGGCGGCTCGACGATATTGAGCGCCGACTGCGGTGATTGGACGGCCCGCGAAGTGAATACAAGCCCTCGAGCCTTTTCCGCAGGCCGCCCGCCAGGAGACAGCTACGTCAATCGCCGTGGCCCTTCTGGTAGCCAGCCTCGTACGCTTTCTGGTCTTCGTCTTTCCTGAAGTGCCTTTTCCTGGAGTGATCCCGGGCATGCGCATGGTCATCCCGGCCATCGCGCATACCCTGCTGGTATGTTTTGTTCTTCGAATAGTCCTGGTTCTGGCCCCGATCGTGGTCGTCGAATGGAGCCCCCGCAGCCTGCGCCGCGCTCCCACCGATACCAACGCCCACTGCAACCACAAGAACCCGGATACAGTGTCTTAAAGTCATTCTCATTGAAAACTCCTCGTTTCGTTCCGGGCCCGGGATTCGGTTTTCTCCTGGCCGCTACCGCTTGAGCGTCCCGCCGAAACGGACCCGGTCGTTCCGGGGGAAGCATCCATATGGCCGTTCAGGCTGGTGCCGCGCAAGTCCAACCGTGGCATGCGGACAACCTGTCGGCCGAAAGGCGGAGCGGTCCTGGGAGTTTGTTGATGCCACTTCCGTACCACTCCCTCGCGGTCGTGGCTCTGTAAGTGCCTGCGATGACGACCGGACAAAACTGAGCCGCGCGCGCCGGCAAGCGGTTCCGGGCGCTTCTCAACAAAACTCCTGATATCGTCTTCGCGGCAATATCCGCACATCAAGGGAAGATTCTGCACCTTCTTCGGCCCCGGAGCGCTCGCCTGCAAGACCTGGCCAATCGCAACCTGAACTTCTATGCCTCGGCAGGCCGCGGTCACGTTGGGCTGGAACTCCTCGTAAGATGAACGGCCTGCTGGGCCGGAGACGCCGGGAGTTGACTCTAACCCCGACGAAAAGAATACGCGTGACGTGACTTCCTGCCAATGGAAGTCGCGGTGCTCTGTTGAAGCGGAAGAGGAGCATGTGAATGCACAAAACACTTGTAGCAATTCTGGCAACTGCCGGTTTCATTGGTACCGCCGCGTTCGCGGCGGACAGAGAAGTCAAGGTTGACGACAGGCTGGACGCTTCGGCCGACACGCTGACCGATATGATGAGAGCTTCCGACAGAGGTATCCCCCACGATCTGCTCGACAAGGCACGCTGCGTCGTGGTCATCCCGGGCATGAAAAAGGCCGGGTTCATCTTCGGCGCTAAGTATGGCAGCGGGTTCGCGGTATGCCGCCGCGCGGGTGGCTCTGGCTGGAGCGCTCCGGCGGCCATGCGGGTGGAAGGTGGAAGTGTCGGTTTTCAGATCGGCGCTTCGGAGACCGATATTGTGCTGCTCGTGATGAACGAGGGCGGCATGAAGCACCTGTTGTCCGATAAGTTCACCCTCGGTGGAGAAGCCACAGCGGCGGCGGGCCCGGTTGGCCGTGACGCTGCCGCTCAAACGGACGCCATGATGAACGCGGAGATGTTGTCGTATTCCCGTTCCCACGGGCTGTTCGCAGGCGTCTCGCTGGAAGGCGCGACACTCCGTCCGGATGGGGACACCAACAGGGAACTTTACGGCCGGGACGCAACGAATCGCGAGATCCTGACGGGCGACTTCCACACCCCGGCGGTCGCGAGAAAGTTCGAACGGGCGCTGAATCGGGACTCCGCCGAACTCAGCCGATAGCAGCGTTTTCGTGACAATCCGCCGGGCGCCGCCAGTAGCGCCTGGCATCGCCGCTTCGGGTGTCGCCGAAGGCGTTAGCGGACCCGCAGCGGCGCGGTCAGTTCAGCTTCGCCAAACGGTCGTGTCGCTAAAGGGAATCATGAGGAACTATTCAACCACCGCGATCGCCGGAGCTGTACTGGCGACGCTCCTCTGCTCTTTCTGCGCCTTCGGGCGCGACCACACCGCACTGAACGGCACGTGGACGCTGGTACCCGCCAGAAGCGATTTTGCGGGACAGCACGTCATTCAGACCGGCACTGTGACCATCGACGAGCGGCAGGGCAACATCACCGTCTCTCGCAGTTTCGCGTATGAAGGCGCCAAAGAGACGTTCTTCTATAGCGACACCACGGACGGCCAGAATAACGCCACGATTCGCACCGGCAAGGACCTCAGGAGCAAAACCAGGTGGGATCACGGCGTCCTGAAGGTGACGACCATTCAGTCGGGCGAGACTACCATCGAGAGCTACAGGCTTGCCGAGGATGGCACCATGGTGGTCAGCGTGATCGGGCCGGAGCACAAGCCGATCACCCTGGTGTTCCAGCGCTGATAAGCAACTGCCTTTTGGCCGCGCCAGCGCATGGCCGCGGTGCGGATCCAGAGTGCGGTGCCGTTCTCACGTCGACTTGTTTCATTGGGTGATGCCCGTGGAATCGGTCATCTGGTAAAGACCATTCGGATGCAACGCCGGCGATTCATGCGGCTGGTGGCCGAACCCGTTCACGGCAATGGGCTCGCGGGACGCCGTTGCCCGGCGTGCCAGTTCAAAAGAGCGCATGTACAACTCCGCCGTGTTGCTCCACACCATTTCGCGGCCCAGCTTCCAGGCCTGGGCGCCCATGGCGAGGCGGCGCGTTTCATCGCGCAGGAGCCCACTCGCTTCATGAGCAATCGCCCGCGGATCCGCGAACGGCACCAGAACGCCGCGCCGGTCCCGCAGCAATTCGGCGGCATGCCAATACGGCGTCGAGATCACGGGTTTCCCCGCGCCAAACGCATAGGCCAGTGTTCCCGACGTAATCTGGGCTTCGTCCAGATAGGGAGTGACGTAAAGATCCGCCGCTCCAATGAACTCGGTCAGTTCCTTCAGATCCACAAAGCGGTTGTGGAAGACGACGTTGTCCGCGATTCGGTTCGACCTGGCGATGGCTTCGAGACCGCGGCGGTAGGATTCCCCGCGGGCGCGCAACTCGTGGGGATGCGTGGCGCCGAGTACGATGTAGACGACGTTGGGAAACTCGGCCACGATGTCCGGGAGAGCGTCGAGCACATGTTCAATCCCTTTGTTTGGCGACAGCAGCCCGAACGTCAGCAACACCTTCTTCCCGGCGACGCCGAATCGACCCTTGTAACGATCCGGGGCGACAAACGGCACGTCGGGAATACCGTGGGGGATGAGATCGATCATCGCCAGCGGCGCGTGGTAGACATCCCGCAGGATGGATTGTCCCCGCTCCGTCATAACCGCCAGCCGGGCTGAATACGCAATTAATCTCTGCATTACGCGATACTGGTCGGCGTCAGGCTTGCGGAGAACCGTGTGCAACGTGGTGACTACCGGAACTCTCAACTCCCGCAGCAGCGCCAACAGATGGCTGCCGGCCGGGCCGCCGTAAATCCCGAACTCGTGCTGGAGCGACACTACGTCCACGTCGCTGCCGTTCAGGTAGTGGGCTGCGCGCCGGTAAGATCCCGGATCCCGCTCCTCAATCTCAAAGCGAACGACGTCTGGATATCGATAGCAACCCTCGATGTCATTCACCGGCACCGCGAAACAGCGGCTTTCGGGATGCCGCGCGGCCACCGCCCCAAGCAGGTCGGAGGTAAACGTGGCGATGCCGCACTTGCGCGGAAGGTAGTCGCCGAGAAACGCTATGGTTCGGATGCTGGAGGCTGTTTTCACGAGTTGGGATGCCACCTCATTTCTTTCTTCCGTCGGCGCCCTCATCAAACGGTGACGGCGGACGGCAGCTCGGCGCATAACCGCTCACTCACGTGGTTTCGGCGAGAGCTTCGCTGAGAACTTCCGCACTGTCCTGCCCATCACGATCGGCGGCGTCCTGGCACTGGATACAACGCGACGCCCATGGCATGGCGGCGAGTCGTTTCGGGTTGATTGTCCCTTCGCAATCAATGCACGTTCCAAAGCTGCCGTCCTGGACCCGTCGCAACGCGGCTTTCACACTGCGCAGCAGGCTGGAATCGCGGTCCACGTTTCGAATCGCCATATAGCGTTCCGACGCATACTGGATCTCATCCATCTGATCCGCGCTCTTCTCGATGGCAATGCCGTCTCGCCTTCGCAACGTTTGAACGAGCTCAGCCTCTTTTTGTGTAAGAATTTCCCGAAACCCGGCCAACTCGCTGAGTGCCATCTTCATACCTCTCGCGCCCGGTCGGCCGCCTTTGGTCCTTTGCACGGCATGGTCCAGAACAGAGACCTGGTAATGGGAGGATCAAGCCGTTGAGCCAGCGACGGTCAGGGGAATCCACCGGCGCCGGCGAGCGGCAGGATCTGCACGTGAAGTGCGGAATCTGCAGCGGTTCCCGGAAGAGCGCCAGGTCGCGATAACGGTCACCAACGTGCTTCGACCCATCGGGGAAAAACTGCGCGCAAGGCAACGTCAATCGTCGTCGGTGGCCACAATCATCGACCCGGCGTTCGCCGCAACCCCTCCCGGAGGCCGCTATGACACTACATGAGGCAGCGTGCCGGCTGCGGAAACTTCTGCACTCGGCGGCGCCTGGGCTGTTATTCCTGATCCCGGTCTCAACCGCCTATGCATACTCGGTTCTCACCCACGAAGCCGTCATCGATTCCACCTGGGACAGCGCTATCAAACCGCTGCTGCTCAAACGGTTTCCGGCTGCCACCAGGGACGAGTTGATCCAGGCTCACGCATATGCTTACGGAGGCTGCATTATTCAGGACCTGGGGTACTATCCGTTCGGCAGCAAGCTGTTCAGCGATCTGACACATTACGTTCGGAGCGGTAATTTTATTCTCAACCTGATCGGCGAGTCCCAGGACCTCAATGAATACGCTTTCGCGCTGGGAGCTTTGTCGCACTACGCCGCCGATAACAATGGCCACCCCATGGCTGTTAACCGGGCCGTTCCTTTGTTCTACCCGAAGCTCGGGCAGAAATTCGGAAAGCTGGTGACGTATGCCGACGATCCGGCGGCCCACTACAAGACGGAATTCGCATTCGATGTCTTTCAGGCGGCGAAGGGCCGCTACGCCCCCGACGCATACAAAAGCTTCATCGGCTTTGCAGTCGCAAAGCCTTTACTTGATCGAGCGTTTCAGGATACCTACGGGATAAGGCTGGAAGAGGTGTTCATGAACGTCGATCTGGCCATCGGATCGTATCGCCGCGCGGTCGGGTCGGTGCTTCCGGCCATCACTCGAGTGGCCTGGCAACTCCGGAAAGAAGAAATCAGGAAAGAAGCTCCCAGCGTGACGCGTCGGACGTTCCTCTACAATCTGTCTCGCTCCAGCTACAAGAAGAATTGGGGCGCCACTTACCAGCGGCCGGGTATCCGGTCGAAGGTCCTGACGTTTGTGTTCCGCATCCTGCCCAGGGCGGGCCCGTTCCGAGCGCTGGCCTTCAAGAGGCTGACGCCCGAGACCGACAAAATGTACATGGCCAGCTTCAATTCGACGATCGATCGCTATCGCGAACTGCTTTCGGAACAGAGTGCGGGCCGGTTGAAGCTGCCGAATGACAATCTGGACGTCGGAACATTCACTGCGGCAGGGGAGTACAAGCTGACGGATGCAGCTTACGCGCAGCTTCTGCACAGGTTGCGGGACCACTACGCGGACGTGCCTCAGGGACTGCGAAGCGACATTCTCGCCTTCGACCGCGATCTCAGCCTTCCCATTGCCACAAAGACCAACGAGGGCGATTGGACCAGGTTGCTCCAGGAACTCGATCAATTGCGGTCCGTGGATGTGGACATGCATCCGGCGGTCGCCGCGGAGGCCTCGCCGATTTCCAGATAAGCACGATTCGCGGTCGCGCGGCCGGCCGCTACGCCTGGTACTCACCCGATCGACGACAATCGCACCGGTCATGCGCCCGCGTCCAGTGGGAGGCTTCGTTGCGTCTATGTTGCAAGGTGGGGATACAGCCGGGCGCCAACGAAAACCAGCAAGGTCGTGGTCGCCAGGATGACAGCATAGTCGAGACTCAGGCCGAACGCGCTCGTGCCGCCGGCAAGCATGAACGTTCGCAGGGCATCCACGACGTAGGTCAACGGGTTGAGATGAGAAACCATCTTCAGCCAGCCGGGCATGATGGCGGTCGGGTAAATCGCGTTGCTCGCAAAAAACAGCGGCATGGTGAGCACCTGGCCGACGCCCATGAAGCGTTCGCGCGTCTTGACAATGCACGCGATGACCAGGGAAAACGTCGAGAACAGCGTCGCGGCAAGGACAATGACCACCATCACGTTGAGGAGCGCAAGCGGGCTCCAATTCAGTTTCACGCCGAGCAGCAGGGAGAGGCCGTAAACGATAACCGCCTGCGAGAGAGTACGGACGCCGGCGGAGAAGCCCTTGCCGAGCACCAGCGCCGCGCGCGGAGTGGGGCTGGCCAGGAATTTCTGCACAATGCCGAGGTCGCGCTCCCAGATGACGTTGATCCCGTAGAATATGGCCACGAAGAGAACGCTCTGCGCCAGGATGCCGGGAGCGATGAAGTCCAGATAGGGAATGTTCCCGGTGTGCATCGCACCGCTGCGTGAAAACACCTGCCCGAAGATGAGCAGCCACAGCGCGGGCTGCAGGGCGCGGGTGATGAGTTCCGTGAAATCGTGGCGCAGCTTGCGCAACTCAAACTCGGTTATTACGAACGTCTTCTCGATGAAGCCGGTTAGCGGGTAGAGGAGAGTGGCCGTCATAAGGATGGCTATCCAAGCCTCTGGGCGGTGGCGCGCTCGGCGGATACGTCGCGGAAGCTGCCGCCGGAATCGAGCGCGGTACCGGCATAGTGGACGAAGACGTCATCCAGCGTGTGGATGCCATCGCCGAGCGAGGTCTCGAGTTCTTTCCAGGTTCCCAGCGCGGCCAGCCTGCCGCGGTGCATGATGGCGATGCGATCGCAATGGCTCTCCGCCTCCTCCAGGTAATGGGTGGTGAAGAACAGGGTGGTGCCGTAGTTGGCCCGCAGATCGACGAGATGTTTCCACACGGCGTCGCGGGCGATGGGGTCCAGTCCCACGGTGGGCTCGTCGAGGAAAAGCACCCGCGGCCGATGCAGCGTGGACTGGGCGATTTCCAGGCGCCGGACCATGCCGCCGGAGTATTCGCCCACCATGCGTCCGCCGTCGGCAGTCAGTCCCATGAACTCCAGCGCCTCCTGAATGCGCGCCTGCTGCTCGCGGCGCGGCAGGTCGTAAAGCTTGGCGAAGATGAGCAGGTTTTCGTAGCCGGTGAGCGAACCGTCCACGGAAACCGCTTGCGGCACATAACCGATGGCGCGGCGAACGCGGACCGCCTGGCTGGTTATGGAAAACCCGGCCACGCGTGCCTGCCCCGACGAGGGCGGCAACAGTGTGGTGAGCATCTTAATGGTGGTGGTCTTGCCGGCGCCGTTGGAGCCAAGCAGGCCGAAAACCTCGCCGGCCTGAACCGAAAGCGTGAGCGCATCGACGGCCGTGAATGTGCCGAATCGGCGCGTGAGATTCTCGATTTCCAGAACTGTGTCGCTCATGTCACTCGAACGCCTTGATCAACGCTTCAAACTGCGCATGCAGTGACTTATCGTGCGAGGTGACGGGCGGAATCGCGCGGTCGATCCCGAGCAGCTCGTAGACGGCCATCTGAGCCGCTCGCACCGAATACTCCACCGTGAAAACGACATCGTCCGGAATCTCGACGAACTGGCTGATGAAGGCGAGATTCACTGAGCCGGAAGGCACCGGCAGCGGCCGATCGCCGGGCATGCGTGGCATAAACATGCTGGTAATGTAAGGCATTCTGCAGGGAATACAGTTGGCCGAGGCGACGGTCTCCGGATCGAATCGCAGGTGGCCGCGGAGTTCCTGCAGGATTTCCGCGCCATTGCACTCGGCCATCGCCTTCGGAATGAAATTGCCGATGCGGTCCGGAAACAACGAGTATCCCCAGAACACCTGGACGCCGGCCGGCTGGTTTCTAAAGTGCGGTTGACAGGCCAGCACAATGGACATCAGCCAGTTCGAATCCCTGAATGTCACCAGCCCTCCGGTGCCCGGCTGATTCCCGCTGAAGCGAGTCATCTGGTCGAAGAACGCAGAGTCCTTCAGCGTCACCGTGAACGACTCCCAACAAGACTGCGCGATGCAACTGTTGAAAGCCGCGGGATTACCAAACTGCGGTCGGCCTTTCGCCAGCTTTTCCCAGAGGTTCCAACCTCCGCTGTCCGCTTTGGTCAGCTTTCGCGGCGCGCCGGTCATCGAACCCAGGCTGGAGGCATCGGTCATGGAACCGTTTTGCAGGAAGACCAGGTCGCCGTCGTTCACGGCTATCGCTTCGCTCCTGCCCTGCCGAAGACAGCGGATGCCGGTCACGACGAACCTGCCGTCTTCGGTCTTGTGATCGAGGTCTGTCACCGTGCAATCCGCGACCAGACGGACGCCCTGGGCGGTGAGCCAGGTCTGCAGGGGCAGAACCAGCGAGTCGTACTGATTATAGATGGTCCGCTTTACGCCGGCCAGAGTTTCGATGCGGGAGAATTCCAAAACGAATCGATGCAGGTAACGTCTGAACTCCACGGCACTGTGCCAGGGCTGGAAGGCAAACGTGGTGGACCACATGTACCAGAATTCCGTCTCGAAGAACCCCGGCGAAAGCCAGTCGGTGATGCAACTCGCGGCCAAAGCGTCCTCGCTGGTCTGGCTGAGTTTCAGCAATTCCCTGCGATTCTGCATGGAGAACCCCATGGAAGCCACCGGGACTTTCGCGCGGCGGCGGTCGACAAGCCTCGCCAGCGCATGCGACTGGTGCTTCTCATTGAACTCCACGGTTTCGTCGAATACCGTCCTGCCTTCGTTGTTGAGCGAGGGAATCGACTGGAACAGGTCCCAGGTGCATTCGTAGTTGTCGGTTGTCAACATACGTCCGCCGCGCATGGAATAACCGGCCGCGGGGTCTCCGGCGCCGTCCAGACTCCCGCCCAGGATGGGGCCCGCTTCCAGAATTGTGACGCTTTCGCCAGGCATGCTTCCGTCGCGGAGCATGAAGGCAGCGGCGGCCAGGGAGCCGATGCCGCCACCAACGAGCCACGCCTTTGAGTTCGTGTCCATCTAAGCTCTGCAGGCAGATTGGCGGCCAAAGGGCCGTTGACGACCGTGGTGTAACGGATGGCGCGTGCCGTGCATCCACAAGGCCATGAGCAGGCAAGATGATCGAAGTGATCGAACGAATGGCCGCGAGCAGGCCAGAGACGAAGGCGGGACTGGTTCGGCCGGCCAGTCCGGCGACACCCAGGGATTATCGGACGTCGCGGAGGCAGGCTCGGAGAGCGTTGAGGAGCTATTGGAGGAGGGGCAATCCTTCGAGGCCGAAGCGATCAGCGGCGTGCAGGAAGCAGCCGACCGGGACGTGGCTGAGGTTCACACGAAGCAGGTTCCCGAGGACGACGTGCCGTCCGAATACCTGGACAGAGATTAGGTTCCGTCCGGAACGTCGCACCGGCGCTAAACGGTCTCGATCCGGCCCGACTTGTTGTGGGCTTCCTGCGCGAGCTTGTACGCATGATCCGAGTACTCCAGCGCTCGTTGGGAATGCCAGGTTGCGGCTCCGTAATCGCCCTTCTCGTTGTGTTCCGCGGCAGTGCGATGCGCCTGTGCCGCAAGCTCATGCAGCTCGGCGGCTCTCCGATGTTCCTCATGCATGGTATTCCTCCGGTGACGTCAACTCTCCTTTTCCGTGCACGAGGTGGGCCACCCTTTGCTGGATAGCCGCCGCCACGCGGCCGATGGAGTGACCACCGGCCTTTGGGTGCAGCTTCTGCATTCGCACTACAGATTCTGCACGCCCGCGGACAACCTGCTCTCGTCTGGCGCGCGTTACGTCATAAGCAGCGGGGTGGTATTGCGCGTGCACTCGCATGCCCGTAGCCTCCGTCGATTCACGCGCCGGCGCAAATTCAAAGGAGCTGGAAATGTCCGATCTGAACGCAGTGGTAGCCGTTTACGGCACGCATGTCCAGGCGGAAGAAGCCATCCTGAAGCTTCAGCACGCGGGAATCGACATGACCACCCTGTCCATAGTCGGCAAGGACTCCTACACCGACGAACACGTGGTCGGTTACTACAATACCGGCGACCGGATGAAGTACTGGGGCAAGACCGGCGCATTTGGGGGAGGCTTCTGGGGATTGTTGTTCGGAGCGGCGTTCTTTGCCATTCCAG
>Ga0326727_10016993_pt1 | contig 15215 bp, 8 predicted proteins | sample MB2enrmetagenome_FD_207643 | JGI IMG/M metagenome (GOLD analysis project Ga0326727, IMG submission 207643) | Lab enriched peat soil microbial communities from McLean, Ithaca, NY, United States - MB29MY | ecosystem: Environmental > Terrestrial > Soil > Wetlands > Peat | place: USA: New York... | reverse complement strand
GCGTGATTCTGATTACCGGCGGGTATCTGATCGCCGAGGGCAACATACATCAGGTGCGGCAGGAAGTGCACGAGAAGCCCATGCAGGTTCTGATTCGCTGCGATCATCCGGAAGTGCTTGCCGCCAAGATGTTCTCCATCAATCACTGTGTCGAGGCGCGGCTGCATGCGGATGGAAAGGGCGTGTTCCTGCGCACCGCGGACATCGATCAGTTTTATTCCATGCTCAATCGAATTGTGGCCGATGGCCTGGTAAAAATCGACGCGGTTGCTCCGGCGGACGACGACGCCAATGCCATTTATCAATATCTGATCGGCTCGGACGGGAGCGCTTCGTGATGCGACAGTCGATAACGGAACTGCGCCGGACGCTGGCGCAACAACCATGGGGATTGTGGTGGCTCCAGGCGCACCGTCTCACGCGCATTGAGTTGCGGCGGAACCTGTTTTCATGGAGAGCAACCTGGATTTACCTGCTTGCCTTCATTCCCGCCTTCATCATCTTCATTCACCTGGCAATCGATACGCACCCGGCGTTCGTGATGAGCGACGATACCAACGTGCTGGCAGGCGTTATCCAGCTCTATTACATCCGGCTCGGCATTTTCTTCGGCTGCCTGGGCATCTTCTCGCGGCTCATCCGGGGAGAGATGATCGAGCGCAGCCTGCACTTCTATCTCCTGTCTCCGGTGCGGCGCGAGGTGCTGCTGCTGGCCAAGTTCGCAGCCGGCTCCATCACCGCCATTCTCTTGTTTGGCAGCGCGGTCATCGCCGATTTCGCGTTGATGTATGTGGGTTTCGGCGCCGCCGGACGCGATTATGTTTTCAATGGACCTGGCCTGGGCCAGCTGGGAGCATATCTTGCCATCGTGGTGCTGGCTTGTCTCGGATATGGGGCCGTGTTTCTGCTGCTGAGCATGATGTTCAGGAATCCAATGCCCGGCGCGATGCTGCTGCTGGGCTGGGAGGCAATCAACCCGGTTCTGCCCTCGTTGCTGCAAAAGTTCAGCGTAGCGTCGTATCTCCGCCACCTGATGCCGGTGAAGGTCGCTGCCGAAGGCATCTTCGCGCTGCTCACGGTTCAGACCGAGCCTGTTTCCGCCTGGGCCGCAACGATGGGGCTGCTGGCGCTGATTGCGGCCGTTTTGTGTTACTCCTGCATTCGCATCCGCACGCTCGAGATTCGATACACCACCGAATAAGGAATCACGATCGGCCGATATTTGCCGTTCAATGCAAGATCTGCCGGCCGAAGTACAAAAGACCTTTTCAGGCGCGAGTGATCCTGGCGGCATTCCAAAGCATTCGTTCAGGATGAATCGCTTGAGACTGGACAAACAGGGAGCACGAGGCGCTATGCTTGAAATCAATTCCTATGCCAACTCAAAGCCGTGAAGTTCGCCTCGCCAGCCGTCCACACGGGGTACCCACCCTGGACAATTTCTCCTTCGCCACCGTCGATCTCCCCGACCCCAAACCCGGCGAAGTCCTGGTCCGGAATGTCTGCATGTCGGTCGATCCGTATATGCGCGGGCGGATGAATGAAGGCAAGTCTTACGTGCCGCCCTTTCAGATCGGCCAGCCGTTGGAAGGCGGAGCAGTGGGGCGAGTAGTCGTCTCGCAGGCTGAGAAGCTGCCCGTTGGGACCTTTGTTCAAAGCATCTACGGATGGCGTGAAGCCTATGTGGCGCCAGCGGCAAACCTGCAAATTGTCGACACCAGCCTGGCGCCGCCATCGGCTTACCTGGGCATATTAGGCGTAACCGGCCTCACGGCCTGGGTGGGCCTGTTTCGCATTGCGCGCTTGCAGGAAGGCGAAGTGGTTTTCGTCTCCGGGGGCGCCGGGGCAGTGGGAAGCGCCGTCTGCCAGATCGCCAAAATGCATGGTTGCAAGGTTCTGGCCAGCGCCAGTTCCGCAGACAAAGTCGCCTTCCTGCGCGACGAACTCAAGGTCGATTATGCTTTCAATTACCGCGATGGTGTGCCGCTCGAGCATCTGCAAAAAGGCGCTCCGGAAGGCATTCACGTGTATTTCGATAACACCGGCGGTCCGCAACTGGAAGCCGCTCTGTATGTCCTGCGCACCTATGGCAGGGTCGTCCTGTGCGGTGGAATCGCGGGCTACAACACCCCGGTGCCCGGCCCGCGCAACCTGATGCTGGCCATCGGCAAACGGCTGCGGCTCGAGGGCTTTATTGTCTCGGACTTCTTCAAGGATATCCCGGCATTTCTGGCCGAGGCAGTGCCCGCCCTCCGCTCTGGAAAGCTCATCAGCCGCGAGACCTTTGTGGAGGGGCTGGATGCCGCGCCCGCGGCGCTACTCGATCTGCTCCACTCTGGAGCCGGGAACATCGGCAAGATGATCGTCGTGCTCTCCGGCTGATCGAAAGGCAGCAGGCGACATGGGTTTCCGTTCTCCCGGCGCGGGATTCCAGCCCACCGCCAAACGCGCTATGATGTTGCCGGAGAATGACCATGTCCCAATACGTTTTTCTCTGTCAGGATTGCAACAAGGAGTTCACCGAGATACTCCACATGGCGGAGCTCGAAAAGGGCGGAGTGGTGTGTCCGCACTGCGGCGGCAAGCGGGTGCTTCAGGCGGTAGCGGCGTTCTCCGCTGTTACCTCCAAGAAGAGTTAGGTTGCGCCTGCAGCCCGGCCAGTTCGAGATTCTCAGGTCACGCTCTAACCGGTGATCGCCGGCGGAGAGAGGGGTAATTTCCGGCTTGCCGACATATCCGGTAACATTCATAGTTTGAATGCGCCTCCATCGGAACCCAACAGAATCAACGGCCGGAGCCTGCTCGCGCCGGCTTTGAGTCGCGCCGTCCTTTCAACGGCGGGTCGCGCCGCGGCTCCGGAGGGGGCGCGGCGACCGAGTGGCGCAGTTTCAGCGAAGTTTCGATGACCAGGTGTTTTGCCGGTCCTTTATCGCCCGCCAGGCGGTCCAGCAGCAGGCGCGCCGCGGTGGTGCCCAGCTGGTAGCCCGATTGCGAGACCGACGAGAGAGAAGGATTGGTGGTTTCGGCCAGATCCAGGTCGTCGAATCCCATCAGGGATATGTCCTCAGGGCATCGCAGGCCGGCTTCGCGGATCGCCAACAGCGCGCCGAGGGCGATCATGTCGTTGCCGGCAAAGATAGCCGTAGGACGCGGAATGAGCCGCAGCAGGATCAGGGTCTTCGATCGGCCTCCCTGCTTGTCAAAGGTGGTCTCCTGCACATATTCCGGAGCGAGATGCAGCCGGGCTTCGCGCAGTGCGCGCTTGCAGCCGTCCAGGCGCTCTTTGGCGTTGGTCAGATGCAAAGGGCCGGTAATCGCAGCCAGCCGAGTGTGGCCCATCTGCAGCAGGCAGCGGGTTGCATTGTAGGCGCCCTCTTCGTTGTTGGCGGTGACGCTGTCGCCGCTCCAGTTTTTCGGCAGCCGGTCGATGCAGACCACGCCTGTGCCCGCCCGGCGGTACGATTCCGCCTGCGCCGTAAGATCGCTGAAATTCGATGGAATGACGATCAGGCCCGCGGGAAGATAAGTGCGCAGTTCATTCAGGTGTACCAGTTCCTTGGAATGGTCGTTGTCGGTATTGCAGAGGATCAGGCGGTATCCGTTGGAGAAGGCTACATCCTCAGCGCCGCGAACCACCGCCGGGAAGAAGGGGTTGGTGATGTCCGGAATGATCATTGCGATCATGTTGGTTTTGTCGCGTCGCAGGCCGCGCGCCAGTTGGCTGGGCTGATAGCCCGCGGCCTGCACGGCTTCCAGCACCCGCTTGCGGAGAGGTTCGCGGACCGCCGCGGAGTTATTCAGCACGTGCGACACGGTGCCCAGGGAGACGCGGGCCATCCTGGCGATCTCTTTCATGTTAGCCATGCCATTTGCTCCGCGAGCGCTCGCGCACTCTTGACGAGATGCGATTCCGGTGTAAGTTCTGCTCCAGTATACAGTTGCTGAAACAATTCAAGCGCGCACTCCGGCTTGCGAATTTCCAGTCCAGTCTGGCGCGCCGCCTGCATCACCCTCATTTGCGGGTGTGGCAAAGGTGCCGAGGATATACATCGCCCGCCAAATCCGCCCCTTTGCGCACTGGCACGGCGGATGGGCGGCCGGTTGCACAGAGTGGGGAACCATTGCCGGAAAAGTCTCTGTTGACAGATCTGGCGGGGTGGGACTACTATTCTTTCGTCGCAATTTGAAAGCTTTCAAATACGCTCAACCAATTCACTCCTTGAGGCCGGCCATGAATCGACGCATCCTGCTTTCCGTGGTTTTTCTGTCCCTGCTGCTCGTCTCTGCCAGCGCCTGGGCGCAGTTTGCGCAACGCGGCGGCATTGAAGGCACGGTCTTCGACCCGGCCGGCGCCGTGGTTCCCGGCGCTCAAATCACGTTGCTTGACATTGCGCAGAGCCAGAGCCGCGCGATCAAGGCCGACGCCGTGGGCCACTTCGAGTTCAATAACCTCACCGCGGGGCAGTATCAGTTGACGGCCGCTTTGCAGGGATTTGAAACTGCCAAATCCGAACCCGTCACGGTCAACATCGGCGCCATCTCGCGCTACGATTTCAAGCTGCACCCGGGTGCTGTTTCAGAGTCGATCGTTGTCACCGACCAGGCGGGCGGACTGGAGACCGACAACGCAACACTGGACACCAATGTTTCCACCCAACAGCTCGAGGACCTGCCTTTGAACGGGCGCAACTTTACGTCCATCGCCGCCCTGGCTCCCGGCGTGGCAACTTATCCGCAGTCCAACATCAATCCCGGAGGGACCTACTCCGTGGGCGCGATGTTCGCCATGGGCGGAACCCAATTCACCACAGGCGGTTCGTTTGAGGGTTCCCGCGACAACGGCTTCTATGTCAATGGCGTCAACATTAACGATAACTACGAGAGCAGCATCAGCTACGAGCCCTCCGCCGAAGCGCTGGGCACAGGCACGATTCAAGTCGCCGATTTCTCCGCAGCCGTGGGCCATGACATCTCTGCCTTGAACATGCAAACCAAGGGCGGCTCGAGCCAGTTCCATGGCGAAGGCTACGACTTCATGGAGAACGACGACTTCAACGCGATAAACCCCTGGGTCAATGCCAACCAGATCATTACCAGCACGCCGTCAACCAAGCCGATCCTGCGGCGCAACCAGTTCGGGGGAAACCTAGGCGGCCCGGTATACATTCCCAGGATATTGCCCTTCTTGAAGGACCGGGCATTTGCGTTCGGGAATTACGAGAACTTCATCGAGCACGACGGCAATCAGCTGGTAACTGGATCGGCACCTTCCGCCGCTGAGCTCACAGGGGACTTCAGCGAACTGTTAGCGCCCAACCCTAACCCAATTCAGCTTTATAACCCGTTTCGCACTACTTACAACGCGCAGGGGGTCAGCTCGCGGCCGCCTATTGCCGGAAACCGCCTTGACCAGGCGACAAAACCCGATGGATCGCCGCTGGTCGACCCCAATTCTGCTGCGATCATCAAGGCCCTGTGGCCCGCGCCCAACATCCCCAATACGCCGAGCAACCAGGTGAACTACACCACGTTTGCCACCCCAGGCATTTCGAACTATCACATCGATACCCGCTTCGACGCCAAAATCACCAGTAACGATTCCATCTTCGTCACCTGGTCGGATCAAAATGGATCGACAACCATCTCCGGCGGCATCCCGCCAGGAAACCTGCATAACTTTCCCGTGCAGGACAACTCCTACCTGGTGACAGCTAACTACGTTCATATCTTCACTCCTCGCCTGACCAATGAGTTTCTGTTCGGGGCCGGCGACGGCGCCCTGGTGACCATGTCGTCGAATCTTTTCTCGTGGTACAACAGCAGCAATAATCCATTCAACACCCTCTTTCAGAACACTGGCTCCGGTATAACCAAGGGGGTGCTGGCGGTGTTTGCAGGCAACTACGCCGTGCCGGGCATCGGCGAGGTATTCCGAGCCGAGAATGAGTCTTACCAGGTCTCGGATAACCTCGACTGGACCTTTGGAAGACATACGGTGACGGCCGGCTTCAACTACTTCCGCAAGAGCGAGATCGACTGGGACATCCAGCGCAATGTCGGCTTTGGAGGCTTCAGCGCCAGCGGGGACGACCTGGGCTACGTGGGCGGCGACGGAATGGCGGATCTGGAGATGGGGATTCCCAACAACCTGTGGGTACGCTATAACATCAACGGAGGAGATCCCACCTCGCCTGACTATAACATCATCTTCCCCTATTGGGGTTTCTATGGGAACGACAAGTTCCGTGTGAGCCCCAAGCTGACGATCTCTGCGGGTCTGCGGTATGACCTGAACATTCCCGACTATACGCCCAATCCGAAGGTAGCTCCCTGTTGCGCCATCTACATGCCCAACGCACAAGGCGGCATCCTGGAGTATCCGGGTATCGCCCCCGGCCTGCCGATTCAGTACCTGTCGGCTCCCAAACTTGACTTTGCTCCCCGCGTCAGCATTGCCTATAGCTTCAACCCGCAGCGGGTGATCCGCGCGGGCTATGGCATCTTCTACGACACGGGCGCAACCCAGATATCCACCAATGTAGGCAACGCAATCTATGGAACCTCATCGGCGGTAAATTATAACGTGAATAACACGACGCTGGGCAAACCCGTCGACACTCCTTACCTGACCTTATCGAATATATTCCCGCCCGCGCTGACCACCACGCTGGGGTCATTCCCGGTTCCGACCGGCACCGGCGAAGGTTACGACGGAGACGGCCAGTTAGCCTCGATCACTTACTACGATCAGAAGTCGACAACCTTGCCCTACTATCAGCGCACGATGCTCGACCTGCAGCAACAAGTGGGCGTGCACGACGCATTCACTGTGTCCTATGCGGGCGTGCAGGGCCGCAAAGGAACAAACCAGACGAACATTAACCTGCCGCCTTACCGGACCGGCTGGGTGAATGGCGGAGGCACAGGCGATCCCACCTATGACGCCGCCCGGCCCAACAATGCCGGCAGGTTTGGCGATATCTACGTGATCCGGCCCAACCTGAACTCCTTTTACAACGCGTTGATCGTTCAATACCGGCACGATTTCAGCAAAGGGTTCCAGTTCACGAGTAACTACACCTGGGGCAAGACAGCCTCCGATTATCCTTTCTCGAACAATGTGGTTGGAGGAACGGTTTATGGCGGCGCCGGCACCGGATTCCAATATCCGAACCTGAATAGCCGCGGCGAGAACACCCAGTCTCATCGCAATCGCTTTGTCTATAGCGGAATCTGGACTCCCGACTACGGCAAGCGCTGGCCGGAACTTGTCAGGCAGCCACTGACCGGTTGGCGCCTCTCCGGAATTTTGACGATGGAGTCAGGCGATGCGCTCACAGTGACGAACGGCGGCCCCGGCACGCCCTGTCCCGCAACTGACGCGGGCACCAGCATCTGCCCCTCTGGCTATGGCTCGAGCCCGCAGGACGGCGCCGGTTTCCCTGAGTTGAATGTCTCGGGCAATCCCAACATCGGTCACGGTCAGAAGACCTTCTCGCGGCAGTTCGACACGTCGAAGTTCTCGGTGCCGGCCATGAACGTACGCGGAAATTCGGGACTTGGATCGGTGCGTGGCCCTGGACAAAACCGTGTCGACCTGTCGATCGCGAAGACGTTCGCCCTGTACGAACGCCTTCACCTGGAGTTCCGGGGCGACGCCTTCAACGTATTCAACCACTCGCAGTGGAATGGCGTGAACACCACCTACCCAAGCGGTTCCACGCAATATCCATTTGGGCAGGTCAACGGGGCGGGAGACGCTCGCATCGGCCAGGTTGCCGCGAAACTGGTTTTCTAAGCTTCTCATCGCGGAATGCTGTGGGCGCCATGGCCGCTGCCGAAGCGGTCCTGTGACTGCTAAGATGCGAAGGACGTGAAAGCGGGCTGGTTCTTCGCCTTGGTTCTAAGCTCGCAGGAGCTTGCTTATGTATCAGCCGGAAGTCTACGCAATCGCTCTCTCTTTCATGATCGTCAGCATGCTCTGCTGGGGATCGTGGGCGAACACCCTGAAGCTGTGCCCGAACTACCGGTTCCAGTTGTTCTACTGGGACTACGTGATCGGCCTGATCCTCGGCGCTCTGGCCTGGGGCATGACGCTGGGTAGCTTGGGCAGCGCCGGCAGACCATTCTTTGCGGACATCGGCCACGCCGGACTGCATCCCATTCTGCTGGCGGTGCTGGGCGGCGTGATCTTCAACGTGGCCAACCTGCTGCTGGTGGCGGCGATTGATATCGCCGGCCTGGCGGTTGCCTTCCCCATCGGCATCGGGATCGCGCTGGTGGTTGGCGCTGTCAGCAGCTATGTGATCGCGCCCAAGGGCAACCCGCTGCTGCTGTTTGGCGGGATCGCGCTGGTGGTGACAGCCATTGTGCTCGACGCTCTCGCCTACCGGCTGCGCGAAGTCCATCGCGCAGCAATGAGCCGGCGCGGCATCGTGATCAGCCTGATTGCCGGCGTGCTCATGGGATGCTTCTACCCCTTCGTTTCAAAGGCTATGACAGGCGAGAACGCGCCGGGGCCCTATGCGGCGGTGCTGTTCTTCAGCTTTGGCGTGGCCGCCTGCTCCATCCCGGTGAACTACCTGCTAATGCGCATGCCACTCGACGGCCGCGAGCCCGCCGCAATGAGCGGTTACTGGAAGGCCGCCGGGAGCTGGCACCTGTGGGGCATCCTGGGCGGCGCGATCTGGTGTACCGGCGCGATGATGAACTTTGTGGCATCGCAGGCGCATATTGTAGGTCCCGCTGTCTCTTACTCGATAGGCCAGGGAGCCACTATGATTTCGGCATGCTGGGGAGTCTTTGTCTGGCGGGAATTCACCGCGGCTCCCGCCCGGTCGAAGGCATTTCTGGCATGGATGTTTGTTTTCTTTTTATGCGGACTGACGGCAATCGCCGTTGCCCCGCTGTTTTGATTAGGCACACCCCGCTTTCTCTGGGGGTCTGAGGAGAATCACCATGTCCGGGCAAAGGCCAGTTGTCGTGGTAGGCAGCATCAATACAGATCTTGTGGCCATCACCAGGAAGATTCCGGCCATTGGCGAGACGGTCACAGGAACCGACTTCGAGATTCATCCCGGCGGCAAGGGCGCGAACCAGGCAGTTGCCGTGGCGCGGCTGGGCTACCCGGTGCGAATGATCGGACGGCTCGGGAGCGATCCATTTGGCGCGCAACTGAAGACGCATCTTGAGAGCGCCGGTGTGGACACAGCCGGCATCGCGACCAGCGAGGGAACCTCGGGCGTGGCCGTCATCATCGTCTCTGAAGCCGGAGAAAACAGCATTGTCGTGACGCCGGGCGCCAACGGAAAGGTCACTCCCCAGGACCTGGAAGCAAACATCGGCATGCTGCGCACGGCGGGGATGGTTCTCGCCCAGCTCGAGATTCCGCTTGAGACCGTGGAGTACCTGGCGATGCTCTGTGCACGTGAAGGTGTGCCGCTGATGCTCGATCCCGCTCCTGCCAGGGATCTGCCCCCCGGCATCTTCAAACAGATTGAGTGGTTCACGCCCAATGAGGTTGAGGCAGCATTCTTTACCGGGGTTGGACGAGACCGCATCGAGCCGCTGGCTGCGGAGGAGACTGCAAAGCTGATCCTGAGCAAGGGGAGCCGCGGAGTGGTGCTAAAGATGGGCGCGAATGGGGTTTACCTCGCATCACAGGCCGGGCTGTCGGGGTCAATCCCCGCATTTCACGTCAAGGCCGTGGATACGACGGCGGCCGGCGACGCGTTCAATGGCGGCTTTGCGACCGCTCTCCTGCTCGGCAAAACACCGGTTGAAAGCGCACGCTTTGCCTCAGCCGTGGCCGGTATCTCGGTGACCCGCAAAGGCGCGCAACCTTCGATGCCGAGCAGGTCCGAGGTGGAAGCACTGATGGACAGTGCCGAGGCAAGGACGCTTTCGCAATGAGGGCGCAGCTCAACACCGGAAAGGACGCAATGAAAGCGACGACTCGAGCGATTCAATTTGCTACGTGCCTCTCAATCCTGGCGGCATGTTGGTCTGCGCCCCTGTGCGCGCAAGATACCTCCTACGGTCCAAAGGGACAGCAGATTCCACCGCCCGCGTGCTTTACCATCCGCGGCGCATGGGAGGGCGGATACGTGCCCTGCACGCCCGCAAGCCACGCCGACTGGCTAGCCGATATCACTCACTGGCGCGCTGAGCGCCGCATCCGCATTGGCTACGATCCAGCGCGCTATGAGATGCCCGCGCTCAAGTGGGCGCAGTCAAGTTTCATGCAGCCGCAGATGATGGTGCATGATCGATATTTCTACGATCCGGTGGCCGGAAGATACACAGTCGACCGCTATCTTGATGACCTGGACAAGCGCTACGGCGGCATTGACGCGGTGCTCATCTGGGCGACTTATCCCAACATGGGGATAGACGACCGCAACCAGCACGACATGGTGCGCTCAATGCCCGGCGGCGTTGAAGGCCTGAGACAAATGGTTGCCGACTTTCATCGCCGCGGCGTCAGGGTGCTGTTCCCTATGATGATGTGGGATCAGGGGACGCGCGATCCGGGCGCTTCCTGGCCGGACGCGATTGCGGAATTCATGAAGCAGATCGACGCCGACGGCATCAACGGCGACACGCAGGACGGCGTTCCTCTGGCGTTCTCGTTGGCCGCCGACAAAGTGGGTCATCCCCTGGCATTCGAACCGGAAGGCGGACCGAGCGACGAGGCCCTGGCGTGGGATGTCCTGACCTGGGGCCAGTATCAGTTCCAGTTTGTGCCCACGGTCGATAAGTACCGCTGGCTCGAGCCGCGGCACCAGGTCAACATCCAGGGCCGCTGGAACCGCAATAAGACCGACGATCTGCAGTTCGCATTCTTCAATGGAGAAGGCTGGGAGAGCTGGGAAAACGTGTGGGGCATCTGGAATGGCGTGACGCCGCGCGATGGAGAGGCGACGCGGCGGGTTGCCACCATTGAGCGCGCATTTGCGCCATTCTTTGCCAGCCAGGGCTGGGAACCGTTTTACCCTATGCATCGTTACGGCGTGTTCGCGAGCCGCTGGCCCCTGGGCGAGCAGACGCTGTGGACCATCGTGAACCGCAATGAGTACGACGTGGACGGACGCCAGTTGACGGTGCCAACCAGAGAGGGGATGCGGTACTTCGATCTCTATCATGGCGTGGAATTGAAGCCAGCACAGGAAAGCGACGGCTCGGTGCTCACATTCGCGACCGAGGCGCATGGATATGGCGCCATCCTGGCCACGCCCGGCGAGCCCGATGGGCAAGCCGGCCAACTGCTGGCGAAGATGAAGCTGTTGACATCGAAACCCCTGTCGAGCTTCTCGCACGAATGGAAGCCGCTCCCGCAGCAACTGATTGAGATTCAGCCGTCGAAGCCGTCAACATCCGCTCCGGAAGGGATGATTCGCGTCGAAGGCGGCGATTATGTTTTCAAGGTGGAAGGGATCGAGATCGAGGGCACCGACGATGTGGGTGTCGATGTTCAGTATCCGTGGGAAGATACGCCGCGCCGGTTCCATGAGCACACCATGCAGATCAAGCCGTTCTACATCGACAAGTATCCGGTCACGAATGCGGAGTTCAAGAGGTTCCTCGATGCATCTCACTATCACCCCAAGGACGACCTCAATTTCCTTAAGGACTGGAAAGGCGGCACCTATCCCGATGGTTGGGCCAACAAGCCTGTGACCTGGGTCTCGCTTGAAGATGCGCGCGCGTATGCAGCGTGGGCCGGCAAGCGGCTTCCGCATGAATGGGAATGGCAGTACGCGGCTGAGGGGAACGACCATCGCCTTTATCCATGGGGTAATTGCGATTGGATTCCGGCATTTCCACGCGCCGGCGGGCCCACATTTACTTCGTCCGCCGGTGTGTCTCCGCCCGGCCCGGCTGGTGCGTCGCTTGCGAATCAGCAGACCGGCGTGGCGCCCCGCAAGACGCCGACCGCCTCTCCTTGTAACTGGGGACCCGATCCGATGGACGCTCCCGCGCCCATTCCGGACCGGGGCCGTATCATGCTTCCGGCCAGCGACGTGGATGCACATCCCAATGGAGCCAGCCCCTTTGGCGTAATGGACATGGTGGGCAACCTGTGGCAGTGGACCGATGAGTACGTGGACGAGCACACTCGGGCCGCCATCGTGCGCGGAGGCAGCCACTATCGGCCGATGGGCTCCATCTGGTACTTCCCGCAGGCCTACAAGAACAGCCAGCATGGGAAGCTGCTGATGATGGCTCCAAGTTACGATCGCTCCGGCGCTCTTGGCTTCCGATGTGTAAAGGATGCGGAGTAAGGATTGCGTTCCCTGCCCCGGAGCAAGCCGGCGCTCCAGCAAACAGCATCGGCGCGGACTTCCGTGATCGCGCCGATGCTGTTATGCTTGCCGAAGTTTCGCGAAGTGCCGACCTATCGAGTTACTGTCAGCACTCCATTCACTGTCCCAAAGACATAGTTCGCTGCGGTCAGCGTTCCCCGCTGCACATCGATGATGTAAGTCCCTGGCCTGGAACTGGAAGTCGCCGTGGTTGACAGCGTGGGCTGGCCGCTGGTGGCCGATGCCTGCGTGTCGCCATTCAGGAAGCCGGTGATGGTGTAGGTGAGAGTGGGAACCGCCGCACCCTCGACCATGGTCTGATTGGCGGCCGTCAACAGCAGCTTGGCCGGCACGATGTTCAACACACCGGCATCGACGTGGAAGGTGTAGTTAGCCGCGGAAAGCCCGCTGACGTTGGCGGTGATGGCATAGATGCCCGCGGGCGACTTGGAAGTGGCAGTGGTTCCCAGTACCGCCGCGCCGGAGACCACCGCAGACGTGTCCCCGTTGACGAAACCGGTCAGCGTATAACTAGTAAACGTGGGTATGGTTTCGCCGTAGGTCAGTTGACGGTCTCCGACCACCACGCTCAGCACCGCGGGATTCACCGTGATGGTCTGTGTGGCAGTGGCTGGGGCATATGTCACGTTACTCGGCACCGTGGCCTCGACCACCACGCTACCCACGCCGGTAAAGGCGAGCATGCTTCCGCTCAGGCTGCCCGGGCCGCTGACTAACTTGAAGCTGACCGGCAGCCCCGACGAAGCCTGGGCAAAGTCGGCGAGATTGATGGTATCGCCATAACGCACCGCCGCCGGCGGCCTGAAACTGATCCACTGCGCCTGGGACGAAGGCGCCTTCGTGACCACCAGGATTCCATCCACCGGAGCAAACACATAGTTAGCCGCCATCAGCGTTCCTCGCTCCACGGCGATGACGTAGTACTTCCCGGGCGGCGTGCTGGAAGTTACTGTGGTCGAGAGCACCGGTTGCCCGCTGGTGGCTGAAACCTGCGTATCGCCGTTCACAAAGCCGGTGATGGTGTAGGTCAGCGCAGGAACCGTTGCTCCCGCCACCATGGTCAGGTTATTGGCCGTAACCAGCAGCTTGGCTTTGGCAACGATCAGCACTCCGGGGTTGATAACAAAGGTGTAGTTAGCGGCCGAGAGGGTGTTCAAAGTTCCAGTTATCGAGTAGGTTCCCGCGGGCGAGGTGCTGGTAGCCGTGGTCGAGAGCAAGGGCGCGCCCGAGACCACCGCGGCCGTATCGCCATTCACAAAGCCGCTCAACGTGTAGGCGGTGAGTGTGGGGATCGCTTCGCCATAAGTCACCTGCTTCGTCGACGGCGTCACAGTGAGCACGGCAGGCTGTACCACGACGCTGCGTGTCACTTGCGGAGCCGCGGCGTAGTTGGTGTTGCCAAGCTGATTGGCCGCCACCACCACGGTGCCCACGCCCGTGATGCTCAGCATGTTGCTGCTGATCGATCCCGGACCGGAGACAACGCTGAAGGTGACAGCATTTCCCGAACCGCCGCCGGTTGCGCTCAGCGTGATTGGCGCCACCCCATACGTCACCGGCGATGGCGGCGCGGTAAAGGTGATGGTCTGCGGATCCAGGTTGACCACCTGGCTGAGCATCGTGGATGTGCTCGAATTAAAGCTGGTGCTGCCCGCATAGCTGGCGGTGATGGATTGCGTGCCCACAGCCAGACTGGAAATGGAAAGTGTCGCCACTCCCGAGTTGTTCAGCGTGCCCGTGCCGATCGAGGTTGTGCCATTCAGGAACGCCACCGTGCCCGCCGGCGTGCCCGTACTCGGCGAGTTCGCCGTGACGGTTGCCGTGAAGGTCACTGACGTGCCAAGGGTGGACGGATTCAGCGACGAGGTCAAGCCCGTCGTTGTCGGAGCCTTGTTCACCACCTGGCTCAAGACACTTGCGCTGCTGGTGGCGAAGTTAGTGGCCCCGCCATAGCTGGCCGCGATCGTGTGCGTACCTACGCTTAACGCGCTGGTGTTGAACGTAGCTTGACCTGCGCTGTTCAGAGTCACGGGCGCCGAGGCCGTCGAATCCACCGAGAAAGTTACTGAGCCGGTGGTGACAGGGCTGCTCCCCGAAGTTACCGTCGCCGTAAACGTCACCGGCTGTCCGAAGACTGACGGATTTGCGTTCGAGGCCAGCGCCGTCGCCGTTGGATCCTGGTTCACTACCTGGCTGAGCATTGTGGAAGTGCTGCCGTTAAAGCTGGCGCTGCCTGCATAGCTGGCCGTAATCGATTGCGTGCCCACGGCGAGGCTGGAGATGGCAAGCGTCGCCACGCCAGATCCATTCAGCGTGCCTGTGCCAATCGCGGTTGTTCCGCTCAAGAAGGTCACCGTGCCTGCCGGCGTGCCCGCTCCCGGCGCTATCGCCGTCACGGTTGCGGTGAAGGTCACCGACGTGCCAAAGGTCGACGGATTCAGCGAAGATCCCAGCGACGTTGTCGTCGACGCCTTGTTCACCGCCTGGCTGACTGGGCTCGAGCTGCTGGTCTGGAAGTTGTTCGTTGCGCCATAGCTGGCCACGATCGAATGCGTGCCTACGCTCAGGGCGCTGGTCGTAAAGGTAGCTTGCCCTGAGCCGTTCAGGTTCGCGGGCGACGGCGCTCCTGAATCCACGGTGAAGGTCACCGAGCCAGTGGGCGTACCCCCCTGCGAAGTCACCGTCGCCGTAAACATCACCGCTTGCCCAAAGACCGACGGATTCACATTGGAAGCCAATGTCGTGGTCGTCGTGGCCGGGGTTACATTCTCGGTGAGCGCAAGAGAGAGGCTGGAGTTGAAATCCGTTGAGCCGCCATACTCCACCGTGATTGAGTGCATGCCGGCAGCGAGTGCGGAGGATGAGAAGGATGCCGTGCTGCTGGATGCC
>Ga0326727_10016992_pt1 | contig 15216 bp, 13 predicted proteins | sample MB2enrmetagenome_FD_207643 | JGI IMG/M metagenome (GOLD analysis project Ga0326727, IMG submission 207643) | Lab enriched peat soil microbial communities from McLean, Ithaca, NY, United States - MB29MY | ecosystem: Environmental > Terrestrial > Soil > Wetlands > Peat | place: USA: New York... | reverse complement strand
GAAGACGGCCGGCTGAACGAGCTGCTGATCGGCGAATCGCTGGAACTCGATCTGCAGCATGTTCCCGGCATTACCCAGGTGCGCCGCGGCGCCGAAGCGCTCGAACTGCTGCGCTCGCAGCCCCAGTTGAATCTGGTGGTCGCCAATCTCGAGCTGGGGGACATGGACGCGGCGCAACTGGCTGCCGCCATCCATCGCCAGGGCCTGGACGTGCCGGTGGTGGTGCTGGCGTACGACTACCGCGAGGTCAAGAGCTTTGTCGCGCGCCACCCGGCGACCGAGATCGAGCGCATCTTCTTGTGGCAGGGAAGCGCCCGCATCCTGATCGCGATCGTCAAGTACATCGAGGACAAGCGCAATGTCCACCACGACACCGCCATCATGGGCGTGCCGGTGGTGCTGGTGGTGGAGGACAACATTCGCTACTATTCCTCCTTCCTGCCGGTGATCTATACCGAACTGATTACCCAGTCGCGACGGCTCTTGCGCGAGGGAATCAACCTGGCCCACAAGCTGCTGCGCATGCGGGCCCGGCCCAAGATTCTGCTCTGCTCCAATTTCGAAGAGGCGGCGGAACAGGCGGCGCGCTATCAAGAGTACCTGTTTGGGGTGGTGTCGGATGTGGAGTTCCCCCGCGCCGGCGAGCTCACGCCGGAGGCGGGATTTGAGCTGGCCCACCGGATTCGGGCGGCCGTGCCGGATGTTCCGATCGTGCTGCAGTCCAGCCGGACGCAGTTTTTGGCGCGTGCCTACGAGGAGGGCTTCTCGTTTCTCCGTAAACGCTCGCCCACCCTGCTGAGCGACTTGCGGCGCTTGCTAACCCAGGAGTTCGCTCTGGGCGACTTCGTCTTCCGCTTGCCCGATCGCACCGAAGTAGCGCGAGCGGCGGACTTGGGCGCCCTGGAGGATCTGGTGCGCCAAGTGCCGGCGGAGAGCATTGCCTACCATAGCGCCCGCAACCACTTCTCGCACTGGCTGCTGGCCCGCACCGAGTTCGCTTTGGCCCAGAAGCTCCGCCCGCGCAAGGTGTCCGATTTCCCCGACAGTGAGGCCCTGCGCCGCGATCTGCTGGAGTCGATCACCGAGTACCGGCACGAACAAAGCCAGGTATTGATCGGCGATTTCAGCGCGGCCGGCTTCAAGGCTACCGATGACTTCTTTTTGCGCATCGGGACAGGGTCGTTGGGGGGCAAGGCCCGGGGAATGGCCTTTGCGCGCCTGCTCCTACGCCAGTGCGGCTTTGCCGCTCGCTACCCCGGAATTCGCCTCGCCGTACCGGCAACGCTGGTGCTGACCACCGGGGTATTTGACGAGTTTCTGAACGACAATCGCCTCTTCGATTTTGCTCTGCGCAGTACCGACGAGGCCGAACTCAAGCACCGCTTTCTTGCCGCGGCCTTGCCAACTGCGGTGAGGAAAGACCTGGAAGCGTTCTTGCGCGAGGTGCATTATCCGCTGGCGGTGCGCTCTTCCAGCTTGCTGGAGGATTCCCAGCAGCCGTTCGCCGGGGTGTACGAAACCTTTATGGTGGCCAACTGCCATTCCGATCCGGAATTGCGTCTGGAGCAGTTGATGGAGGCCATCAAGCGCGTTTACGCCTCCACTTTCAGCGAGCGGGCCAAGGCTTACGTGCGCGCCACCCCCTATCGTCTGGAAGAGGAGAAGATGGCCGTGGTGGTGCAACGGGTGATCGGCGGGGGCCACGGACCCCGTTTTTATCCGGACTTTTCCGGCGTAGTGCGTTCCCGCAACTTCTATCCGGTGGCGCCCATGACCGTGGGCGACGGCATTGCCGCCGTGGCGTTGGGCTTGGGCCGGACGGTAGTGGAAGGCGGGAAGTGCCTGATGTTTTGTCCCCGCTACCCGCGGCACCCGGTGCAGTTTTCCTCGGTCGACGAAATCCTGGCCAACGCGCAGACGGAGTTCTGGGCGCTTGAACTCGAAGCCGCGCCGCGGGACGGCGATCCCACGGCGGCATTGAAAGAAGCGCGGTTCGCTTTGCCGGTGGCGGAAAAGGACGGCACGCTGCGCCTGCTGGGCTCCACTTACAGCCCCGATGCTCAGGCGGTCTACGACGGGCTGAGCCGCCCGGGGACGCGGATCGTTAGCTTTGCCCCGATTCTCAAGCACAATCTCTTTCCCCTGTCGTCGATTTTGGACAATCTGACCCGCATCGTGGAGGACGGCCTGGGCCGGCCGGTGGAGATCGAGTTTGCCGTGCGGCTGGCGAGCTGCCCCGACGATATTTCCGAGTTTGGCTTCCTGCAGGTGCGCCCGCTCGCGCCTTTCGGGGGAGGGGAAGACCTCCAGATCGAGAACGCAGATCCGGGACGTCTCCTTTGCCAAAGCGCCAAGGTGCTGGGCAATGGCCGGATTGGCGATCTACGCGATCTCGTGGTGGTGGATTTCCACCGCTTCGAGCGCGGGCAAAGCCGGGAGGTGGCCCGGGCCGTGGCTCAATTGAATGCCAAGTTGAGCGAAGAGGGAGTCCCCTATCTGTTGATCGGGGTGGGGCGCTGGGGCTCGAACGACCCCTGGTTAGGCATTCCTGTGGCCTGGGAGGAGGTCTCGGGAGCGCGGGTCATCGTGGAAGCGGGGTTCCGGGATCTTCGCGTCACCCCTTCGCAGGGAAGTCATTTCTTCCAGAATCTGGCGTCCTTTCGGGTAGGCTACTTTACCGTGAATCCCGATGCGGCCGAAGGCTGCCTGGATTGGGAATGGCTCGCCGCCCAAACGGCCCTGGAGGAACAAGGTTGCGTTCGCCACCTGCGCTTTGACCAGCCCCTGGTAGCGGTCATGAACGGCAGCAAGAGCCAGGGAGCGATCTTTAAGCCGGGGTTGGAATCCGGAGTCGCCAAGTCTCACTCGACCGTCTAGCCGGGTGAGTTCAGATAGCAGCCGGCGCGCTTGAGCCAAAGCTAGGCTATAGCCGGTCAGGCTGCCATGCCGTGGGCAGCCATCGCCCGCGCACTCTCGGCGTTCTCCTTAGAGGGCCCCGTCGTGATCCGCACCAGACGGCGGATGGCCTCGCCACAGCTATCGCACAATACCCTGCCCGTTCCCAAAGGACCCTTGCATAGATCGCATTTCATCGCATACTTCCTGGGCCGGAAGTTTCCTGGCCTGTCTAGTTAGAGCGGAGTGGAGGCCGAAATGTGCAAGTTATTTCTGGAATGCAAGGGAGCGATTTGTTCGATGGCAAGCCGGCCTTGGAGAACGTATGGAAATTCAAATCGCCAAACCCGGCGCCGCTGTCATGCTGCGCGGCTGGGACTCTTTTGCAGCGGCGCCGGTTCCTGGTCCTCGGCTCGCTCGAACAACTTTGTCATCCCGAGTCCCACGGGCCTCCACCCCAGCACGCGCAGCGGCGCGCGTGCCGGGGACCCCATGCGGCCCACCACCGTGGATGAAAAACGCTTCCCCGCGGGGCGCTGTTGGCCCCGTGGCAAGCCCAGAAAGGGCCCGCCGACGTCCCGCCGAGCGGGATCGGCGCTACGTTTTTCGAGGGAGAGCGCAGCGAGGACCTGCCTCGCCGCTCTAACGAAAAGACAGAAAAAAACTTAACGCCGCGAGACCGCAGCGGAACAGCGCTCTCGCTTAACCGGAGAAGACACGCTCCAATTTCCCCCTGCCGCCCTTGACCGCCTTAAAGGTCATCTCCGTGGCCGTGCTTCCGGTCTTGAGCTTCCAATTGGCGAACATCTGCGCGTAGGTGTCGGTGATGTACTGTTCGCGGGCCACCCCCAAGCGCCGCGCGGTCGCGTCGATCCAGCGGGGCGGGCCCTCGATCTCCGACACATTGCCGATGGGAGTCTCATCGACTACGACATGGCCTTTGCCGTCGGTCCACTCGCTGCGGAACTTTTCGTAGCGGAATGACGGGCGCAAGCCCAAGGCCAGCAGAATGCCCTGCATCTTTTCGCCGTCCGCCACCTGGGTTTCCGTCTCGGTGCGCGCTTTGTGGCGTCCTGCCGCGCCCTTCGACTTGTGGGTCAGAATCCAGCGCGGGCCGTACTTGCGCACCCGCAGCAGTTCCCCGCGCGCCCGCAGGGATTGCGCTTCGTCGTCGTACAGGGTGTTCATCTCGTGGGTGCGTTCGGTGGCCAGACGGAAGCCGGCGGCGCGCAGCTTGGCGTGCAGCGCGCGAACGCTCTCCACCAAAAACTTGATCTCAACTTCCTGGCTCATGGCGTTTCGGAGTATAACGCAGAGGTCTAGCTATTTCTCTCCAGCACGAATTCCGGGATCCAGCGCAGGGCGCGTTGGCTTTCCGAATCGGGAAAGGTGCCGAGTGCCCCCAGCGCCTGGTCCGCATACTGGCGGGCGCGCGCCATGGCGGCTTCCACTCCGTCATAGCGGTGGAGCAGGGCGGTCACTTGTTCGAGGCTGACGCTGCGGAAAGCTCGCTCCCGCAGGACCGTTTCGATCGAAGCGCGTTCCTCGGGAACGCACCTTTCCAGCACGGCAATCACGGCCATGGTGGTTTTGCCTTCCCGCAGATCGCTGGCGACCGGCTTACCCAGAACTTCCTCCGACGCCGTCAGGTCCAGAACATCGTCTACAATCTGGAAGGCCATTCCCAGGTTGCGGCCGTAGACGGCCAAGCACTCTTCCTGTTCCGGGGTCGCCCGGGCGAGGATGCCCCCCAGGCGCATGCAAACGGAAAACAGGCAGGCCGTCTTGCGGAAAATCAAGTCGAGGTATTCGTCCAACGTTACGCAGCGTCCCAGACACTGCATCTGCTGCAGTTCGCCCTCGACCATCTGCTGCGTCAGCTCGATGAGCACATCCAGCACCCGCAGGCTGCGCTCCCGCATCGCCACTTTGAACGCCTGCATGTAAAGCCAGTCGCCGGCCAGCACGCACTTGGGGTTGCCCCACTGTGTATTGGCCGAGGGCCGCCCGCGCCGCGTACAGGCCTCGTCGATGATGTCGTCGTGGACGAGGGTAGCGGTGTGGAGCATTTCCACCACCGCCCCCAGGCGGACGGCGCTGGTGCGCGCTTGGGGGGCGCCGGGAAAGAGCCGCGCGGCGAGCAATAGCAGGATGGGGCGGATGCGCTTGCCGCCCCCGGCCTGGAGGTATTCGCCGATTTCGGTAATGACTTCCACCGTCGAGCGGGTCTCGCGGCCGAACTCCCGCTCGATGGCGGCGAGATCGTCGCGCAGAAGATCGAAAACTGCGTTCGCGTTGGACAGAGCCAAACTGTTCAATGTGGATCCCTTGGGGCCCCCGGTGCGCCCGGTTTTGGCGCGCTGGGGTAGGTCTGCGCCGGCCGCAACTTCATACGGTTCGATAATTGGTGAACTGCAGTTCGATGCCAAAATCCTGCTGGCGCAGCAGGGCAATAATCTCCTGCAGCGTATCGCGGTCCTTGCCGCTGATGCGCACGAAGTCGCCCTGAATGGAAGCCTGGACCTTCTTCTTGGAGTTTTTGACCAGCTTGACGATTTCGCGCGCCTTGTCGGTGTCGATGCCTTGCTGCAGCTTGACGCGCTGGCGGACGGTCGATCCCGCGGCCGGTTCGATGGCCTGATACTGCAGATTCTTCAGCGGCACCCCACGCTTGACCAAGCGGGCTTGCAGCACGTCGTTGACCGCGCGCAGCTTGAAGTCGTCCTGGGAGGCCAGCACCAGAGCCTCTTTGCCCTCCAGGGTAATGTCCGACTTGGAATCCTTCAGGTCGAAGCGCTGATGGATTTCCTTGAGCGCCATGTTGACGGCGTTCTGGACTTCCTGTAAATCGAGTTTGCTGACGATGTCGAAGGTATTCTCCGGCATGGTAGTAAGTGTACTTGCCTCCCGTGGGGGGGCGCAAATGTTGGGTCTGCACTCAGCCCTACGGCTTACCCCGAGCCACGCCGGGTTCCGGCCGCAGCGGTTCCTGCGATAGATTAGTTCTTGAACAAAGGAGATCCGATCTGCCCTTGCCTCCCCTCGTGATCGCGCAAGGCCTGTCGAAGGCGTTTGGAGCCGTCCCGCTTTTTCAGGACATTCGGCTTGCTATTGCGGAAGGCGACCGCATCGGCCTCATCGGACCCAATGGTTCAGGCAAGTCCACCTTGCTGCGCATCCTGGCCGGACGCATAGAGCCCGACGGAGGCGAGGTGGTGGTGCGCAAGCTGGCGCGCATCGGTTACGTCGCTCAGGACTCGGAGTTCCCTCCCGGCGCCAGCGTTCGGGAGGTTGTTACCGGCGCTCTAGCGTCCGCCGGAGCGCCCCGCGACGAGTGGCTGGGCCGCACTGCGGAAACGCTCGGCCGAGTGGGCTTCGAGGAGTTCGATGCGGAAGCGGGCTCGCTTTCCGGGGGATGGCGCAAGCGGCTGGCCATCGCCGAAGCCTTGGTGCAACAGCCCGGCCTGCTGCTCCTGGACGAGCCTACCAATCATCTCGATCTGCCCGGCATTGCCTGGCTGGAGTCGCTGCTGCTGAATTCCCCGTTCGCCTGCATCGTCGTAAGCCATGACCGCTATTTCCTGGAGAACGTCGCGACGTCGGTGATCGAACTCAACCGGGTCTATCCGGAGAACCTCCTTCGCGTGGCCGGCAATTACAGCCACTTTCTTGAAAAGAAGGAAGAATTCCTCGCCGCCCAGGTCCGGCGGCAGGAAGCCCTGGAGAACCGGGTGCGGACGGAAATCGAGTGGCTGCGCCGCGGACCCAAAGCGCGCGGCACCAAGGCCAAAGCGCGCATCGAGCGGGCCCAGGAAATGATAGGAGAGCTCGACGATCTGAACGCTCGTTCCCGCACCGCCTCCGCTGAGATCGAATTCTCTCCGACCGGCCGTAGAACCAAGCACCTGATCGAGCTGGAAGAAGTCGGGTTCCGCCTGGGAGACCGCGCCCTATTTCAGGATCTTGACTGGGTAATCACCGCTGGCATGCGGGTGGGACTGGTGGGCCCGAACGGCAGCGGGAAAACCACCTTGCTCCGCCTGTTGCGCGGCGACTTGCCGCCCTCCAGCGGCGCCATTCGCCGAGCGAGTGCGCTGCGCCTGGTGCTTTTCGATCAGGAGCGCGAACTGGACCCCAGCCTGACGCTGGCGCGCGCCCTGGCTCCGGAGAGCGATTCCGTCGTCTATCGCGAGCGCACCATCCACGTGGCTTCGTGGGCGGCCCGGTTCCTGTTTACCGGCGAGCAGTTGCGGCAGCCGGTCTCGCGCCTCTCCGGAGGCGAACGCGCCCGGATTCTGATTGCCCGGCTCATGCTGGAACCCGCCGACGTGCTCTTGCTCGACGAACCCACCAACGACCTCGACATTCAGACGCTGGAGATTCTCGAGGAGAATCTGATCGACTACCGGGGCGCGCTGGTCATGGTGACTCACGACCGCTACCTGCTGGACCGGGTTTCCACCGTGATCCTGGGACTGGATGGCCGGGGCGGGGCCGCGCGCTTTGCCGACTACCAGCAATGGGAGCTTTGGCAGAACCGCCGCGAGCCTCCGGCGCCGGCCAAGACCACCCCCAAGAGCGAGGATCGGACCGAGCGCGCGGCCTCCGCTCCGGGCAAGAAGAAGCTCTCCTACCTCGACGCCCGGGAATACGCGACCATCGAGGCGCGCATTACCGAGGCCGAACAGACTGCGGCGGCTAAGCGTGCCGCCTTTGAAGATCCCGCCATTGCCAGCGATGCCGCCCGTCTCGTCGCGGCGCAGGCCGAACTGGCCGCAGCCGAGCAGGCGCTGGAAGCCCTGTACGCCCGCTGGGCCGAGTTGGAGGAGAAACAGGGGTGAAGGCCCGTACCGTCTACTTAACCGCTGCTTCGCTCAATCCAAACCCAAATTGCCCTTTGTCATCCCGAGCAAAGCGAGGGATCTGCTTTCTTCCTGTACCCTCAACGACATTTGAGGAACACGAAAACAGCAGATCCCTCGCTCCACTCGGGATGACGAGCTGGCTGTTGGGGGCGGCATTTCAGGCAGTGCACTTTAAGTAAACAAGGGAAGCCAAAGCCGTTGTATCCTGAGAGCATGGATCTGACGAGCAAAGAAGCTGCTCTCACGGCGCGTTTGCGCTCTATGGGACGGGTACTGGTGGCCTATTCCGGCGGGATCGATTCGGCCTATCTGGCCTGGGCTGCCCACCGCGCGCTGGGGGAAAGCATGCTGGCGGTGATCGCCGATTCCGCCTCGCTGGCGCGGGCGCAATTGCAGGATGCCCTGGCATTCGCTCGCGAGCAGTCGATTCCCGTGGAAGTCGTTGCCACCGCCGAGCTCGAGCGGCCGGAATATGCGCGCAACGACGGCTCCCGCTGTTTTTTCTGCAAAGACGAGCTGTTTACCGTAATGGAGCAGTACCGCTCCCGCCAGGGCTATGACACCATCGCGTATGGCATCAACCAGGACGACCGGGGCGACTACCGCCCGGGCCAGCAGGCGGCCGAGCGCCACGGTGTAGCCGCTCCCCTGCTGGAGGCCGGGCTGACCAAGCAGGAGATTCGCGAGCTGGCGCGTGCCGCCGGTCTGCGCCTCTGGGACAAGCCGGCTTCGGCCTGCTTGGCCTCCCGGATCGAATATGGCCGGGCGGTTACCGCCGAGGCATTGAGCCAGGTGGAGCGGGGCGAAGACGCCCTGCGCGCTCTGGGCTTTCGCCAGTTCCGGGTCCGCCACCACGGGCAGATCGCGCGCCTCGAGATTGCCCGCGCTGAACTTCCCCAGGCGCTTACCCTCGAGATGGCTGGCCGGCTTACCGGCATCTTCAAGGCTCTGGGGTTTACGTACGTCACGCTGGATTTGGAAGGCTTCCGCTCCGGCTCGATGAATGCCATGCTGCCGGTGGAAGCATTGGGAATGGGAAAAGCTCCAGGCGGATCATCCTGAGAGCTCTAGCGGCCCTGCAGATCCTCACGTTCCAATTCGGTGATTTTATCGATGCGGCGCTGATGACGGCCTCCGGCGAAGGAGGCGTGCAACCAGGCTTCCAGGACGCGGAAGGCGGAGGCATCGTCCAGCAGCCGGGCCCCGAGGGTGAGCACGTTGGCGTCGTTGTGCTCCCGGCTCAATTGCGCGGCCAATTCGCTGTCGGCATTGGCGGCGCGAATGCCGGGCACCTTGTTGGCGGCAATAGACATGCCGATTCCGGTACCGCAGATCAGGACGCCCGCGTCCGCCAGGCCTTGGGCCACCCTCTCGCCGACGGCGCGCGCATAGTCGGGATAATCGACAGAATCGGGCGAATTGGTTCCCCGATCGTCCACCTCAATGCCCTGCTCGGCCAGCCGTTGTCTGATTTTGTCCTTAAGCTGAAAGCCGGCGTGATCGGCCCCGATGGAAATCCTCATGGGTGAACTCCTCCTGCCAAAGGAGATTTTCGCACGAAACTACCGTCACTTGTCCTACGGCCGCTTTGGTTCAATAATCGCGGCCATGAGGGCTGCACGCAGCGAGTTCAAGCACATACGCTTCCAAATATTCAACTATGCCGCCCACATCAGCTTGGACCATCCTCCCTATAACGTGCTCAGCATCCCCTTGATGGAGGAACTGGCCAACGCCATCGAGGGCCTCAACGGAGACGGCAACATCAAGTGCATTGTGCTGGATTCGACCTCGCCGAAGGCGTTTTCCGCGGGCATTTCGCTGGAAGACTCCCGGCAGAACCGCGTCTTCCAGACGCTGGAAGCGTTTACCCGCGTCTTTCAGTCCATTGCCGAGATCTCGAAGCCGCTGGTGGTTGCCGTCAACGGTCCGGCCATTGGCGCCGGCTCCGAGTTGGTGGCTTTTGGAGACGTGGTGATTGCCACTCCCAACGCCCGCTTCGCCCAACCGGAGGTGAAGATGGGAGTGTTTCCGCCCTTTGCCGCCGTCATGCTGCCGGCCTTGATCGGCCCTAAGAAGGCTTACGAGCTCATTCTGACCGGCCAAAGCCTTACCGCGGAAGAAGCCCAGTCGTTGGGCTTTGTGAACCAGGTGGTGCCCGAGGCCGATTTGCCCCGCGCCGTCGCCAGCATGGTGGAACGTATCGGGGCGTTCAGCGCTCCGGTGCTGGAAATGACCAAGGCAGCCATTGCCAGCAGCGTAGGGGTGCCGTTGCACCTGGCCCTAAAGCAATCGCAGAACATCTACCTGAACCAGTTGATGGATCTGGAAGACGTCCAGGAGGGCCTCCGTGCCCGCCTCGAACAGCGCAAGCCGGTGTGGAAGAACAAGTAAGAAGGAAACGGCTTTCTCTCACGCTCTGGAGGTCGGCCCCGGTTTCGGTGCGGGCAAGGCAAATGCCTGGCCGGTAGCTTCGGGGCCAAAGCGAATCACCAGCCACAGGCACACCAGGACCGCCACCATGGAGAAGCCCATGGAGCGCGCGTACGTGAGGTGCTCGCCGACCACGGACTCCAGGTAGGTAATGCTGGAAGCGCACAGCACCCCCAACTGATAGGCAAAGCCCGGGAAAAAGCCGCGCAATGCCCCCGGAGACAATTCGTTGATGTGCGCCGGAATCACGCCCCAGGCGCCCTGAACCATGAACTGCATCAGGAAGGCGCCTGCCATGATGAGGGGTATGCCCGGCGCCAGGATCCAAAGCGGGAGCAGGAGGCCGGCGAAGGTGACGGCGGAGAGCATGGCCCTTCTCCGTCCCCAACTGTCCGAGAGGTAACCGAACAGGATTCCCCCTGCCAGCGCGCCTACCATGGAGATCATGGTGGTAGCCGCCACGACCTGCACTCCCAAGTGGCGCTGGCGGCTCAGAAAAGTGGGGAACATGTCCTGGGTGCCATGCGACATGGCATTCATGAAGGTCATCAGCAGCACGAGATAGAGGAAGCGCGGCCAGTTGCGGGCGATTGCCCGGCCGTAGCTCTTGCGGTCAGTCCGCGACTGCCGCCAGGCTTCGCTCTCCTTGACTTTGCTCCGGATAAACAGGGAGAGCAGCGCGGGCAAGCCGCCAATGAAAAACATAGGGCGCCAGCCGTAATGGGGAAAGACGGTAAGGTGGGCCAGCGCGGCCAGCAGATAGCCGCAAGCATAACCCTCCTGAAGCAAGCCGGAGAGCAGACCGCGCAGCCGGGACGGCACCGATTCCATGGTGAGCGAGGCGCCCACCCCCCACTCGCCGCCCATCCCGATGCCGTACAGCAGACGTAAGGCCAGGAAAGCCCGGTAACTGGGCGCCAGTCCCGAAAAGACCTCAATGACGGAGTAGAAGATTACGTCTGCCATCAGCGGCAGGCGCCGGCCGTAACGGTCGGCCAGAATTCCGAATAGCAGCGCGCCCAGAGGGCGGGTGGCCAGACTCGCAGTCAGCGCCAGGGCAATCGCGGGCACGGAAACGTGAAAGTCCCCGGCCACGGCGGGAACCACCATGACCAGAATAAAGAAGTCAAAAGCGTCCAGGGTCCAGCCCAGGAAGCCGGCAATGACCGCGTTGCGCTGGTCGGTACGGTTAAGAAGAACGGGCGAAGCGGCTATTTCAGAACCCTCCCTCCCGGAAAAAGCGAAAGCCAGGCACCTGTTCGGTTAGGGCAGGGCGCCCTTTGGAGTAGCGCCGCCGTCCCGGCGGCGGGCTGCGAAGTCCCAAATTCATGGGCGATTGCAGCCCGCCGGTTCCGCCATCAGTTCATTACCGGCCACCCGAAGGTGGGGTCGTATTGGGCGGCGGCGGATTCTTCATTCCCAGCCGGAAGTACTCTCCGGTGTCCTTGCGTTTCCAGTTCACCGAGATGTTCTGGCCCAGCGGATGCAGCATGCGGATGGCGCCATCGCAGGGACACTCCTCGATGCAGGCCCCGCAGAACCAGCACTCTTCCGGATACAGCACCAGGGGAGGTTTTTGCTTTTCGGGGTTGGGCATCATGACGTCGGTGGGACAGACTTCAACGCACGAGTTGCAGCCGGTGCACAGTTGGGGATTGAAGCGCATGCCTCGGCTGGGAGCCGGGGCGTTGGGCATCATGTAGACGGTCTGGCTCATGGCTAGCTCCTCCCGGCCGAAGCGGCGGCCACCCGGCGGTAGTTCTCTTCGTAGGTCGCGGCATAGGGCGCGCGCAGATGGAAGTCGAGGGGCAGCTCGCGCACCGCCACCCGGCCCTCTTCCTGCCGGATGGGAAGCAGCTTCTGCCATTCCACCGGATCCATCTGCGGATAGTCCAACCGGGAGAAGTCGAGATGCGCGCTGCTGCACTTGCGGGCCAGCGAGGCTTGCAGCACCATCTCACCCACACTGATCAGGGAGAAGCACTCCAGGGTGCGCCCCAACTCGTGCGGATTGGCCGCATACGCTGCGGCTCCCTCATTCTCCTTGAGTTCCCGCAGCAGGCTGAGGCCGCGATTCAAGGTGACTTCGTTCTTGTAGCGGCCACAGTAATCCGACATGACCCGGGCGACGGCGGCGTTCAACTCCTTCCAGCCAACCCCCTGCTTGGATTGCCGCAGCGGCCGATAAGCGAGCGCCTTTTGTGCTTCCACCTGGCGGCGGTCAATGGGCGCGTGTGGGCGCGTGCGAGCGTAAGCTGCGGCCTTGCGCGCCGCGTAGCGGCCCATGGTGTGCGACTCGCCGTGGCAGCCGGCGCCGAATACCGGCGAGGTCCCCGCCGCATACAAACCCTCCAGCGAGGTACGCAGGTCCCAGTCCACCAGGAACCCGCCGGCTCCCATAGAGCGCACGGTGGGCATTCGAGCCCCCACCCAGAAACAGGAAACATCGTAGTTTTCCGGCGCCATCACCGGCGCCTGCAGCATGTCCTTATTGGGATCGAAGCCGCCGCGGCCAAGGGTATCGTAGATGGGGATGCGGGTCTTGCCTTCGTTGCCCACCATCATGCCCCAAATGCACTTCCGCTCCAGTTCGGAGAGGCGGGTCAGGTCGGCATACAGAGGCAGCTTGAATTCCCCGTTACGGATGCGCTGGGCCAAGTCGGCGGTGAGATCGTTGACGTGATATTGCGGCAGGTAACCGGCAATGCCAATGCCGGGTCCGAGGTGGAAAGGCTGTCCCGGTCCGGGCAGGAACCGCTCTTCAACGCTTTGCAGTTGTCTTCCGAACTTGTCGAACCAAGGCACCTCTTTGCCATCGGCGTCGACGATAGAAACTCCGTGGTAGGTGTTATGGCAGTTGCCCATGCTGTAAGGAGCGTAGCCAAAGCCGGCCAGGACTCCCGGCCCGGTCTGCTCCATCAGCACGAACTCGGCCCCGGCATTCCAGCCGATCGCGTGACCGGTGCCGGCGGCGTTCATGTTGCTCATAGTGCCGGCGGCCGTCATTTCGGGAGCAAAGGAAAACAGCCGGCCCGCCCCCCCGCTGGCGATGATGGTGGCCTTGGCCTTAAAGACGTAGAACTCGCCCGTCCGCATGTTGATGCCGGTGGCGCCCACCACCCTGCCGCCCTGGCGGCCCCCGTCGGTCAGCAGGCTGGTGACCACCGTGCGGTTGCAGATCTGCACTCCCAGCCGCTCCATCTCGGAGTAGAGGCGCGGCTTGATGTCGAAGCCCCAGACGCGGATGACGTGCCGGTTCTGGTAATCGTAGGCGAACATCAGCTTGGTGGCTTCGTCGCGAAAGTCCGCCCCCTTAAACTCGTCGTGCACATCCCGGATCTGGACGCCCATCGCTTCGCATTCCAGCAGGGTATCCCAGGATTCGTTGCACACAATGTAGCGGACAATGCCGTTGGTGTACCCGTGGGCGCTGTCCATGCAGGCTTGGGTGTAGGCCAAAGGCGTGACCTGGGAACAGGGATTGGTGCAGGCCCCGTGCCAGTGATCGACCCCGGCGCCCCCGGCGCCGCTGCGCTTGGCATTCCCGGTTTCGGCCAGTACCACTTTGGCGCCTTGCCGGGCGGCACTGATCGCGGCATGACAGCCGGCCACCCCGCCGCCGACGATCAAAACGTCGGCCGCAATTTCGCTCTCCATCTCGTAGCGTATGGGGTAGGGCCATTCCGGTAGAGTTCCATGTTCTTCCGCGTATTCATTCCATGTCGTCATGAGCGTCCTCGGTTCTTTCCAGCCTGTTAGCGCTGGTGGTGGCGGGTCGCGTCGCGCCGGCCCCCGCTGCGGACTGGATGTGGCAGTTTGGCGGCAAGAATATCTCAGATTCCCGTGCGGGTGCAAAGTTTATAGTGCTGCCGGAGAGAACGCAAGAAGGTTGCAGCTTAGCGCACTTCCGGCCGAAGCGGTGGCTGCCTTGGCGGCTTTGGCCGTTTTTTTGGGCGAGCGCGGGATCGGTTACCGCTCGCGGGGGCGCGGCTGCGTGAACTGCTCGTCCAGCTCCACCTGGTAGCCGGTCACCAGCTTGTTGGTCTGGTTGGCCATGCCGATCACCGCCTGCAATTCTTGGAACATGGCTAACCGGCTGCCCGCTGTCTAGGGGCTACGCGCAATCGGGGACGCTGTCGATTGTAGCGGCGGACCAAAACGGGAATGGATGAGAGCAGAACGATGGGTGCCCGAGGCTGCGGTCGTCCGGGCAACGGCATCTAGCTCGGAGGTGAACAAGTTTTCGGCGGTTAACAGCGCAACCTTTTAACAGTATTGGAGATATATCGATTGACAGCATGCCACTCATGTTTTATGATCGGCTTGTGCTCATGTAGCATCAAATCTAAGTGACAAGGCCATAGAGCCGATAACTTGAAGGAGGAAAATTCGCCATGACGCTAATTCGTTGGGATCCTTTTCGTGAGCTTACCGGACTGCAGGACCGCATGAACCGTCTGTTCCAGGACGCCTGGTCCGGTCCCAGCCTGACCGCTCCTCGGGGCGAAGAGCCGTTAACGGCGGCTTCCTTTGTGCCTCCGGTGGACGTATATGAGGACGACCACAGCATCGTTCTGAAGATGGAAGTCCCCGGAATCGATCAGAAGGACATCGACATTCGCCTGGAGAACAACATCCTGACCGTGCGCGGCGAGCGCAAGTTTGAGAAGGAAGAGAAAGAAGAGAACTTCCAGCGCATTGAACGCCGCTACGGCAGTTTCACCCGGGCCTTCACGCTACCCAACACCGTGGACACGGAGAGCGTGAACGCGGACTATGAGAATGGGGTGCTGAAGGTCGGCTTGGCGAAGCGGGCGGAGGCCAAGCCGAAGCAGATCAAGGTGAACATAGGCGGCCAGAAGCAGATGGAAGCCAAGGCTAAAGTGGCGTAACCAGCCGCAAACCGGAACTTCGGGGTGGGGGAGGCGATGAACCGGTCGGCTCCCCCCTTTGCTTTGCGCCGGCGGCGAGCATTGCGTTAGCTTGCTGTGAACTCGGCTTCCGGCGCGGGCATGTGAGTGGA
>Ga0326727_10016990_pt1 | contig 15216 bp, 13 predicted proteins | sample MB2enrmetagenome_FD_207643 | JGI IMG/M metagenome (GOLD analysis project Ga0326727, IMG submission 207643) | Lab enriched peat soil microbial communities from McLean, Ithaca, NY, United States - MB29MY | ecosystem: Environmental > Terrestrial > Soil > Wetlands > Peat | place: USA: New York... | reverse complement strand
TTTTTTATGTTTACTCAAATGAGCTTTATGTTTTGAACCTTTCAATTTAGTCTTGGAACCTTTAGACGAAGAAATCTTAGCCGTGTGGTTCTGATAGCTCGAATTTGGTACGTTTATTATGCTAGAAGGGGCACTACTATACAAAGAAGGTACATCGCTATACATAGGATTGTCATATATTGGTATAGGAACTATACCATCGCCGTAACCGTTATTGTTAAGTCCACCTTCATTGGTAGGTTCAGAGCTATTAGTTGGGTGTTCATAGATAACCGTTGCAGTAGCATTGGATGAAATTACTGGTTGGTTTTTGAATGAACCTGTTGCAGATGCTGAATTGGTTACAGAACCAGCATCAATATCTGCCTGTGTTATTGTGTGGATACTTATTCCAGTAAGGATGCTACCTGCTTCAATACCATCAGTGCTTAGAGTGGTTGTTCCAGTTACATTATCTGTAATATTGATATCTCCTGTGAGACTCACGTCTCCGGAGTTAGTTACCATGTAGAAGTATGTGATATTTTGTTCTACAGCAGTATACCTTGTAGGAAATGCTAATTCTACTATTTTCAAAGCTGGACCCGCATGACCAGCGACTGCTACCGAACTTAAAACTAAAAACAAAACAAGAAGTCCAGTAAAAATTAATATTCTTGTTTTCATATTAACCTTGGCTTTTACACCATGAACTTTATTCATAACTATCCCCATATTTTATAAAGTTATTATTCTACAACTGAAAAATTACTTCTCGAATTTTAGTTGCTGATCGATTACCATAATAGCTTTATATGGTTTATTTTGTTGAAAACATTCAATCTATATATAGATTTTTTTACTTTAATATAAAAATTATAGTGTGGACCTTGTATAAACTTTTCTATTTTATTCATCTATATTTCTAGCCTTGTGGTGTTTTCTTAATATTAGAACTTTCACAATCGAACCGAAAATTATGTGAATTGTATCTAAAAATCTAGTATTTTTTTCCAATATAGATAATATATTCTTAAATAAATAAAAATATATGAAAAATAGCTTAAAGGTACTTACCATGCTATGTGAACGTAATCATGGGGAATCAAAGTAGTCGAAAAAACGACTTATTATGGGACCACTTGTGAGACTTTTATTCAATGTCCTAATAAAAAATCATTACCCTACTCAAAAAGATAGCTCACAGTGGCTGAGGATGACTCATATTTGATTCGATGCGTATAAACCCCCGCGTGCATGCCGAACAAAAATAACTTAATATTAAATACAAGACCTACTTATATTAAGTATAAAAAATAAAAAACTGTGTTATCGATGGCAAGACCTTGTAAATTAACTCCTGAACTACAAAATAAAATCGGCGAGAATGTTTCTTTGGGACTCACATACTCTCTAGCTTCCGAAGCTGCAGGAATCACATATAAAACATTCAATGAATGGAATAAAAAGGGACAGACAGAGAAATCTGGGAAATATTACCAGTTTGCACAGCATATTAAAAAATGCAATGCGGACGGTGCTAGGAAGCTACTTGAGCGATTGAATGATGCTGCAGAAGCTGGAAATTGCCAAGTTTGCATGTTTATATTGGAAAGGAGATTCCCTGAAGAATTTGGACGAAGAATCTACCGAAAAACGAATGTTGTTTCAGAAAATATAAACGCAAATGTTGAACTAACAGTCCAGGAAGCAGATATACTTAGAAAACAAATTTTAGCGAAGTTCGATCGATTTTGAGAATTACAAGAGTCGCCAACTGTTTAAAATCATTCATTGCAACTTGATCCATTTTTTAATAGGAAGTAATTCACTATTCATTTTATCCATTTGCATAATTGTAGTTTGACTCACCAAAATCGCCACCATGGTTTTTTTGTTCCTGGAGCTTCTATAGCCTTCTGATTGATGAGAGTTTGTATATGTACGGACTGAGCTTGCATATTTTCTGTAAGTTTTTCTATCTGGATATCTTTAGTTTCAAGTTGTGAGTCCTTGACTTTTAATTGCTCTTTCAAATCATTGGTCTGAACCTTTAAGTCTTCAATTTGGCTCCCCAGACTCTCTATGAGCTCTTCCTTGTTCTTTAATTGCTCCGGTTTTATATTTGCTTTAAGCTGTCTCTCAAGGCTTTCTATTACGTCGTTTAGGTGCTTTATTTCCTTATCTTTTAAGCTATGTTCTTCTATTTTATTCAAAACCGTTTCAAGACCTTTTATAACAGCATCAGTTATTTTATAGTTTGATTTTAACAACTTTTCATGTAATTCGTCAGGAATATATGCTTCTATTTTTTTCTTGCCTTCTCTCATTAATTTAAATAAGACATCCGTGTTATATGAAACTTTAGATATAGAACAAATTACAAGTAAATGTCATGACCAATTCATGATATTCTCATTACAAATATCATGATAATGGCATGACATTTTCATGTCTAACCAGGATATTATATTAATGCTCAGATTCATTTATATCATTATTGGAAGTTGTATTTTTGGTATATCATGATTTATTCAGGACATTATCAGGACTTATATAGTGATAATGTCAGGACATTGTCAGAACAATTTTAATAATTTCACTGTAGGAAGGTTGTCTTTAGATACAGAAACTCTTAATTCTACTACGATAATATATTGAAATTTCTGTAAAATTTTTATCTATATTCTTTATCTCTTCTTTTCCTGTGATGTATATAAGACCTAATATATACTTTATATAATTGAAGATGTTCACATCCATAAACTTGCTTTAGTTCCATGACGGTTAAGGATACAATGGTTAATTATTTAGTGAAGTTTAATTGGTTTGTCAGAAATTAGGTAATGTGTTTGAAATAGTCGATGAATGCAAAAGGCAGCGTCAGGACTTGTATTGCTCTATCCGAATACTATTACTTGCGCTACTTTTATCATTATTGTGGATTGCACTAATTTTTATATTTATCAATAAAGTAAAAATCACCACTGAAAAATAGTTCTGGCGCTGTTTTTGTGAAAAAGCCAGATTTTTTGCAACAGAGTCATTTTCTCTTTATTCAATTGAATCTGTATTATGAATTTTTGCAGCAGAACCGCAAAATCCAGAAATATAATAATAATTGGGCTTGAAGCCCAGTATTCCACTGCAGCGGTTTAGCAATTTCTATTGCTATGAACATGTTTGCCGTTTAGGATATAAGCTCGAAAATATAAAGTAGCACTGGAACCAGAAAAACCGTAATGAGTCCAGCGATCCCTAATGCAAGCCCACTCATAGCCCCTTCGGTTTCTCCAAGTTCTATTGCTCTTGTAGTCCCAAGCGCGTGAGATGCAGTACCAATTGCAACGCCGACTGCAACTTTATCTTTAATCCGGAAACAGCGGCAGACAAATGGACCCAAAATAGCACCTATAATTCCAGTGAGTATAATTGCAGCTACTGTTATCGCAGGCAGGCCACCTATCTGTTTTGAGATTTCAATTCCGATAGGAGTAGTTACGGATTTGGGATCAAGAGATCTGATTATGGCATCATTAAGCCCTAAAAGCCTGGAAAGAACTAGGATACATGAGATTCCAGCTATACAGCCTGTAATAATCCCTACAAAGATAGGAAGAGCTTAGAAGGAAATTGGCTGGGACATCTAGGGAACGATTATTATAACTTGGGTGAACCAAAAAAAGCAAGCGATTTTTTTAAAAAATCGCTTGCTATTGGAAAGTCCATTGAAGATCAAAGGATAATTAACTTTTGTAACCAGAAATTAAAAGAACTCGAAGAATTAAATGAATGATTATTTGTCTTTCTTTTTTAACCAGTATTTCACTTTAAGCCAAAAACTAATAGCACACCTAAAATTCAGTAAAATTATGATTGATTCTGTAGTCTTTTTCTTCACCACAAAAACATAATTTCTAGTTTCCTCTCATGCACAGTTTTTGCTATAAAATCTATGCATCAGTAAAAAAGATAAATCAGATTTTCTGTAGTTAGGAAAAAGGTGTCGAGTCAATCTGAATTTATGGACATTTGATATACTGTCATCGAAAATCGATAGCATGAAAACTCATTAGAATATACCTATATGTTTTTAACACTTCTTTTGAATTTACTGGGCTTGTAATACATGGAACTATCATAGATTTAGGAAAACAAAGCGTATGTATCCAAATCTCCCTTTTTTACTTTAGCAAAAAATATAATTATTCCCTTTTCAACCTTTTTTTCTGTTCAGTAATTGAGTAGATTCACGATCTAGAGAGAATACCTCCTCGATTACCATCGGGTGCTTACTATTATTATTTTTTAACTCAGAACGTACTTTCATAAAATAAGACAATGCTATTATAGGCAAAGAGTAGCCGATTCCATAGACCGCCAAATTGATTTCTTGCTGTTCAAAGATCACGCTCAAGAAATTAACCCCTAGCACAACTATAGTGAGTCCTATTAAGCTCAATTCCATATCCTCAATATTATCCATCTTCAACCACTCAGGTAACGGAAGCACCTGGAAAAACAATTGGTAGAATCCAAGTGAGGTGAGGAAAAGTATTGTACCAATTAAAAAAAATGAACAATTTCCACAAATCCAACAATAATAACACCTTTTGTACCTGTTTTTTCTATTTCGGCAATCACTTCTAGTAGTAAGTTAACTAGATCAAAGCCACCTTTAATGAACAGAATACAAGCCGCAATTGCCAACCCGACAACCGGAATCAACCCAAAGAATCGCATTCCAGCAACTAATTTCACGATTTTCATAATAGATTCCTCCGTTATAGAGAGTGGGCCTGCATAAAATGGTTTAATAATGATACAGATATTTTGCGCCAAAAGCTCTGAATTTCCTGAGTTCCATTCCAAATAAGAAAAGGTTACTGATCTATGACTCTTGTAGCTTATGGGACTCATAGAACATTTGGAGCTCCTGGAACACTTTGAAATAATTAGCTTAACCAGCCATCGTAAATAAAAAATAAGGATAAAAATAATTATAAATTTCTATCAGTGTGTCGAAAGTTACGTAAAGTGTGGTTGATTCCGTATCTTTTTCTTCATTATTTGCATTAAGGAAAAAGGATTCTATTAACTATATATATTTATAAATATAATAACCTTTAATTATCTTCTCCTTTTTTTTCAATATTTATGTTACGAATAATGGATTCAAACTATAGGTAAAGCATATCTAAAAGGGTGAAATACATGATAAATAAAAATAAATTGTATAAAGTAGCCTTAGTTTCAGTAGCTATATTTTTAATGCTTGTAAATATCGTAGGCGCAAAGCCCTATAACCATGATGATAGAACATGTGGATGTGAAAATGATAGAACATATGGGTTTGGAGATAATAGAATGTGTGGATGTGGAGATGACAGCACCTGTGGATATGGAGTAACATCGATAACAGACAACACAACTCAATCAATGAATTTCTTAAATTTCCCCGTTTGAAATGTACAATGATGGGATAACAACTAAGCGGGTAGAAAACTATTGACGCAGAAGCAATATAATAAATTCTTTAAGGAACCAAATTGAGTAAACGGAGACTATTTGGAAGAAATATACAACATTCCTAAAAGCAGGGACTGCTCATTCTGCTGGCAGAACGAGTTAAACAATTAGGGAAAAATAAGCTTAAAAGCATCGGATAGATTATCTCACCAACTACAAGAATAATTTATTACTGTTGCTAATCTCATGTTGATATATGTATTCTCCATGCAGAAGTTAAAGGGATTGGTCACCTAACTTCCAGGGCAATAATGACATTCTTTAAAGTAATCAATATTGCCCTATTTTTTTGAGTCTTGCGCAGTACTTATCATTTTGTCTTTAGTTAAAATTAATGGAAAGTTAATAATTACCACTACTAACTGCTCATATTCATCTTTTAGAGCATTGGTTAACAGCTGCACTGCTTCTTTATGCTTGATATTTTTAGGTGCCTTGTTGTCTTCAACAATTATCAACGAAATTCAATATGTCGCAAGACGTCTCAAAATAATCACGCAAAAGAATGGTAGACGCCATTTCTAAGTCAAAGGATGTGTCACTAGAATTATCACTAATGATTAAAACTTTTTTACCTTTGGACATTGCATATCCAACGTAATAAGCAGCATTGGAATTATTATCTATCATGAAAGCAATGAGAAGATCACATGTGTTTAGAGAATCACGAAAATCGCCTCTAATATCGTCTTTTACTCCCAAATAGTTGGCACCATATGCTTGTACTCTATGTGATTCTAGTTCGTCTTTTAGTGACTGTACATAATCGCTTTCTTTCCCATTAAAAGAATAGGCTAAAAAAACATTTTTCATTTTTTAAATCCTTCCAACTATATTTTTTCTTTGAATATATAATAATATAGTTTTTGTATAAGTATATTGTATTTTAATTTAATTGTTGCAAAGTCAATACGTGATTTAGTCTCTATTGATTACATAACCAGGGATCTTATCCAAGAATGATACCATAAGGTATTGTCACAAAATAAACGAATAAAATAACTCAAACACTGTTCGATGCTGAGCCAATGTGTTTTGTGGTCTTTATATAAAAAATTCACTGCCTAAAAAATAAACAAAAAAAATTAAATGGTAATTTATATTGTATTTGGTTTTATACTCCAAATGAATGGGTCTTATATAGTTTAGAGTATACAAATCTGGCAAATTGTGCTTATTTCTGTAGTGGAATCATTTTTCTTTGTCGTTATGACTGATTTCATTGTTTTCAGGAATATATTTAAGGTTAGTTTGGATGGGGAAAGGTTAATTTAAACATGGCCACAAACAGAATAAAAGTCAATACATTCGCAAATAATATTAAGTAACTAGTAACTTACATTTCTAACCTATATTTCTTGATATTTTATATTCATCTAAGAATAATAATAAATCATTGATATAATACTGAATCACTCCCATTGGCATATATAACTCTGTTCCAAAATCAAGTGGTTTTTATATTTCACCACTTGATTTGGGTGCTGAGTAAGCATATGCTATAAAAATGGGTAGGAGTTTAATAAACTTCCGATTTTTTCACTATTTATATATAGATAAATTATAAGTATGTGATATCATTTGTTAGTTTATTAAAAGTTCAGAACTTATATATTTAACAACTACTTATTTTATTGTTAAATTGCGTAAGTCCTAAACTGATTTGCATTGTATCAAATTAAATAAAATAGGAGTGGACTAAATTATGGAACAATCATTTAATCTGAAAAAAGTAATGTCTATTTTGCTGGTGGCTTTTTTTGTAGTATCTTTGACGGCAGCAGCAGCTAGTGCACGTGGTGGTGGATATGGCCACGGCGGTTATGGTCACCACGGCTATGGCGGCTGGGGCGGTTATGATGGCTGGGGTGGCTATGATGGCTGGGGCGGCTATGGCGGCTGGGGCTACGGTGGCTGGGGCTACGGTGGCTGGGGCGGTTATGGATGCTGTGGTTACGGTTGGGGTGGTTATCCCTGGGGCATGGCCTACCCTTACTACCCACCAGTTAATATTATATTATAAGTAATATAATATATAGTGGATTCCGATTTACGTTTGATCTAAATAAGTTGTCTGTATAAGTACCATATACAGCCAGCATAAAATTGCGCTTTATCGGAATTTCTATTACTTTTTTGGTGCTTTATAAACAATTTTAGGATTATATAATTTGTTTTACTGCTATTGTTCAGTTATTTGTGACATCCATGGCGACATTGTATATTGTAAGTTATCTATGTTGATACCACAAATGTCAAAGGTTGTGAAACAAAAAATTCTCCGTAGCATAAAACTGGAGCTATATGTAGGACACAGAAACTTCTAACAGGATTGGGTATATTTGATCCTTATTAAATTTAATCGACATGAAAATCCAATGAGGGCACCCATATTTTTGTGCGTATATTTTTTAAAAGTCATATCTATCTAAAAATATGGTAAACTCGATAATAAATAGTCTTAAATATTTTTAAGCACTATATTACTTACATTCAATTACGACACCACTTACACTCAATTTTCACGCTAAGTATATTGACTATATTAAATCATACTGGATTGTTTGTTTTAGTAACTTTCTAAGTTAGTATACTCGTTAGCCAAATAAAAATTAATTTGAATGATAAAGAGGGGTAAATAAAATGTTGAAACAATCAGTTAGTAGAATAAAAAGGGTATTGATTATTTTGTTTGTAGTTCTTCTTGTAGCATCATTAACAGCTGCGGCAGCTGGCGCAGTAGAAGTCAACTTAAAGTCGTTAAGAGCTAAGTCAGCGGATGCAGCAGGTGGTGACCCATCTATAACCATTGATGGGCTAAACGGGATTGATGTAGCCATCCAACAAATGACTCTTGGGGAACTTGTTATTACTGGGTATACTGTAAAACAGCTGCTTGCAGATCATATGGTCATGGCATGGTAAACTAATCTTATAAGAGTTAACACTAGGTGGTTCTCGATGAAGATTTTACTGATTTGTAAGGAATAACACTACTCAGCCTGAAAAAAGTGAGATGCACATTTGAGGTGTACTAAAATATTTGCAGAAAAGCCATCAACATTGAGGAGTTAGATTTATGAGTGGCTATAAAACGGTTTAATAGTTCAAATAAAAATTGAAAATACTGAAATAAAAAAATATTTGTAGTGGAAGCTAGTAAACTTTTAATCGATGACCAAGTGAACGAACTTAAAACCCTTTTGGGACTTATGCAGTTAAACTTAAAAAATCTACAGCATTAAGCACCGAATTGGTTAAAATTTTGGTAGTATAGAATTCAAGTTAAAACACAAAGCCTAAAGTCCTTGATTTTATTCTCAAGTATGTGAGTTCTACTTTCATAATCGCAGATACTAAATAATTTTTAAATATCGAAAAAAATCTAGTAGGCCTGATTGACTTCGGTACTTTATTAAAAACCGGGTATCATCTATAAAGCATAACCGCAACATAGATTCTGCTGGAAAATCAAATGAAATCTTTTAACTGCATATTTTTCTAAAAAAAGATGTATTTCTCTTTTCTTGATACTTTTCCTTGTGCATGTAGTTACAGCTTCTATCCTCATTATGTGTATGTATGAAACCTTTAAAGCAACTAAAGTATTAGAATCTATTAGAAGCTATTTGCCAGTAAATTCAACGATGGTCATTAATCTTCCTCTTCATCTGTTTTAATTTTGTTTCAATTCTCAATTCTTACGAAAACTTCGGATATCGAGAATAATGTTGAAAAATAAGAAGGGACATTGATACAATATTTGCATTCACATGGTTGCTTTTCATTGAACTCTTTAAAATTCTAAATATTCTTCGTGAATTCAATCCGCTCATATTTTATATTTAAAGTTCCGTCTTTTTTTGGTTTTCTCTTTTAAAGTTTTTCTTTTCCCTGTCTTGTTCTTTAAAATTTTATTTTTCTCTGTCTGTCCCTTTAAAGTTTGTCCATTAATGATTAATTCCTTGACGATCTGTCCTTTCATTGTTAGCTTATTTATGGTCAGCCCCCTTTGGATTTTCTGCCCCCTCACGTATATCTTACCTATGTTCAGCTCCTTCAAGGTCAATTTTTTCAAGTTCTGACCATTAAATGATAATTTAGCCATGGTAAGTTTATCTATGGTTAGCTTATTTATGATCAAGCCTTTAACAATTAACTTATTGACGGCTAATTTATTTATCTTCACTCCTTTTCCAGTTAGTTCGTTAAAATTTTGACCATCTAATCTTAACTTATCAATAGTTAGCTTATCTATTGTTAGCCCTTTTATGGTCATTCCATCAAACTTTAGCTCCTTCAAAGTCAGTTTAGATAAGATTAACCCCTTCAAGATTTGCGCTTTCGATATCTGATCTCTATGATGATGGCCAGGGTGAGTTGCAGTAGTTTGCGCTGCTGCTATTGACACTACAAACATTACTAATAATAAAATAATCACTAACTTTTTTAATCTACTAACCGATTTTTTCAATAACAATTTCACTCCGGTCTAGTTACATTTTATACTATCCAATTAGATTTTTAAAAATCCATTAGAATTATTTACACTCTGACTTTCTTATCAATAATAGTAATTTACTACTTACATTTATTTAAGCTTATTTAACATCTAGTTCTCCAAATTATTAGACTAACTTCAAATTAAATATTTCAGTACCACTGATAAACCATGTCAAAACGAATTATTTCTAAAAATAGATCTACTTCTTTTTCACATTCTCTTTTTAAATTGGCAAGTGCATGTTTTCAGCATACACCAAAATTATTATTTAAAGAAACCAAAATATAATAGCATGATCAATTTTACATTCATTTATCATAAGATGACCTCTCATTGGCATTTTCTTTTATCATTCGTTAGGAAATATTTCCAAAATAGAGTCTTCAAAAGTAGCTTTGGAATCAAGACAATCAATGATTTATGAAAATTTTATACATTTATCTTTGGATAAAATGCAATAAGTGGAAGATTTCAATAAATCTTTGATTTTCATGAATTATTTGTATATTACTTATAAGCATGAGATAAAATTCAAAGTTTTAGTTAAATGTTCCAAATAAATGCAGCATTTTTGCTAGGTTCCCGATGAATCTATAAAATTTAAATCATGAACGTGGATTATTGATTCTTTTTAGATCAATTGATCTTTAACTGAGTAAAAATAACATAGCCTATATTTTTTAAATTTTCAGCCATGAACTTTGATATTTGCAGCCCCATTATCTTCATCCAGCTTTCCAAAGTTAGCCTCATAACGAAGTGTCATTTCTTCCCATGTTGGAATACCTGTCTGACTTCCGTGCCTCTGTACAACAAACGAAGCTACAGTTGATCCAACTTTCCCACATGTGGCCAAACAGTATCCTTTAATAAAAGCGATCAAGAAACCTGCTCTATAAGCATCTCCTGCTCCTGTCGGGTCCATTGCCACAATAGAAACTACTGGGATTGATAATTCTTCTTTACCTATATAGATCCTGCTACCCTTAGCATCACATGTAACTACAACGATATCAATCATTTTCTTGAGTTCAGAGAAAGCTTTTCCGGTAATCTCTAAGATCCGTTTAATTTCATGTCGGTTAGCAAAGAGGATATTAGTGTTAGCAAGAATGAGTTCAAGTTTCTCTTTTGAGTATATAACAAGGTCCTGGCCCGGATCAAAGGATACAAAATTGGCTAATTGTGCTGTTTTTGCGTTGTATTCGGGATCTGCAGTTGCTAAGTGGACAAAATCCACAGTTTCTGGTTCCAATTCTTTGAATTTTGAAGAAGCACCCCAGTAAAAATAAGTTGTTTGGTTACCCTCTTTATCCGTAAAAATGAACGCTTTGGAAATTTTCTGGTCTTCAAACCTGTGGAGACAGGAGAGATCAACATGTAATTCTGTAAGAATTTTTTCATATCCGGAACTTGCAAAATCTGTACCTACAGGAGAAATTAGCTGGCTTTTTCCTCCTAATCTTGCGATGGCAACTGCAATGTTGGCAGCCCCTCCACCAGTGTATTCTTCGTAATTAATGATAGGAGAAGATTCATTTTTTCCTGCTATTTTTTCAACATTTGCAATGTAATCAAGAGCAGTGTGTCCAACGATAGAAATTAGTCGGTTCATTTTAATACATTCCTGTGATATGGATCTATTTATCTAAATTTCATTGTATTCGGTTAAGGATTCAATTAATTTTAAAAAGAATATTGCAATAATTCAATCATTGCGATTTACATGTATAGGTTTACAAAAAACACAGCAAAAACAACACAGTTATTACGGATTATATCTTAAATGAATGCAAATGGACTTGCCTTCATTTAATCTTCTTATCCTTGGTATCCTTAATCCGATAACTACAAAGACAAGAACTTTTTATGAATCAAAGAAATCTCAATAAGTTCATTAAACGTTATTAAGCCGATATTTAAATAATTTAAATTTAATAGAAATCCACACTTTATTAACAAAATAGTACTTTTTAAAAATTAAAATCAAAGTTATGCTTTTATGTTATTGATTATCAGATCAACCTCGTAAGTTCTAAGAATTAATATTTTCTAAATGTTTGTGTTCTATCAGGGCCTACTGAAATATAATTGATGGATATTTTCATCAGTTCTTCTAATCTTTTTACATAATGTCTGGCATTTTCTGGAAGTTCTTTAAAAGCTTTTACCGTAGTAAGGTCGTTTTCCCAGCCAGGGAGATCTTCGTAAATGGGCTTACATTCTAATAAGTCATCTGTGAGTTCAGGAGGATAATCCACATTTTCTCCCTTGTAATTGTAACCAATACAGATCCGAATAGGATTAATGCCTGTCAATACATCTAATTTAGTCAGAGAAATTTCAGTGTATCCATTGAGAAGAATTGCTTTTTTCATGAGAGGTAGATCAAACCACCCGCACCTCCTACTCCTGCCGGTAGTTGTGCCAAATTCGCATCCTGCATGCTGTATCTTTTCTCCCAGTTCCCCTGTAAGCTCTGTAGGTAGTGGGCCTTCACCTACTCTTGTAATGTAAGCCTTTACTATGGCTATCACATTGTCCACTCTTGTAGGACCTACTCCAAGGTTAGCACAAGCAGAGCCCGCGATTGTAGAAGAAGAGGTTACAAATTTTTGGGTTCCATGTATGACATCTAGGTGAGTGCCCTGAGCAGCTTCAGCCATTACACATTTTCCTTCATCAAGAGCTTTGTTTATTTCCCTGGAAACGTCAGTAATATATTTTGTGAACTTCCTGCCAAATTGAATGTATTTTTCGATGAAAATAGGATCCACAACTATCTTTGGATCTCCTCCAATTGCTGCTACCTCTCTTTCTTTTTGGGGAGCAAGTTCTTTAAGTCTTGTTAAAAAACGTTTACTATCTACAAGCTCAGCCATGCGGATCTCATCCCTTGCTGCTTTATCTATGTATGCATAGCCGACTCCACGTTTTGTAGTCCCTATTTTCTGTTCCCTAGATGCTTCCTTTAGTTCATCCATTTCTATATGGTAGGGCATAATTATACTTGTTTTTGCATCTATACCAAGTTTTTTGGCATTTATCTCTATGCCATGCTTCTCAAGCATCGTGATTTCTTCAGCTAAAACCTCCGGATTCAGGGCAACTCCAGGCCCAATAAGAACTCTGGCATTAAGCAATATACCCGATGGTATTAAGTGTAATTTATATGTAACATCCCCTACCCTAACTGTATGCCCTGCATTATTTCCTCCCTGAAAACGGGCAACAATGTCATAACCTTTTGCAATAAGGTCGACAATCTTGCCTTTGCCCTCGTCACCAAATTGCGCACCTGTGATTATAGTAAACATAAAGCTCCCTATGAAAAGAATTCAAAATTTCTCCTCTCCATATTTACATCGTTTAGAAAGTCTTTAAATCACCTTTAATCACCATTTTGGTAATCTGTGCTACATTTGAAAGCCAATCATCGATGACAATTTCTGTTTCATCTTTGATTTTTGCAAAGGAAGTACTCTCTCTGGGGATTATTTGAGCACTTGCTGTGAGTGGCTGATCAATGGGTTTTCCGATCTGTGAGAGCAATTTAATATAAACATCTTGCACGTCGGGAACTTTCTTTACAATATCGCAAGCCATTTGAGTAGATAGAAGATTATAAATTTTTCCTATATGATTAATTGGATTTTTTCCGCTTGTTGCCTCCATACTCATAGGTCTGTTTGGTGTTATCAGACCATTACAACGGTTTCCACGTCCTACTGAACCATCATCGCCCATTTCTGCTGAAGTTCCCGTGACAGTGAGAAAAACACTACCTTTATTCAAATCATCTGCAGCATTGATGTACACTTTCACATCTCGTTCAGTATAATGCGCTGCAAGATCTTCTACATAACATTTCATTTCTTCAATCATGCTGATATAGCTACTCAGATCGTCGATATATTTCCCAATCATGCCACTGCATATTGTAAGTGTTATATCGTCTCCATTTCTAAGTCCCATGACCTTCAGATCCTCTCCAATTCCAAGAATACGCGATTTTAGGTCTGTGAGAAGTTGTCTTTCTGCATTGTATACTAGATTTTCAAGCTCAGAAAACGGAGCATGTCCAATACCAAAGGAAGTATCATTTGCATCTGGAATCTTATCTCTATTAAATACGTCTCTTAGATCTGAAGAACCTGTTCCAAGCTTACAATCTACGATTACGTCTCTATCAAGGTTAATATTCACAAGAGTATTCTTAAGGTATCTTCTAGCAGATTGAACTGCAACAGACTCTGTAGCAAGTTCGACACCTTCGAATTCTTTCGTGGCTCTGCCCACAAGTAGAATATATATTGGCTGCAGTACTTCCCCACCCCCAAATTTAGGGTGTGATCGACCAGCTACAATTTGCGTTTCGTCAGTGTTATGATGGAGTACAGCTCCACATTTGCTGATGTATTCCTGGCATAGTGCCCGGCTTACAGCTTCTGCCAATCCATCCGCTAAGCTGTCAGGATGCCCTACCCCCTTGCGTTCTACAATCTCTATTTGTTGCTTCTCAATCGGGCTTTGCAATAGTTCTTCCACTTTAATATTCCGAATCATTGTATCAACTTTCTTCAAATTCAACCCTAATTTTTTTATTAGAGTATTTTGAAATCCCATTTTACTCATTTATAATAATTTAGTCTTCCAAAAGGAAGATGTTGCTATTTTTTATATATATGCCAACTCTGACTACGAGCTGCTGATGTCACTTTTATTTAAGAATTGAAGTGCTTTAGAAATTTTCATGTTTATATAGATAAAAATATACTCAGTATTTATTGCATGGAATGTGCCAAATAGTTACTAAAATTTTTATACTCTTTTATTTTTAGATTATGTTCCGCATTCCCAGCCGCTCATATAACACGCTTGCACCGACGTAAGTTCATCAATACTTATGCCCATAGATTCAAGTTTCATCTTTGCCACATATGTATCTAGCACATGAGGCACTTTGTGTACTCCGTTTTTAAGTTTGTTTTCGGCAATATAGCGTACACAGAGAGCTTGATTTGTAAAACTCATATCCATGACCTCGGCAGGGTGTCCGTCACCGGCAGCCAAATTTACTAGTCTTCCTTCAGCTATAACATTGATATGTCGGTTATTGACATTATATTCCCTAATATTTTGCCTGACGGTTCGAACTGACTTTGCAAGAGAAGAGAGGGCTTCCATATCTATTTCCACATTGA
>Ga0326727_10016989_pt1 | contig 15217 bp, 17 predicted proteins | sample MB2enrmetagenome_FD_207643 | JGI IMG/M metagenome (GOLD analysis project Ga0326727, IMG submission 207643) | Lab enriched peat soil microbial communities from McLean, Ithaca, NY, United States - MB29MY | ecosystem: Environmental > Terrestrial > Soil > Wetlands > Peat | place: USA: New York... | reverse complement strand
GAAGAAGAGTTGGCTACGCTTGAAGAGGCCGGGCAATGTGGAACGGCAGCTGTTATCAGCCCCATTTCTCGTATTGACGATGTAGATCAAAACAAATCATATATTATTTCAAAAGACGGAAAACCAGGAGAGATCAGCCGCAAGCTGTATGAAACGTTGCGTGCTATTCAATATGGTGATCAACCTGATGTACACGGTTGGGTAACGGTGTTGGAATAATCGGTTTTCTTTCATTTACAGAAGCATCACTCAATAAGTGGTGCTTTTTCATACCTATTCTGGTATTAAAAAATAACACATCCTTATTGTAGTATGTTATTTAATTCGATTGATTTCGTTCTTTTTTTCATCCTCGTCTTTTTTGTCTATTGGATTCCGGCAGGGAAATCGTTGAAAGGACAAAACTGGATCTTGTTACTGGCAAGCTACTATTTTTACAGCTGTTGGGATGTCCGTTTTTTGTTGTTGCTGGCTTTTTCCACCTTCCTATGTTATTTTACCGGATTACGTATTCATTCTTCTTCATCGAAACGGGTCAAAAAAGGATGGTTGTGGGTAAGTGTGCTGATTAATTTAGGATTTCTTGGGTTCTTCAAATATTATAATTTCTTTGCGGAATCATTCTCGGGATTTTTGCAAACAATCGGATTCCAAACGGAAATCTCATCATTATCTATCATCTTACCGGTCGGCATCTCTTTTTATACTTTTCACGGGCTTTCGTACGTGTTCGACATTTACCACGATCGTCTCACACCTACACGAAACTTCGTCGATTATTCTCTGTTCGTTTCATTCTTTCCCTTGTTGATTGCCGGACCTATCGAACGGGCGACTCACCTGCTGCCTCAGATTTCCAAACCCCGCCAATTCGATTATAACGAAGCGGTGGACGGGCTGAAACAGATATTATGGGGATTATTCAAAAAGATGGTGATTGCCGATAATTGCGCCCAATCAGTCAATCTTATTTTTAATCATTCCGCTTCTTATTCGGGTAGTACGTTGGTTGTGGGCGCTGTGTTATTCGCCATTCAGATCTACGGCGATTTTTCCGGCTATACGGATATTGCATTGGGAACCGCACGGCTGCTGGGCTTTGAATTATTACGCAATTTTGCCTTCCCCTATTTTTCACGCGATATTGCCGAATTTTGGCGACGTTGGCATATTTCACTTTCTTCGTGGTTCCGGGATTATCTGTACATCCCTTTAGGTGGTAGTCATGGCGGAATGTGGACGAAGATACGTAACACGTTTATCATCTTCGTGGTGAGTGGTTTTTGGCACGGAGCGAACTGGACATTTATTGTATGGGGAGCGCTCAATGCTTTGTTTATGATGCCTTTAGTCGTATCCAAACGCAATCGGAATCATTTGGAGATTGTAGCCAAAGGAAGAGCATTGCCCTCTCTTCGCGAATTGGGAGAGATGGCATTGACCTTTGCATTGGCTGTCATTGCCTGGATCTTTTTCAGGGCGCAAGATATGAGCCACGCGTTTACCTATTTATCAGGTATTTGTAGTATCTCATTGTTTTCCTGTCCACAGGTGTGGCCTACACTGACCATCCTATTTATCTTGTTTTTCTTCTTGATCGAATGGAGGGGGCGAGAACAAAAATACGCTCTTGCCGCTATCGGAACTGGATGGATTAACTGGTTTCGCTGGGGAATGTATTATGCGATATTTATAGTTGTGGTGCTGTTTAAGGGATATGGGCAACATTTTATCTATTTTCAATTTTAAGGAGGAAAAATGGAAAATCAACTGAAACGTTTTCTGCTTAAATTCTTGATCTTTGCATCACCGATTCTGTTGCTTTGGATTGTCGAAGCGTTTATATTACCGCCTGATTATTTCACCTATCGGTTGTGGGAAAGCTTGCAATATGCCAGTCAGGTACCTCATGTCGGGCCTTTTTATCCCAACACCACCATTGCAATGACCGAAGAGGGAGATCTTGGACACCATACGTCAAAGGCTTTGTTGAAACATGTGATCTGGAAGACCGATGAATGGGGCTTTCGCAATGACAGTTTTATCCCTGATCCGGATATTTTGATTGTGGGTGATTCTTTTATGGCGGGATGCGGGTTGAGCCAGGAAGAGACGTTGGCAAAGCGCTTATCGGCAGAGCTTGGGAGCAGCACTAAGATTTATGTTGCGGCACCGGTAGCCTTTAGTGATATAAAGTATCTGTTTGAACACGATATTCTTCGAAGACCGAAACTGTTAATTTTTTCGATCGTAGAACGCTCTGTCCCTCGTCCTTTGTCGCTTTCGGAAATTGATCCCTTAGATATTAGCGCCGAAACATACACTTTCAAGCGAAAGCTGTATGGTTGGACAGGCTTTGATGCGCTTTACGATAAATTGACGCGCTTTTATAGCGTGGAATGGGCTATTGCCAGAATCAACGGTAAACATGGTAATGGTATCACCGGTATGGATCATTCGATGTTGTTTTTGCAAGGAAAAAATTCTACGCGGAATGATTCTGCAAGATTGGCTAATACTACACGTAATCTGCTGGCATACAAAAAATATTGCGATTTGTTGCATATCCGTTTTTTGTTTTTACCTATGCCAAATAAAGAGACGGTTTATTATGACCGGATTCCACTCTCCAAGCAACCCGATTATCTGTTTCGCTTGGATTCTGCTTTAACCGTTTCGGGAGTTAGCACCGTCAATACCTTATCTTTATACAACGAAGCAAAGAAAAAGGGGGTTATGCTTTATCATCCCGACGATACCCACTGGAATGGAAACGCGACACAATTAGTGGCCAAAGCTGTTAGTCAATTCTTATATGCTGGTTTATACAAATAGCCGGATTAGCATCTCTTTTAGGTCATAGTATAGTGATCTCTTCGAATCCTATATGATACATCACTTCCCGAAGAATCAATAGCGTGGAAGCAAACGTGTTAGTTGTAGGTAAAATATCCAGACTTGCCGGACGTCCGGAAATAATCGCACCCAATCGACCGAATACCTGTTCCATCGTAGTCCGAGGCAGAATCATTTCTGGTTTGTCTTCTACGGGAAATGCGCATCTGGCTATTTCTCGAATAACATCGTCGGAAGTAAACAAGCGAGAATTTGGCACAACCAGTTTACGTATTGGCATTACTTCGTCTTCTATCGTCGCAATGGCATTTTCTACTTCGCCCGGAGTTGGCGGGTTATGTTTGAAAAATACCTTGGCTGTTTTTTGAGCACCAATATCCAACATCCATACTTTTGGAGAGTGTTTATCCGTACCGGATACCAGACAAGTGAATTCGTTGTCGATATGCAGTAGGGTTATCGGTGCGTCATCGGTAATAGTTTGAAGAAAGGTGTCATAAACCTGTTGTGTATGCTTTCGAATCTTTTCTTCCGTGATGTCATTCATTTTTTCGATTATAGCTTTGCGTGAGTTCCGTCACAAAACGGAGGATTACTTGATTTCTTACATCCGCATAAGAAAAATTTTCCCGATTCTTTAGGCGTAAATGCAACCGGAACAAATTCCGTACCATGATGCGACCCGTCACAAAAGGGTTGGTTTTTACTTTGCCCACAGGCACACCAGTGATATTCTTTGTTTGCATCCAGTTCTACTGCAAACGGTCCTTTTTTAGCAATTACAGGTTCCATAGTTTTGTTTTTTTATTGATCAATTTTAATGAATTTTGATGTTGTAAAAGTAGTTGTTAAATGCAAAAAACGGTTATAGTTTTCGGAAAAATAGTGGTACAATCCGGTATTTGTTTGCTTTTGGCTTATTCATAAGCTATATTTGCACCGGGATTGCAAAGTCAATCAGTTTATAAACATTAAAAAACCAGCTTTAATATGGCTATAGTAACATTCAAAGGAAATAGTACTCCGCTAAGCGGAAATGAAGTGAAAGTTGGAGCAGTGGCTCCTGAGTTTACAGTAATTGCAAATGATTTGAGCGAAAAGCATTTGAGCGATTATGACGGTAAAGTGAAAATTATTTTGGTATATCCTAGTATTGATACAGGTGTGTGTGCCGCTCAAAATCGTCATTTCAACAAAGATGCAGCAAACCTTACCGACGATGTCGTAATCTTATCCATTTCGGTAGATTTACCCTTTGCTCAAACACGTTTTTGTGCTGCCGAAGGTATTGATAAAGTTGTAACGCTATCTGATCATAGAGCTACCGATTTCGGTCTGAAATATGGCTTTGTAATAGATGGTTTGCGCTTGTTGGCTCGTGGTGTGGTTGTGATTGATAAACAAAATATTGTGCGTTACGTTGAATATGTACCCGAAGTAACCAATGAGCCGGATTATAATGCCGCTCTAGCTGCTGTAAAAGTATTGGTATAAAGAATTTGTTTTATCGATAAGAAAACGTTTCCTTCTAAAAAAGGGAACGTTTTCTGTTTTAAATTACTTTATCAACCATTTGGTAATAAATTCATAATAAAATCGTAATACTAAAACAACAATGTGCAAGTAACTTTGAATAAAATTTCAGAGAAGTCGTAATTGCAGTTTTCGTAAAGTAAACACTATAAAAAATTTGATATTGGAACTGAACAAAGATTTTCAAATGGTCAACAGTTGTGGGGACGCTATCACACAAACACACTTTCGCACTATCATTCTTTCCGACATTCACTTGGGCTCGAAACATAGTAAAGTGCACGAAGTGCTGAATTTCCTTTCCGCATTTTCTTGTAAAAAACTGATTCTCAATGGAGATATCATTGATGGCTGGCAATTGCGTAAAAGTCAGAAATACTGGAGCGAAACAAATACGCAGTTTATTAAGAAGGTGATTTCAAAAATAGTAAAGGAGCAAACCGATGTGATTTATGTGCGAGGTAATCATGATGATTTCTTAGATAAGATCGTACCTTTTGCGTTTCCGAATATTCAAGTTGTAAAAGATTATGTACTGGAGTCCTCTAATGCTCGTTATTTTGTCCTTCACGGAGATGTTTTCGATAATATAACCGTTAATATGCGTTGGTTAGCCATGGTTGGCGATATAGGCTACAACCTGCTGCTTTCACTTAACAGATTTTACAATTATTTCCGCATGAAGCGAGGGAAACCCTATTTTTCCTTAGCGCAACATATGAAGCAAAAGGTGAAAAGTGCTGTTTCGTATATTTCCGACTTTGAAAAAGAGTTGGTCAAATTGTCAAAGCACAGACATTGCAATGGCGTTATTTGTGGACACATACACTCACCGGCTAACTGTTTTTACGGTGATGTGCATTATCTCAACTCCGGTGATTGGGTAGAGAGTCTCACTGCTTTGACTGAGGATGAACATGGAGAGTGGAATGTCGTGTATTATCAATCAATAATCTGATCTATGTAATTCTTGATTGGACGCGTTATTGTAGAGTTAATCTCTTCTTTTCATCTTAGAGCACATTTGCATTAGTTCGTATATTTTTTGTACTTTTGTGCAGCAAAGGATAGAAGTCAGTATTTGCCTTCCCCTGTTTAATTTGCTGTCTCATGGAAATTGACATTATTTCGGCACAATTTGACTCTCAACAAACCAATCGCTATAGCCTTTGGATGCGTTTCGGCAGTCGCGAGTGTGCTTTTACAATACTCGATAATTCCACAAAGCAATTTGTGCGGATAAGGAAAATAGGACAAATACCGTTTAGTAAAACGATTGATCTATTTAAAGAATTATCGTTTATTCCATTTTCGAATGTAACAATAGCTCTTGAATCTCAATTTCCCGTAGTTGTACCTTCTTCTCTCTACCAACCAGCTAAAAAGTACGAATTTATAGCCTTTAACACAGATATTTCGATGGGGCACGAAGTGATGGAACACGTGTTGCCTTCACTTTCTCTTGTACAACTCTTTACGCTGGCACCTTCTTTAAAAACAGTGGTTGCATCTTACTTTCCTCAAGCGAGACTGGTTCATGCTACATCTTCTGTGCTTGTGGCAATGCAGCTTCTTTCCAGAATTAATAAGCAGCAAACAATCATGGGTGTTTTACTCACAGAGAACAACGTTCATCTTTGTCTGTTTGAGTCAGGCAAATTGTTGTTTTTCAATAGTTTTTTAACCAAAACGAAAGAAGATATCGCTTACTGGGTATTACGGCTTTTTGATCAATTTGATTTGAATACCACGCAAGTACAGCTTTATTTGCAAGGAATCGATAATTCATTAGATGACAGGATCTTGATCTTGAAACAATATATTTCTAAAGTTCAACTGCTTCCTTTCCCATCCTCTTGTAAGTTGGCTTCGGATCTAAGATCGGAGCAATTACAATCATTTACAGACTTGTTTTATATGCCATTATGCGAATTGTAAGCGGAATATTTAAAGGGCGACGTTTTTCACCGCCCACTCAAATCACAGCTCGTCCAACGACTGATTTTGCCAAAGAATCCCTCTTTAACGTGTTGAATAATTATGTGGAACTGGAAAATAGTACCGTTCTTGATCTATTTTCAGGTACGGGAAGCATTAGTTATGAGTTTGCATCGAGAGGTGCTCAACGCGTGGTAAGCGTGGAGATGAGTGACAAACATTTGTCATTTATTCATAAAGTCAGGCAGGAATTAGGGCTCGGAAAGGTGATTTTTCCTTTCAAGATGGATGTATTTCGGTATATTCAACAAGGTAAAGAGCAGTTTGATCTTATTTTTGCCGATCCTCCATACGAATTAAAGGAACTTCCTTTATTGCCTGATTTAGTACTTAACAGCCGCTTGATGAAAGATGAAGCTATCTTTATTTTAGAGCACTCTTCTAAACAAGATTTTAGCGATCATCTTCATTTTATGGAACATCGAAATTACGGGAACGTCAATTTCAGCTTATTCACGAAGAAACTCAATTGACATGGAGCTTTACTAAATCGATACGGTTATTGTCCACTTTTAGAATGCGGAAATCAAAATCAAGAACACGTACCGATTCATTGATTTTGGGAATATTCTGATAGTAGGTAAGAATAAAGCCTGCAATAGTGCTATAATGTTCCGATTCAGGGATGCTCAATCCAAATTGTTCGTTGATGGCATCGATTTCAAACCGACCGGAGATAATGTATTCATTTTTTTCGATTTCTTTGGCAATCAAACCACTCCGGTCATGTTCATCTTCAATTTCACCGAATATTTCTTCCAGAATATCCTCTAAAGTTACAATCCCGGCAGTCCCGCCATATTCATCGACTACTACGGCAAGGCTCTTCTTTTGCTGGTTAAACAACTTCATCAATTTATTGGCTTGCATCGTCTCCGGGACAATCGGCACGGAATTAACGTGCTCTTGCCAGGTATCGGGATGTCTAAGCATCTCGGAAGAGTGAATGTAGCCGGTAATATTGTCAATATTATTTTTGTAAATCAGTATTTTAGAATGTCCGGTGTCAATAAACAGTTGTTTCATCTGTTCCAGTGAAGCCTCTGTTTCATCAACAGCAATGATCTCGGTACGTGGTACCATGCAATTCCGCAATTTGATTGAAGAAAAATCTAACGCATTCTGAAATATTTTAACTTCGGCATCTATATTATCTTCATTGTCATGATGTTCAATACTCTCCTGAATTAAATGGTCTAAATCAATGCGAGAAAAAACATGCTGGCGTCGGGTGTTAAGTTTTACCCTGAAAATTTTCAGCAAACCGATTGACAACCAAACGCTGATTTTAGCAATAGGATAAAGAAGAATATAAAACAAAAAAAACAAGGGAGAAAAAACGCGTAACCAAAGATTAGGGTTAGAACGAAAGAACATTTTAGGTGTATATTCCCCGACAAATAAGATCAATAACGTAGCTATAATCGTTTCAATCAAAGTAATTAATGTATCACTTGGCGTGAATGAAAAAAGAAAAGGTCGCAGTAGCCGGGCAACCAAAATACTGAAGATAACTAATGATACGTTGTTGCCAACTAAGGTGGTGGTAATAAATTGTTCGGGGTGGTGATGGAAAATAGACACGAAAAAATTGGTAACACGACTTTGTGTCTTCTCCAGTTCAAAACGTAATTTATTGGAAGAAACAAAAGCAATTTCCATCCCAGAGAAAAATGCAGATAGGAATAGTGCAATGATTATAACAAAGTATATACCCATTATAAGATAGACTATTTTGTTGGTTTTACCGGAATAGTACCGTTCGTCAGTTTAATCGTATATTTGGTCATCGTTTCGTTTGAATCGAAACCGGCTTTACCAATGATGATCTGAGTCAGTTTTGTAATACGGACTAATGAATCCGAATAAATACGGTGTTCTCGTTGACTCCAGAAAATTTGTTCACTCTCAAACGTTTCACCTTGCAGGTTAAGTGCTTTCACTTTTCCATCAAGTCTCCATAATTGTCTCGCTTGGTAATAAAAAGCCCGTTTACACTGAATTTCCGCATCAATGTGGTAATGCTCATCAAAGCGTTGCAAATGAAGTCCCTTTGGGAAAGACCAATATGGTTCTTTCGTTCGGTCGTACACGTACCAGGCCGGGGTTGTAATCCTATAACGCGTGATACCTGAATCAGAGATCAGTGTCGTGATATTTTCCGTATGCATTCTAGGTAAAGCAGCTCTATTAACCGGCTTAACAGGTGTTTCATTTTTTTTGCCAGAACATGCCATACAAAAGCACAAAACAACCGTCAAAAAGGCGATTGTTATGCATTTATGATTGTATTTTAGAAAGCTACACATGAATTGTTGCACACTCTTCTATTTAAAGTTTACGTTTAAAGAACCACATTTCGTCGAGTGCCAGATTCAATGTAAACCGAAAATAATTGTCACGGATAGATGTAGCACTTGCCGAACCTGTTATCCCATATTCAAATGTTGTATTGATAAGGCTTTTTGTTGATCTCAAAGGAAAACCAAAACCACATGTAAAAGCCATGGTTGGAGGTGCATACCCATTTATGTTAACGTATGAATTAGAATAATTAAAACCGGCACGAAAACTCATCCGTTGAAGATAAGTTTGGCCAAAAGGATTATCAATGTATTCGCCTCCACAAGAAAGTTTTGTTCTATTATTCAACACGCCGGTTTGTCCGTAGAAGGCTGCTTTCGCCCATTGTTGAAATAACCAATCTGCCCCTACTGTTAATCGGTTATCATATGTATAGGTAAAACCGCCACCATATTGCATCGGAGTTTGAAAAAAGTTCGATGTTGGTTGGTTTATAGTACTATCCAATCCTAAGAGTAACATGTCGTACGAACCATGTAAATTCATTTTAGGTTCAAACATAGCCCCAATAGTGACAGCTTGCTTGTTTCCGAACGTAGCAGTATATTGCGCACCTAAGCGAACATTCACAGAGCTGACATGGATTGCTACAGATTCTGTTGTGGAATGAAATGTTACATTGGTGTTAGAGATGTCGGACACCGTTAAAGCGCGAGCATAATCAAGCGATCCAAAAAGATAGCTGACGTTTACGCCTAAAGAAAGATGCTTAAATAAATTTACGGCAAATCCACCATAGACTTGTGAAATACCACCAGAACCGATATAGCTTTGAGTATAATTTAACGTATCGGTTAGTTGCGGAAAGGATGTGCTTCCGGAAATGGAGTAGTTATACCCCACTGTAGAATAAGGCATTAAACCAATACTGGCACCTATAAACTTTCCAAGAGGAAATTCCATGGCAAGATTGTCTAAATTGCCATTGCGAGATGTTTTATTTCCGCTATTGTCTGTTAAGGAAGAAACTAATCCGGATGCTCCAAGATCAAATAAAAAGGTTAAGGAGTCAATTGCGCTATAAGATGCAGGGTTAGCCGGATTAATACTGTTTTTATCCCGTAAACCGTAACTAATGCCACCCATTGCTTGACTACGACCAAACCCGGGATCGCGCATTTCTCCCAGACCATAGCGAGAGTAGGGAGAACTGGTGTTGTTTTGTGCCATTGAGGCAAGGCAAATTGTTGCGGCAACAAGTGCGCATACGATTCTATAACTGTGCATTATAAGTTAAAATTCGGTTTAATCCAATCAATACTAAATTTATCTCTGCAAAGATGGGCTTTTTTAGCGTGGCTGCAAAGCGAATTGAGCCTCTGCCAGTTAAAAAAACTGAAAGAGCAGGATACATTTGCCTAAACAAAGTTATGTAACCTTCTATTTCAAACAAAATTCCTTGTATAACCCCTGATGAAATAGCATCTACTGTCGTTTTCCCGATTGTGGATACTGTTTGTTGCATTTCAACTAAAGGTAGCTTATCTGTAAATTGGTGCAATGATTTGAATCGAATGTCAGTTCCGGGTGAAATATTTCCGCCAAGATATTCGTTAGCATCCGATACAAAATCATAAGTAATTGCTGTACCGACATCTATAATCAACAAGTTTGCCTCTGGTTTTAGATAATTGGCGCCTACGGCAGCGGCAATCCGATCTTTACCTAATGTTTCGGGAGTTGCATAACCATTGGTAATAGGAAGCGGAGTAGTATGATCCAGTTCTATAAAATATGAAGAATGTTGGTTAAGAGCCTCCTTAATAGAAGGATCTAATTTTATTACAGAACATAATAATGTTGCCGTAATGATATATCGCTCGAATAGTTCGTTAATCAAGTCAATGGTTAATAGCTCGTAACTATTAACTACCAAGATGCTGTCATGGTCAAAAATTGCCACTTTAGCAGAGCTATTACCTTGATCAATCACTAAGTTCATAAGCAAAAAAGATTGTATGTAAAATCAAAAAAAGGAAACTCTTAACGAGCTTCCTCTTTTTGTCGATTGTTTTAGAAACGAATCAAATACGTTTTTCCTTAATACGTGCTTTTTTACCGGTAAGCGCACGCAAATAATATAGTTTTGCTCTACGAACTTTACCTACTTTATTAACGGTAATACTATCAATAAAAGGAGAGTCCATTGGAAAAATACGTTCAACGCCAATGTTATCAGACATTTTTCGTACTGTAAAACGTTTTTTATCTCCATGTCCGGTAATTTTGATTACCACGCCTCTGTATTGCTGAATACGTTCTTTATTTCCTTCAATAATACGATAAGCGACGGTGATTGTATCACCACTTTTGAATGCAGGCAAATTACGTTCAATCGCGAATGCTTGCTCTGCAATTTTAACTAAATCCATTGTATTTCAATTATTTAATTTAGAAATAGCTTGCAACATAACAGTTCTCTCTCTTCTGCCAGCGATTGCAGCTAAACGGTGGGCAAAGGTACTTTTTTTTTTGTAAAAAAACAAATAGTGGTAAGTAAAAATCAGCACAAAATAGAAAGTGGATTGTACAGATGCTTTTTATTTATTTTTCAGGTCCCAATTCTAATTTTGTACGAGCTTGTTTTTCTTCGTGCTGATCGCTTTGCAATGTAATCTCTTCTTGATATTTGAGCCCATTTTTTGTGAATAAATAAGCAGAAAATGTTTCATCAGGAAATTGCACATCACTATTTTGAATTACATTCAAATGATTAAAATATAGTAATTTACGGTTAAAATCATATTGCAATGACAGCGAATAACGAGATGAATAGGGTAGGACAACTCTCGAGAAATATTCAGTCGCTCTATAAAAGACAGGCAGGCCAAAGACTATTTTGTCATCATGTATTGATAAGATGTCTATGATTTTAAAATTGACAGCACTCGTGTAGTGTGACCAACCAAGTAAAAGATAGTATATTTGTTTCTGGTAGAGGTAGGGAATCGCTTGATAATATAATGCTCCATACCAATCTCTATTTTCTATCAATATCTTGTCATCGGGCAAATAAGGCACCCGATTTTGTATCAACGTTAAAATTTTGTTATCGACCTGACGCTGAATAAAACTGAAAAAACGGTACTCACCGGCTTCCGAGATGTAATTCCATGAGTAGATTCGTAACGCGTGATCTGTGGAATAAATTTTCCCAAGAAAAGGAAGCGAATCAAAAGCATATTTAAAGGAGGTCGGCTCCGATAGCGCTTTTTTTAGTTGCAAGCGAATAGAGTCGTTAAAAAGATTCCGTAACGAATCTGTGGGGGCATGATAAAGATTGCCATACAAACTTTGTAAGTTTTTCTCCATCTTATCTATACTCTCAGCTTTAACCGTTAACAAAACCGGGTATAGTAGCAACCAGATAATTAAAATTTGTCGCATGAAAAAAATAAAATGCCCTCCAATCATGATGACAAGAAGGCATTTTGATTCTATTTATTTCATATTATGATAAACATTTTGAACATCCTCGTCATCTTCAATGCGTTCAATTAATTTCATCACCTGTGCTTGTTCTTCTTCGTTCAACTCTTTCGTGTCGTTAGGAATTCGTTCAAATTCAGCACTGATGATTTCGTAGCTGCTTTCTTCTAAATATTTTTGAATGCGATTGAATGATTCGAATTCGCCATAGATGACGACTTCATTTTCTTCTGCAAATATTTCATCTACTCCGTAATCTATCAACTCCAATTCCAATTCTTCAAGATCGACATCCGCTTTTGGCGTAATTTTAAACACGCTTTTTCTATCAAAAAGAAATGAAAGACTTCCAGTGATTCCTAACGATCCTCCTAATTTATTAAAATAGCTACGTACATTGGCCACCGTGCGGGTCGGGTTATCAGTTGCAGTTTCCACCACTACAGCAATGCCATGGGGAGCATAGCCTTCATATACCATTTCTTTGTAATCAGCTTCGTCTTTTGATATAGCTTTTTTAATAGCTCGTTCTACATTCTCTTTCGGCATGTTGGCAGCCTTGGCATTTTGAATTAAAACACGAAGACGAGGATTACTATTCGGGTCCGGACCTCCTGATTTTACAGTGATTGAAATTTCTTTTCCTAACTTGGTGAACGTGCGAGCCATATTGCCCCAACGTTTTAGCTTACGTGCCTTACGATATTCAAATGCTCTTCCCATAAGATGTGTTGTTGCTTCAGATTGATCTAATTAAGTGTGTCAATTACTTTTTGTTTTATGCTTGCATTAGATCGACCGACAAATATTTTTATTTATATATCTTTACAATCAATTGTTCATACCACCCATTCCGCCCATACGTTGGTGTCCTCCCATGTGGGAATGGGTATTATTAATTGGTGTATTATCATTTGATTTCTGAGGTTGTTCATACGTTTTCTTCTTTCCGTGAGTGGGTTCTCCGCTAATATTTATATGCCAGCTCGCTTTCACACCAAATGACATCAATCTGACAAAGTTAACTGCAGTGGAACATGGAATTCCTGTATATTGATTTGTAGGCAAAACCAAATTTTGCTGACTTATTTGATCTCGAGCGCTATTGAGTCCATAGTCTCCGAAGACACTTAACGTCACAAACGTCGTTTTCTTTAATTTATACAAATATCCAACTTCCAAAGAAGCTACATAAGATTCGTTCAAAGATATCTTTCCGTTAGTACCACTTAGTTCGGTAGTGTTAAATCCTAACCAAGGCAGATTCGATAATGTAGCACCAAGATTATTGTAGGGCAGATTGTAGTTGCAAGAAGAAGTGACAACTCCTCTAAAAACGTGGAAATATCCGCCGATAGGGAATGACATTTTTGCACCTCCTGCAATATAATAGGCATTTCCGGAAGGTAAATAATGCCGGTAGTTTAACATTAGAGGAATTTCACATTGATAAGCGAAATCGCTTTCTGATATTTTAGTATTAACTTTGATTTGTTGAGAATAAGGATATCCGTCACTATCGTAAGCAGTGTACGAATAGGATGTACCTGATGCAATAGTTGAAAACGTAGAGTAGGTCGCCATATTGAATCCGGTAGTAATTCCCCAGCATGGATTAATGAAAAATCCACCACCAACACCAACCCGAATTCCAGGGCCATCAATATGGGAACCGTTTGCAGGTAAATAATTCAACCCGAACATTCCGAAAGATGCGGTACCGAAGAGTTCAAATCCTTTCAGATTTTGAATCGGAGTTGAGGTTGACGGTACAGATTGCGCAAATATAGAAGCGCTGAATGCTATTGCGAGAAGAGAAACGGCTGTTTTTTTCATTTTTATGGAAGAAAATGGATGTGGCAAAAATAGAGTAATAAAAAAGGCGATAATGAATTACCTAACAAGTAGTTTTCGAGTAGTAATATCTCCACTTTCAAGCTGAATGCGAACCAAATAACAGCCTTTCTCAGAAGGAGCTTCAATAGATGTAGATGCAGATGATGTTGTATATTGTTGCACTAAAATTCCACTCATGGTGTAAATTGATATTTTTGCCATTTGCACTGAAGCTGGTATAGTTTCAATAAATACAGAAGATCGGGCTATTATCGGATTGGGATACATAGATACATCAGAAGAGGCAGGATGAGTGTGAAGAGACAATGTATCCGATGTCAACGTTGATCCATTAATTGTTGTTACCATCACATAATAATATCCATTTAAACCTCCCTCTACTGCATAATATTGACCGGTTGCTCCTGCGATAGGAGAGAAATTGTGAGGAATACTATCAATAGCAGTAGTATTATCCTGATACCATTGGTAAGTTTTAAAAAGATTCAGCGTGTCACTACAAATGACTACACGGCCACTCCAACGTGAATAAATTTTGGGCGTAGTTTGAGCTTGAATTAAGCTTGCAAAAACTCCCAACACAAAGAAAAGCAATAAAATACGCTTCATTCGTTATTAATATTTATAGATAAATCGAATCAAAGATCTGTCTGCTCATTGGCAATGAGACAGCGTTTGACAAGAAGATTACATAATGATAATGAGCGTGCAAATGTACATAATTTATTTCAAGTGGAGCGATAAAAAAGCTAAAAAGGCTTTGCCGATGGCTTATTCAGTCAATTTCAAGGCCGAATTCTTTTCGCAATCTGGCTAAAACTGGATTAATTTCAGCCATTTTTGCAAAGCGATCTTGTTGTGACATCACTTTTGTATTTTCTTTAGCAGTATCTACCTCTATCAAAAGTTCAATATAATCATTCTGTAAATTATCAGACAAATAGGAGATTAGTTGATTTTTAATTTCGTTTAGTGCATTTTGCTGAATCACTTGATCAAGAACTATTTTGAGTCTTGTCTCATTCTCAATTGTGGGTTGGTTATTGAGCAGTATGTTTTTAGCATGTGTTTTTTCTGGAATTACCTCATTGGCAAAGCATATCCATAAAGGCAAAAGCTGTTCTCGAGTAAACGGAGTATTCCGATTATTTACAACAAAAGTATCAACCGACGTTTTTGC
>Ga0326727_10016987_pt1 | contig 15218 bp, 10 predicted proteins | sample MB2enrmetagenome_FD_207643 | JGI IMG/M metagenome (GOLD analysis project Ga0326727, IMG submission 207643) | Lab enriched peat soil microbial communities from McLean, Ithaca, NY, United States - MB29MY | ecosystem: Environmental > Terrestrial > Soil > Wetlands > Peat | place: USA: New York... | reverse complement strand
CGTGGGGGCTAGCGTACAGCGAGTTATCGGCGTCCGTGTGGACGTCCTGGCGGTTCCTGCCGGCACCGTGCAAACCGTCATCAACGCCCTCAAGCAATATTCCGAAGTGCGTTATGCGGAGCCCGATTATAAGCAGCACGTAAGCGGCGTACCCAACGATCCTGATTTTTCTTTGCAGTGGGCGTTTCAAAATACGGGGCAATCGATCCAGGGGACCGCAGGCACCGCCGGGGCCGATGAAGGCGCCGTAGCCGCCTGGAACGTGACCACGGGAAGCAAGTCGGTGGTGGTGGCCGTGGTGGACACCGGCATCCAGTACAACCAGCCGGACCTGGCGCCTAATGTGTGGTCCAATCCGGGCGGGATCGGCGGCTGTGCCGCCGGCACCTACGGCTACAACGTGCTCACCAGCACCTGCGATCCGCTCGATGACGATGTTGCCTACGACGGACACGGCAGCCATGTTTCCGGCATCATCGGGGCCGCAACCAACAACGGCATCGGCGTCGCCGGCGTGAACTGGCAGACCAATATCCTGGCCGTCAAATGGGTCGATGCCGCGGGAGACGGAAATACCAGTGACCTGATCACCGCCTTGGACTGGGTTATTACGGCCAAGCAGGCGGGGGTGAATGTGCGCGTGGTGAACGATTCCCAGACCTGGGCGGGGACAGCGGCTTCCCAGGCGCTTTCCGATGAGATTGATGCCCTCGGCAGCAACGACATCCTGTTCGTGACGGCGGCGGGCAACGACGGCGTCAGCAATGACACTACGCCGCGTTATCCGTGCAGCTACAACCAGGCCAATGAAATCTGTGTGGCCGCCAGCGACCAGAACGACCAGCTCTGGTCCAGCAGCGACTATGGCGTGCAGGCAGTGCACCTGGCGGCGCCGGGCGTGAACATTTACTCGACGCTGGATACGGTTGGAGTGTATGGCTACATCAGCGGCTGTTCCATGGCGGCAGCCGAGGTAAGCGGCGCGGCCGCCCTGGTCCTGTCGCAGGGCTATCAAAGCGTCAGTAACCTGAAGAGCACGCTGCTGAGCGCCGTCGACCAGTTGCCCGCCTTCAGCGGAGTGACCATTACCGGCGGGCGGCTGAATATCTGCAAGGCGATCGCCGGCTGTTCGCAGGTTCCCGCCAACGAAACGCTGCCGGCAATTTCCGGAAGCGCACAACTGGGCGCAACCTTGAAGGCATCCGCCGGAAGCTGGTCGGAAGCGCCGAAGAGTTACGCCTATCAATGGGACCGGTGCGACAACACCGGCAATAACTGCAGCCAGATTTCCGGCGCGACGGCGAGTTCCTATACCCCGGCCGGCAGCGATGTAAGCAATACTCTCCGGGTCACCGTGACGGCCACGAATTCGTACGGGTCGGCGAGCGCCACCTCGGCGGCGACCGCGGTGATCGTGGCCGCTCCTCTGTCAATCACGACTAACTCGCTGGCCAGTGGGAATGTGGGCACGGCTTACTCGGCGACCTTGTCGGCCAGCGGCGGCGTCCCCCCTTATACGTGGACCAGGACTATTGGCAGCCTTCCAACGGGGCTGAGCTTTTCCTCCGGGGGTTCAATTAGCGGGACTCCGACGGCGTCCGGCACGAGCACTTTTACGGTGCAGGTAAAAGACAGCACGGCGAAAACGGTGACGCAAAACTTGAGCTTGGTCATCGCGGCGGTGGCGGCTCCCAGCATTAGCGTATCCGCCTCGCCGGCCGCGCAGACGGTAGCCGCAGGTCAGGCGGCGAGCTATACGATTGCCGTCACGGGACAGGCCCTGGCGGGTTCGGTCACCTTGAGTTGCGGAAACTTGCCCACCGGGGCGGCCTGTTCGTTCGCCCCCCAGACCTTGACTTTGGGATCAGGCAGCGTGAACTCCACGCTGACCCTTTCCACCACTCCCGCTAGCAGCGCTCGACTGAAGACCGGCAGGGTTTTCGCGTTCGCGCTTCTGCCACTCGGTTTGGGTCTGATGGTGCTGCCCACTCCCCGCCGGTTATGGAGCGGTATAGGTTTGGCGCTGCTGCTGGCGGCGCTGATTGCCTGCGGCGGAACGGCGGGCAGCAGCGGAAATAGCAGCAGCAGTGGAAGTGCCGGTGGAAATACGACTTTGCTTGCCGGCACCCCGGCTGGGATCTATGCGGTCACAGTGACGGCCAGCTCCGGCAATGTTCAGAACTCCATCGCGGTGAATGTGACGGTGCAATAGACGGACATGAAGCCGTACCTGACGCTCGGCCGTTTGCGCAGGCTGGTTCTGCCCGCGACGTTTACCATTGTGCTGGCGGCCTGCGGGGGCTCGGCACAGAGCACGGAGGCGCCAACCAATACGGCGACAGCGCCGGCAACGCAGTCCCCGGCGAGCCAGTCGCCGGTTGCCGCTCCTACGGCTAGCATCAGTTCGAGTCCTTCTTCCATCTCTGCCGGGCAAAGCTCGGTGTTGACCTGGACTGCCACGAACGCAGCCACGGCACAAATCGATAATGGCATCGGAACGGTTCCCACCAATGCTTCGGTAACCGTAAAGCCGGCGCAAACTACCACCTACACGCTCAGCGTGAGCGGTCCCGGAGGGACGGCAACCGCTCAGACCACCGTAACCATATCCGCCCTTCCCTCTGCCCCCTCCGCACCTTCCGCCCCGGGAAGCGACTTCACCATCGTCGTGCTGCCGGACACCCAGTACTACTCAGCCAGCCTGGAAGGGGGCAACCCCACCATGTTCGCGGCGCAGACCGCCTGGATTGCGGCCAACCAGGCGGCCCGCAACATCGTGTACGTGGTCCATCTGGGCGACATCGTGCAGAACGGCGACGACAATCCGCAAGAATGGCAGAACGCCTCCGCGGCCATGCAAACCTTGGACGAGGCGGGAATTGCCTATGGCGTCGCGGTGGGGAATCACGATGAGACCCCGGAGGGCACCGCCGGCGGAACAACCTTGTTCAACCAGTACTTTGGGGTTTCCCGATTCTCCGGGCGCGCTTACTACGGCGGGAATTACGGTGAGACCAACGACAATCATTACGATCTGTTCAGCGCCGGCGGCCTGGATTTCGTCGTCGTGTACCTGAGCTACGATCCGTCGGCCAATCCGGATGTTCTTGCCTGGGCGAAGCAGGTGCTCGCTACTTACTCTTCCCGCCGGGCTATCGTGGTGAGCCATTTCATACTGAACGGCGGCTTCAACGCGAGTTTCGGGCCGCAAGGCCAGGCTATCTACAATGCGCTGAAGAGCAGTCCCAACCTGTTTCTGATGCTGAGCGGCCACGTGACTCCCATCACCGAGGGCCAGCGGCAGGACACCTACAACGGCCACACGATCTACTCGCTCATGTCCGATTATCAGTCGCTGGAAGATGGCGGCGATGGCTGGCTGCGGATCCTGCACTTCTCGCCATCGGCGAATCAAATCAGCGTGAGTACGTATTCCCCCGTGCTGGATGAGTTTGAAAACACCAGCAGCGGGCAGTTCACGCTCGCCTACGACATGCAAAGCGACACCGCCGCGAAACGCGAAGGCCCGCGTTTGCCGCCGGAAAAGGCGAGGGGATGGGCGCTGATGTCCCATAGCTATTCGCCGTATATGTTTTCTTCCGTGTTTCAGTCCGCCATCTGGGATCAGATGATGGGGAACCGAGCGTCCTATGGCGGCGGGATGCAGGGTTTCGGAAAGCGTTTTGGCGCCGACCTGGCCGGCGCCGAAGCTTCCAGTTTCTTTAAGACCTCGTTGTTCCCCAGCCTCCTGCACCAGGATCCGCGGTATTATCCCCGGCGCAGCGGAAGGGTACTTCCCCGGGCATGGTATGCCGTCACTCAGGTGTTGTTGGCCCACAAGCTCAGCGGCGGCCGTACCATCAACGGCGCGGAATTGCTGGGCGATTTATTCATCCGTTCGTTTGCCAATGCCTATATTCCCAGACAGGATCGCGGCTTTGGCCCGACGCTGAATGGCGCGGCGGGCGCGATCTTGTCGGATGCCCAATCGAATCTGTTGCGCGAGTTCGCTCCCGATATTCGCCGCATTTTCCGGAAGCATGAGCCGGAAGGCGCTAAGAAGCTGGAAAAGAAGATGCCGGAGCGGCTACAGAAACTGGCACACATCGGGTACTACCAGGAATAGGTGCCCGGCGATTTGCCATTTGTAATATTTGTAATTTGTAATTTGCAAAGTGAGAAGCAGAACGCCGCGCGCGGCCCAGATTCTTACTTTGCAAATTACAAATTGCAAATTACCAATCGATCAATACTTCTTGGTCACCAGATAATAGGCGCACGCCGTGCCCAGAAACCCGAACACTACCGGATACATCAGTCCCGCGGTGTAGGTCCCGGTGGCGCGGATTAAGAACCCCACCAGCATCGGCGAGAGCGATCCGACAAGCTGGGAGGATCCATTCTGGAGCCCGGCCGCCTGGCCCATCTTGGGGGCGGGAATGAAAGCTTGCAGCACCGTCCACGCCATGGGCAAAGAAACGCCCTTGAAATAAAGGGCAACACAGAGAAGCGCGGCGCATAGATAGTTATTCGGAACGATGGCGCCGAGAAACAAGAAAGTTGCGCATCCGGCCAGGCCTACACAGTTGATGACCGCCGCGCGCTTCAACTTATCCGCTACCACGCCAGCGGTGATCAGCCCCACCAGACCGAAGACAAAGGGCAGGGTGGAGAAAACCCCCATCTTGGCCCAGGAAAACCCGCGGGCTACCCGCAGATATTGCGGCAGCCAGGACATGATGGCCCACCACATGCTCACCGAAGCCCAGAACGAAATCGCGGAGCAGCAGAAATCAGGACTCTTGATCAACTCCAGATAGGTCCGCAGCGTCGATCCGCCCTGTGCTCCCGTTGCCTTCGGGGCGGCGTCCGCCCCCAGCCCTCGCTTGATGTGATCCAATTCGGCCGGATTGACCCAGGGGTGCTGCTCCGGTTTGTCGCGGATTACAAACCAGATCAGGGGGATGGCAATGATGCTTAGGATGGCGCACAACCAGTAGATCGAGCGCCAGCCGTAACCGGCTATAACGGCGGTGAAGCAGGACATGCCGAGAGCCGGCCCGATCATCTGGCCTAACAGCCAGGTCGAATTCGCTTTCCCTCGCTCCTGCCTGGGAAACCAGTTCTTCACCAGAGAGATCTGCATGGGATAATGCAGCGCCTCCCCGGCTCCCAGCACGAACATGGAGGTATAGAGCACGCTCAGAGACTTCGCATTGGCGGCGACCACAAGCGGCGCCGCCCAGGTAAGCAGCGCGATCGACATGGCGCGTCGCGGTCCTAACCGGTCGCCCACCGGACCCAGAAGCACATTTCCCAACCCGTAAGAGATCAGGAAAAAGGTCATCAGCAGGCCCTGCCCCACCGGATTGCCCTTAAGTCCCATCTCTTCCAGAAAACGGGGAAATGCGATCAGGACGGAGACGTTCACCCGGTCCAGATAGGCCACCAGCACTACGAAAGCCAGAACCAGCGCCAAGCCAACCCGAACCTTGCTCTCGGCTTGGCTTGGAAAGGCAGCACCACGCGGTTCGGGTGCGGGAGCGAGTTGGGGTGTGTTAGTACTCATTTCGGTTACCCCTCTTTCCGCCCGGCCAGGTTCAGGTATTTGCCGGGAAACGGCCGTGCAACTGCAACCCAATTAACGACTTGGGCATGTCTTCGACATTATGTTGGTAGGCCCGGATTGTAGCACGGGTAACGGGCTCTGCTCCAGAGCTGTACAATAGCCAACTGGCCCTACGGCCAGGAGCACGCGCGCGTGACCGGAGCGGCAAGGACTGTTTTTCTCGCTGGCGGCAAACTTACGTTGGCGGAGGCGCTCGCGGTTGCGCCCGGCGAGATAGTGGCCTTTACCGGCGCTGGCGGCAAGACCGCCGCGCTTCTTCGCCTGGCAGACGAGTTGGTTGCGCGGGGCGGGCGGGTCCTGGTCACCACCACTGCCCATATCTATCCTCCCACCGGAAAATGCTCGGACTGCATCGTCGAGGACTGTCTGGCGGCCTTGCTGGCGGCCGCCAGTGTTGCCCTCGAACGAAACTCGCGGGTGGTCGTGGCGCGTGGGGTGGATGCGGACGGCAAGCTGGTCGGCATCGAGCCGGCATGGGTGGAAGAGCTTCGCGCCCGGCTTCCCATCACCAATCTGCTGGTGGAAGCGGACGGCTCGCGAGGAAAGCCGTTCAAGGCGCCGGCCGGGCACGAACCCGTAATACCGCCTGCAACTGACCTGGTGGTGCCGGTGGTTGGCCTTTCCGCCATCGGTTACCAGATTTCGTCCGGCTTGGTGCATCGTCCCGAACAGGTGGCGCGGCTGGCTGAAGCGCAACCGGCGGATACGATTAGCCCGGCTGTGGTGGCCAAGGTTTTATGGCATCCAGAAGGCAGCGCGAAGGGTGCGCCCAGCGGAGCAAGAATTGTGCCGCTGCTGAACCAAGCCGACGACGAGGAACGGTGCGAAGCCGGCCGCCAGATCGCGCGCCTGCTCCTACAGCAAGGCGCCGGCCGGATCGTGCTGGCCGCTTTGCGCCAGCCGGCGCCGGTACGGGAAATCGCTGTAACTATTCCGGCTGCCAAGGTGGCAAAACCGGGCGCGGCCGTCTCCGCTATCGTGCTGGCGGCCGGGCAAGCTCGGCGCATGGGTGCGCTCAAGCTGGCCCTGCCCCTCGGTCCACAAAGTGTATTGCGGCACGTGGTGGAAGCCGCGCTTGCCTCGCCGGTCGACGAAGTAGTGGTGGTGCTCGGACACGGCGCCGCAGAACTGACGGCGGAGCTGCCCAAGCATAGCCGGGTGCGCCCGGTATATAATCCCCAGTTTGCTCAGGGCCAGAGCACATCGGTAAGAGCCGGCATCAATGCCTTGCCGTCCGAAGTGGAAGGCGCAATTTTTCTCTTGGGCGATCAGCCGCTGGTTAGACCAGAAACCATTGCAGCTTTGGTTGCCACCTTTCGCAGCTACCCTGCCCCTATCGTGCAGCCTCTCTATCACGGTATTCCGGGCAATCCCGTACTCTTTGCCCGCACTTTGTTTCCGGAACTTTTGCAGGTAACCGGTGACCGCGGCGGGCGGGAGCTGCTCGACACTCACCGGAGGGAGATGGCCGCAGTTGACCTGAACTTAGAGGCGCCTGAGGACATTGATACGAGAGAGGATTACGACAAAATTACTGATAGGTTTCGCTGATCTGCCGGTTGAAGAAGAATGGCTTCACCTTTCGCCAAAATTACCCTTTACCAAAGGGCCCAATTCTTGCGCCGTTACGCCACCTCCGCGCGCGGATGAGGCTTGATTTTGGCAACGCCGGCCTTCTTCCGTGCCTGTCGTAGATCATATTCCGCTTGCAGGTTCATCCAGACTTGCGGACTGGTGCCGAAATAGCGTGCGAGGCGGAGAGCCGTATCGGCGGTAATGGACCGCTGCTCCCGAACAATTTCATTGATCCGCGGAACGGGGATGTGTAGCTCCTTGGCTACGCGGTAGGAACTTAATCCCAAGGGCTTCATGAATTCCTCGCGCAATACTTCGCCGGGATGAATCGCAAAAGCCTTCTTTGACGCCATCGCTTTCCCCTTTTAGTGGTAGTCCACAATCTCCACTTCGTAGGCGTTCCCGTCGCGCCAATTACTAAATTACCAAATTACCCAATTACTCAATTCTCTGTGCTCTTTCTTGCTGGAAAACTCGGCGTTTTGTGATAAATCTTACCCAGCACCCCCCAGTCTGGCATTTGAAGGAAGGCCACATCTGTGTTTCAGCGCGAGGTAGTTGTAGTTAAGGGCGCGGGCGACCTGGCCAGCGGAGTAATTCTTCGGTTGCATCGCGCCGGCTTTCGCATCGTTGCTACCGAACTGGAACAGCCGACGACCGTGCGGCGGACCGTCGCCTTTTCTGAAGCCGTTTATTCCGGAGAGACGGCGGTCGAGAACGTCCGTGCCCGGCGGATCGCTCACCGTGAGGAAATTCCGCAGACCTGGAGCGAGGACATAATCCCGGTGCTGGTGGATCCGGGATCGGATATCGTGCGCACCCTGCAGCCCGCCATCGTCGTGGATGCCATCATGGCCAAGCGCAATTTGGGGACCCATCTGCGCGACGCCCAGGTGGTGATTGGTCTCGGGCCCGGCTTTACGGCGGGTGTGGATGTCCATGCGGTGGTGGAAACCAATCGGGGACACTATCTGGGCCGCGTCCTCTGGCAGGGAAGCGCCGAACCCAATACCGGAGTGCCCGGGCAAATCAATGGCCAGTCGACGGAGCGGTTATTGCGGGCGCCATGCTCCGGGGTGCTGCAGGCCAACAAAGTCATCGGCGATCGGGTAGAGGCCGGGGAGGTGGTCGGCGGCGTCGGCGATAAGCCCGTGGAAGCAGGCATTTCCGGTGTCCTGCGGGGAATGTTGCACCCCGGATTGCCGGTTTACCCGGGAATGAAGATCGGGGATGTCGATCCCCGGGCCACGCGCGCGCACTGCTTCACCGTTTCCGATAAATCACTTGCCGTCGGGGGGGGCGTGCTGGAGGCGGCCCTGTATCGGCTGAGACAACCACACTTGGCCCCGCACCCAATGCGCAGCATGCAGCCGGCTAAGACCTGCTGAGGAGGCGGCAAACATCGGCTTCCTATGAAGGCCTCTTCACCGCAGAGTATCCTTCGACAAGCTCAGGACAGGCTTCAAGAACGCAGAGGAAATCTATATCCATTTGTTTTCATCGTCTTCTTTCCTCTGTGTACCTTCGCGTCCGCTGCGGTGAGAGGTTTTTTGCGAGGGATCTGCAGTCTCTTTGGGGCAAGCAGAACAACTGCAGATCCCTCTCCCGCTTTCGCGGGATCGGGATGACAAAGTGGGTGGGGCTCGGGATGACAAAGTGGATAGAGGCTTAAGCAGAGATTCTACTTGACACAGACATTGGGGTGTTGTACCAAACACGATACGTAATCCTGTGCCAGATCGAACGGTAATAACCATAGTAAACATGGAAGGGGGAGGACATGGCAGACAAGCGAGACGTGTCTATTGACATTGAGGAGAAAGATCCCGACAAACTGGGGGTCTCGCGTCGTGACTTTCTGAAAGGCATGGGGGTAAGCACGGCCGCCGCCGCGGTGGCGACCGCCGTCGTCCCCCAGCTCCAGGCCGAAACCGGTCCCCTGGTAAAGGGAATTCGCGAGGCCGTCGTGCAGATCGAGGTTAATGGCCGGCCCTATCGGCTCGCCGTCAAATCCCACTGGACGCTGCTGGAGGTGTTGCGGCGCGAGCTGGGCTTGACCGGCACCAAAATGAGTTGCAATCGGGCAAGCTGCGGCGCCTGCACCGTCATTATGAACGGCAAACCTATCTTTGCCTGCACCACGCTGGCCCTGGAAGCGGACAAGAGCAAGATCACCACCATCGAGGCGCTGTCGGACGGAGAGAAGCTCCATCCTATCCAGGAAGCCTTCGTGCGCGAGGACGCTCTACAATGCGGTTTCTGCACCCCGGGCGTGATCATGTCCACTAAAGCCCTGCTGGACCAGAACCCGCGTCCCAACCTGGCCGAGGTGAAGGAGGCGCTTTCGGGGAATATCTGCCGCTGTGCCGCCTACACCAAGATCGTGAAGGCCGTTATGTCGGTTGCGCCAAAGGCATAGAGAGAGAGGGATAACTATGAGCTCGGAATTCGCCGTTATCGGAAAACCTCAACCCCGGATGGACGGATTCGAGAAAGTCACCGGCCGTGCCCGGTTTACCTCGGATCTCACCCTGCCGGGAATGCTCCACCTGAAGGTCTTGCGCAGTCCCCATCCGCATGCGCGGGTAGTCAGCATTGATGCCTCGAAAGCATTGGCGTTGCCGGGCGTAGTGTTGGTGCTCACCCATGCCCATAAAGAGATGCCGGCGGCCCGCTGGAATCCGCAAATGCCTATCCTCACCGATGTCGCCCGCTTCGTGGGCGACGACATCGCGGTGGTCGCCGCCGTCAGCGAGGAAATCGCTGAAGAGGCCCGCGACCTGATCAAGGTGGAGTACCAAGTACTGCCGTTTGTCCTTGATCCGGAAGAGGCCATGAAGCCGGGCGCTCCCAAACTGTTCCCAGAGGGCAACGTGGTTGGCGCCAGCGGGTCCACCACGGTTGCGGGAAGCGGCCCGAAATTGACCGGCTATGAAATCGCCAACGCCACCTCCGTGGTTAATCGGGGCGATGTGAATAAAGGCTTCGCCGAAGCTGACCTGGTGTACGAAGCAAGATATCGCACCCCATTTCTGCAGCATGCAACCCAGGAGAGCCGGGTCGCCCTGGCAAAATGGGAATTCGGCAAGTTGACCCTCTGGGATGCCACCCAAACGCCGTTTGACGTCCAGAAGGCGGTCGCCAAGGTGCTGGGCATCCCGATGAGCAAGGTGCATGTGACCATCGACTACCTCGGTGGTGGCTTTGGCGACCGGTCCTCTCCGGGACGGCAGAGCGTGCTGGCTGCCATAGTGGCCAAGAAGACAGGCCGCCCGGCCAGGATCGAACTCGACCGGGATGAGGTTTATGTCGCCGCCCTGCACCGTTATCCGGGGGTCATCGACCTGAAGTACGGAGTGAAAAAGGACGGCACGCTCACGGCCATCCAGGCCAAAGTGATCGCCGACGGCGGAGCTTATGCGGTGTTTGGCGCGGCCGGGCACGGCATTCTGGAATGCATGATGTCGATTTACCGCTGCCCGAACATGCATGGCCATGCCTGGACGATCAGTACCAACAACCCGCCCACCGGCCCCATGCGCTGCGTCGGCCATCCCCAGGGAACCTTCGCCCAGGAAGTCCACATGGACGTCATTGCCGAGAAACTCGGCATGGATCCGGTCGAGTTCCGCCTGAAGAATTACGCCCGGCTCGAAGATGGCGACCAGTTCAAGAAGATCCCGTTTACCAGCAATGGCCTGCGGGAGTGCATTGAACGGGGCGCGGAGACCTTCGGCTGGAAGCAGCGCTGGCAGAAGGCGGGTTCCAGCCCGGGGCCGGTCAAGAAGGGTGTCGGTGTGGCCATCCATGGTTGCACGCATGGCCGCATGCCGCCGGGAATGCCGTTGTCCGGTATGGTGCGAATCAACGCCGATGGCACGGTAAACGTGATGACCGGGGCTACGGAGATCGGAGGCGCGCAGCAGACCACCATGGCCATGATTGCCGCCGAAGAACTCGGCATGCCTCTTTCCACCGTGTCCGTCGTCTCCGGCGATACCGAAAAGACCACCGATACCGGCACCACGTCCGGAAGCCGGCAAACGATTACCGGCGGAACCGGGGTCAAGCTGGCGGCTGCCGATGCCAAGAATCAGTTGCTCGATGTGGCGGCGGCTGATCTGAAGACTGACAAAAAGAACCTGACCATTCGCAACGGCATGGTTTACGCGGCGGGCTTGGAGAAAGGATATCCAGTAGCCCAGTTTGCCGCCAATATGCCGGGCGGGGTGATCTTCGGCCGGGGGGTGATGAAGATTCCTCTCGACATCTTTACCCACACCTTTGCGGTCGACTTCGCGGAAGTCGAAGTCGATACCCGCACGGGCGAGGTCAAGGTTCTGAAGATAGTGGCGGCGAGCGATCTGGGCCGAGCGATCAACCCGCTGACCGCCTCCAGCCAGATCGAGGGAGGCGTCGTTCTGGGGCTTGGGTTCGGCGTGGCAGAAGAGCAGTTGCTCGACAAAGCCACCGGCATTTGCGTCAATCCCAACCACCTCGATTACAAGGTGCCCAGCATCAAGGATATTCCGGAGATTGCGACCATCCTGGTGGAATCGGTCGACAAGGTCGGTCCATTCGGCGCCAAAGGCCTCGGTGAGCCGCCTTGCAGTCCGCCCGCCCCAGCTATCGCGAACGCAATCTACAACGCCATTGGGGTGCGCTTTAATGAAGTCCCCATCAACAAGCGCGCGGTCCTCGCCCGCCTGAAGACAGCCAAGGGGTAAGAAGGAGACAAGGAGACTACGATGAAACCATTCGATTACTACCGAGTCGCCACGGTCGAGCAGGCCGTCGCCCTTCTGACTAAGTATCAGGAAAAGGCTGCCATTCTCGCCGGCGGAAGCGATCTCCTGGGCCTGATGAAGGACGGCGTCGCCGGCCCGGAGATGAAACCCCCGCAACACCTCATCGATATCAAGGGCATCAAGGGGTTGGCCTATATCAAAGAGCAACCCACTGGCTTGCGGATCGGTGCGGCGACCACTCTGGCCGATCTGGCCTCTTCCGAGATCGTCACCCAGCAGTATCCTTTGGTCGCTCAGGCGGCCAAGCAGGTGGCGGTGCCGCAAATCCGCAATGTGGCCACGCTGGGGGGCAACCTCTGCCAGCGGCCGCGCTGCTGGTATTTCCGCGGCAAGCTGTTCTCCAACTGCCTGCGCAAAGGAGGCGGCACTTGCTACGCCCAACCCGCGGAAGGCGAAAACCAATATCACGCCATCCTCGGCGGCGAGCCTTGCTGTATGGTGTATCCCTCCGACCTGGCCCCGGCCTTGATCGCGCTGGATGCCAAGGCGGAGATTGTGGGCCCCAAGGGCAAGAAAACCGTTCCCCTGGAGAAGTTCTACGTTACCCCGGAGATGACCTACTTGAAGGAGACGGTCCTCTCGCCGCAAGAGATGCTGGTGGCGGTGGAAATCCCGCTGGTGGCGCGCGGCCGGAAGGGCGTGTACAGGAAGCTAAGAGAACGCCAGGCCTTCGACTTCGCGCTGGTCAGCGTCGCCGTTAGCGTCGCCCTGAAAGGCTCACAGGTGGCGGATTCGCGGGTGGTATTCGGCGGTATTGCGCCGTTCCCGGCCAGGAGTCTGCAGGCCGAAGCGGCGCTCAAGGGCAAAGACCTGAAAGCTGCCGTGGCGGAGGCCTGCACTGCCGCCGTTCAAGGCTGCAAGCCGCTGAGCAAAAATGGCTACAAGATCGATGCGGCCAAGGGAGTCCTGCAGCAGGCCCTGAGCCAGTTGGCTTAATCCGGCACGCGGTCGAAAGTCTTGCGAAACCCGTCGGCGTCCTGCCCCACCAGGACGCCGCGCTTTTTGGACATGACTTCACCGCTGAGGATTCCTTCGACAGGCTCAGGACAGGCCCTTCGGCGAGCTCAGGACAGGCTTCAAGGACGCGGAGGTACGCAGAGGAATCTGGACGACGCCCGTCTTCTAACGGCAGGGGGGCCTGCCAGGTAAGAGTCGCAGGCGATCGCCGCTCACGTATTTCGGGGTTCTACAGCCGCCGTGTGGTCCAGCGGCCTTCGCCGGAAACCAGGAACTCGTAGTCCTCAATGACTCCGGCGACCGCAGCCTTGGTGCCGTCCGCTGTCGGTTCAACGCGAACCACCCGGCCTTTGCAGGCGATACGTATGGGCTCGGTAAAAGTAACTTCGGCCGGCAGGGTGAGGACAAACTCCAGGGCGGACCCGACCTTGAATCCTTCCGACGCGTGGAAGCAGATTCCACGCGAGCTTATGTTGCGCGTTTGCGTCTGGACTTCAACTCCTGCCGGAGATTTTGCCAGGACCGGCAAGGAAAGGGGAAAGCGCCGGCTTGTTCGACGTTCGACCTGTGGATGCATTCTTACCCCCAAAACTCGAGCAATTTCTTAAACCCGCAGGGACCGGCCCCTATTGTAGTAGGACTACTCCCGGGCGATGTACATCTTCAGTCCAGCTACCGAATGTACGGCCTGAACTAATTTCGCCAGTCCGCACCCGGCTTAGCCCGGCCTCAAGCGGCTTTTAATATATTCGCGCTTAATCGTCGGACAGGAGTCCTCAAGTTGGTGCACACTTCGGAAAGCCAACTTGGACGTGACAGAGTGGTGCAACTCCATTACCAGCCAACGGGGGAGAGCCGGGTTGGGGTGGAAATTCCGGAGTTCTTGTAAGTGCTTGTGTAACTGTGGTCTACCGCGGTGAAGCGCAGGCCCTGCGGCCTGCAATTTCCGATGTGTGCACGGAATTGCATCTATCCGGCCAGAAAAGTTCCGGCATGGAAGTGGCGGGTGAACAAACCACTCCCGCAGGCTACGCCCCTCGTGCGACAATCGTTCCCGGAATAAAGGAAGGCTCATGAGAATCTCCCTCGGTGCAGACCACGCCGGTTTCGAACTGAAACAGAAGATCAAACAGGCGCTCGAACAACAGGGTGCGGAGGTAGACGATCAAGGCACATTTTCCCTCGATTCGGTGGACTATCCGGACTTCGCGCGCCAGGTCGGCATGGCGGTGGCCGGTCGACGCGCCGATTGCGGCATTCTGGTCTGCGGCACCGGCATCGGTATGGCTATCGCCGCCAACAAAGTCGCCGGCGTGCGCGCCGCCAACGTGACCAGCGAGGAAGAGGCGCGCCTCAGCCGCGAGCACAACAACGCGAACGTGCTGGCGCTCGGCGCCCGCATCCTGGAAGGCGAGCAGGCCCTGAAAATCGTACAGGCATGGTTGCGTACCGACTTCGCCGGCGGCCGGCACCAAAGGCGAATCGAGAAAATCGCTGCTATCGAGCGCCAGGAACTGGTGAGTTCATGATTCCTTCTGATTTCAAGCACATTCTGTTCGACACCTCCGGTTTTGCCGCCCGGGTGACGCTGAACGAGCCGCCGTACAACGTTCTGAGCGTCGGGCTCATGGAGGAGATGGCGGAGGCGGTAGAAAGCCTGAGCAGAAGGGGCGACATCAAGTGCATCGTCCTGGATTCGTCCTCTCCCAAAGCGTTCTCCGCGGGTATCTCCCTGGAAGATTCCAAGCCGGACCGCGTTTTTCAGACCCTGGAGGCCTTCAATCGCGTCTTCGAGGCCATCGCGGAAATCTCGAAACCGCTAATCGTAGCAGTCGACGGTCCCGCCATCGGCGCCGGTTCGGAATTAGTGGCGTTCGGAGACGTGGTACTTGCCACGCCGAATGCGCGCTTTGCCCAGCCGGAGGTCAAGATGGGTGTCTTTCCCCCGTTTGCCGCGGTCATGCTGCCGGCGGTCATCGGTCCCAAGAAAACCTATGAGCTGATCTTGACCGGTCAGGCGCTAAGCGCCGAAGAGGCGTACACGCTCGGCTTCGTCAACAAGGTTGTTCCCGAGGGCGACTTGCCGCAGGCGGTCAACGAGATCGTGGCGCGCATCGGCGAGTTCAGCGGGCCGGTGCTGGAGATGACTAAATCGGCAATCGCCAACTCCGTCGGCATGCCCCTGAACCAGGCCATGAAGAAAGCGCAGGACATTTACCTGAACCAGCTCATGTCGCTCGAGGATGTGC
>Ga0326727_10016986_pt1 | contig 15218 bp, 15 predicted proteins | sample MB2enrmetagenome_FD_207643 | JGI IMG/M metagenome (GOLD analysis project Ga0326727, IMG submission 207643) | Lab enriched peat soil microbial communities from McLean, Ithaca, NY, United States - MB29MY | ecosystem: Environmental > Terrestrial > Soil > Wetlands > Peat | place: USA: New York... | reverse complement strand
ACCTGCACACCACCGGCGGAGTCCCTCACACCGAGCTCACGCTCCTCACCGGGACCGTGACGCTGCATGCCCGTACAGCCTTCGTGGGCGAGTTCTTCCAGCTCAGGACTCCCACCAATAGCTTCAATATCGTATATTCGGAGAAGACTTACCTGCGCATCACCAGCTATCTCGATGCGCTTGCCGTCACCCCACTGAATGAAGAGCTCATCCAATCATTCGGATCGGCCGCGAAGCCGGTCGCCAAGGGCGTGACCGTCTATTATTCTCGTAGCCAGATCATCTCCCCGCCGGCAACCAGCGATGCCACCGCCTTCGCCGACTGGGATGCCTGGGTCGCAGGCCGTGTCGCGGCGCGCGCCGCAGCACTCGCCGTCCTCACCAAGGCATCCGGGCTGCCATCGTCCACACCCGGCCTGGCCGACATGAACGGCCAGGGCACGTTCTTCTCCTGCGCCTCCTATGGCACCTGCTGGATGCCCTCGGCCTCCGCTCCACAGCAACCGACAGCCAACACCCAGCCGGCATCCCAGACCCAACCCATCCCTGCTCCTGACTTCTTTCTTCTGCTCAGCCGGACATCGGCCAGCGTCAATCCCGGCGGAAAGATCAAGCTCAACCTCTCCCTCGCGGACATTGCCGCCTTCTCCGGCGATGTGACTCTTTCCTCGACCCTCCCCACCGGATTCTCCTGCGTCACCGCCTGCTCCGGTCCATTGCCCCAGGCAAAAGCGTTCCCGCTTCAGTTGTTGGTGGATGCATCCGTCCCTCCCGGCGACTACCCGGTCGCCTTTACCGGCAGCGCGGGAGCGTTGCAGCATCAGGCCGCGCTCACCGTTCACGTGCGTACCACCGCAGTAGCCGACTTCGATCTGCCCGAGTTCACAACAGACTTCTATCCCTACTTCCCGTGTGCTCCCTACGGAGTTCGGTCTCTCAACCTGCGCAATCGCCTGACCGGTCTGGTGACGATCGTGGACTTCGACCTCGGATCCAACACACCGCCCTACTTCTGGGCCGTATGTCACTCCGGCTCCTGGCTCTACCGCAATCATGCATACATCTGGGTGGCTGGCACAAAACGGCATCATCGCTCGCCCATTCGCTGGGTCAAGAAAGATCGCAAGGTCGGTTACGTGCCGCTCCATCCGCGCGACGTCGCGGGCCATCCGCCCGTCAACGACAAGCATGAGGTCTACACCGCCCTCGACAAGAAAAACACTTCGTTCGAGGCAACAGAATCCGACCCCAGGAGCAAGATCGAACTCCTCAACTCGCCGCCCAAGGAGTTTCGCAAGCCATACGTCGCTCCGCTGCACCGTGCGGTTGAACCGGCCATCGCCGCTCACACTGTGAGAGGCGGTCTCGCCTCCAGCCAGACCGGCCTCGCGCTTCGCCTCGATCAGAAGAAGCAAACCTTCCTGCTCGTCTCACAGGTGACGGAAGGCGGCAAGACCAAAACGGTCGCGGAACCGTTCGCCGGTCGTAGCAACCTCCGCACCAAGAACGGGAAAGTGGTACAGAGCGCCACCAAGACCCCTCGTCCCACCACTCGCCCATCCTCCGGCGTCTCTCGTCCAGCCCCCACTCGCGCTCCTGTCTCACGCGCCCCTGTCTCACGCGCCCCTGTCTCACACGCCCCTGTCTCCCACGCTCCTGTATCGCGCGGTGGTGGTGGAGGAGGAGGATCACGCAGTAGCGGTGGTGGCGGCGGATCACGCAGTAGTGGAGGCGGTGGCGGAGGCGGATCGCGCAGTGGCGGAGGAGGCCACCGCTAGAGCACTTCGCCATCGTCGGGTGCCCCACGTCTCGGGGTCCCCGGCGAGCTTGCTCGCTGGGGTGAGCGTCTCGCTTCTGAAACGTGCGATCGTGCAACAAGAGTTCGGGCGGACTCGCTGGAAAATGTGGCGCAATTGTATTTTGAGATAATCTTTTCACACTATGAAATTTCTATCGACGTGCGTTCTCGCGCTTCTATGTTGCTCCGCTGTGTCTGCTCAGGACGCACCGAAGCCAACACCCCCTGCTGTACCGCTCACATCATCGCCGCCCCCGGCCTCGTCGCGAAACCCCGGCCCATTCACGGTGATGCGGCTTGGCCACCACGATGCCGCAGCCTTCCGCGACATCTCCAAAGGGCGTTTCCATGATGCGCTGAAGCATCGCACAACCATGCTCAAAATTCAGGGGGTCGCATGCGAGGCGGACGATCAGTGCCGCATGCTGAAGGCCTTTGCCACTTCTCCGGACATGGCGGTAACGGCCCGGCGGGAGGCAACCATCCCCTACGCAATCAGTGACGGGCATCTCTTTGTCCCGATCACCATCAACGGCCGCAGCGCGCAGTACATAATCGATACCGGCGCCGCGTACTCGGGCATGACCGAAGCGGAAGCGGTCCGCCTCGGGCTCACCATCATCGATGTGCCCGGCGGAGCGGGGATCGGCGATTCCAGCGGGCTAGGAATGCGCTTTACCAAAGTCGCGGTGGCCAGCCAGTTGCAGATCGCCGGTGTCCAACTGACAAACGTGCCCTTCCTCCTCGCGGAAAGGGACGACGTGCGTGTTTGGAACAGGCTGCCTGAGGAGTGGCGCGGCGCCATCGGAATCCAGGTCTTGTTTGCCATCGGCAGGGTGCGCTGGAACTCGCAGGGGACCATCGACATTGCCGCTCCCGCGCAGCGAACCCAGGCCGCCGCAGCCAGGATGCATCTCCACGGCACCGATATTTCGGTCGACTGCCACTTCAACGGTCGCAAGATCGAGTTCTTTCTCGACACGGGCGGCTCATGGAGCAAGCTGGACACCCGCTTCGCACAGGCGTTCCCCGACGCCATGAAGGCCGCCGGCGAACAGACAACGCAGCACTCCTCTGGAGACGGCGGGACCGTGGAAATTCCGATCCGGCGGCTGCCGGAACTCACTCTGTCCATCGGCAGCTTCCAGACGACGTATCGCCCCATGGTCTATCGCGTCAGCGATAAACCCTGGAAGTATTTCGGCACAATCGGCCTGGACGGCTTCAGCAAGGCGCAGTCCGTCACCCTCGACTTCCAAAAGATGAAGCTCACGGCCGAGTAGTCATGCACCCCTAATTCATCCACCGCTTGTCGTTGGGGTCCTTGCGTTCGTCGTCGGGATCGACGTACCGTCCTTCTTTGTCGAAGTGGACCTTGCGCCCCTGCTTGCCCATGTACACCTCGAACTTCCGCGCCGCCCTCCGCCGCTTGGCGCGGTAGTACGCATTGCGCATCCCGAAGTACTGCTCGCCGAATCCGAACGCCAGCCCACGCCGCGGAGCGTAGCGCACATACAGCCATCCGGCGAGCGCTCCCGAGAGCTGCAGCAGCGCGCCAAACTCATTCGCGTCCTTCAGCAGGATTGCAACCGCGATCAATAGATAGATCGCCACCAGGTACTTGGCGCGAATGCGGAAGGGGAACGGGAACAGCAGGAACTCCGCGTCGCCCATGCGCACCGCAATCGCAATCATCACCCCGAAGATCCCCGCCCACGCGCCATTCCCCAAGCTCTCCGGGCTCAGCCGCAGCACATGGGTGAACGAAATGACAGACGCCACCGCCGCCCCGCCGATCGCCGACGTGAAGTACAGCTCCTTCAGCCAGCGCCCGCCGTACGCCCCCTCCAGCAGCGAGCCGCAGAACCACAGCGTCAGCATCGCAAACAGGACCTCCCACAGCCCAAAATGCAGGAAGCAGTACGTCGCAAGCTGCCACACCTCGCCCCGCGCCACGTCCGAAGGCTGAAGATGAAGCAGGTCCACCAGCGCTCCGGCCACATCTCCCGCGAGCCATCCCAGCACAAGCAGCGCGAAGTAGACCGCCGCATTCGCCAGCACCAGCTTGCGCACCACTCCCGCAAACGGCGGAAAGCTCATCGGGATTGTGCTGGAGCGCGCCATCGGTCTCGCCTCCTCTTCATTTCACCACATCCCGCGCATCCGTCTCGCGCCGCCCTCTGCCCGCCCGCATTATTTTGAAACCAATTGCCTGTGGGAATCGTCTGTGCTTGACGAACCGCCGGGCCGCTACTAAAACTAACCCAGGCGGGTGTGCCGTTGCGGTTCCCCGGGCGCGGTCCGGGGAGGGTGGCGCAAAGTGACCAATGGGGCATCCCAAAGGTCGGATTCGACTTCTAAGCTGCGGAGGCTCAATCTATGGCTGTTGTCTGTCCCGAATGCGATTCCCCCATTGTGATCGACCCCGACGAGGTCGAAGAGGGAGAAACCGTGCAGTGCGATGAGTGCGGCATGGAGCTGGAGGTGGTCTCCACCGATCCGCTCGAGCTCGCCCCCGTCGACATCGTCGCCTACGACGACGAGGACGATGCGCTTGCCCTGGAAGAGGACGAGGAGTAATGCTCCCCGCACCGGCTGCGGCCAAGCCCTGCCCGCGTATCATAGCCTCTATGGCCCCCCACTCTTATTCTGCCGCCCGCTTTGCCCGCCTCCTCGCGCTCCTCTGCTGCCTGGTTGCGCTGGCCTCCGCGCTTGCTCCGTCTTCCCCCCGGCTCCTCGCGCAGTCGCAGGCCCAGCGCGTGGTCCAGGGCAAGGTGGTCGGCAGCTCCGGCGCCGGCATCAAGGGCGCCACCGTCTATCTCAAGGATGGCCGCACCCTTGCCGTCAAGAGTTACATCGCCGCCGACGACGGCACCTTCCGCTTCGGCCAGGTCGCCCCCAACTCCGACTGCCAGCTCTGGGCCGAGTTCGCCGGCAAAAAGAGCGCCGTCAAGAACATCAGCTCCTTCGACTCCCGCACCGAGTTCAACATCACCCTCAAAATCGACACCGCAAAGTAGAAACTCCCGCTGACACCAATGAGTTGAATATGCGAAAAAGCGACCGAAGGAGGGCCTTGGTCGCTTTTGTCGCAATACAATTTGGAAGAAAATCCCTGCTCTACTGTCCCCCTGCCGCTGCCGGAGCGGGAGGGGCCGGGGCCTTGGCCACTTCGACCGCGAAGATGTAGCTTGGGCCAAGCATATTCGACGTGAAGAGGACGAGTTTGTGGTCGGGGCTGAAGCGCACATTCGGCTCCAGCAGGTAGTTGTGCTTGGCCATGCTGACCAGATGCACCGGCTTGAGAAAGCCCGTCTGCACCAGCCCGGTCTGGTCGATCTCATCCGGCACCGGAGTCTCTCTGGGGCTGAACAGCTCGATCCACATCCCGTTCTTCGACTTGGCGACCTGGGCGTAGTCGCCGCCATCGCCGCAGAAGATACTGTCGTCCGATGCCGCGTTGTAGTGGATGGACCACGCATCCCGATCGACGGCGTACCACTTGCGCGCCTTGGTCTGGGTATTGTAGCTGGCCAGATAGAAGTTCTGCCCCTTGGGAATCTGGAGGTCGTACCAGATGGTGACGCCATCCGCGTCCCAGAACTCGTGCCCGGCGATCTCGCCGTTGATGGTGCGCTTATGGATGAGTTTGTTGTCGGTGCCATCGGCGCGGATGGTCCAGATGCGGTCCACCTTCTGCCACGGCCCCTCATGGCAGTACATCAACAACGTGGGGTCGGTGGGCGAGAACTGCACATGGTTCAACCAATCCTTGCTGTACAGAATGGACTTCACCTGCCGCGTCTTTATGTTCAGCGTGTAGATGTCCATCGGCACCTTGTCTGCAAACCGCGCATCCATCATGGTCCCTTTTATTGAGATGGGCCTTGTGGCCGGGTCGAGGGTATGCTTGGGCAGATCGAATTCGGGATAGACCCCGGCAATCAACGTCTCGTCCGCATTCAGCGAGGAGATGGTGTCCGCCCGCCCCGGCAGGGTAGCAATCTTCGAGATGATCCCGGTATCCACGCCGACCGCATACAAAGTTGTATCGTTCGGCATGGTGAAATATACGATTGGAGACTTGCGCGCCACGATAAGAGTGTTGGTCGGAGCGGGCACCAGTTGACGGCTCTTGAGCGTGGAGAGGTCAACCACATAGATGCCCTGCTCCCCCGTTATGTTCCGTACCAAATAGATCATCTGCGTCCCGTTCGGGGTAAAGGCATTCTCGTTGAAGTAGAGGCCCTTCGAGTTATCCTCGGCGGTCAGCTTAAAAATGCGATGGCCGGTGTACGCATCGACCCAGTTGTTCGATTGCATGGCGACGGCAGCGGCTGGTGCCGGAGAAGTTGTACTCTGCGCCAGCATGAAGGTTGCCGAGAGTAGAAAAAAAACAGCGGTTGCAGTACCTTTGATTCGCATGTGCGTTGCTCCTATAAAACCTTGTTGTTGTTCACAGATAGCTTGCGGCTGATGGATGCGCGTCAGTCTCACTCACCGCAGATGCAGCCACCATACTGGCAACAGCCGCCGGGGCAACTACCGCTGACGCCGCCGCTGCTGCTTGGAGGAGCCGGTTGGCCCGGAAAGAGAGTATAAGTTCCGTCACTGTATCCAACTAGGATATTAGTGGAACCATCATCATTATAAAGTGTTGATTGTGAGGTAATTGTAACGGGAGCCATAAGCTGATCGAAGGTATCGCTAAGAAGCTGAGCGGCCTGGTCGGTAGTCATATTCTGGTCGCCGGTAGGTATACCGTTTGGATACATTGCAGAACAAGCAGGGTCCGATGCACATGGGATTTGATCGAGCGTAGCTGGGAAGGCTGGAGTCGGCCCACCTGGTGGCTGATACAACACGCCGTCAATAACTGGATCATAGCCAAGTAGAGTGGCTAGTTCAGCGACTAGATTTTTGGGTACTCCCTGCGTCACTGAGATAATGTTCCCCCACGCAGGGGTTATGGGTGTGGTTGCGGGCAGATTTGTATAGATGGTGACCCCACCATCCGGGTCTTGGACAGTGAGGGTCAGAGTGTCTGGAGAGGCCGAACTACCGTCGGGACTCGATGGGCTCGATGTGGTAGAATCAGGGAAATCGAATTGATTGTTGACGACATACATTGTCTGCCCATTATCCGGGGTACACCATACGTTAGAGAAGTAGCCATTTCCTACCCAGTGAATAGTGTATGGCGTGAAGGCGATAGATAAGGTACCGCCTTGAGGGCTTACCGTGAACGCATTCGTCCCATAGGTGGTAGTGAGGATGTAGGCCAGACCAGCGGCGGCTGTTGTGGGATTGTCTGTGGGGCCATACCAGTAAGTCGCATAGTAGAAGTCGTTGTCCGCATCAGAGAATTGAACCGAGAGTTCTCCCGAACCGCCTGGGTTCCCTACAACCGTAAAGAACTGCCATCCGGTCTGCGCGGTGAGGCTGCGAGCGCTGAAGAGCAGCGCCAGCAGTAGTAGCAAAACTATATTTTTGGTTTTTCGTTGCATCATTTTCCCCCTTTATGTTCTGTTGTTCTCCCCTGCGCACCAGACTCAGTTCGCAGTGGGGTTCTTTTCCGCGTGATCGACTACCAGCATCTCTATCGGTGCCTTGCTCAGTTCCAGCTTCAATCCCATCGTCTGCACTGATTGGAAGATAACCGGATCGGGTGGGCAGTAGTAACAGTAACCAGTCGGGTTTAGTGCCTCATCTAAATCTATCCAGTCCTGCGAGATCGCTCCATGTTGACGATAAGTTGCAATCCAATCACAGGATCGTCTCAACGCTGAAATGGCGGGCAGCTTAGTATCGAAGCTCACCTGATACGCGCCCTGAAGCCCCGTCTGGTCCACCACCAGCTTCCAAATAACCTCGGGATTGCCCGCAGAGAATCTTGTCAGCAGGTCCGCCAAACCCGCCATCGTCATTGCATCCGACTTTATGGTTGCACCCTCCCGGCCATTGTCGAGTATCAGGAGTGTCCCATCTGCCGTGGTTATCGAGATTTCGTTGGGGCCGAGCTTTCCTTTGACGCCAGCCGGCTGATTGCTCGCAGGAGTCAGCTTCAGCCCTCCCTTGGCAACCATCAACCCCATCACCTGCTGCTCCTTGCTCGCCCGATGGACCGCCAGCTTGAAGCGGTCTTCCAGAAGCGACTGCAACATCATCGGCGCGTCGTCTATGGAGGCCCCATCGGGCATCTTGGCCACAATGTCGAATCCTTTGTCGTCCAGCCATCCCGGGCCTGTGATCTGATAATCCCGCACCTTGTATGCGAGCTTTATCAGGTCTTTGAGCGACATACTGTCGTATTCCACCTGCTCCGCATCCACATACGGGCCGATCTTCGGCTTGGTTGGCTTCTTCCCGGCTTTGGTCTCCGCTAACTCCTGCATCGGCATAATGAGGGTAGTTGGTAATTCCTTCACCGTTGCGGAGACGAAGGCCGGCTTGCCTGGTGTCGCCTGGGCGGCGGAGAAGAGCGGGAAGAGAAATACACACACGAATGCGGCGACTGATCGCTTCATACTTTGTACCCTCGAAATGAGATTGTGTGCAGGGAGAGAAGAGGAACGGAGGATGCATTTTGTCGTTTGGCTCTGTGGCGGCGGCGCATCCAGCATCCGCGTGTTTTTTCAACACAATGACGGCACCGATGGCGCAGTCAATGGAAGACTACAACATTGCTTCATCGTGTCAAGTGTTTTTCCCAACAATCTGCATATTATTTGGCTGTAGACACCTCAAGGCCGCGCAAACCCATCCTCATCCACAGTAAGTTGCATTGCCTGCGGGAAGGAAGTTTCACTGCGTCGCAACCGGCTCTGCGGCAGGCGGAGCGGAGCGGCCCAGAGTCACATGCACCACGTCGCCCTGCACCACGCGGAGGCCGGCCTGCGGGCTTTGCGCGGTGACGATTCCAGATGGACGAACGGACGCGGGGCTTGTGACAGATTGCGCGGTAGGTGCCGCGACGGATGGAGCGGGCGTGGTCAGGCCGTTTGGCGCGGGGTTTGCCGTGGACGCCGCTGGCGCCGCTGTGGGCAGTGCGCTCTCCGTCACCGCAACCAGGTGAAGCCCGGCGCTGGCCGCGCGCGCGTTGGCCGCCGAGTAGCTCAGCCCCACCAGCGACGGCATGGCGTACGCATTCGGCTGCGCAATGGCGGCATCGCTCACCAGCAGGCTCACCCGTGGCCCGTCCACTCCGCTGGCGTTGGCCGGCGGCGTCTGCGTCAGCACAACGTCGGGGTCGCCGGCGATGGCCAGGTGCGCCACCACGCCCAACTCCAGCGACAGCCTCCGAATTCCAAGGGTCGCGGAGCGCTCCGTCTGGCCCGTTAGCTCGGGAATCTCCACCCGCTGGGCCCCCAGCGACTCGGTGATGCGCACCGGCCACTCGCGGCGCACGCGCGAGCCCGCCGCCGGGTCCTGCGCCAGAATGCGTCCGGCGGCAACGTCGGCTGAGTAGAACCTGTTCTCCAGATTGAGTGCGAGCCCCGAGCGGCTGGCCAGGCTGTTGGCATCGGCCACACTCAGGCCGCTCAGGTTGGGAACCACCGCCTCGCGTCCATGGATCGCCAACCGCATGGCGATAAACGCCGAGATCAGCGCGACGGCAACCAACGCCAACGCGCCCAGCACGAGCGTGAAGATTCGCTTCATCGTAGGACCAACTCCACATCCGGCGCTTCGATTATCTCACCACGACCATCAAGCCATCGGGCGCAGTTGCCTCGCTTCCCTCCGCGCTTACTCCAGCGTGTTGCCGCCGTTGACGGAGATCTTCTGCCCGGTAATAAATCCGGCCTCATCGCTGGCCAGAAACACAACGGCGCGCGCCACGTCCTCGGCCTTCCCCATGTGTCCCACCGGAACGGCCTGCGCGTAGGCCTGCTTGTCCGACTCCGGATCGTTGGCGTGCCGCTCGGTCGGAATCCAGCCCGGAGCAACTAGGTTCACCGTCACCCCCGTCGGCCCCAGCTCGCGCGCCCACGAGCGCGTCTGCCCAAGCTGCGCGCCCTTGGCTGCAACGTAGTTGGCAAACCGAGGATTGCCCACCTCCACCACCTCGCTGCCGATCTGGATGATCCGCCCAAAGCCCCGCTCCCGCATTCCAGGCAGCACGGCGCGCAGAATCAGCAGCGGCGACTTCACGAAGAACTCAAGCTGGTCCACATACGACTGCCAGGTCTGCTCTTCGATGGAGAGCATGGGTTGCGGCCCGGTCGCGTTCACCACCGCAACATCGATCGGCCCAAGGCTCGCCTCGATCTCGCGCACCATCCGCGTCACCGCCGCCTCGTCGCGCACGTCGGCCTGGAACGGTTGCGCCACCAGCATGCGCGCGCGCAACTCCGCGCACAGCTTCTTCGCGCGCTCGGCGCTGGCAAAGTAGTTCACCGCGACGCGGTACCCCGCCTCGGCAAGAGCAATTGACATGGCTGCGCCTAGCCCGCGCGCCCCTCCGGTAACCAGCGCAGTTCGATTCATGCCTCAAAGAATACCGTCTTCGCAGCACTTCCATCAACGCGCGCCCGGCATGTTTCACACTCGTCGTATCGGTGCGATATGCTTTCGAGCTATGGACCGTCCCCTCCTTGCCGCCGCCCTCACGCTTCTCGCCATTCCTCTCGCCGCGCAGACGCCCGCACCCCGGTCGCCCGCGAACCCCGCGTCTCCGGTCGTCGCCACCAGAACAGCCCCGCCAACGGGATTCACGCAGTCCATCGTTCTGTGGCCCGAGGGCGCGCCGCTGGCGCAGGGCACAACCGAGGGAGACATCCCCAAGCTCTTCACCTATCCCGCAGCAGGCGCAGGCCCGCACAGCGCCGTCATTGTGCTGCCCGGCGGCGGATACAACCATCTGGTGATGGAGCAGGAGGGCGCGGCCGAGGCGCGCTGGCTCGTCGCGCACGGCATCTCCGCCTTTGTGCTGGAGTACCGGCTCGCGCCCGCCTACGCATACCCCGCGCCCATGCTGGACGCCTCGCGCGCCATCCGCTACGTCCGCTCACACGCCACGGAGCTGGGTGTGAATCCCAGCCAGATCGGCGTCTGGGGATTCTCCGCCGGAGGCCATCTCTCCGCATACATGGCTACCACACATAAGCCGGGCGATCCCGCCGCCGCCGACCCCATCGACCGCGTCTCCGACCGCCCCGACTTCGCCATCATCTCCTACGGCGTACTCGCGTTGGACCTCTACGCCCGCGCCGGCGTCGTTCCCCTGCAAACGCTCATCGGCCCGCATCCCACGCAGGCCGCCATCGATGCCATCGACCCCTCCAAACACGTCTCCGCCGACACCAGCCCCTGCCTCATCTACTCCACCACCGGCGACAGGACGGTCGACCCGCGCAACGCCGCCGAGTTCTACGAGGCCCTGAAGGCCGCCGGCGTCCCCGCGGAGTTGCACATCTTCGAACTCGGCGCCCATGGCACGCACATGGGAGTAGACCAGCCCCCCGCGATGCACGAACTCACCGTCTTCCCCACGCTGCTCGCCAACTGGCTGCAACTTCACGGCTGGATGCCCCCACAGCCGCAATAAATCCGCCCGCCCACCTGTGGGAAATCTCCGCTCCGTTTCACGCCCGCATGCCTATTTTCTCGCCCATTTTGCCCGCCAGCAGCCCGCCTCGCCCGCCGCTTCGCCTGTCGATGCAACGGTTTACGAAACCATCCCCAGCGCCCGGGAGTTATCCACAGAATTCTGTAGTTTTGCACTTGCGTGCACAGGCGCCCCACTCCTAGTGTCACTACAACTGATGACGCGCAGTACGTCGGAGGTTGCGTTCAAAGGCAGGGTCGGACGCTTGATCGGTGACGCAAGTCAACGGTTGAACGGACGGCAGCGCCGAGAGCGCAACAGTTGGCGTGAGTCGGAAGTTGTTTCGTGGGCAGAGTCGGAAGGTTGGCAGTCGGCGCAAGTCGGAGGCCATCTGGAAGGCAAAGCTGGAAGGTTGGCACCCGGCGACGGTCGGAGGCTGGCCCGAAGGCACAGCCAAGGGTTGACCGGAGGCGCAAGCCGCTGGTTGGCACAAGGCGGAGTCGGCGATGCAACGGCCGATGAGAGTCGGAGGTTAGGTTCAAAGGCAGGGCCGGAAGGTCGAACGAAGGCGCAAGCTGGAGGTCGGCTGGAAGGTCGAGCCGGAAGATGGATCGAAGGCGCAAGCTGGAGGTTCGTCGGAGGGCATGGCCGAAGGATCGGCAGGCGGCGCAAGCCGTAGGCCGGTCAAGAGGCGGAGCCGGAGGGTCGATCGGCGGCGCAAGCCGCAGGTCGACAGGAAGGCTGGGCCGGAGGGTCGGTCGAAGGCGCAAGCCGGAGATCGATCGGATGGCAAACCGGAAGATTGGTCGGCGGCGCAAGCCGCAGATCGCTTGGAAGGGGCCGTTGGATTTGACGCCGATGAGAGTCGGAGGTTGAGTTGGAAGGCGACGCCGGAAGGTTGGCAGCCGACGCAAGTCGGCGGTCGGCGAAAGTCGGCAGTCGGCGCAAGTTGGCAACCGGCGCAAGTCGGTGGCCGATGAGAGCCGGCGGTTGATCGGAAAGCGAGGCCGAAGGGGTAATCGGCGGCGCAAGCTGCGGGTTGGCCCAACGGTAGCCGGACGGCGCAACACCCGATTAGAACTGCGGGATCTTCAAGAATGAGACGCCGGGGACCCTCATAGGTCTCCGGCGTTTTCATTTAACCCTGCCCCGCACCTGGCACCCGAAACCAGATCAGTCCTCGCGCGTGGCACCCAAAATCACATTCGTTGTTGTGCAACTGGTGGTCCCCCCCCCACCCCCCCCCATACCTCGTAAAGTATCTGAATTCAACGTACTATGCGATTCCACGCGCAAAGTATCCATTCAAAACAAGTTACAGCGATCAATAAGAAAACAAACTGGTTACAGATTGCGCCTGCGCGCAAATGAGAGATTGCTGTTGCCCGTAAATGAGAGAGGCCCGGCTGACGCGCCGGGCCTCTTTCATTTCTCTACTACCTTAATTCTACAGGATGGAGCATATCTACTATGCCAACTATTTTTGACTATTTTTCACAGCTAACATGCGTGGTTTGTTCGATTTGCCAAATTGCCGTCGGATCGAGCCCCTTGACAAGATTTGACGGGTTCGCAAGTGCGGATACCCCATTCATCGCAAAGTACGCGATGAATGGGGTATCCGGCTAGGGAGTTGACGGCAAATGGAGTCTGCGGTATCTTACTTCCATCATCTATCGCGACGGCACTGCGGATGCGGTGACCTTCATAAAGATAGTGATAAGGAGAACTATATGACCAACAAGCCTAAGAAGGCTTCTGCCCGCCCGTCCGTCACTCTTTCCTACCAACTGCTCCGTAACGTCACCAGCCCCGACGAAAACAACACCGGGGTCAAGTCCTTCGTCTTGAATCTGCCAGCGTTTGAGATTCTCAAGATTGGAACCAAGGAAAACCTCCGGATCTACCTTGCCGAATACAACGCGAGGAAGCGCAATCGCGTTCACGAGTCAATTGAGAACACGATCGAGACCGAGCCGGAACGCTTCATCACGCGCAACAGCGGATTTGTAATCGCTGCTAGCGAGATAGAGGTAGACGATAATCGTAAGACCGTCAAGCTGTTCGACGCGAGCATCATCAACGGCGCTCAGTCACAAGGCGAGATCCGACGGTGGGTTGGTGCTGTTTACGGCGAGGAGGCTCCTACTGATGAGGATTCCCCCTTCCACGTACGGGCCGAAATTATCGTGGATTCCGACAGCGAAGAGGTGGTGGAAACCGCAATCGCCCGAAATACAGCGACGCCCGTTAAGTCAATTTCTCAGGCCGGTGCGAGAGGGCACCTCGACGAACTTGAGAAGAGTGTTCGAAAGTTTCATCCGGAGATCAAAATCCGGAAGAGTGAAACGGACGAGGACGTGTTTGATACGAGGAAGATCCTTCAGTATGCCCGTCTGTTGATGCCGCCTGAGGTTTCAGGCAACGAAACGGCCGCTGAGCGACTGCGTCCTTATAAGAACCCCGAGCAGTGTCTGTCTGAGTTCTCGGAGTGGTTCGAGGCGAGGAAGACGAACGAAGAGGCTCGCAGAAAGTACCAGTTCACCGTACAGATCGCACCTCAGGCCATTTCCGAGTATCAGTTTTGGGAGGGGCATCCTGGGTGGAATGGACATCGGATCTGGGATGAGACGAAGAAGGGTGGTCGAGCCTGCCGGCGCGATGACACTGGTAAGATCGTGTGGATCTCTCCAGGCATTATCTTTCCCATGATTGGGGCAATGAGTGAATTTGTAACAGAAGTCGAACCGAGTGTCTGGAAGATAATGACTCCGAATCTCTTCAGACCAAAAGAAATGATCGCACGTGCAGTCCAGCAGTTTCGCGGCAAGCAGAGTGATCCCATGCAGATGGGGCGCGATGCAGGAGTCTATGATGCGCTTCGCATCTATCCACACACCCTTGTAGAAGTAATGAAAGATGTGAACGGATAGCCGCATTATCCGATTAAGAAACGGGCGGACTCTTACGAGTCCGCCCGTCTGTTTAAGGTGTTGTTTGCTTTCACGTGAAGCGCCGAGCACAGCACTAAGTGCTATTGGAAGGTCATCTCCAGTTTGACGCCGGAGTAGTTGGTGCGCGGGGCGATCTGGCGGCCGGGGCCTTGCTCGAAGTAGACCAGGCCGTAGCGCTCCATGGTCTTGAGCGTGCGCGAGAGGTTCGACTTGGCGCGTCCGGTCTTCTCGGCCAGCTCGGTGAGCGATTGCGGCTGCGTCTTGACGATCAGCGCCAGCAGGGCGCGGTTGCGGTCCGAGAGCACCTGCGACATGGTCTCCAGCGACTGGAACCAGACCTTCGGCTCGTTGCGCGCCGGAACGTACTGCCCGCGCGCGATGGCCATGGTCCGCTTCTTGTACTGTTCCAGCGTGGCGATGCCGACCTTCAGTGAATTCATGTCTGCGTGCTCCTTTGTTGCAAGATGGCTTCCACCTCTGTCCAGAAGTCCGCGAGCAGCGTTGCGGCGTCTGCATAGGTGTAAAAACGGGCCCGTTGGCCGGAGTGCCTGTGGTCGTACTCGATGCGGGTGCGCGCTCCCGGCCCCGCGCCCTCGCGAACGGCGTGCGCGTTGTCGAAGCCGAGCAGCCGCGTGCCGTCTTCGTCGTGCAGCGTCAGCGAGTAGTCCAGACCGTGCGGCCGCTCCAGTGATACGGCACACTGCTTCACAACGAACTTGACCCAGCACTTGCCGTCCGCGTCCACCACGAAGCTCTCGCCATCGAGCAGCAGGAGCGTGTCGAGGCTGGGGTCGCGAACCGCCATTCTTCAATGTTATTACTGGATGATAACTTTGTCAAGTTGAGGACAGAAGAGAACGGCAGAGCCGAAGCTCTGCCGTTTGATTCGTGGATCACTACGATGAAGCAGATTCCT
>Ga0326727_10016985_pt1 | contig 15220 bp, 16 predicted proteins | sample MB2enrmetagenome_FD_207643 | JGI IMG/M metagenome (GOLD analysis project Ga0326727, IMG submission 207643) | Lab enriched peat soil microbial communities from McLean, Ithaca, NY, United States - MB29MY | ecosystem: Environmental > Terrestrial > Soil > Wetlands > Peat | place: USA: New York... | reverse complement strand
CAAAAAATTGCATAGATATACCTGTACGCGGAAAAAAGACTGAAACAGAGGGAGGCATAGATGATGATAAGCCCTAGCTCATGAAAGGATCTGCTGAAAAGGACACAGGATATGCCCACGATCTGGAGGGTTGTCTTGGTCTTCCCCGTGAATGACGGATAGATGGTGACACCTTCCACCGCATAGAACGATCGGAGGCCGTTGATCACAAATTCGCGGCTCACCATCACGATGGTGACCCACAGGGGCACGAGATCGTAACGGGTGAGGGTGATGAGTACGGAGGATATGAGGAGCTTGTCCGCAATGGGGTCGAGGTAGACGCCCAGCTTCGTTTTCATGGACATGCGTCGCGCGATCAGTCCGTCGAGACCGTCGGTGATCCCCGCAACAATGAAGAGGATGCACGACATGAAGAGGAACCGCTCTTTCTGAGTCGATATGAGGTAGATTATTGCCGGTATGAAGAGTATCCTTACGAAACTCAACCTGTTCGGAAGGGTCCAGACCGATGTCTTTTCATCCCGGCTCTTCATTGGGAGTCTTTTAATCTGGTGTAGTAGAGCTTGACCCTTTTTACGTAGTTGATCGTCTCGCTTATGGGGGGAACGGCCATATTGTTCTGCATGACCTTCTGCGGTCCCGCATTGTATGCAGCCAGCACGAGCTCAAGATCGCCCTTGAAGATCTCGTAGAGGATCTTCAGATATTTCGCTCCTGCCCGGATGTTCTCCTCGGGGTCGAAAGGGTGGTGAAGCTCAAGAAACTGCGCCGTATCCGGCATGATCTGCATGAGCCCCTGTGCGCCCTTATGAGAAACCGCCATGGGGTTCCCGTTGGACTCGGCCATCATTACCGCCTTTACCAGGCGAGGGTCGAGACCGTTCGCCTCGGAATGCTGCTGGATGAGTTGGTCGTAAGCATCCCGGTTGAAGGACCCAAGGGCGGCAGCGCTGGGTTTCTCCGATGTGCGGTCCTCGATGAGGACGTGATACCCCTTGCCGGGCGGCCTGATATTGGTCATATGATAGACGCCCTCTTCATCGATGTAGCCGTAAATGGCCGCGAAGCCCGCGACAGGCACCACAAGCATGAGAATAAAAAGAAGAAGAAGTAGTCTTTTCACACCCCCCTTATTCTCGTAAAATAATCCGCGATTGTCAAGCTTTTTGCCCGCTCTTCTCCTCAAACCTCCTCCTCCCGAGGTCACTGCCCTCCGGCTCGTCACCTTGTCCTTCTGCAAATAAGGTGCCGCCTGCGCCGCCGCCCCTCCGGCCAAGGGCGACGACGGGCTTGCAGCGGCGCTCTATTCACCGTAATATATGGGATACAGGGAGGTTGCAAGGCGAATGGATGGCGTCCTCTATGTCGTGGCTACACCTATAGGGAATCTGAAAGACCTCACCTTCAGGGCCGTGGAGGTGCTGGGGGAGGTCGATTTCGTCATAGCGGAAGACCGGGAAAGGGCGCTAAAACTGTTGAGCCATCTGGAGATTCGGAAACCAATCACCACGATCAACAGCTACAACGAGGAGGCGCGGGCGAGGGCCATTGTCGCACAGCTCGCCAGAGGGAGCAAGGGAGCCCTCATCACGGCCGCCGGCACCCCCTGTATATCGGACCCCGGCGATGTGGTGGTGAGGGCCGCCTGTGAGGCAGGCATCGAGGTGCAGGCCGTGCCCGGGGCCTCGGCCGCCCTTGCCGCCCTCTCCGTATCGGGCCTCTCGCCGGACAGGTTCCTTTTCTATGGCTTTCTCCCCCAAAAGAGGGGAAAAAAGAAGAAGGTGCTCCGGGAGATGCTCTCGGGTCCTTTCCCCGTGGTGCTCTTCGAATCACCGCGAAGAGTGGAGGAGACCCTCGCCGTCATCGAGGAGGAGGCTGGGGAGAGGCAGGTCGTCCTGTGCAGGGAGCTCACGAAGCTGCACGAAGAGGTGGTGCGAGGTCGTGCAGGGGAGGTGCGAGAGCGGGTCGCTGGGGAGGAGACGAGGGGCGAGTATACCCTTATCGTCGAGGGAAAAAGAAGGCACGGACCGCCTTAGCGGAATAGAGGGCGAGGAAGAAGCCGAAGTTAAGGAGCACGATCGTCGCCCCCGTGGGCAGGTTTACCAGAAAAGAGAGGAAAATGCCGATCCACACGGAAAGGATGGCTGTGGAGGCGGCAAAAACGAGGGTGCCCCTGAAACTCCGGGCAATTTGAAAGGCGCTCACCGCGGGGATGATCAGGAGGGCGGAGGTGAGCATGATCCCCACGAGCTTCATGGTGAGGACCACGGTGACAGCGGCCAGCACGGCGAGAAGACTATTGATGCGGCCTGTGCTGATGCCCGACGTCCGGGCAAACTCCTCGTCGAACGAAATGGAGAGGAGCTCTTCGAACCGGAAGGCGATGACCGCGAGCACAATCAGGGAGAGCGCCACCGACATCACCACTTCCCCTCTCGTAATGGAGAGGATGTTGCCGAAGAGGTAGCTGAAGAGATCGACGTTGAAGCCGGAGGCAATGCCGGCGAGCATTACCCCTCCCGAAATACCCACGGCGGACACGATGCCTATGGCGGCATCGCCGTAGACGCGGGCCTTTTCGGCCAGCTTCATGATGGCAAGGGAGCTGAGGGCCACCACGGGCACCGAGACGTAGAGGGGCTCCACCCTGAGGAAGAGCCCCAGGGCAACAGTCCCGAACGTGACGTGGGCAAGGCCGTCTCCGATCAGGGAGAGCCGTCTCAGCACGAGGAGGACCCCGAGGTTTGCGCACAGAAGGGCAACAAAGGAGCCGGCTATCAGCGCCCGGGCGATGAAGGCATAGTCAAGCATCTGCAGCACTTCCATGGAGACCTCTCTGATACCCCGCCGCCTCTCACCCGAGAGGGCGGCCCGGATTATCGCTGCCGGACTGACACGTCCTGCGGCTCGCGGGAAAGCCCGCCAACCCCTCGGAGCTCAAACGGCTGTCACCGTAGTGCATCCGTCCGAAGGCGGTTCCGGTCTTACCCGTGTCTGTGGCATATGAGGTGCTGGGAAAAGGCCCCGAACACCCTCGTCATCTCCTCGGAAAGACAGAACTCATCGAACCCACCGTAGAAGATGATCTCCCCTTCGAGGTAAAGGAGCTTTTTCGCATACTTGCCGATGCTGCTCGTGTCGTGGGTAACCAGGAGGACCGTAACCCCCTCCTCCTGGTTGAGCTCCATGAGGATGGTGAGGAGTCGTTCCCTTATTTCCGGGTCGATCGATATGGTCGGCTCGTCGAGGATGAGCAGCTCCGGTCTTTTGACCAGGGCCCTGGCGAGGAGCACCCGCTGTTGCTGACCTCCCGAAAGCTGACCTATGAGCTTGTCCCCTATGTCGACGATCTCCATGAGCCCCATCGCCCTCTCCAGACGCTCCTGCTCATCCCTCCGCGTGACACCGCGCCTTTTCGGGGCGAGGCCGAGGGCAACGACCTCTTTGACCGTGGCGGGAAAAAACCTGCCGAGGGCCGCATTCTTCTGCGGCAGATAACCGATCCTGTGCCACTGCCGCAGATCAATGAGGGGTTGACCGAAAAGGGAGACTCTGCCCGATGCGGGGGTTTCGAGGCCGAGCATCAGCCGGACCAGGGTGCTCTTGCCCGACCCGTTCGGTCCCACCAGGCCGATATAGTCCCCTGCCTCGACCGAGAAAGAGACGTGACTCAGCACATCCTTGTCCTCGTACCTGAAGCTCAGGTCTTCAACGGAAGCAATCTCTACCGGCATTGAAGTCCTCTCCGCAGGTTGTCTAAGTCATGGTCGAGGAGGGAGATAAAGGTAACACCCTTGTCCAGCTCCGCCCTGGTCACGTTGTGGCCTCCGTTCAGCGGCAGCAGCGAGGCACCCGTCTCTTCCGCGATGGTTTCGGCAAGCCTCGGCTGTATGAGCTCCTCGTAGAAAACATATTTTATCCTGTGCTGCCTGACCTCCCGGACGAGCGCTGCCAGATGTCGGGGGCTTGGTTCCGCATCGGGAGAAAAGCCATAGACGGAAACATAACTCAGGTGGTATTGCCGGGCAAGATAGCTGAACGCGTAGTGGCCCCCGTGGACAAAAAGCCTTGTCTCGCACACGGCCAGTCCGCGCCTGAACCTCTCGTCGAGCCGACGCAGCTCCGCTTCGTACGCCGCGGCGTTCTCTTCGTAGAACCCCCTGTGGCCGGGGTCTTTTTTGACGAATGCCGCGAGGATGTTCTTGACCATGATGCGCGCATTCCCCAGATCGAGCCATATATGGGGATCGATGGACGCCTGACCGCCCGATGAGGGCGGAGCGCTCTCCGCTCCTCCTTGGGGAGCATTTGCCGCCCCGGTCTCCGGCCTCAGCAGGCAGCCCCTGCTCGAGTCGACCACCACGAGATCATGCCCTTGCGCCCCCCTGATGATACCTGCGGCCCATGGCTCCATAAAGGGGCCGGTGTAGACGAAGATGTCCGCCTTATTGATCTTCAGGACATCCCCGGGCTTCGGCTCGAAGCTGTGGGGCTCCACGCCGGGGGGCAAAAGGAGGCTCACGTCGGCCCTCTGCCCGCCGACATGGCGGGCGAAATCATACAGGGGGAAGAGGGTCGTCACCACCTGGAGCCGTCTCTCCCGGCCGGAGGGCTCATGCGCGGCCCTGCACGAGAAAAGGGTGATGGCCGCGAGGGAGAGCACGCAGGAGAGAACTACGCCCAGGCCCCTCATCAAGGACCGCCTTTTTGGCGACATTCGGAGCAGAGGCCCTGAAGCTGGAGAATATGGGAGAAAAGCCTGCCCCTGATCCGTTCGGAGACTTCCCGCTCCAGCGCGTCCACGAGACAGAGGTCTATATCCTCCACCTTGCGGCAGGAGAGGCAGACAAAGTGGTGGTGGTGGCTGCTGTTGGCACAGAAATAGTAGTAGAGCTGCCGATTGTCGTGGAGGACCCTCGTTACCGCACCCCCGTAGGCGAGCTCGTCCAGGATGCGGTATACCGTGGGAAGGCCGATGCCCCCGATGCGGCCCTTCACCTTTCGCCATAACTCCTCCGGGCTCAGGAAGGTCGACTCCGCGGCCATGGCCTCGAGAATCGCGACCCTTCTCGGGGTCACCTTCAGCTTCAACTTCTTCAGCAACCCCTCGAATCGGTCCTGCACGCCCGAGAACCCCCGTAAATAGAAATGATTTCCATTTAATCAGATGCAACGGTCAAAGTCAAGGTGAGGGGATAGGGAGGCACCGCCCGGTTGTAAGTAGGGAGAGGAAGAAGTGAGGAAACTCCTATGATTCTCGCGCCACGATATAGTCGGCGAGGTCGAGAAGGGCTTTCTTGTAGCGCGAGGCCGGGAACAGGTCGAGAAGGGCTTTTGCGGCATCGATGTGGCCTCTCGAAACGCGCGCGGTGTAGTCGAGGCCCCCGTATTTTTCGATGATCTTCTTTACCTTTCTGAAATCCTTCCCCGTGATGCTCGGCTTTGCGAGATCCTTTTCTATGGACTTCCTCTCCTCTTCCGTGACGGACTTGAGCGCGTGGATGAGGGGGAGGGTCACCTTGCCCTCTCTGAGGTCTCTGCCCGCGTCCTTCCCGAGGGTCCTGTCGCTCGAGGTGTAGTCGAGGAGATCGTCGGTGAGCTGGAAGGCCATACCCACATGCAAGCCGAAGTCGCGCAGGGCATGCCTCTTTTTTTCCTCCACGCCTCCCAGGAGAGCGCCTATTTCGCATGCGGCGGAGAGGAGGACTGCGGTCTTGCACGAGATCACCTCGTAGTACTCCTCCTCCAGGGTCCTGGCGTCGGACGTTTTCAGGAGCTCCAGGATCTCGCCCTCCGCCAGCTCCGTCGTTGCCTTCGACATGACTTTGAGGATCTCTTCGTTATGATGGGAGACCATCAGGTCGAAGGACTTGGTGAAGAGAAAGTCGCCCACCAGCACGCTCGATTCATTGCCCCACACAATGTTGGCCGTAGCCGCGCCCCTCCTCGTCTCCGCGTTGTCGACCACGTCGTCGTGGAGCAGCGTGGCCGTATGGATAAACTCGACAATGGCGGCATAGGGAAGATGCTGATCGTCCCGGCAGCCGCACAGGCGTGAGGAGAGGATCACCAGGATCGGCCTTATCCTTTTTCCCCCGGACCGTACGAGGTGATGAACCACCTCCCGTATGAAGGCGATCCTGGTGGTGAGCAGTTTTTCGATGGAACCCTCGAGCTTGTCGAGGTCTTCCTTGATGAGCCGCACGACCTCTTCCATTTATAGCCTTTCACGCATAGTAGGTTTTCACTTCCTGGGTATAATCATTTTCCGCATAGATGTAAAGGGGGGGCTCCACCCTGAGATGTGTTCCGCCGCCCTTGACGCACTCCACCAGGGAGAGTACCGCGGGCGCACCCACCTTCGAATGGACGAGGCGGAGCCTCTTCGGCTCCAGGTCCCGGGCCCTTGAGACGTGGATGACCTCGGCCAGCCTCTTGGCGGGATAGATCAGGCAGAGGCGGCCACGGGTGAAGAGCAAAGAGGAGGCGAGGCAGATCAGGGCGGCGAGATCGAGGGTTGATTCGTACCGGGCAATGAAACGGGAATTGCCCGGACTTTTTCTCCCGGTGGCCGCTTTCACGTACGGAGGATTCGACACGATCACATGAAACGGACCGAGCTCCTTCCCTGCCGTCCTCACATCGCCTTCCACGAACTCCACGTTCGCACATGCGTTCAATGCCTTGTTCCTCAAGGAGAGGTCGTACAGCTCGTGCTGGATCTCTATGCCCGTAAGTCGATTGGCAACGCCTCTTTTCGACATGTACAGGGGTATGATACCACAGCCCGTGCCTATGTCCAAAAGGGTTTCGTTTTTTTTCAGCCTCACGAAATTTGCGAGCAGAAGGGGATCGAGAGAGAGACGGTAGCCCCCCTTCTTTTGAATCACCCGCAGCCTGTCGTTGCACAATACGTCCAGGGTTTCATCAGCTCCGACGTGCTCAGCCATATTTGTAGAATACGAGCCCGGTGAGTATCTTGGGGTAGAAGTAGGTCGACTTGGGGGGCATGAAGAGGCCGTTCTCGGCGATGGCTTTCACCTCGTCCACCGACGTGGCCGGGACAAAAAGGGCGAAGTCATACCGACCCTCGTTTACCAGTTTTCTTGCCTCCTCCGGGCTGTTCAGAAAAGAGATCTCCTCTTCCTTTATACCCAGAAGATGCGTCAAGACCCCGCGGTGGATCGCATTGACTTTGAGGCTCCTCATGATCTCATGGCTGCCCGGGTCGAAGAGAAGGGCTTCTTTCTGCGTCAGCATTGAGAGGGAGGGTTTCTTCCCGTCGAAGTAAAGAAGAAAAGAGAGGGCGGGGGAAGAGGAACACCCGTCGACGAGCCCGTCCAGCTCCGCCTCCGATCCAAGAGCTGCTTCCGATACGGTGAAATAGGGCGCCAGGGCGGAGATGATCTCCTCGCTCCTTCTCTTCTCCTTCAGCAGCACGACCCGGTGGTAGGGCAGTATACTGATCCCCTCGGCGCGCATGTCGGTAAGATAGATGGGGACGTGGGATAGGCCCAGCGTAAAGGCGACGCTCAGCCTGTGGTGGCCGTCGGCGATATAGAGACGCCTTTCATCCAGGGCAGCAACGAGCCCGGCCATCTGGGCGGCATCAGTCATCCGGAAGAACCTGTTCCGTATGGACAGGTCGTCGACAAAATCGCAGATCTGCTCTTTCCGGGCCCCTTCGACAAGCCCCTCTATCTCTCCCGACGGGTCTTCGTACATGGCGAAGACGAGACTGGTGAAGGTCTTCAGCCGCCTGATCAGCTTTTCCCTGTCCTCGCGCGCCTTTTTCCGGGTCTCCTCATGGGTGAAAATCCGCTCCTTGTCGAGCCTCACCAGGGGGATGATGCCGCGCCGCCGCCTGGTTCTCCCCTGGAGCGTGAATTCCTGCTCGTATATATAGATGGTTTCCCGGCCATCGAGGGTGAGGATCTGCCCCCTCAGCCATGCGTCGAGCGTCTGTGCCGCCGCGTCGTACGCATCAGCGCCCTCCCCGGGGAGAGGCAGCTCGAGGCGCACCGCGTTGAAGGGGCTCCGTTCGTAATAGGGTGCAGGATCAGGGATAATATCGTAGGGGGGACAGACGGAGGTCGAGGCGTCCGCCACCTTCTCTTTGTTATAGAGCAGACCCCTGAAAGGCTTAATGAGGGAATCGGACATGGAGATTGTGTATATCACAGGGGTGCGGGGAATGTCAATTGAAGCGCGGCCTTCGGGCAGGGCACACACATCCGGAAAGCCCGATTTGCGGTCTGAGAAAGGCCCGTCCTTCGGGAGGGGGGCGCGGGACTAGCAGATCCTCGGGAACTGGTCGCTCGCGAGGATCTCCACGATCCGTTTGATGCCGAAGGGGTTCCTGATGGTCACCATGCCGGGGTGGTCGGAGGTGACCGAGCCTATTATGGCGGCGTCGCGGCCGTACGGGGTGCCTCTCATCGCCTCGAGCACGGCCTCGGCGTCGGGCCGGGCCACGGTGGCGACGAGCTTGCCCTCGTTGGCGAGGTAGAGGTAGTCGAGGCCGAGCATCTCGCAGGCACCCTTGACCGCCTCTGAGACGGGCATGCGTCCCTCCTCTATCTCTATGCCCACCGAGGACGAAGAGGCAATCTCCTTCAGGGTGGTGGCGATTCCGCCCCTCGTGGGGTCTCGCATGGCGTGGACCTGTGATGAGGCATCGAGCATGGCCCGCACCAGCCCATTGAGCGGCGCCGCGTCGCTCCTCAGGGGGCTTTTGAAGTGGAGGCTTTGACGCTGGCTCAGCACGGTGACGCCGTGGTCTCCCAGGGTCCCGCTCACGATGACAACGTCCCCCGGCCTCGCGAGCTGCACGGAGACGTTGACGCCCTCCGGGACAAGGCCGACGCCCGCGGTGGTGATAAACAACCCGTCGGCTGCGCGCCTCTCCACGACCTTCGTGTCGCCGCACACGATCGAGACGCCCGCCTCCCGTGCGACCTCGGCCATGGAGGCGACTATTCGTTCCAGATCAACAAGGGCGAAGCCCTCTTCAATGATGAAGCCCGCGCTCAGGTAGAGGGGCTGGGCACCCCGCATGGACAGGTCATTCACGGTCCCGCAGACCGAGAGGCGGCCGATGTCGCCGCCCGGAAAAAACAGGGGTTTCACCACGTAGCTGTCGGTGGTAAAGGCCATCCTTCCCTGCGGCACCGGGAAGAGGGAGGCATCTTCAAGGGGGAGGAGCACGGGATTGGCAAAATAGCGGACAAAGAGGCCTTCTATCAGCTCGTGGCTCAAGCCTCCCCCGCTTCCATGACCGAGTAGTATCAGCTTCCCATCATCCATAGAGGTAGTAAGCGGCGCAGCTCCCTTCGGAAGAGACCATGCACGGCCCCACGGGGTGAGCAGGCGTGCAGATTACCTTGAAAAGGGCGCAGCCTGAGGGCTTCATGACCCCCCGTATGACCTCCCCGCAATGGCAGCCGTCCGGAACCGCACTCTCCCCGATTTCTACGCTGAAGGCACGGCGGGCATCGAAACGGGCATATTCCTGCCTGATGACGAGGCCGCTCTCGGGGATCGTGCCCAGACCTCTCCACGTTGCAGACCCTGTCTCGAAGACCTTTTCCATCATCGCCTTCGCGGGCCCGTTCCCCTCGGGCGTCACGCTTCGCGGGTAGGAGTTTGCCACTTCGGGCACGCCCGCCTCACACTGGCGCACGATCTCCGCAATCCCCAGGAGAATGTCCACCGGCTCAAAGCCGGCCACCGCAGCCGGTATCCCATAGGAATCCTTCAGGAACTGCCATGCCTTCCACCCGGTTACCGTGCTCACGTGACCGGGGCAGAGGATGGCGTCCAGGGCCAGCTCGCGGGAGTCGAGGATCGCGCGCATGGCCGGCGGGGTTATCTTGTTCATGGAGAGGACGTAGTAGTTATCGAGCCCCCTTTCGGCCGCCTCGACGATCGACGCTGCAACCGCGGGTGCGGTGGTCTCGAAGCCGATGCCGAGAAAAACCACCTGGCATGCGGGGTTGTCTGCTGCGAGCGTCAGGGCATCGAGGGGGGAGTAAACCATGGCGACCTGGGCTCCTTCGGCCTTCGAGACGAGGAGGCTTTCCCTCGTGCCGGGCACCTTCAGGAGATCGCCGAAGGTTGCCACGATGACCGAGGCTCTCTTGGAGAGGGCGATGGCGTGGTCTATATCGCGGTTATCGGTGACGCAGACGGGGCAGCCGGGGCCCGAGAGCATCTCGATCGTCGGGGGCAGGAGCTGCCTGATGCCGAACCGGTGTATGGAATGCGTATGGGTCCCGCAGAACTCCATGATTCTCACGGGTTTCTTGGAGACGGCCCATATTTTCCGCTTCAGTTTTTCGACGACCGCGGGGTCGCGGAAGACCTCACTCCTCTGCATCCAGGCCTGCCATCTCCTCGAGGAGCTCGAAGGTTTCTTCCGCCTCGGCGCTGTCCATGACGCTTATGGCATAGCCGGCGTGCATGATGACATAGTCGCCCACCTTCACCTCCGGCGTGAAGAGCACGTTGACCGTGGTCATGTTGCCGGCCAGCTCCGCCTCGGCCATGGCGCCGTCGATCTTCGTGATGAGTGCGGGGACTGCAAGACACATAGGACCCATAGTATACGACAGTTCTCAGGGCGTTACAAGGGGACAGGGGAGAGCCGGGCCTCACGTGTGTCTACCGGCATTTCTTTTCTTGGCCTTTTCTTCTTCATCTTCTTATCGGACGAACAATGGCATGGAGTGGAACGTCCACCTGCGGCGGTCTGTCGGGCCTCATGCCCTCCTGCGTATGTATATACGCCTCCGGTCAATGAGACCCGACATCCCATCCACACCTGAACGTTCCACTCCATGCCGCTGTCCACTCAGGCCGTGATTCTCAGCCCGGGAGCTGATAATCCCGGTTTCCATCGGAGCGGCAGCGCCATTGGTGCTTCGCGGGTTGGGGCACGCAATTCAAAAACATATTCCGAAACATCTTTCTTTCATCTAACTATACGTACTTAGTACACCTACAATTGCTTAAGTTGGCCCGATAGCCCAAAGCGAGGATTGCCACAAGAAAGAGCTATCTTGCGTCAGCAAAGTAACGCATGAAACAACAGGTCCTACCTTCCTCAGAAGACTGATTTCAAATAACGGAATTAACGGAACTACGTCCCCCTCATCCCTTCTATGTCCCGGTAGATGCGTGCATCGAAAAGATCAGAAACGGCTCCAGCCAAGCGCCAGCTCTCTACTCTACCCAACGTTGCCCCTATTTGGTCATGCCGTGGCTCGCGCGCCTCACCCGACCTTGGCTCAGCCCGGTCGGAAACAAGTAGGCTACTGACGTTCCAGAAATTAGGGGGCTTTCGGGACGGTCTTGAAATGTTGATATCTGGGCATACTGGCCCATATTAGGGCGAGATTAGCATGGACTCGATATTTGGCCCGATTTTGTACCAGCTGTTGACCCGGCGCGTGCCGGCTCAGAAAAACCAGGTCAACCAGATGGTCGATCCCGCACTGAAGCGGCCCGCCCGCGATTGCGGCCCACAAAAGGCGTGAAGGAGTTATGGGTTGGGGGCCTTTTTAGCTCTGCTCTTTTCGAATTGTTCTGCGCGGTGATCTCAACAACGCTGAGCACATGAGGCTAATCGTTCGCTCGGCCGCGTCGAGCGGCCACTGCCCTGCTTTTCCCCAAACGCAAAAGTACCAAGGTGCGATGAAAAGATCCAGATAGAAGCTCCGATCTGCCTTCGGTGCGATCTCATTTCGCCTGACGGCATTCTAGAATATCTGTTGAAGCGCCGCATACCGGTCGTGCCAGTACCTCTGCTTCACCCGATCCGGCGCTCCAAGCGCCATGGCGACAAAACTCCTTCCCTCCTCCGACCTGTGGTATTCGTGAGCGGCACGAGCAAATTTTATGAGGTCCTTCCGCAACGATCCGGTATTCGGAAGGGGGATTGCCTTCTGAATGTCCTTTCCCACTGCTTCCAGAAGGACTGCATCGGAGTTGCCCCACCGGCGATACAACGCCGTCCTCTGGACTCCGGCCTTGGCCGCTATGTCCGTGAGAGTAGGAAGTGTCTCTCCTGAGACGTAAAGATCCCGTGCGGCGGTGAGTACGGCATGACGAACCCGTGCGGCACGGCCTCCAGGACGCTGATGTTTTCCATCACCTCGACTTCCTCCGTACGGGGTACTACATAATAGCTACAGTGTAGCGTTAATGAGAATGGGCCGGTCATAAAGGACAAACCAATGTTGCCTTAAGAGCACGCAGGGGAAATTTTAAATCCCCAGACCGGCGAATCCACATGGGAGAGATACAGACAAAGAGGCAAACCATGAAACCTATGGACTCAGGGTAGGCCCATTTTTCAGGGGAAAGCGAGCATCGCGGAGGAGGATCGAAAAAACGCGACTACAGGAAGAACGAAACGGCGGTCAATAATTGAACAGAACTATCTTCTCGTGAAGTATAGATTTTCCGGCAAAATTGAAGATTACGCAGAGAAAGAACGCCGGGCATCGCCCGAAGGCAGATTTCTGAACAATCCGGTGCAGCCGTTATGCTTTTATCTTCCCCATGACTGTATAACGTTTGCTAAAACCGTACTTTTCGTAGAAGCTCAGAACCTGTTCGTTGCCTTCCGCCACGTAGATAACTGTTTCAGCACAGTCTTGCGTGCGAAGCCATTCCATAGCTCGCATCATCAGCTCATGACCGATTCCCTGTCCGCTGTAGCTTGCCTTTACATAGATGGAGTCGATCTCGCCTCTGTTCCTGTCGGCCGTAGCGATACAATAGCCGACGTATGCGGCCGCATCCGAACCGGCAAATAGGGACAAGCTTTCCTTACAGGCTAGCTGTTTAAGCCGGTCTTGAAAAGTAAGCGTGTCAAAGTGCTGTTTAAAGTTCAACGACAGTTGGCGGTGATGGGAGTTCAACTCTTTCCACAAATCCTCTATCTCCGATAGTCGACTTCTGTCCAGCTGGACAATTTCCATCCCTCACAACTAACCTTTGCTCTTTTCAGACTTTCGCCGTTCTTCTGCCCTCAATTCGCGTCTGAGCAGCTTTCCCACCTTCGACTTCGGAAGCATGTCTCTGAACTCCACGTACTGAGGTATCTTGTAGGGGGCCAGCCGTTCCCGGCAGAAAGCGCTCAGTTCCTGCGAACCGACGCCTCGCGCATCCTCCTTCAAGACCACGATCGCCTTGATACGTTCACCCACTTTGGGATCGGGCACGCCGACCACGCAGGCTCCTATGACTGCAGGATGGTCCTGCAACACGGCCTCAATCTCCGAGGCGGAGACTCTGTAGCCCTTGTGTTTGATTATGTCCGCCGTCCTGTCCACATAGTAGAGCTCCCCATCCTCATCCATCCTTACGTAGTCACCTACCCGGTACCACAGGGCGCCGTCTATCTCTACGAAAGAGCGCGCGGTTTCTACGGGGTTGTTGTGGTAGGGACGCAAGAAGGGTGAAGAAACAAGCAGTTCGCCTACCTCGCCCTTCGGGACATCCTGGAGTGTATCGGTGTTCACGACCCTGACCTTCCTCGAACGGAAAGGCTTGCCAAGGCTGGTAGCCGTTATCTCCTTTGACGTCGTGCCAAACGTGAGATGGCCGGTCTCGGTGGAACCGTACACCTGTCGAATCGGGAATTTGGTGAACTTTCTAAACCGGGTAAACACCTCCGCGGGGAGCACGTCTCCTCCGCTCCAGCAGTGTCGCAGAGACGATAGATCATACGTATCCAGCCGATCGCACTCAAGGATCATGCGGTAGAGCGTGGGGACACCGATGAGTAAGGTAGCCTTATACTTCTGGATTGCTTCGAGGATCGCGTCTACCAGCGGCAGCGGCATGATAACGGTGGGATTCCCGATAGAGAGAGCAATCCCCATAAGCGTGCCCTTACCCATGATGTGAAACAGAGGGTTGACGAGAATCAGTGTTTCCTTTCCTTCGGAAATGTACGGTTCGATGGCATCGTAGAGGTCAAGAATGTAGGAAACCATGCCGCTGTGAGTCCCGGGCACACCCTTCGGCACGCCCGTCGTTCCACCTGTATAAAGTATATAAGCCAGATGTTCTCTCGGATTGATGTCCACCTGTGGGGGAGTGGCCGAGTATCTGCGCAGGAGGTCTTTGAAGAAGAAAACCTGTTCACTCTTCAGCACCACGCCGTGAGGAGCCCTGTCAAATAGCCTTCCTACAATTCTTCGAGCCCATGGTAGATGCTCAATGAGATTCGTGACGATCGCTCTCTTGAGCGGTGTATCAGGAAAGACTTCTTTCACATAGCCGTAGTTGGTATCCTGGCATATGATGGTCTCTGCTCCGGAGTCGTTAAGCATGTATCTGATCTCATGAGGTGTATAGATCGGAGAAATGGGCACCGGTACGGCGCCGATCTTTTGGGCTCCCAAATAGGCAATCAGCCACTGGGGACAGTTCGGCAGATAGATGGCGACCTTGTCGTTGTCTTTGATACCCAGATCACTCAACGCTGTCGCAAACCGGTAGATCACCTCTTTCAATTCAGCATAGGAGAATTTCTTGCCGAGGAAGACAATGGCTGTGTCATCTGGAAAATGATCGGCGATCCGCTCGAATCCGCTTATGACTTGGTCGTCTACTGACTGATACCCTTTCATATCGGCTCGTCGGCCTCGTACAAACCGCCGAAGTATGCGTTCATTACGTCGGGGCTGTTTCTGAATTCATCAGGGGTACCGGCAAATACGGCGCCGCCGTTTTCCAGGACATAGCAGTAGTCGACAATAGGAATAAACGGCCGAGCATACTGCTCTGTTACCAGCACGGTGAGGCCGAGGTCTCTGTTTATTTCCCTGATCGCCTGAGCCAACCGTATCTCTACTGACGGGGCGAGGCCGAGGAGGGGTTCGTCCAGAAGAAGCAATGTTGGCTGAGCCATAAGGGCACGGCCGATGGCGAGCATCTGTTGTTCCCCGCCGCTCAGGAATCCGCCCTGCCGCCTCTTGAGCCGTATCAGCTCAGGGAAAAGCGTGAATACGTACTCCAATGTAGTTCTCTCCTGTTTGCGCGTTGCAAGATAACCTCCGATCTTCAGATTTTCCAGGACGCTGCTCTCGGCAAAAATGAGCCGCCTTTCCGGGCAGAGTATAATGCCTTTTCTTGCCTTCTCACTCGGCTTAAGAGAGAGAATATCCTCTCCGGCAAAGGTCATCTCGCCGTACCAAATGAT
>Ga0326727_10016984_pt1 | contig 15220 bp, 12 predicted proteins | sample MB2enrmetagenome_FD_207643 | JGI IMG/M metagenome (GOLD analysis project Ga0326727, IMG submission 207643) | Lab enriched peat soil microbial communities from McLean, Ithaca, NY, United States - MB29MY | ecosystem: Environmental > Terrestrial > Soil > Wetlands > Peat | place: USA: New York... | reverse complement strand
AGGGATTGGAAAGTGCCGGAGGTTCTGCTTTCCGGCGACCATGAGCAAATCCGCCAGTGGCGCCACCGACGGGCGCTGGAAAAAACCTGGCGCCGGCGGCCTGATTTGCTCGCCCAGGCTCCCCTGAGTGAGGAAGACCGACGCTGGCTTGATTCACTCAAGAACACGGACCTGTAACGTTGGTCTTTGACCTCGCAGGGGACCTCAGAGGTCCAAGGTCATTAGCCGTGGGTGAAACCCACGGTTACGTTGCATCTTGACGATTCCAACCCCGAAGGGGTTGAATTTGGTTTGGTGTCAGCGCAGGCGTAGATGAGATTCGACCCATTGGGGTCGATGGTATTTTTGTTGCAGAATGCCTGCCCGTGGGTTTCACCCACGGCTAATGATATTGTCCCCCTTCGGGGAACGATTTTGAATCTTGATTTCGAGGCCGATGCCGCAAGGCTGGAATCCAACCCCGGCGGCGGGCTCTCGAAAAGTTTGGGAGAATGGAACCATGAATGCGCTCGAAAAAGTTGAACAATCGCAAATGAGGGAAGTCTCATCGTTTCGCCCCGGTGATACGGTGAAGGTGCACGTCAAGATCAAAGAAGGCGAAAAGGAGAGAATCCAGGTCTTCGAAGGCACGGTGATCGGTCTTCGCCGCGCCCGCAATCATTCCTCCTTTACTGTCCGCAAGATCTCTTTCGGCACGGGGGTGGAGAGAATCTTCCCCCTGCACTCGCCCGTAATCGACAAGATTGAGGTGGTGCGGTCCGGCCGTGTACGCCGCGCCAAGCTTTATTACCTCCGCAAGCTGCGCGGGAAAGCGGCTCGCCTGCGCACCGTCCAGTCCGACCAGGAAAAGCCCGCGCCAGCGAAGGCGTAACCCGTCTTAAGTAGCACGGGCACTCCTGCTTGTGTCGGAGGGTTATCTCCCCTCACCATTGGACACAGGCAGGAGTGCGCCCGCGCTAAGGCTCAATATGTCGCCCTTCCGCCGGAGATGTCGTAGCACTGGCCGGTGGTGAACGACGACTCCCGCGAAACCAGAAAATGCACCAGCGCGGCAATTTCCTCGATGGTTCCCGTGCGCCCCATGGGAATGCGACTGACCATATATTGAACGGTCTCTTTGGCCACGCCCTCCAGTATCTTGGTTTTGATGACGGCCGGGGAAATGGAATTGACGGTGATGTCGCCTCTGCCCGCCACCTCCTTGGCCAGCGCTTTCGTCAGGCCGATCACCGCGGCTTTCGTGCACGAGTAGGGAATCAGCGTGGGGTTCCCTTCCTTGCCGGCAATGGAAGCGACATTCAGAATTCTCCCATACCCTTGCGCCAGCATCCCGGAAATCACCGCCCGGCAGGTGAGGAATACACCCTTCAGATTAACGGCGTAAACCTGGTCCAGATCGTTTTCATCAAGTTCCCACAGGGACACCGTCCGCCCGGTTATCCCTGCGTTATTCACCAGGATTTGAATGGACCCAAAATGCCGCCGGACATCTTCCATGACCTCCTGGACGGAAGCGGCTGAGCTGACATCGCAGCGCAGCCCAATTCCCTTTACCCGGTGGGCCACTTCTTGTGCGGAGGCGCGATCGATATCGAGAATCGCCAGTTGCGCCCCGGCCTGACCGAGGCGCATGGCGATGCCTTCACCGATTCCCCGCCCTCCGCCCGTCACCACCGCAATCTGACCTTTGAGTGAGAAGAAGCTTTCATTCGCCATAGATAAGGGCAACGCACTCCTTTTCGATGAAATCTCCGCGGCAGAACTCCTCCGCGCCCCGCCGGGACGCCGTCATCCTGTTCCGCAGGGTTTCACATTATACATGCTCGCTGGCTTCGCCATGTTCCACTCCGGGGAAAATTCCATCCCGGGGTTACTTTCGCGGGGTGCACCCTTTGAGTTGAGCGGTCGGTACTATTCGTCGCGAGATTGACTGGCGTATAATTCCAGCCCGGAAGGCTTAGGTACGAGATTTTCACCTGAGAAACCTTGAAGACCTTATGAGGTCAGAAGCGAGAGCAACCCGATCAGGCCGTCAAAGTGGGTTTATCAGCGAGCGTCTTTACCATTTGGAACTCCTTGATTCCTCCCGACGCTGTCTGGGGCCACTTACTGGGGAATCGAGCGAGGGCCGGGAATTCTGTCCGTGATGGGGGTTTTATGCAACTACGAAGAGACCCGATTACGCAGAGCTGGGTCATACAGCAGATGACCGAGGTTAGCTGGACTAAAGCCGGAATCTGTCCCCTTTGTCCCGGCCAGGAAGCGCTGTGCCCGCCGAATCTTTATGTGTATCCGTTTGCCCCAGCGAGCTGGCAAGTTCGCGTCATTCCGCACCGGAATCCCGTTTACCAAATTGAAGGAGACCCCGCGCGACAAGCTGAGGGGATTTACGACAAGATGCGCAACCTGGGTGCTCACGAGGTGGTGATCGAACATCCCGATCATGCGATGCAATTTGCTGATCTTACCGATGATCAGGTTGTCCAGGCTCTGCGCGCCTACGTGGCGAGAATCACGGACTTGAAGAAGGACCTCAGATTCCGCTATGTAACCCTCTTCCGGAATGTCGGGCCAGAGGCCGGACAAGAGCTGGATCATCCTCATTCTGAGATTACTGCCACCCCTTTTATTCCGCGGCGTAGCGCCTACGAATTGCGCGCTGCACTCACGCATTACCAAAACAAAGAGCGCTGTCTTTTCTGCGACATCGTAAAACAAGAGTTAGACGAGCGGGTGAGAGCCGTGGAGCGGAATGAACTTTTCTTGGCATTCTGTCCGTTTGCCTCCCGTGTCCCGTATGAGACCTGGGTCTTGCCGATCTATCACCATGCCTCATTCGAGGAGGATGTGACCTCGTCGGAAAAAGAGGTGCAACTTGCGCGTTTGTTGAAATCTTCCCTGCGCCGCTTATCATTTGTGGCCAAGGCTTCTCACTTGGTTCTTCATACTTCGCCCAACGTCAACGCAAAGCCATCCTCGGCAGACGCCTGGCAAAGCCTCGCCGAGGATTACCATTGGCATATTGAAATCCTGCCGGTCATTGCAGGGAAGTCTCGCTCCTACTCCTTTAAAGAAGTCTATTTTAATTCGTTACCCCCACCTGAGGTCGCAGCGAAAGAACTGCGTGAGGCGGGAACTACGGGAAGATAGCGGATATGCGGCTAGACGTAGTACACCGAGTGTGCCCATGAATGGCAAATGCCGGCGCGCAGCCTCCCGCCGGGTATCCACCCCATCGATCAAGACTAGTTCAGTGGCGTCGTGTCAGCAATAAGCCGCCTCTACGTCAGACTGTACCAATGCTCCTCGCCCGCTTCTTGCAAGACACAGGGAAGTAACTTACCATCGGGCGGGTCGGGGGGAACCAAAACCATAAAAGCCGGAAGGCACTAAGGGGGATCACACTATGGGGCCTGCTGAAAAGACTCGTAGAACTTTAAGAAAACGAACCGGGTTTGACCCCGGGCGGAGGAGGTTTGCAAAACTCGCGCTGGCCGGCGGGCTGGCCGGGGCAGTCAAGTTCGCCGATCCGACACCCGCCGCTGCCAAAATCTATGAGAATGCCCCGGGGATCAAACTTTCCGTTCAGGTGGGCTCCGACCCCACTCCCGAGGACCTGCAATTCGTTCGCGAGCTGGGAGCCGAATACGTCAACATCTGGACTGACGCCGGCACCACGAACCTCGAAAACTATCAGCGGTTGATTCACAATGTCGAGGCGGCGGGGCTCAAGGTTTGGAACATCGGTAATCTCAGCGTGCATAACATGGAAGAGGTTACGCTGAATCTCCCGGGGCGCGACCAGAAAATCGAGGAGTACAAGAATTATCTCCGCCTGCTGGGAAAGGTGGGGTTGCGTTACACCACCTACGCTCACATGGGGAATGGAATCTGGAGCTCGGACCGCGAAACCACCCGGGGCGGGGCCTCCGCGCGGGCGCTCGACCTCGCGAAACCCTGCAAAGGCTACTGGAACGGGAAGGAATTTTATCTTCCTCTCACCCACGGGCGGGGCTTTTCGCAGGACGAGATCTGGGAGAACTACACCTACTTCATCAAGCAGGTCGTGCCGGTGGCGGAAGAGCAGGGGGTCAAAATCGGAATCCATCCTGACGACCCGCCAGTCCCCGTGCTGGGGGGCGTGCCCCGCTGCATCTTCGGCAATTTCCAGGGCTACGTCCGCGCGCTGGAAATCGCGAGTAGCCCGAACATCGGCGTGTGCTTGTGCGCGGGCACCTGGCTGGAAGGCGGCACACTGATGGGCAAGACGGTCCTGGAAGCCATTCAGTACTTTGGCGAACGGAAGAAACTCTTCAAGATTCACTTTCGCAACGTCGAGTCTCCCCTGCCGCACTTCGTTGAAACCTTCGTGGACAGCGGCTATATGGACATGTACAAGGTGATGCGCGCCCTGCGGCAGGTGAACTTCGACGGGGTCGTCATCGGCGATCACTTCCCCGAGATGGTGGGCGGGCAGCGCGCTTCCGTCGCCTACACTTTTGGATATATGAAGTCACTGAAGCTGCGCGCGGAGGCGGAGGTTGCAAGCTAGACCAAGGCCCCGGCTGGCGCAATGCGAAGCTCTGCGTTTCTTGCCTGAGATGGGGGGCAGCAAAGTGACGACCTTGAGGTCGGCATGTGCTGAACTAAGGTTCAGCGCCACAGTTCGCGTGGTCGCTCCAACGCCGCGCCGCTGAATCGCTACTCTAAACGGAAAAAGGGGTAAGTTCATGAATAAACTTCTGTGCGCCGCGTTGTTCTTCCTGCTGGCGTCATCCGGCCATGCGTGGCTGATGGCCCAGGAAACCGTCTCCCCCGTGCTGGCAAAACCCCTGCCCGTGACTATGACCGAGTTGGGCAGGATGAAGACCGAGGGGGTTTCGGTGGTGGAAGTCTCCGACTATGTTTTTGGAAACTACAAAGGTGATTTTCCCAGCCCGCCGCACGCCGACTTGAATCCCGAGAAAGCCTTTATAATCTATTGGAAGGATTTCCCTTACCGCTTCGTCTTCTCCCATGAAGCAAGCTATTGCCCCTGGTTTGAACTACCCTCGGGCGCGGGCGTCAGCTACCAGTTTTTTGAAGGCAATGATGGCTGGGCGGAACTGTTCAACCAGTATGGCCGGCAGGAGAAAAACAGTTTCGTTGATGTGATGGAGTCCGGTCCGAAGCGCGTGTGGGTGCGTTGGACGTACTTCGGGGTGAATGTAGTGTCGGGCGAGCCCGCGTTCCGGGGGACGGAGGATTTTTTCGCCTACCCGAATGGCTTGATCCTCCGGCGTCAGACCTATGAAACCTTGAAGCCCGGACAGCACCATGGCTACGCGCGCGAACCGATCGAGCTGATTGCGTTGTGCCCGGTGGGGAAAATGTGGTACGACGTTCTGGAGAAGGATCCCGCCACCGGCGAGAGCCATGCGTTGGCCGTTCTGGACGCCTTTTCCGACAAGCGCTACGACGTCTATTGGAAGCGCCGGCCCCACACGCTTTTCGACTCCACCCACCGCCGCACCGGCTGCAAGTGGACTGACCTTCAATCTTCCTCCGGCGTGGTCTTCGTTTATCCGATCTCCGACGGGTCAGGGTTTTGCGTCTTTGGTGATGCCTCCGGCTATAACCACAACTATACTAATATTAAGGAATTTAGCTTTGGCGCGTACGGATGGGTCTCAAGATCCTGGGATCATTGGCCAATTGGCTGGCTGAACAGCCAGGGCCACCAGGTCGATACGGAGTCATTGAAAAAATACCCCAATCATTTTGCGCCGGATGGCATGGACTTCTTCCCCCTGAACGACGAGGAGTCGGAGCGCGGCGTCTATTATTCCCTGATCGGGGTGGGCGGCGATAATCTTGAGGCCGTGCGCAGCGTGGCACGCCAATGGTTGCAGAAGGGCGAGGCCGCTATTTCTAATTCCGATAGCGGGGCAGACTTGCCGGGGGTCTATAGCCCCAAGCAAGCGGCGCGATAACAGGCAGCCAAAATCGCGCCCCATGGTGATCGCCGGTGGTGTGCGGTTCGGCTGTCAGGTTAACACCGGCTAGGGTTACCGGGCAGGCCGGCGAGGATCGATCGACACCTTGGCGGGCGTATTCGGCAAATTCAGGAGCGGCCCCGCCACGCGCAACGATCCGGCACTTTCGCCCAGAAAGTCTTGCTTGAAGTGGTCCTCCGTTGCGACGCGGGGCACTGACCCCGCCACCGACCACGTCATCGTCAGGGCGTCAAGATCGACGTCAATATTGAGATCGGCGTAGGCGCCATTCCTATCGAACCCGAAAAATTTCTGCCACGCCTCCAGGTCCAGGCGAAGGGTGGAAGTCCCGTCCGGGAGAAAGTTCAATCCCCTCCCTGTTCCTTGGTTCTCATCGATCTTCTCGCCCCCCTGGCGCGTGTAGAGATTTCCTTCCGCCGTGTTGTCGCGATTCGAGAATTGGATGCCGTTGCCGCAGTGGTAGAGAATATTATTGATGACCTTGTTCCAACGCGATGTGCCTCCGCGCGTGCCCACGATGCGGCCTTCATTGGCTCGAATCATGATGGCGCTATCCTGCGTTTCGCCGATCAGATTATGAGCTATCACCGTTTCGTCGGTGCCGTCGAGGGTGATGCCCCAGCCGCCGTGCGAGGGGAAATTGGCTGTCGAGCCACCCTTGCCCGGAGTCGCCTTCCAGATGATGTTGTGGTCGAACATATTGGGAAAGTGGGACGCCTCAATGTAGATGCCGCCGCGCAGGGTTTCCAGCGTGTCTCCGATAACATTTCCGGTCACGCGCGTGTTGTTATTCATGTAATCGAGCCAGATTCCCATGGCGTGGTCAAGGTGGCGGATAACGTTGTTCCGCAACAGGCAGTTTCTGGCCACGTGGAGCTTGATTCCGCCCGCCTCCCAGGTCAACTCGACGTCCTGCCAGCCCACATGTTCGATCAGATTCGATTCGATCAGAGTATTTTGTACTGCCAGCCCCGCGAGGCCGCACACACCCACGTCGTCAATATGATTGCGCCGCACGATCGCGTAGCCAACCACCGGCGGCGCGATCATGCCCCCACCCTGCTCGCCGATATCCAGGGCGACGGAATTCACATGCCGCATGACGCAGTCTTCAATAATCCAGTGATGGCCGCGGCTGAGGGAAACCATGCCGATCTGCGGGCCGGGAAACTGGCTGGAGGCGTGCTCGAAGGTGATGCCTTTGACGCGGATGTAACTCAGGCCCTGCTGCCGGGGCGCAAACACCTGCTCCTGCACCGTCAACTCAACCTGGTGTTCGGCAGGGTCCGCATCGCCGGGCAGTCGCATGTGAAGGGTCAGTCCGTCGTGCTCACACCAGAAGGCGCCGTCAGCATGGCCAAGTTCGCTGTACTCCTCCACTTGCTCCAACCTTTTGCCATCCACATAGATTATGCCGCGGCGGAGCAGATGCCGCCGCAATTCCGCCGGCGTGGGGTTCAAGTAGATGCGGTTCTGCATCATGTTGACCATGCCGAATGGGTTATAGCCGTGAAACTCAATGTCATCCAGGCGTCGCTGGTAAATCTTCACTTTCGAGCGTACCGCAGCCGTCAGATCCAGGCCGTAATCCGTCGATGGTTCCCAACCTTTATTCACCAACCGCGAGCCTTTGACGATGACCTCCGCTCCGGGGGCTGCTTCATAGCTGATCATTTTGTCGGGGCCCGCGCCGCCGCGCGCCGGAGACACGCGCTCACGATAAACGCCCGCCATGATGACCACTCGCTCGCCGGGCTCGAGAATTTGTGCTGCGTTGTTAATGGTGAGAAACGGAAGTTGGCTCGTGCCGGGATTGGAATCAGCCGCGCGGGGATTGCGATTGTCAACGTAGTAGGTCTTGGCGAACTGGAGCGGGCGCTCCCAGGAAACAAATTCGCTCCCGTCCGGCAACAGCACGCCAGTGCCCTCTTGCCCCACTGCCCGCGGGCTTCCGGTTAGAGAGCCCAGGCAGAGCAGTGTTACGAACAAAGCGCACCCAGCAAGAATCCAAGGCGGTCCCGCTTGCGGTCCTCTCCTCACTTTGCCGCTCGAGATGGCCCGCTCCATGGCAACTTGGTAGTTCGAATGACATCGCATTGATTTATCAACTTTCACGCGAGGGTATTTGATACTGTTCCTTCACGATCTCACATGTATCACCTAACAATTTGAATGGACCTTGCAAGAGGGATTCGGTCCCTCTTCAATAAAACCGGCCAACGTATTCCGTGTTGCCTTCCGCGTTTGGTCACGTCCCATCCAAATCGAAGGGTAAGAGTATGCAACAATTGGAGCGTGCCAGTCTAATTTCTTCTCTCCGCGCTCACTTTGCCGGGAAAAGACATCATGCAACTGGTGAGGTGGAAATTGAATTGACGCAGCCCAAAAAGGGCTCAAAGTGGAATGGGTTTCAGCTCTTGCCCGGAACGAGCTTTAAAGTCCTGGGCTGGTCGAGCGAAGGGTCTTCCCCGTGCGCGCGGGTCTTCCGGATGCTCTCAATCGCCGCCGGCGGCTGCCGCATGTTCGCCTTCAGCAATTCAAGCGTGCGGTGCGGCAAGGAGTGAGCCGGATGCCGGCGGCCCCGCGGCGGGTTTCCGGCGCCGGCTGAGCGCGTTGTCTACGGCAATGCGGACCACGTGCAGGAGTTCCGATTCGGAGAGGGGAGGAACAATGAAATCGAATGCGCCGCGCTCGATGGCCTGCACGTAGAAACCTATATCCACAAACGGCGCGACCACGATAACATTCACCGGCTCGGACGCTTTCGCCGCCAGGGTCAGAACATCCAACCAGTTGCCGTCCGCAAGTTGAATTTCCGTGAACACCAGGTGGGGTGGGCGGCCCGACCACAACGCCACGGCAGCCTCGGCGCAATTTCGGGCGGTGGCAACATCTATCGACTGCTCTTCCAGCGCCAAATGGAGCGGGTCGAGCGGATCGTGCCGGGCCTGAATCAGCAGAACCTTGACGTTTTCCTTCATAATCCCTCCCTCCCGGAACCTGCGCCGGGTGCCTTCACATCCCGCATCCTGGTTCCCCTCGCACCGCCGGAATAGAGCGCGACGCTACCTTCGCCGCGCTCACCCGGTTTTGGCGGCGAATGAGGCTCGGCAAGCCTCATTCGCGGCTTGACCACTACCCGCATGTCCACGATTTTAGGCATAGCCACTATCTCTCCGGCGCATTAAGGGCAGTCGAGGGAATCATGACGTTGAGATTAAGATTCAAGGGGTAATCAAGGCTCCCTTTCCCTCGGCGGGATCCCACCTTCTCCCGACCAGGCGGGCGCGGACAGAAGTTTCTTCCGGTGGGATTGAAACTCAATCCGGGCCGGTCAGTTATTCCCGCCATTGAATATGCCCCGCATCGGGGAGGTTCAGTTGCCGCACCGGGACCAGTCCCCAAAAAGGTTGTCGGGTTGTGCTAAAATTACGCCGTGGCATTCCATCCCACAGTTGAAGAAGGCCGGTGAAGATCTTTTGCTGTCGGCTGGAAAGCCCAGGGGGAGCGGCAATTGTGCAAAGGGTCGACGCGCCCGCCCCGATGAAACCGGGCGTGGATAAACATCCCTTGATTGCGATCGTGGGCCCCACCGCCGCCGGGAAGTCGGCGCTGGCTCTGGCGGTGGCGGAAGGCTTTAACGGCGAGGTGGTGAATTACGACTCCGTGCAGTTGTACCGCGGCTTTGACGTAGGCTCGGGGAAATTGCCTCCCGCGGAGCGGCGGGGGATTGCCCACCATCTGCTGGATTGCCTGGAGCCGGGTCAGGTTTTTAACGCCGGTGACTACCGCCGCGAGGCCTTGAAGGTTCTGGCTGACCTGCGCCACCGGGCCAAACTCCCCGTGTTGGCGGGGGGAACAGGGCTCTACCTGCGGGCTTTGCTGCTGGGGCTTTTTGAGGGGCCGGTCCGTTCCGAGGCTCTGCGCGAGCGCTTGCGGGCCATGGGGGATCGCCAGGGCAGGGAATTTCTGCATCGCCTGCTGACTCGCCTGGATGCGGTGGCAGCGGCGCGCATTCAACCTCGCGATACCCAGAAATTGATTCGCGTGGTGGAGGTCTGTATCCTTGCCCGGCAACCGCTTTCGGCGATGCAGGCGCGCGGCCGGACTGCTTTGGAAGGTTATCATGTTATCAAGCTCGGTCTCGATCCCCCCCGCGCCCGGCTTTACGACCGCATCAACCGGCGTGTGGAAGCCATGTTCGCGGCCGGACTAATGGAAGAAACCCGGGCCTTTCTTAACCTTCCCGGCGCCGCGCGCATCAAACCCTTAGGCGCCATGGGTTACCGGCAAGCCCGCGCCGCCTGGGAAGGGAAGATCAGCCGCGAAGAAGCCGTAACCGCCACGCAATCAGCCACGCGCCATTATGCCAAACGCCAGTTGACGTGGTTCCGGCGGGAGACGGACATTACCTGGTTCGAAGGGTTCGGCGACGACCCGCAGGTTCAACGCCGCATCATGGAAACCCTGGGTAGGCCCCCCGTCACCGCCGGGGAAGGGGCGCTTGCTCCATCTGCGATTTTGCCTTGACTTTGAATCTTACGTCACGGCGACAGTTGATGATTGCTCGATAAGAAGAGAGAAAAAAATGGATAAACAGCCACAGAACATTCAGGACGGTTTTTTGAATTCCGCCCGCAAGGAAAAACTCCTGTTGACAGTGTACCTGTTGAGTGGAGTCAAGTTGACCGGACGCATTCGCAGTTTTGACAAGTACTCTCTCATTCTGGAAAGTAACCATCAGGAACAGATGGTTTTCAAACACGCCATCGCCACGGTGGTGCTGCCCCGGGCCACCCCCCCACCGGCGGCCCCCGTAAACCCGGAGGGATAGACACATTCGACGCCCGCAAGTTTTGGAGAAGGCATTTCTGGCAGGTTGGGAATCCACCCGGCGCGATGCCGCACCTGGAAGCATCGCGGACGCGGAAGATTCGCTGCGGGAGCTGAAGGAACTCACGGCCAGTGCCGGAGCCCGCGTGGTGGGAACAGCGCTGCAACGCTCGTCCGACCCGGATCCGTCCACGCTGTTGGGGCGCGGCAAGGTTAATGAAGTTCGCGCCCAGGCGCGCGCCGCGGGCGCCGACCTGGTGATCTTCGACCATGACCTGACTCCCACCCAGCTTCGCAATCTCGAAAAGTGTTTCGACCTGAAAGTCATTGACCGCACCCAAATCATCCTCGACATCTTCGCCCGCCGGGCGCGCAGCCGGGAGGGACAACTGCAAGTGGAACTCGCCCAGTTGAACTATATGCTGCCGCGCCTTTCCGGGCATGGAACGGTTCTCTCGCGACTTGGCGGCGGCATCGGCACGCGCGGACCCGGCGAACAGAAGCTGGAAATGGACCGGCGGCGCATCCGGCGGCGCATCCGCATTCTCAGCGACAATATTGAGCGCGTCCGCTCACAACGCGCCCTGCACCGCGCCCATCGCCGCGACCAGAATCTGCACACCGTGGCCCTGGTGGGTTACACCAACGCCGGCAAGTCCACCCTGTTCAATGCCCTGACCTCCGCGGGCGTAGTCACTTCCGCGCGCATGTTTGCCACTCTCGACCCCACCATCCGCGCCCTGCCGCTTGACTCCCACCGGACGGCCCTCGTTTCCGACACCGTGGGCTTTATTCGCAAACTCCCGCCGCACCTGGTGGCGGCCTTCCGGGCCACGCTCGAGGAGTTGCAGGAAGCCCGCTTGCTGCTGCATGTCACGGACGCTTCCGACCCCGAACATGAGGCGCAGGATGCGGCCGTCGAGGCGCTGCTCGAAGATTTGGGCGTTGCCTCCAAGCCGCGGCTGCATGTCTGGAACAAACTCGATCGGGTCGCTCCCGCCGAACGGCGTAAATTTGCGGGGGCCGATCGCAGCGTGGCGGTCTCCGCCCAAACCGGGGAAGGCTTGGAGAATTTGCGCGGGCAGATTGCCGCCGCACTGGCCGCTGACCCCATGGTGGAAGCGGATTTTGAATTTCCATCGAATGACGGAAAGCATTTGGCATTGCTGCATGAGTCAGGAACCGTGGTCTCCACTTATTACCAAGCCGACCGCGTATGGGTCAGGGCAATCGTGCCCGAATCCCTCCGCGAAAAGTTGAAACCCTCCCTTTCCGCAGCCCCGTCCGAGCGGTAAGTTGTTGCTATTTCGAGGGGAAAACGCTTGTGGAAAACTTTGTGGAAAAGGTACCCGCATTTCGCCATCCGAGAACTTCCATGCCACCCTCTATTTTCGCGGGTGCTATGATAAGCATTATTTATGCCCCTTTGTTTACAGTCAGTTGCAGCCCGTAAAGAACCGCAGCCAGGGCTTATTCCCGCCCATAAACCGTTTGACACCGGGGGTGATTCATGGATGGTTTTTTGCACAATGATGGAGCAATTCCGGCCAAGATTTTGCGTAGCCCCCGCCTTTCCGTCGTTACGCATAAATTCAGCCTCTCCCTTCTCTAGCCTCTTATTATAGTGGACAGCAGACGCGCGCAAAGGCGTTCCCCCGGCCCGCCCAGCCGGCCAAGCCCCGCCCGTTTGACAGACTGGGACGAGTGGTTTAGATTGCCTATTCCTGATTTCAGCCGCGAATTTTGCGGCGCGCCGTGCGCTGAGGAGTGACCCCCTATGTTGGATCTGAATTTTGTCCGCGACAATCTGGAGTTGGTGAAACTGAAAATGCTCGAGCGCGGGCTCCCCGATATCCTGGGCGATTTTGAGGCGCTGGATGGCGAGCGCCGCCGCTTGCTGAGGGAAGTGGAGGGGCGCAAGGCGCGCCGCAATAAGGTCTCCGATGAGATTGCCACGCTCAAGAAGCAGGGGCAGGACGCCTCTGGACTGATTGCGGATATGAAGGCCCTGGGCATGGAGATTCAGACATGGGATGAGGAGGCGAAGGCTTGCGACGAGCGCCTGCGCGAGGTGCTGCGCCTCATTCCCAACATTCCGCACGCGAGCGTGCCCGTGGGGCGCACCTCCGCCGACAACCAGGAGGTTCGCCGCTGGGGCCAGCCGCGCCAGTTCGATTTCGAGCCCCAGGCCCATTGGGATTTGGGTCCGGCGCTGGGCATTCTGGATTTTGAGCGCGCCACCAAAATCACCGGCGCGCGCTTTGCCGTGTACGTGGGGGTGGGCGCCAAACTGGAGCGGGCGCTGGCCAACTTCATGCTCGATCTGCACACCCGCGAGCACGGCTACACGGAAATCCTGCCGCCCTTCCTGGTGAACTCCGCCAGCCTTTTCGGCACCGGCCAGTTGCCCAAGTTCAAAGAGGACCTGTTTCACCTGGAAGGCACGGACTTCTGGCTGATCCCCACGGCGGAAGTTCCCGTCACCAACCTTTACCGCGATGAGGTGCTGGAAGCCGAGAAGCTTCCCGTGAAGCACTGCGCCTGGACGGCCTGCTTCCGCAGCGAGGCCGGGTCCTACGGCAAGGACACGCGCGGCATCATCCGCCAACACCAATTCCAGAAGGTGGAACTGGTCAAGTTCGCGCTGCCGGAAAACTCCTACGACGAACTGGAAAGCCTGACGCGCGACGCGGAAGAAATTCTCCAACGGCTGGAGTTGCCCTACCGCGTCATCACCCTGTGCACGGGCGACTTGGGATTCAGCTCCGCCAAGACCTACGACCTGGAGGTCTGGCTGCCCGCGGCGCGCGAGTACAAGGAAATTTCCTCCTGCTCGAATTTTGAAGCCTTTCAGGCACGCCGTGCCAACCTGCGCTTCCGGCACGGCAAGTCCGGCAAGATGGAGCTGCTGCACACGCTGAACGGCAGCGGCCTGGCGGTGGGCCGCACCTGGGTGGCTATCATCGAGAACTACCAGCAGGCCGACGGCTCCGTGATCGTCCCCACCGTGCTGCGCCCTTACCTGGACGGCCTGGAGCGCATCAGGCCACAAAAAGACAGTAGGCAGTAGGCAGAAAGCAGCAGGCAGCGAGCGGAATTGCCCGCCGCGATGTGTCGAAATCGGCAGCGAGTCTCCACATTTCTTTTCGTCAATTCCCCGCCAGGAAGACGAGAAAGAGTTGATTTTTTGATCATTCCTAACTAGCCTAGACAATCCTGATTTTGGAACCCTAGAATCTAATTTCTCCTTTATTTTCATCAACATAATGGCGCGACCGGTTTATCTCATTTGTTTTCATAAACATAATGGCGAGGCTAAAAATGGACATTTTTGCTACATGTGTTTTCAATGACATCCGGCCTTGAAGGCCGAATTTTGAAAGCGTTTTTTTTCGCGACCTCGATCCGCGCGCATTGAGCAACTACCTTATTATCAATAATATAGAAGTCCATGTGTATTTTGCGCTTCATCGCTAACCCCCTTTTTTTCTTGTATATAATGGCAAGCGGACCTCTTTTTTTTGGCTCCGAATTTCGAATTTCGAGATAAGTCTTTTTTTTGAATGGGGTAGAAATATATGAATTTTTGACCGAAAAATGCTAACCGCATTTGGTTTCTAGTACATAGTGGCAGAACCCTTTTTTCGCCCCCTTTCACTCATGAAAAATCAACTCTTTTCGCTTGAATGAGATAGATTTTTTAAAAACTCGTGATCATCATTGATAACCCATTTATTTTCTGAAATATAGTGGAGATCCTGGGCGCTTTCGGCAGCGGCCTGTAGATCTCCTAGCGTTGTGGCGGTGGGCAGCCAAGCAATCAGGAGGGAAACGGGCCGGCAAACCGCGGGACATAAGGATCCGCCTTCCAACGCCCCCAACTATATACCATATTAACATTATTCTCAAGAGGAAAAACAAGCTCAAGAGCCTAGAATCGAGTTCTTTTGGGGCACGGGGGAGGGCGCGCAATTTTACAAGTTGGGGGAGGTGGCTCCGCCCCCTCCCCCCCCGCCCCTTGGGAAATCGCCGACCGCCAAGGGCACGGGCTGCGCCGGCCAGGGGGTACACTATAACATTCGTATCTTAGGCGCAGTTAACTGGTCCGCCGCTCTCCTGATAATTTCCTTCCCTATCTCATCGAGGCGGCCGGCAGAATAAACCGCTTGCGGCGGAAACGCGAGGGCTGGCAATGTACTGTTGCCACGGGCCAGAAAAACGTAATACGGGGCGAGGTGCGCGTCCTGCCGATCGAGCAGGTGGAAAACCTGGTCATTCACCCTAACCCAAGTTCGTCACGGAAGGGGCAAGAAACAGGGTAAGTATTTTGGAATCAGTTCAGGCTATCTTCGAGTCTGCACTACATTCTTGATCGAAACTGAGGCGGTCGG
>Ga0326727_10016981_pt1 | contig 15221 bp, 16 predicted proteins | sample MB2enrmetagenome_FD_207643 | JGI IMG/M metagenome (GOLD analysis project Ga0326727, IMG submission 207643) | Lab enriched peat soil microbial communities from McLean, Ithaca, NY, United States - MB29MY | ecosystem: Environmental > Terrestrial > Soil > Wetlands > Peat | place: USA: New York... | reverse complement strand
CTTCGTTCAAGACATTGCTCACGGGGACAGAGGATATCCCTCACGTCCGAGTCAATGTCCCGACTACGTTCTCATTGGCCGGTTTTCAGGTGACCATCATTGGCCGGTTTTGGGTGACCACCGAGGGCTAATCGTTTGATTGCAGGACGCAGATCAATCGCGGTGAGATAATGATCACTCCGAAACCCATGTGGCGTCTGGAACGAGTGTGGGAAGAGCGTAACCGAACCCCGGTTCTGCTGGTCAGCGGGTCAATCATCCTGGTGGTCGCCATCGCGGACTGGTGGACGAAGCCGTACTACGCATTTGGCGTTCTCTATTTGTTCCCCATCATGCTTGCAGCCGGGTTCCTGCCCAGATGGGTAGTGGCCCTGCTTGGCGCTGGTTGTGCCGTTCTCGCCGAACTTTTCAGTGAGCTCGATCGGTCGACCGTTCGCCTGGCTTTTGAGACGCTGGCGCTGGCCGGCTGCGGACTGTTCGTCGCTGAATTGGTGCGCAACCGCCGGTTGACCCTGGAGGCACAGGACCGATTGAAGGCTCTGGTGGAGACGAGCCCGGCGGCAATCGTGACCGTCGACGAGCGCGGCTTCATCGAACTCGCCAATCACGCCGCTGCCGAACTCATGGCTCCGCGCGACGGAAAACTGATTGGCACTCCCATCGCGGCGTTCCTGCCCGAATTGCATCACGCCCTGCGATGGGAAGAAGCCCCACAGTTCCGAGCAACGATGCAATGCCGGGGCCACCGCGGAAACGGCGAATCGTTCACCGCGGATGTGTGGTTCTCAACGTACAAGGAGGGACTGACGCCGAAGCTTGCTGCGATTGTCGCAGATGTGACAGAGGAGGAGGAAGCAGCGGGTTCCAATTCATCCCCTTCCGAATCTCATGACCGAGCCTCGTTGAACACCCGCGAAATGGACGTGCTCCGCTTCCTGGTTCAGGGGCTGGCCAACAAAGAAATAGCGACCCGCATGGAAGTCTCCGAAAGTACCGTCAAAAACACACTGCAGCAGCTTTTCGCCAAGACCAACGTCCGCACCCGCGCTCAGCTCGTTCGCGTGGCACTCGAGCAGTATCGAGATCTGTTATGATTCGGTGCGCTGATAACCCCTGTTGTCTTCACGCGTGGCGTCTGCACTTGTGGCCGGGGGACCCGCCAGCGCGATCCTGACAAGTTGACTTCTGGTTCGCACGCCGGCCTTGTTGAACAACTGTTGGAGTATCGCCTTTATCGTGGATTCCGACAGGCCCATCTGGTTCCCTATGGTCCTGTTGGACAATCCGTCAACAACCCCGTTCAGCACGGTCTGTTCTCTTTGCGTTGGACTACCCGACCATCGATTCTCGTATTGTGGATACCCTTCGGCGAGGAGCTGGATCACCTTCCGATCAACCCAGGCTTCCCCATTTGCGACTCGCCGGATGGCTTCAATCAGCCGACTCGAAGAATCCGATTCCACGAAGATACCCGAGGCGCCGCACTTAAGCACGAGAGCTGAAGCAGTCGCATCGATTTCCCTGGCGACAACCAACGATTTCCCCTGATACCGGGCCTTGCGAGCACAAGGGATGAACTCCCTGGCCATGCCCAGGTCTACCAGGAGTACATCCACCTTTGAGGCGTTTAAGCTTTTCAACGCCTCTGCCGGTGTCGAGCATTCGGCCAGCAACTCGAAATCCCGCTCCGAGGACAACAGGCGGGCGAGGCTCTCCCGCACAAGTACGTGGCCGTCGAGCAGAACGAGCCTGACTCGCTGCTGGTTCGGTTGCCTACCCATTGGACCGCTTTGCTCTCGCTGGACGTATCCTGCCGAAGTTCGAAAGTTCCATTTGAAAATGTTATGGCGGATCGGCCACCCTGCCAAGCCCTTCCACCGAAAGATCAGGCCGCTGTCCTTAAGACTGCCAGGCCGATCGATTCGATAGAGCCATGGCGGAACGGCCAGGCAAAAGATAATCGAATGACACGCAATTTGGAAGCAAGATCACTGGCGTCACATTCTCGATGGGGCTACAGTCCAGGTTCGACAGGTGTGCTGACTTGCTTAGTGCGGCTTCTCATCCACCCTATGAAGAGCGTCCGATCAACAACACCATCGCTTTTCTCTCGTGCCGGCCGGTGGCTTGTCCGCAATGGATCTGTCATTGTGGGACTCCTGACACAGACTCTTTCAGCTCAGACGGCTTTGACCTGGCAGCAACTCAAGGACAAGTTCGAGGCTACAAACCCGACCTTGAAAGCCGCGCAGCTTAACATTGATGAGTCGCGGGCTGAAGAAATCACTGCTTATCTCCGCCCTAACCCCGACTTGACGGCGGGGCTGGATCAGCTCAACCCATTCACGACGCAGGCGAGCGCCTCGGGGCAAAACGTTTACCGGCCTTTCGCGAACGCGTTCCCGTACAGTTCGGTCAGCTATCTGCATGAGCGCCAGCACAAGCGGGAGTTGAGACTGGAAAGCGCGAAGAAGTCGACGGATGTTGCCGCATCCGCCTGGTCGGACCAGGAACGAAATCTGATTTTCAATCTGCGCAGCGCCTTCGTGCAAACGTTGCAAGCCAAAGCCGTGCTGGACAACGCCAAACAGAATCTCGAGTACTGGGACCGCGAGCTGGCTGTAAACCGCACGCGTCTTGATGCCGGCGACATGGCCCAGGTGGATCTCGATCGTTTGGAACTGCAGCGCGTTCAGTTCGAGTCCGATTTTGAAACGGCCATGGTGAATCTCCGGACTGCCAAGATCCAGCTTCTGATGCTTCTTAACGATCGAACGCCGATTGAGCAGTTTGACGTCAGCGGACCGTTCGACTACACCGAGGCATTAATGCCCATCGAGGAGTTCCGCAACCTGGCTTTAGCAACGCGACCGGACCTTAGGGAGGCGCTTCAAAGCGTGGAACTGGCCAAAATCAATTATCAGCTTGCCGTTGCCAACGGCTCCACCGATCCCACGTTGGGCGTGGACTTTGCGCGTAATCCGCCGATCCCGGTGTACTTTGGCGTGAGCGTGTCGATTCCGCTTCGTATCTTCGATCGCAATCAAGGCGAGAAGGCGCGCACTCAGATCGACATCGGCCGCAACGAGCGCCTGCGAGATGCCGCGCAAGCGCAGGTATTCAACGATGTGGATTCCGCCTACGTAACGCTGGTGAGCGCCGTGAATCTGCTCCGCCCCTACAAGGCAAAGTACCTGAAGCTGGCGAGCGATACGCGCGACAGGATTTCGTTCTCCTACCAGAATGGCGGCGCATCGTTGCTGGATTACCTGGATGCGGAGAAAGCGAATCGGGACACTCGCCTGGCTTACCTGAATCTGATTGGTTCCTGGCTCACCGCGGCCGCCCAGATGAACATGGCCGTGGGTCGTGAGGTTCTGCAATGAATCGCTTACTTCTCATTGAAGCAAGTCTCTGTCTGAGCTTGAGTCTTCTCCTCGCCGGGTGTGAAAGCAACGCGACTGCTCACGCGGGTGCGGCAGACGGTACCGGCCCAACTGCCATAGCCATCGAACCCGACCTGGACGCGAACAATTTCAAGGTGGATCACCCGGAGCAGTTTCCCCTGGCAACGGCGGGTGAGCATGTTGCCGCGCCAGAGCTGAATGCCACCGGTGTCGTGAATCCCGACGTCTCGCGGCAGGTGCCGGTACCATCGCTGGCTACGGGGCGTATCGTGGAAATCGACGCGCGGCTTGGCGATGAAGTGAAAAAAGGCCAGCTTCTGTTCAAAGTGAGAAGCTCGGACATCGCGGGCGCATTTTCCAATTACCGCCAGTCCGTCAAGAACGAAGAATTGACGAAGCTCCAGCTCCAGCGCGCCAACACGCTGCTTGAGCATGGCGCGATTCCGAAAAGCGCGCAGGAAATAGCCCAGAACGCTGAGGACGACAACATCGTCGTTCTCGAGACCGCGAAGGAACAACTCCAACTGCTCGGGGTCGACCCTGGTCATCCCACGGGCATCGTCGAGGTGTTTGCTCCGGTATCGGGAACAATCACCGACCAGGAGATCACGAACCAATCGGGCGTGCAGGCTCTGACGCCGCCCAACCCATTCACGATTTCCGACCTGTCGCGGGTCTGGATTATCTGCGATGTGTGGGAGAACAACATGTCGCAGGTTCACCTGGGCGACTACGCGGACATCCATCTGGCTGCTTATCCCGAGCGGGTCCTGAAAGGGCGAATCAGCAACATCCTGCCGATTGTCGACCCCAATATTCGCACCGCGAAGGTCCGCCTGGAAGTGGAGAATCCCGGCCTCATGCGACTGGGGATGTTCGTCACCGCGACGTTCCACGGCCAAACCATGGAAAAACACGCGACTGTGCCATCTACCGCCATTCTTCACCTGCACGACCGGGAATGGGTCTACACGCCAACTCAGAACGGACATTTCCGGCGTAAGGAGGTGGTCGCCGGGAGCATGTTACCCGGCAACATGCAGGAGATCGTCAGCGGAATTAACCCAGGCGAACAGGTTGTGTCCAGGGCTCTTGTCTTCCAGAACACGGTGGAGCAGTAAATGATCCGCAAGCTGGTCGATTTCGCGCTAAACAACCGTTTTCTGGTGCCGGCGGCGGCGCTTCTGTTGTTCGGGTGGGGCGTAATTTCGTTTCACCAGCTTCCGGTCGAAGCGTATCCCGACGTCGCGGACAATTACGTTGAGATCGTCACGCAGTGGCCGGGAATCTCCGCGGAGCAGATGGAGCAGCAGGTCACAATTCCGCTGGAGATAGTGATGAACGGCATGCCGCATGTAACCCATTTGCGGTCGTTCTCATTGTTCGGTCTCTCCGACATTAAGCTCATCTTTGACGACGAGGAAGAGAATTTCCGGGACCGCGAGCGAGCGCTGGAGCGGCTTACGCAAGTCACTCTTCCACCGGGCGTGACGCCGCAAATGCAAACGGACTGGAGCCCCGCCGGTCAGATTTATTTCTTCACGCTGCACAGCACCAACCCGGCGTATGACGTGATGGAGCTCAAGTCGATCGAAGACTGGGTGGTGGAGAAGAACTTCAAGTCAGTTCCCAACATAGTCGATGTCGCCAGTTTCGGTGGTCCCACCCGGGAGTATCAGGTTCGTGTGGATCCGGATAAGCTCATCTCCTATGGATTGAGCATCGCGCAGGTGGAGCAACAGCTCACCAACAACAACGCCAATGGCGGCGGCAGCTTTGTCGAGGCCGGCCTGCAGCAGATCGACATTCAGGAAGTGGGCCTGGTCAGGAACGTACAGGACATAGCGAACACAGTAATAACAGCCAAAAACGGCACTCCGCTCCGCGTCAGGGACATCGCTGTCGTCTCCCAGGGTCCGAAGATCCGGCTGGGCCAGTTCGCGCGGGCGATTCGGCACGAGGATGGAAAGCTCATCGATAACGACGATGTGGTTTCAGGAATTGTGCTCCTGCGCAAAGGGGCCGACGCTGACACCGCGCTGCAGGGAATTCACGCCAAGGTGGAGGAGCTCAACAGCACCATTCTGCCCAAAGGCGTGAAGGTGGTGCCGCTCATCGATCGCAGCGATCTGGTGCACTACACAACCCACACGGTGCTGCGCAACCTGACCGAGGGCATCGTCCTTGTGGTGGTCGTTCTGTTTCTGTTCCTCGGAAACGTCCGCGGCGCGATTATCGTCGCCCTGACCATTCCTTTCTCGCTCTTATTTGCCGCGACCAGTTTGAACTTGAAGGGTATTCCCGCAAACCTGCTGTCTTTGGGTGCACTGGACTTCGGCATGGTGGTGGATGGCGCCGTCGTCATGGTCGAGAACATAGTGCGCCACCTCGGACGGGCTAATGGGAACGACAGGACACCGAAGCAGAAGATCTCCGACGCCGCGCACGAGGTACAGCGGCCAGTGTTTTATGCGGTCGCTATCATCATCACTGCATACCTGCCCATCTTCACGTTGCAGCGCGTGGAAGGGCGATTGTTCAAGCCCATGGCCTGGACCGTGGCGTTTGCGCTGTTGGGCGCCATCATGTTTTCGCTGCTGATCGCACCCGCGCTCGCCAGTCTCTTTTTCCCCAGGGGCACGCGCGAGTGGCACAACCCGGTCATGAGTTGGCTGACGGGCATGTACCGCCGGGCCCTGAAAATCGCCATTCGCCTGCGCTTTCTTACCGTCGCCGGAGGAGTTGCCGGCCTGGCGCTGGCGCTGTATCTTTGGCTGGGCGGGATGATCGGTTCCGAATTCCTGCCGCATTTGGACGAAGGCGCCCTGTGGGTGCGCGGCACTCTCGCGCCCAGCACCGGTCCGACGGAAGGCATCCGGCTATCGAATCAGGCGCGACTCCTGCTTTGCTCGTGGCCCGAAGTGCCCCAGTGCAGCAGTCAAACGGGGCGGCCGGATGATGGGAGCGACACGACAAGCTTTTTCAATACGGAATATTTCGTCGATCTGAAGCCTAAGGAGCAGTGGCGCCCGGCATTTCATGAGAACAAGGACGAATTGATCGCGGCCATGAACCGCGAGCTGTCGAAGATCCCCGGCGTGGTCTGGGGCTTTTCCCAACCGATCGCGGACAACATGGAGGAAGCGGTCAGCGGGGTCAAGGGACAGCTTGCCACGAAGCTCTATGGCGACGATTTGAGAGTTCTCGAAGAAAAGGCCGACCAGATCGCCGGCGTCATGCGGCACGTGAAGGGGATTGAGGATTTGGGAGTTTTTCACGTTCTCGGTCAGCCGAACGACAACTTCGAGGTGGATCGCCAGCAAGCCGCACGCTATCAAATCAACGTCGCCGATGTTCAGGATGCCATCCAGACTGCCGCCGGAGGGAACGCCCTCACCCAGGTTTTGCAGGGCGAGGCACGCTACGACCTGGTCATGCGCTATCTCCCGCAGTTCCGCAGCACCAGGGAAGCTATCGAGAATATCCGGTTATTAGCTCCCACCGGCGAACGAGTTTCGCTCGCGCAGCTCTGCAAAATCGAGGAACGAGACGGCGGTTCTGAAATCTACCGCGAGGGGAATCAGCGGTATGTCCCGATCAAGTACAGCGTCCGGGGCCGCGACCTGGGCGGCGCGGTCAGGGAGGCGATCGAGAAGGTGAGCAGGCAGGTTCAACTGCCGCGTGGATATCACATCGACTGGGAGGGTGAGTACGAGAGTCAAAAACGCGCGGACGCCCGGCTGGAAGTTGTCGTGCCACTAACCATCCTGCTGATCTTCATCATTCTTTACAGCATGTTTCGCTCGTTCAAATGGGCCATGTTAATCCTGGTGAACGTGATGCTGGCGCGCATCGGCGGCTTGCTCGCGCTGCTGGTCACGCATACCAACTTCAGCGTCTCCTCGGGGGTTGGATTCCTCGCGCTGTTCGGCGTTTCCGTACAAACCGGAGTGATCATGCTGGAGTACATCAATCAACTTCGCGTGCGTGGGCACACCATCGGGGATTCCGCCGTCGAGGGCGCCGTGTTGAGACTTCGCCCGATCATGATGACCATGCTGGTGGCAACCCTTGGCCTGCTGCCGGCGGCCATGTCGCATGGGATCGGCTCGGACTCTCAGCGGCCGTTCGCAATCGTCATTGTGGGAGGGCTCATCGCCGACTTGCTTATGAGCATTTTTCTGCTGCCCACTCTTTACGTGTGGATGGCTGGTGAGCACGACGTGCTGCCGGAGAAGGAAGCGGAGTTCGACGAGCAGGTGTAGCAAATGGCACAGGTAAGCACAGGAACGCGTCTCGTGTATTGCTCTGATGTGCGACGCCTGGCACAGTACGTGGCGTTGTCTCTATTGATTCTGGCCGCATTCGCCCTGGTCATTGGCTTAGTGCTGTGGATAAGAGTGCTTTCGGAGCCCTCGGGAACTCTGAGGATGCCAGGCGTGGGTTCGATCCTCTACGTGGCAGGCGTTGTGGGCGCGGCCGCCTTCCTGGCTTACGCTGATCGGAACAGAGACTCCGCCGGGAAGAACCGCGAGATCAGGCCGGGCCACAGAGGGCGCCGCAACGGTACTGCCGGGTGACGATTCATGAAAACTCCCCTGCCAAACCTGTTTCGAAGTATTCCTGGCACACTGCTGGCAGCCTCGCGAGTGGCCTGTTCAACAGTCTGATAAACCGATGACAACGGCAATCAACCTGTTGTTGAGCACTGTTGCGATAGCACTGGGAGTTTTTGTGGCGATCTCGCCGGCCCGGGCTGCTGAGATCTGGGCCTCGGAACGCCTTGAGAAGTTGGCTCCACAGAGGCGGGCCTCGTTCCTGCGATGGTTCCGCGCATTCGGAATCATTCTTTGTCTGGGCGGCGTGCTTTTCGCGCTCGATAGCATTGGGTGGTAAAATCACTTGGGCTTTCCGGCCATCGCGTCCGCGTCGAGTCACGCGGCCCGGCGCGAGGAAGACGCCCCAACATGACCGGTGGCATGATTTAGAAAACGTTGTCGTGAGGCCATCGTCGGATCTCCAATAGCGCCCCGAGACGAGCGCCGGCGAGCTTCAGCGAAGCAGCGGAGGAAGGATCGGAAATGGCTATGCGACCCCTGAGCACCTGTGGTGCGGTTTGCGTCCTGACGGCGATCACGTTCGGCGTACGTGCGCCCGCCGCGGAACAGGCGCTGTCCGGTGATTGGAAGTTCGGCGGAGCAGGCGCCACTGTCCCCGACTCGAGCGGAAACGGGAACGACGCGACAATCGTGAATGCTCGCTGGACGGAGGGTCCCTCCGGCGGGAAGGCACTGGCGTTCTGGGACTATGCAAACGACTACCCGCCCACAAAGGCTCCAACGTTCGTGCGAATCAAGCATAGCGACACGCTGACGCCCACGAAAGGGTTCGACATTTCGGCAATCGTGAGCGCAGATGCACAGACGGGATCCCGCTGGATCGGCGCGGTGGTTCAGAAAGGAGAGGGGTATGGTTGCTCCTACCGCCTCCTCATCGGGAAGGACCTCAAAGTCCAGGCCGTCGCGGGAAATGAGCACGCCTCCGCTGTGAGTACGAGCAGCCTCGTTGCGGGCAGATGGACCACCATTCGGGCGACATACGACGGACGCGAACTCAGAATCTACATCGATGGGAAGGAAGACGCCAGGGCGCCGGTGGCGGGGGCGCGACTCGAGAGCAAGGAGGACGTGAGGATCGGCGACCGGTTCACAGGCAGAATAGCGGAGGTCCGAATCCGCGTCGACTAGTCACATGATCCGCGCGCCCGAGGTCCACATGACGTCATTGTGGGCGGTCTCACTACGGCCCTGTTGCTGAGCATCTGCCTGCTCCCAACCATATATGTGTGGATCGTCCGTGATCAGGATGTGCTGCTGGCGGTCGAGATGGACCGAAGCCTAACGGCTGCGGCGGTTTGCGGCCAGGGCGGCGACCAGTGCCGAGAGCTGCGTCTCCTGCAAGCGGTCAATCGGCTGGTGATCCTGCTCGTGCGCGTCGGTCACGTGCGCCTTCCCCCTCAGTGCCCCGCGGCCGCACCCGGCAACACCTCTTCGCCCGGCTTCAGCGGGTACTTTGCACCTTCCGGAATCGGCGCCAGCATATCCTCCTTGCGCATCACCAGCGTGGAGGTGTCGTAGCTGGCCAGCTCGAAGCCGTGCCCGTGCGTGATGGCGTCGGTGGGACACGCCTCCACGCAATAGCCGCAGAAGATGCAGCGGTTGTAGTCGATGTTGTACACCTTGGCGTAGCGCTCGCCGCCGCTGATGCGCTCGGTCGCGGTGTTCTCGGCCGCTTCAATGTAGATGCAGTCGGCCGGGCACGCCGCCGCGCACAGGTAACAGGCCACGCATTTTTCGAGGCCGTTCTCGTCGCGCTGCAGCACGTGTTTCCCGCGGTAGCGCTCCTGAAAAACGGGTGGAGCGTCCGGGTACAGATCGGTGATGGTGGAATTGAGCATCTCGCGAAAAGTGATGCTCATGCCTTTCGCGATGGCGGCTGCGGAACCAAGAACTTCGTTGATCGACGGCATGCTCTGCCTTTCAGGGTAACATCAGGCCAGCGGCGGCCGGCGCCGGTGCCAGTCCGTTTGCTGCTGGAAAAGCCGCGCGGCGGCGATCGCTTTGGCGTCGTCGTACGCGCGCCCCACGAATTGCACGCCCACCGGCAGGCCGCCGGAGAAACCGCAGGGAACGCTGATGGCCGGCAGCCCGCAGAAGTTGCCAATCCCGCCGAGCGGATCGGCGTAATCGAGGCCGGTTTCGAGATTGGCGCCGAGCGGCGTTGCCGTCACCGGCTGCGAGGCGGAGGCCAGCACGTCGAACTTCTCGAACAGCGCGTCAATCCGCCGTTGCAGGACGCCGCGAATGCGCTGCGCCCGCAGGTAATCCGACGCCGGGATCTGCTGGTTGACGTAGCCGTTGATGCGCCCCAGCGGGTCGGCCAGTTGCGCTACGCGCCCGGAATCGATCAGATCGCCGAACGCGGACGCGCCCTCCACGGAAACCACCACTCCGGCGGCCACTTCCCACGGGCCTTCAGGCAATTCGGCGGGGCCGATGTGCGCGCCCGCTTCGCCGAGCACGCGGCGGGCCTCGCTGACGGCGGACTCTATTGGAGCCGGCAGACTCTTCCACGCGTTGGTGAGCCACCCAATGCGCAGCGGCGGCGATGGCGCGGCATCGTACGCGAACGCTCCGTCGGCGAGCGATGCGGCGTCGGCGGGGTCGTGGCCGGCAATGACGGAGAGAACGATGCCGCAATCGTCGGCGGTGCGCGCCAGCGGACCGATCTTGTCCATGGAGAACGCCAGCGCCATGGCGCCGTGCCGGCTGACGCGGCCGTAGGTGGGCCGCAGTCCCGACGCGCCGCAAAACGCCGCGGGGCACAAGATGGACCCCCACGTCTCCGTGCCAATGGCAAAAGCCGCCAGCGCCGCGGCGGCAATGGCGCCCGAGCCGCTGGAGGAACCGCAGGTCCAGCATTCGGTGTTCCACGGATTGCGCGTGGCCCCGGTGAGGGAGGCCGAGGCGAAGCGATAGTTCATGCCCCCGGCCAGCTCGATCATCGCGGCTTTCCCAATGAGAATCGCGCCGGCCTCGCGCAGCTTGCGGATCACCGTCGCGTCGTAGTCGAACTTCTGGTCGGCGAAGGGCCGCGCGCCCCATGTGGTCGGGTATCCGCGCACGGCGAGCAGATCCTTGGCGGCATACGGAATGCCGTGCAGCAGCCCGCGATACCGGCCCGCGGCGATCTCGGTTGCGGCCTGCTTCGCTTCGGCCCGCGCCAGCTCGGGCGTCAGCGTCACGTACGCGTTCAGCCGCACGCCCATGCTGCGGCTGCGGTCCAGATAAGCTTCGGTCAGCTCCACGGGCGACAGGGCCCCCGTGCGCAGCCGCTCCGCCAGTTCCCGCACGGGCAAAAACAGAACATCGTCGCCGATCATCGTTCAGCTCCGGTCCGCACGCCACACCCGGAACACCGTGGCCGGCTCGTTGGCATTCTCCAGCGGGAACCCTCGCAGCGGCTCGACGCCCTTCACCGCGAGCGCAAGCAGACGGCGGATGTCCGCCTTCTCGACCTCGGAAAGCCGGTTCCCGTGGCGTTCCAGAATCGGCTGATACTGCCGTTGCGCTTCGGCAGAGAGCGGCGCTTCCGCGCTTGCGCCGGCGGCCGTCACTGCCGTCACCACCCCGCCAGCGAAAGCCCTTCGTGAGACCGTGCGCGGCATGGTCAACAGGCCATCCCGTGGCGGCGGCACACGCCCGACAACATCTCCCACAAGGCCTCCAGCGCTTGCGCGGAAGCATGCTGCACCGCGCCGGCATTGGCCTCGGAAACGTGCTGCTCGAGCAGACGGCGTTCAGTGGCGGAGTGCTCGCGGTCGGCCTCCTCGTGCACCACGAAATAGGCGAGCGCCTCCGGGCTGGCGATCCCGTAGAAGCGCCGAAGGCCGTCGATCTTAGACGCGGCCACCGCCGGAATCTGGCTCTCATACGAGTACAGCGCCGCCAGACCCTCGGCCGTCGAACCCTCGCGGCACAGGCGGCGGTAGACGTCCACCAGGCTCGTGGTTTCGTCCCACGGCTCGGCCGACTTCACGTCGGTCTCCGAAGCCCCCGCCGCGCCGGCAAACTGCATCCACAACTCGGGATGATTGGGCGAGCCGGCCTCTTCGTCCATGAGGTTTTGCAGAATGTGCCGCCGCGTGGGCACATCCGCGGTGTGCGCGTGCAGCGCGGAGAGATACGTGGGAAAGGCCTCCACGTGACGATAGTACTGAATGGCGTAGTCCCGCAGCGCCGCGGCCGTCAGCTCGCCGCGGGTCCAGGCCTGATAGAACGGATGCGTCAGCAGATTGCGTGCGGCGATCTGTTCGTCGATGGATTCGAGTGTGGTCATAGGTTCTCCTCGTGCAGATTCATTGATGATAACGCTACGCGGGCAAAACGGGGACAGACTTACTGACATGGTTTGCTCTGCCAAACGCGCACGTAGCAGTCTGTCCCGGGTTTTGCCCGCGTACCCGTCCCTGAATTAGCCTGTAAGATGCCTCTATGAAGGCTCTGCTGCTCTCCGCGTACAAGCGCCTCGAAATCGCCGATCTCCCCACGCCCGTCCCCGGCCCCGGCGAAGTTCTGCTGCGCGTCGCGGCCTGCGGCATCTGCGGAAGCGACGTGCATGGCTACGATGGCTCCACGGGCCGTCGCATTCCGCCCATCGTCATGGGACACGAGGCCGCCGGGACGGTGGCGGGTCTGGGGGAAGGCGTGGCCGGCTTCTCCGAAGGCGACCGGGTCACCTTCGATTCCACCGTGTATTGCGGCCGCTGCTCGTATTGCCGGCGCGGGCTGGTCAATCTCTGCGACCATCGCCAGGTGATGGGCGTCTCCACGCCGGATTTCCGGTGCCACGGTGCGTTTGCGGAATACGTGGCCGTGCCTGGGAACATTATCTACCGCCTGCCCGACCGGCTTTCGTTCGAGCACGCCGCAATGCTGGAAGCGGTGTCGGTGGCCCTGCACGCCGTCTCGCTTTCGAAGCCCGCCCCCGGCCCGGCGGCGCTGGTGATCGGCGCGGGCATGATCGGCCTGCTCACGTTACAGGCGCTGCATGCCGAAGGCTTCCCTCGGGTGTTCATCGCCGACCTGGATGATTCCCGCCTGCGCCTCGCGGCACGCCTCGGAGCGGCGGCCACTTTCGACGCGTCCGGACCCGATCTCGTCGCGCAGGTACACGCCGCCACCGAGGGCCAGGGTGTCGACCTGGCCATGGAATGCGTGGGCCGTGACGAAACCGTCCGCGGCGCGATTGACTCGGTTCGCAAGGGAGGCGCGGTCACGCTGGTGGGCAACATCCGGCCCGAAGTGACCCTGCCGCTCCAGAAAGTGGTCTCGCGCCAGATTCGATTGCAGGGTTCCGCCGCGTCGGCGGGCGAGTATACTCGTGCCATCGAATTGCTCGGCAGCGGCGCCATCCAGGTCGAGCCGTTGATCACCGCGGTTGCGACGCTCGAGGACGGGCCGCGCTGGTTCGAGCGCCTCTATGCGGGCGAGCCAAATCTGATGAAGGTCGTACTCACTCCGGAGAGTTCCCATGGCTTCTGATCTTTTCGATCTCAGCGGACAGGTGGCCATCGTGACGGGCACCAGCCGCGGTCTCGGGCAATACTTCGCGCGCGCGCTGGCCAGGGCCGGCGCCGACCTGGTGCTCACCAGCCGCAATCGCGCGAGCCTCGCGCCGTTCGAACGCGAGATCGAGGCGCTGGGCCGCCGCGCCGTATCGCTCGCGCTCGACGTGCGCGACCCGCAGAGCATCGAGCGAATGGTGGAAGAGGCGGAGCGAGCCTGCGGCCATCTCGACATCCTGGTAAACAACGCCGGCACCAATGTGCGCAAGCCCGCCGTCGAGGTGACCTGGGACGACTGGAACCTGATTCTCGACACCAATCTGCGCGGCAGTTTCTTCGTCGCCCAGGCGGTGGCGCGGCGCATGATTCCCCGAGGCTACGGGCGCATCATCAATATCGGCTCGGTGACCAGCGTCTTCGGGTATCCGGGCCTCGCTCCCTATGGCGCCAGCCGCGGCGGCATCCGCCAACTGACCATGAGCCTCGCCGCCGACTGGGGCAAGCACGGCATCACCGTGAACTGTCTGGCCCCGGGGTGGTTTCGCACCGATCAGAACAAGGTCCTCTACGAGGACAAAGGCTGGCTGGAATACCTGGTGGAGCGCATTCCGGCACAGCGGCCCGGCCGCCCGGACGACCTCGATGCGGCCGTCGTCTTCCTCGCCGCGGAATCCAGCCGCTACGTCAGCGGCCAGACGCTGCTCGTCGACGGCGGCATTTCCACCGGCTCCACTCGCGCCACGGTGCGGAAGCCGCAGCCGCCCGCGGCGCCGCCGAGCAAGAAGTCGTGACGGCGATGGTCAGTGTCCAGTTCCTGAAAACCGGAGAACAAGTTCGTGCGTCCGCTGACCAAGTACGAGATCATCCTGGACTGGAGCGAAGAAGACCAGGCGTTTATGGCGGAAGTGCCGGAGTTGCCCGGTTGCGCCGATGACGGCTCCACCAGGCAGGTAATGCAGAGAAGGTGATCGCCGACTGGCTGGAAACTGCCCGGGAACTGGGGCGTGCGATACCAGAACTGAAGGGCCGCCTCTTGTTCGCATGAAGCAAGTCACACGGCGGGCGCTACGGGCGAACTTGGGCGGGATGAAACTGCCTCACCCGGATTTCCCTCTCCCGCTTGCGCGTTTGCGCAATGTCGTATGACGCTTGCATCCGCACGAGCGTGTCCATCTTCACGCCGAAGGCTTTCTCGATGCGCAGCGCCATGCCGCCGGACAGGTCGGCCCTGCCGTTCAGCAGACTGGAAAGGGCAGGGCGGGACACCCGAAGCGCTTTCGCGGCGTCGGTAACGGACAGGCCCGCGGGTTCAATGATCTCGGTCCGGATGAAATTACCGGGGTGCGGTGGATTCTTCATGGGCATGGCTGGTTGCTCCTGTGGTTTCAGTGGTAATCTTCCAAATCTACGTCGCAGATTCCTCGCTCGGCGGTGTCAATGCGAAACGTCAGGCGGCGGTTACGGGTAACGCTCAGGCTCCACGTGCCTTTGCGGTCACCGGTCAGTGTGTGTACCTTCCATGCCGCAAGCGCCCGCAACTCTTCCGGATCGCCCATATCGTCTAGCCCGACTTTCCGGGATGTGAACCCATAGGTGGGGCTCGAAGTGAGTTCCCACGCCGTCTGGCGCGGTTTTCGCTTGACAAGGCGGCGCAAACCTGGCTAGATGAAGGAAGTGAACATCTTCGA
>Ga0326727_10016980_pt1 | contig 15222 bp, 12 predicted proteins | sample MB2enrmetagenome_FD_207643 | JGI IMG/M metagenome (GOLD analysis project Ga0326727, IMG submission 207643) | Lab enriched peat soil microbial communities from McLean, Ithaca, NY, United States - MB29MY | ecosystem: Environmental > Terrestrial > Soil > Wetlands > Peat | place: USA: New York... | reverse complement strand
GATACCCACCCTCGTTGCTGCTCTTCGTCCCGTTGCCACCACCGTGGCGTCCGAGAAGAAGGTCGCGTAAGAATCACCACGAGCCGCCGCCACTACGCGAAGTTCAACAGGGGACGGGGCGTTCCCCCGTCGCGTGAGGGTGCGTCGTAGCTTCGCGTTCGCGGAGGCACGCGGATGGCACGTCAGCGGCGGGACGAGCGGTTCTGGAAGGACCGGGTGCAGCAGTGGTCTTCGAGCGGCTTGGGTGCGCGCGATTTCGCGTCACGGGAGGGACTGCGGCCCGAGCGGCTCTTCTATTGGAAGCGCCGGCTGCGCGCGAGCTCGGCGATGGCCATCGCCGGCGTGTCGTTCGCGAAGGTCGCCGTGGAGCCGTCGGCACCCGAGTCGGTCAGCGACCCGCTGGAGGTTGTGACCCGATCTGGGCACACGGTGCGCGTGCGTGGTCAGTTTGACGAGAAAGCGCTGCTCCGCCTCCTCGCGGTTCTGGGAGGCGCGTGATGCTCCCTGCGAAGATGCCGATCTACTGCGCGACGACGCCGGTCGATTTGCGGCGTTCCTTCGACGGTCTCGCAGCGTCTGCCAAGGAGGCGCTCGGCAAGGACCCGCGTAGCGGAGCGCTCTTTCTCTTCGTCAACAAGGCCGGCAACCGCCTCAAGGCGCTCTGGTGGGACCGCACCGGGTACTGCTTGCTCTACAAGCGGCTCGAGCGCGGCGTGTTTCGCTTTCCCAGCGCGATGCGCCCGGGCGACACCAGCGTGACGATCGAGGCGGCGGAGTTCGCCAAGATCCTCGAGGGCATCGACCTGTCGCGAGCGACCGCCGACTTCGGCGTCGTGCGTCGAAGGACGCTCGTTTCGGAAGAAGGCACGGCCGCCCCCTGATCGGGCTTTCCATCCGTCGCTCGCCGCGTTAAGCATGCGTCGCGGTGAGCGACACGGACACGCGCATCCAGGATCTCGAGGCGAAGCTGGCGGAGTTCAGCGCGGCGCTGGGCCGCGAGCGCGCCGAGCGAGAGCGCGCCGCCCACGAGCGCGACGAGTACAAGAAGCTCTACGAGCTGATCGCGCTCGAGCTCGAGCGGGTGAAGCGACACCTGCGCGCCCAGAACAAGAGCGAGCGCGTCGACGCCGCGCAGGTCCAGCTGGCCTTCGCCGAGGTCGCGAAGCTCGTCGTCCCTCCGGACCTCGCGCAGGCAATCGCCGACCAGGAGAACGAGGAGGCGGAGAAGCCGGGGCCCGACGCGAGCCGGCCGCGACGGCCGCACGGGCGTGGCAAGGTCGCCGACCATCTGCCCGTCGAGCGCATCGAGCTCGAGCCGCCCGAGAGCCTGCGCCAGTGCCCGTGCTGCGGCGCAGCCAAGACGAAGATCGGCGAAGAAACGAGCAGCCGTCTGGACTGGCGCCCGGCGTCGCTGGTGCACGTGCAGATTGCGCGCGGCAAATACGCGCCGAGTTGCAAGTGCGAAGAAGGCGGCGTCGTGATAGCGTCGGTTCCCGACGCCGCGCCGGTGGACAAGGGATTGGCCGGACCGGGCCTGCTGGCTCACGTGGTCGTGAGCAAGTACGCGGACCACCTGCCGCTGAACCGGCTCGAAGAAGGATTCGAGCGTCAGGGCGTGCACATCGCGCGTTCGACGATGTGCGACTGGGTCGAGCAGGTCGCCGACCTGCTGCGGCCCATCACGGGCGCGATGGCCTCGGCCTCGCTTCGCGCGCACCGGATCCATACCGACGACACGGGGATCCCGATCCTCGCGCCCGGGTCCACGCACAAGGGCCACGTCTGGGTGTACGTCGCCGACGATGACTACGTCGTCTTCCGGTACACGCCGCGTCGCAAGAGCGACGGCCCACGCGAATTCCTGAAGGGCTATACGGGCTACGTCCAGGCGGACGCCGCCAACCTCTACGACCGCCTCTTCGGCGATACCGAGGGGGCGGGCGAAGACGCGGCGGCGAAGGAGGTCGGGTGCTGGGCCCATTCGAGAAGGCGGTATTTCGACGCGCAGGTGACCGATCGCGAGCGAGCCCTCATCGGCCTGGGCTTCATCAAGAAGCTCTACGAGGCGGACCGCATCGCGATGAAGTCGCCGCCGTCGCGTCGGACCGCCGAACGTCAGCGCCTTTGCGGCCCCGTGCTCTCGTCCTTCAAGATCTGGCTCGACGCCGAGGCTCTCGTCGTGCTGCCCAAGGCGCCCATCGCGGAGGCGATCGGCTACACCCGCAACCAGTGGGACGCCCTCTCGCGCTTCGTCGAGGACGCTCGCCTCAAGCTCGACAACAACATCGCGGAGCGGCAGCTCAGGCGCGTCGCCGTGGGCCGGAAGAACTGGCTCTTCGCGGGCAGCGAGAACGGTGCCGAACGCGGATGCGTCCTCTACTCGCTCCTCGCCACCTGCAAGCTCCATGGGGTCAACCCCTTCGAGTACCTGCGCGACGTCATCATGCGCGTTGGCAGCCACCCCGCGCGCGACGTCCTCGAGCTCAATCCCAAGGCCTGGAAGCAGAAGCTGAAGGACCTCGACGCTGCGCGAAGTGCGCCGCCGCCCGCTGCCTGACCGCTTCGCTGCCGCCACGAGGAGCATTCTGCCTCGCCCGGTCGATTCGCGTCAGGACGCGGTCCGCCGGACGCTTACGGTACTTCACGTCCTCAACGAGCGACGGTGTGTATGGCGGCTCCAGCTCAGGCTTCGGCGTTTACGGGACGACTTCCGGCAACAACTGGGCGATCTATGGCGTAGCGACAAGCGGTGACGGCGTGTACGGCCAGGGCGGTGCCTCCGGTGGCTACGGCGTCGTCGGCAACGCAACCAATGGCGGTGACGGCGTCTATGGTGAGTGCAGCGGGACCGGCTGTGTGGCCGTCTACGCACACGGGAATCTGGCGTACACAGGCATGCTCCAGAACCTGTCCGATGAGAGGCTCAAGAGGGACATTGCTCCTCTGACCGGGTCACTGGATCAGCTCTTGCGGCTGCGAGGTGTCAGCTTCTACTGGAAGGAGCCGGGGAACCACGGCAATGCGTCCGGCTTGCAACGAGGCTTCATCGCCCAGGAGTACGAGACTGTCTTCCCGGAGTGGGTGACCACCGGCAAGGACGGCTTCAAGATGATTCAGACGGCGGGGCTCGACTCCCTTGAGGTCGAGAGCATCCGTGAGCTGAAGGCGCAGAACGACGATATGCGTGCAAAGCTCGAAGCGAGCCAGGCGCGAATGACCAAGCTCGAGGAGCGGCTGGACACCCTGAGCAACGGTCGGGATCCAATCACGGGCGGAGCTGGGTTCGGCAAGGGCATGCTGGGCCTTCTGGGCGTGGGCTTCGCGGGGGCGTTCGGCCTTTCGCGCTGGAAGCGACTCGAACCGAAGGCGTAGGCCGTATCGGAACCCACTCGCGAGAGTGAAGGGGACCGCCTGGAAAGCTCGGGCGGCCCCCCGGCCTCAGCGCCGCCGGTAGACGCCGTAGAGCGAGCTGCCGGGACTCGCCCCCGAGGTGTGTCGTTCTTCGAAGGCCAGCAGTCTCCCGATCATGTCGTGCACGAGCGGCGGTCGGGGCGTTCGCACGACCGTGTTGCGGTTCGCGGTGAAGACCTTGAGCGCGCGGGCCACCCAGTAGAGCGAGTGAAAGAAATACCCGGCGTCCTCGAGCGTGAATCTGGGCGGGACGGGGGTCGCGCGTAGCGACTCCAGCGAGTAGCGGCGGTAGTGACCGAACTCCTCGTCGTAGTTCGACCACAGCTCCATACGCGCCGGTACGGTCACGAATAACCACCGGAGGTTCGGGAAGGCTTCGTCGCACTCCCTGAAGAACGCGCCCGGATCCTCGATGTGCTCCAGGACGTCGAGCAGGAGCAGCGCGTACACGCGCGCGCGGTACTCGGACGGGAGCGTCAGCGCGTCCTGACCCGTGTGGAGGTGGCCGATGGTTCCGGGCACCTGGTAGGTCGGGTGCCCTGGCTCGACGCCCTCGCAGTGGAACCCGGCCCGCCGGAGGTAATCGACGGCGACCCCGGGGCCACAGCCCACGTCGAGGATCAGGTCGCTCTTCGAGACACGGGGGGCGAGCTGCCGCATCAGGATGCGGTTTCGACCCCGGTGCCAGTAGAGGTGCTCGATTCCAGGCGGGAACGTGCTGGCGTACTGCTGAGCGTCGAAGGCGGTCGTCGTCGGCACGGTCGCGGAGAGGGCGGTAGCAACTCCCGCCAGACGGCGCAAGTAGGCGCCACGGCTTGACTTCACGTCCTTCGTCCGGTGGAGTCCCGCCCCGCGTGCGCATGTGGGACCGACTGCACTTCCGCCGCCCCTCCCCCGCGGACGTCCTCTTCGCTGTCGTCGTCGCGACCTTGACCGTGATGGCGGCGAGGGTCTGGTGGATCTCCGCCATCGTCCCGGGCATGGACTACCCACAGTTCCTGGTGTTCGTGCGCGCTGTGCAGGACATGGGGGATCCGTCTTCGCCGTTCCACGGCACCTACACGGTCGGGCCGTGGTTCATGCCCACGTCCCTGCCCGTCCACCTGACCAGCGCGCTGTCCTACGTGGCCGGCCACTCGATCGAGAACGCCGGCAAGGTGCTGCTGACCTCGGCGTACGTCGGGGTCGTGGGCGCGGGCCTGTACCTGCTGAAGGTGCTCGAGCGACCGCGGTGGGCGATCCTGCTCGTGTTCCCGCTGATCCATTCGGTCTGGACGGTGGTGGGGGGCTTCGCGGCCTTCGCCACGTCGGTGCCCATCCAGGTGCTCGGATGGGCGCTCACCGTGCGGTGGCTCCAGCGGCTCGACCTGCGCAGCGGCCTGGGCCTCACCGCGTGCATCTGTTGCATCTTCCTGTGGCACGGGCTCGGCTTCACCCAGCTCGGCTTCGGCTTCGGGGTCCTGTGGCTGCTCTGGCGTGCGCCCTCGTGGCGCGCGCGTGCGCTGGCCGTCCTGCCCACCCTGCCCTCCCTCGTACTGTGCGCGGCGTGGATGTCGACCACGTACGGCGACAAGTCGGCGCGACCGCCGCCGTCGTGGGTGCCCCCCTGGGAGGCGGCAGAGGCGATCTTCGATCTCGTCGGCCCTTCCGTGCCTCACTACACGGTGCGCGCCTTCGCCCTGCTCGTCCTGCTGGGCGTGGGGCTGCTGCTCGGCGAGAGGAACCAGGGGGCGGCCCCGCACGCCGGCGGGATGTGGCGCATCCGCAACGTCGGCCTGGTCATCTCGCTGGCTTACTTCGGCGCCTACTTTGTGTCCCCGAGGGACATGTTCGGCGTCTCGGGGGTCGGCGTGCGGTTCGCATACCCGGCGGCGCTCGCCATCGTCTTCGCGTGGAACCTGCCGGAGGCCCGGGCCGCGCGCGTCTTCATGCTCGCGGCCATGACCGCGTTCTCGGTCTGGACGCTCGACGACGTCAGCGAGAGGTTCCAGAGGTTCGCGGCCGAGACGCGCGGCGCGTCCGCGCTCATGGACCGCGTCGGGCTTCACGAGACGTTCTACTACGCCCCCGATCAGGGGAGCTCGAACGACTTCGCCGGCCCCACGAACAAGCCGATGCGCGAGATGGAGCAGTACGCCACCGTCCGCCACGGCGGCCTGCCCAACTCCTCGTTCGCGGGGTACGGCAACAACTACGTGAAGTACGTGAACAACCAGAACCCCATGCCCGGCCTCTACGGCCCCCCGTCGTGGAGCACTGCGCTCACCAGGTTCGACTGGGTGATGACCCGCAGCTCGCAGGCGCTGACCGACAAGCACTTCAAGCACGTGGAGAGCAACGAGGGCTGGGAGCTCTACGGCGTGTGCGGGAGCGCGAAGTTCCCGACATGTCCCTAACGGGGGATCACCCCAGCCCCTCGCGCCGGACCCACTCGTCCAGCACGAGCAGCGCCCACAGGGGCTTCGAGTAGTCCCCCTTCCGCGCGGCGTTGAGGCTCGCCCAGTGGCGAAAGGCGTCGCGGTCGAGCAGGCCCGCCTCCCACAGCGAAGAGTCCCCGAGCGCGCGCGTGATCCGGTCGCGCAGGGGCCCCCTCAGCCAGGCCCGCAGGGGAATGCCGAAGCCCTTCTTGGGCCGCTCGATGATCTGCGCCGGGAGGCGCCCCGCGGCCGCGAGCTTGAGCAGGTACTTGGTGCGACCGGCCCGCAGCTTGAGCGACGACGGCAGGGCGAAGGCCCAGTCGACCATCTCGTTGTCGAGGATGGGCGGGCGCACCTCGAGGCCGTGCGCCATGGAGGCGCGGTCCACCTTGGTGAGCACCGAGCCGGAGAGGTACGTGCTGAAGTCGAGCGCCAGCAGCTCGTTGAGCTCGTCGCGGGTGACGGGGAGATCGTCCTCGAGCGGAGGCGGCAGGGTGCCGGCCGTCGAGGGGAGGGCCCGCGCGAGGTCGTGCAGATCGAGGTTCGACATCCACCGCAGGTGTCGGCGCCGCGCGTCGTCGTCCCAGCGCAGGACGAAGCGCTTCAGCTTCCACTCGAGGCTCTGGTACCGGTCCTGCTCGCGCAGGCCGGCCACCAGCGGGTGCAGCAGGCGGGCGCGGCCCGGGACCATGCGGTAGAGGCGGGCGTAGGCGTGCGCGCGGTACGTCGGATAGCCGCCGAAGAGCTCGTCGCCCCCGTCGCCGCCGAGGGCCACCTTCACGTGCTGCGAGGCCAGGCGCGAGAGGAGGAAGGTGGGCAGGTACGAGGGATCCGCCAGGGGCTCGTCGAGGCGACCGAGGGCCAGGTCGACGACGTCGAGGACGTTGGCCGCGCCGAGGCGCTCCTCGACGTGCTCGGAGCCGATCTGCCGGGCGACGATGCGCGCGTAGCTGCTCTCGTCGAAGGTGGGGTCCTCGAAGGCGATGGAGAACGTCTTGAGCCGCTTGCCGGCCCGCTGCTGCGCCAGAACCGCGACGCAGGAGGAGTCGATGCCGCCGCTGAGGAACACCCCGACCGGCACGTCGGACATGAGCTGGCGCTCGACCGACCGACCGAGGCGGCTCCAGGTCTCGCGGGCGAGGGCGGGGACGTTGGGGTGTGCGTCCACCCCGCGGCCGAAGGAGAGGCGCCAGAAGGGCCTCGGTTCGGTGAGCCGCCCCCCGCTCCACTCGACGAAGTGACCCGCCGGCATCTTGCGCACGCCGTCGAGGAGCGTGTGCGGCGGGTGGAAGTAGTCGCTGAAGAAGTACGACTGCAGGCCGCGCGCGCTGAGCCTGCGGCGGATGGCGGGGTGCTGGATGAGGGCGGTGAGCTCGGAGGCGAAGACCACGCCGCCATCGGGCAAGGACGCGTAGTAGAGCGGCTTGATGCCGGCGCGGTCGCGCGCGAGGAGCAGGCGCGCGCCGGCGCTGTCCCAGAGGGCGAAGGCGAACATGCCGTCGAGGTCGGCGAGGCTGCCGCTCCATCCGGCCGCGACGTGGTGCAGGAGCACCTCGGTGTCGCTGCGCGTGTGGAGGGCCGCCCCGCGCTTCTCCAGCGGGCCGCGCAGGTCGAGGAAGTTGTAGAGCTCGCCGTTGTAGGTGAGGTGCGCCGCACCGTCGGGCGTCGACATGGGCTGCACCCCGCCCTCGATGTCGAGGATGGCGAGCCGGGTGTGCCCCAGCGACGCGTGCCACTCCCGCGTGACCCCCGTCCACTTCCCTCGCCCGTCCGGCCCCCGGCGCCCGATGCGCTCGAGCATGGCCGGCAGGACGGCGTCGGGTGGAGGCGAGCGCTGGATGAAGCCGGCGATGCCGCACACGTCAGGGCCGCTCGGAGCGGGCGGAGGGGTCTTCGAAGCCCGCGCGCCCGGCCACGGAGTACGCCCGCTTGCCCTGCGACTCGAAGTACGTCCGGATGATGAGCTCGGCCACGATGCCCGTCGCCAGGAGCTGCACGCCGACCATGCCGGCCATGACCGCGAGGATGAACACCGGGTTGCGGTGCACCCACACGCCGTACTCGAACTTCTCCCAGAGCACGAAGGCGGCCATGACGAAGGACAGGAACATCATCCCCAGGCCGAGGCTGCCGAAGACGTAGATGGGCTTGCTCTGGTAGCGGCGGAGGAAGATGACCGTCATCAGGTCGAGCATGACCTTCACGGTGCGGCGCAGGCCGTACTTGGACACGCCGGCGCGCCGGGGCCGGTGGTGGACCTCGACCTCGGCGATGCGAGCGCCCATGTTGTCGGCCAGCACCGAGATGAAGCGGTGCATCTCGCCGTAGAGGCGTAGCTCCTCGGTGACCTCGCGCCGGTACACGCGCAGCGAGCAGCCGAGGTCGTGGATGGTGGTGCCGGTGGCCTTGCGGATCATCCAGTTGGCGATGCGCGAGGGGATCTTCCGGAGGATCATCGCGTCGCTGCGCTTGCGGCGCCAGCCGGCGATCATGTCGTAGCCCTCGTCGAGCTTGGCCATCATCGCCGGGATGTCGCGCGGATCGTTCTGCAGGTCGCCGTCGATGGTGGCGACGACGTCGCCGGCGGCGGCGCGGAAGCCCGCGTCGAAGGCCGCGGTCTGCCCGAAGTTGCGGCGAAAGAAGATGACGCGCAGCCAGCTGCGCTCCTTGACCAGCTTGCGCAGGAGCTCGGTCGTGCCGTCGCGGCTGCCGTCGTCGACGACGATCACCTCGAAGGGGCGCGGCAGGGAGGAGAGCGCCGCGGAGAGCTCGTCGAGAAGGGCGACGACGTTCTCGACCTCGTTGTAGACGGGGACGACGACGGAGAGACAGGGGCGCCCGCCCGGCGCCGCGCTCTCCGGCGGCGCCGCGACGGCGGCGACGGAGCCGGCGGAGATCAGTCCCTCGGCCATCATGCGCGTCGTCTGCGCCCGCCGAACTTCCACGAGTTGCCGTTGCGGCGCACCACGTACACGCTCTCCGGATCGACGTCGGGGTGCCGCAGGAAGGAGTCCACCGTGGCGCGGGAGATGTAGTGCGTCTTCGGCGTCACCAGCTGATCGAAGGCCACGTGGTGGAAGAAGGGAAACGAGCGCTGCGCGATCCACCGGCTGTAGTCCGCCAGCGGGAGCCGCGAGACGAGCTGCTCCACCGCCGCCGGCGCGCCTTCTCCGGACAGCGCCCGCACCGTCTTGGCGTAGGCGTAGTAGGGAATCGCCAGCGGGAGCGCGACTCCGTACTTGGTGACCCACCAGGGCAGCTTGCACACCACGCGGCGGATGGGATCGACCGCGTGGATGACGACGCCGTTGCCCTCCTCGGCGTACACCCAGCAGTGAAACCTGCCGCCCGGGCGGGTATGGCGCAGCACGGCCTCGAAGCCGGCGCGCGGGTCCTCCAGATGGTGCAGGACGCCGATGCAGTAGACGAGGTCGAACGTCCCGAGGTCGGCGGTCGTCAGGTCGCCCTTGTGGAGCTCGAGGATGCCGGGAGGAAGGTGCGCGAGGTTCTTGCGGGTCTGCGCGTGCGTGTCGCCGAGCTCGATGCCGGCGAGGCGCGACGGCTTGCAGTCCCCCACGTGGTAGAGGAGCGAGCCGTTGCCGAACCCCATCTCCAGGACGGACTGCCCCTCGATGCTGGCGGGGTCGATGGGCGCGAACCAGTCGACGAACTGCTCGCGGGTGTACACCGGGCCGGGGCCGACCGTGTTCCACGAGGTCGCGAACGCGGCCGCGGTCTGCGCGTCGGGAACGTCGGCCGCCGGGTTCATGCGCTTTGGCCCGTTCTAAGCACGCCAGGCCTCCCCACGCAATTCATACGACGTCGAGCTCTGCCGGCCGTCGGGCTCAGGTCGCGCGCGGCGGGGCGACCCCGAAGTACGCCTTCACGTGCGCGATCATCTGCCTGTCGGTCGGGTGGTCGACCGTCTCGATGCCCACGACGTGCGGCTCGATGGCGGGGCAGTGCTCGTGGAGGTAGCGGAGGAACTCGATCTTGGCGGTGGAGGGGCCGAGCAGGAGGATGGCCTCGGCGCCCTCGAGGACCTTGGCCACGTCGGCGAAGAAGTGGTGGATGTCCTCGGGGTGGTTGTGCTCGGCGGTCCCGCCCTTGGGGTGCCGGTGCACGTGGTGCCTGGGCGCCATCAGCGCCGACTCGTCGATGCCTCCGAGGGCGACGTGAAAGACACGGGCTTCGTGGTGGTCGATGAAAACGGCGACACCGGCGCGAGCGGTCATCGCCTACCCGGTAGAGGATCCGGGCGGCCAGCGCAACCCGCGCCAAGGAGCGCCGCGCCATCGTCCGTCGTACAACGGGTGGCGAGCGCGTCCGGCGCTTTCGCCGCGGTCTTTCGTTGCCGCACGGTCGAGTTAGTTATACAAGGTGTAACCAGAGTCGATGGGAGCCCTTCCTCGCTGGCCAACACGGCTCGCCGGCCTCGCGTTCGGCGCGACGATGGCGCTCGCCAGCGTGGCCCGGGCGCAGCCCCCGCCGGCGGGAGAGGTCAAGCCGCCCGTCGTGCTCCAGCACGTCGACGCCGTCTATCCCCCCTCGGCGCTGACGACCCGCGAGCACGCCAACGTCGTGCTGGGCGTGACGGTGGACGCCGACGGTCACGTCTCGAAGGTCGACGTGCTGGAGTCGGGCGGCGCCGACCTGGACGAGGCGGCCATCGTCGCCGTCCGCCAGTGGACCTTCGTGCCTGCCACGCGCGACGGCAAGCCGATCCCGAGCCGCATCAAGGTCCCCTTCCACTTCGCCCCTCCCGCCGCGCCGCCCGAGCTGGTCGACACCAGGCCTCCGCCCGATCGCCTCCCCGTCCAGCCGTCGGTCCCGGCCGCGCCCTCGTCTTCTTCCTCCGCCCCGCCCCCGCCCCCCCCGGCCACGCCCTCCACCACCACGGCGCCCGCCGCCAGCCCCGAGGCGGAGGTGCAGGAGATCGACGTGCACGGGCACCTCGAGGCCCGCTCGCACGGAACCTCCGACTACCAGATCACCCTCGGCGAGCAGAAGGTCATCCCGCGCGCCAACGCCTCGCACGCCCTCGAGCTCGCCCCGGGCTTCCTGCTTACCAACGAGGGCGGATCGGGGCACGCCGAGCAGGTGTTCCTGCGCGGCTTCGACGCGCACGAGGGGCAGGACCTCGAGTTCACCGTCGACGGCGTCCCCATCAACGACTCGGGCAACTTCCACGGCAACGGGTACTCGGACACGCACTTCATCCTCCCCGAGCTGATCCACTCAGTGCGCGTGCTGGAGGGGCCCTACGCGCCGCAGCAGGGCAACTTCGCCGTCGCCGGGAGCGCCGACTACCAGCTCGGGCTCGACCGCCGCGGGCTCACCGCCGAGTACTCGTACGGCAGCTTCGACGAGCAGCGCTTCCTCGTCATGTACGGCCCGCGCGACGCGCCCACCGGCACCTTCGCGGCCGCCGAGTACTACACGACCGACGGCTTCGGCACGAACCGGCAGGCCAAGCGCGGCACGGCCATCGGGCAGTACGAGCTCCCCGCGGGTCCGAAGGCCACCCTGCGCATCAGCGCGATGGCCTACCTGACCGAGTACAACAACGCTGGCGTCGTCCGCCAGGACGACTACCTGACCGGCAAGGTCGGCTTCTACGGGACGGAGGACCCCAACCAGACCGGCAACGACGCGAGCCGCGTCTCGCTCTCCGCCACGTACGAGAGGAGCTTCGACGACATCGACATGTCGCAGCAGCTCTTCGTCGTCTACCGGACCATGCGGCTCCGGGAGAACTGGACCGGGTTCCTGCTCGACGTGCAGGAGCCGACGCAGGAGCCGCACGACCAGCGCGGGGACCTCATCGACTTCCACTTCGACGAGGTCAGCGTCGGGTCCCGCGGCTTCGCGCGCTGGCACGGCACGGCGCTGGGGCTGAGGCAGGAGTTCGAGGGAGGCTACTTCGCGCGCGTCGACCAGACGGGGTCCACCCAGGACCGGGTCGCCGCCGGGAGCAACGTCCCCTACGCGGTCGACGCCGACTACACGTCCACGCTGGGCGACGTCGGCGTCTACCTCGACAGCAACCTGCACGCGCTGCCGTGGCTGGGCTTCCGCGGCGGCGTGCGCGCCGACATGTTCATGTTCGACGTGCTCAACAACTGCGACGTGCAGAGCGTGGACAGCCCGTCGCAGACCCTCGCGCCGTCGCAGATCGACGTCTCGTGCCTGAGCCAGCTCGAGCACGGCGTCTATCGCGAGCCCTTCCTGCGCTCGGCCACGGCCAGCGGAGCGATCCTGCCGCGGGGGACGATCGTGGTCGGCCCCTTCGAGCACTTCGAGTTCACGGTCAGCGCCGGCAACGGCGTGAGGACGGTGGACCCCAGCTACGTGTCGCAGGGGCTGCTGACGCCGTTCATCACCGCGCAGTCGCGCGACATCGGCGTCTCCTACAACCGCGCCCTGGGCAGCTCCGCGACGGTCGCCGCCAAGTCGGTGTTCTTCCAGACGCACGTCGACGCGGACCTCATCTTCGATCCCACCCAGGGACGCAACACGCTGGCGGGCGGGTCGACGCGCGACGGCTGGCAGGGGTCCATGCGCCTGCTGGGCCCCTTCTACGATCTGCTGGCCAACGCCACGCTCGTGAGGGCCACGTTCGACGACTCGGGCAACTGCACGCCGTACTGCGGCCTGCTGGTCCCGTACATCCCCGACCTCGTGCTGCGCGCCAACGCCGTGGTCTTCCACGAGCTGCCCTGGCACATCGCGAACAAGCCCGTACGGGCCAGCGCGGGCTACGGCATCAGCTACGTCGGCCACCGGCCGCTGCCGTACGGCGAGGTCAGCGACGCCATCTTCCTGTCGGACGCGTCGGTCACGCTGGGGTGGACCATCTGGACGGCGCGCCTCTCGGCGCTCAACCTGTTCAACGCGGAGTACCGGCTGGGCGAGTACAACTACGCCTCCAACTTCCAGAAGCTCCTGCCCGAGCCCACGCTCGCTCCCGAGCGGTCGTTCACGGCGGGAGCGCCCCGGCAGATCATGCTGAGCATCGGCGCCACGCTGGGAGGGGGCGAGTGATGCGCTGGTGGCGCACCCTCCCCGGTCTCCTCGGGGCCGCTGCGGTGGTGGCGGCGTGCAACGGGACCACGGGCGACCAGCTCGTGAGCTTCACCGCCTACGCGCAGGGCGCGCCGGGCGCGGCCCAGCCCTTCGTCGTCAACGGCTTCACCGTCCAGCTGACGGCGGCCAGGATGTACATCGGGGCGCTCTACTTCGACGAGTCGCCCCCCTCCACGTCGTTCGATCAGCCGGTCTGCGTCGCGACGGGCGTCTACGCCGCGCAGGTGCCCGGGCCGGTCGAGGTGGACCTGCTGGACCCCCGGCCGCAGGAGTTCTCGGTGTACGGCAACGGCACAGCCGACGTCGCGGTGAGCTGGCAGATCTGGCTCACCGACGGCGACATCAACGAGTCCAACTTCACGCCGATGGTGAACCTCCAGGGGACGGCGACCAAGAATGGCCAGACGTACTCCTTCGGCGCCATCGTCACCATCAACGACAACCGCCTCCCCCCGGTGACGGATCCCGCGACGCCCGGGGAGAACCCCATCTGCAAGCAGCGTATCATCCAGCTCGCGCCCATCGGCATCCAGTTCTCGAACGGCGGGACGCTGACGGCGACCATCGATCCGCGCGGCTGGTTCAACGAGAACCTCGACTTCTCCTCCCTGCCGCAGGTGACCGACGACGGCTGCCTCACGGGCGATCCCCTCATCCCGGTCAGCCCGTCCACCTTCGCCCTGGCGCCCGAGACGCTCGACGCCGGCACGACGTGCGGGCAGAGCTCGCAGCCGTGCTGCACCGACGACGCGGGTGCACCGCCCGGCACGGGTGCCTGCCAGGGCTCCCTGGTCTGCAACCAGAACGTGTGCGGCCCGATGTACTGCATCCCGGACACCAACTTCGGCACTGGCGCGGGCGCGCTGCAGGGGCAGGAGCTGTTCACCGGGATCCTCACCGGGGGACCCGGGGCGTACTCGGTCAGCTATTCACCGTGATGATCCGGCAAGGAGCAGAGGCCATGCACCGCTCGAACCGCTCGAAAGGCTGGCGCCGGACCTCCGCGGCGCTCGTGGGCGCGGCGATCGCGGGGTGCGTCGCGCTGGGCGGAGGCCTGGCGGCCTCGGCGTGCTCGACCGTCCCGTCCGGCGGCTACGACCCCTTCACGGATGCCGGCAACCTCTACGAGCCGAGCCCGGACGTCATCATCGGCTCGGCAACGGGCGCGCTCAAGACGTGGCCGCCGCCCGGGACCGCCCCCTGTTCCGTGCCCGACCAGTGCCCGGGGGATCCGGGCGCGAACGCCATCTACGTCACCATCTCGGGCGAGTCGAACGCCATCATCGGCTACCCCTTTCCGCCCGACAACTTCGAGACGGACACGTACATGGTCGACGGCTGGGAGTTCCACGTCGACGAGTACATCGTGGTCGTCGATCACGTCGTCCTGTGGTCCAACCCCAACGCGAACCTCACCGACCAGGGCGACCTCGCCAACATGACGCAGGTCGCGCACCTCGACGGGCCGTTCGTGGTCGACCTGCACAAGGGGGGCCGTATCATCGGGCAGGGTGGCTCTCCGGAGGAGGCCACGCCGCTCGGGGTCATCGGGAACCAGAACGACAACGGCAACGCCCCCTTCGACCCGACGACCACGTACGGCTTCGGCTTCAGCACCGTGCAGGCCACCTACGACGCCTACAACGTGAACCTCGACGAGGGGGAGGCCGCCGACTTCGCCCTCATGGTGCAGAACGGGTACAGCGTCTTTTACTCCGGCACGGCGCGGTGGAACGGCGGCGCTTCCCCGTACGGCTGCACGCAGACCAGCACCGACGTCGACGGCGGGTACGACTTCACGAAGCTGCCCGCGACCATGTCCTTCAAGCTCGGGTTCGCGACCCCAACCAACTACGTCAACTGCCAGAACATGTCGCTCCAGGCGGTCCCCAACCCGGGCGAGGACTACCCGCGGGGGATCCAGACGTCGCCGAGCCAGTCGGCCATCGCGCAGGTCACGGTGCACATGGATCACCCCTTCTGGGAGAGCTTCGCCGAGAACTCGCCCGTGCACTGGGACGACATCGCCGCGCAGTACGTGGGCCAGCCCAGCCCCACGGCCACCATCGAGGACATGAAGGGCGTGCCGTTCTACGCCTTCACCGACAGCACGGGCGCGCCGCTTCCGTGGCGCAACTGCTCGGGCACGTACTACACGCCGCCGGGCAACGGGCAGATGTTCTTCAGCACGCTCAGCGTCCCGGTGAACCCCCAGGGCACCTGCACCGGCACCGTCGGGCAGGACTACACGAAGGCAAACTGCCCCGCGATCCGCGACTACTACGACTACATCCGCTACTCGCAGTCC
>Ga0326727_10016978_pt1 | contig 15224 bp, 23 predicted proteins | sample MB2enrmetagenome_FD_207643 | JGI IMG/M metagenome (GOLD analysis project Ga0326727, IMG submission 207643) | Lab enriched peat soil microbial communities from McLean, Ithaca, NY, United States - MB29MY | ecosystem: Environmental > Terrestrial > Soil > Wetlands > Peat | place: USA: New York... | reverse complement strand
AGCGGAAGGAGGACAACTGGGCGTCGGAAAGGCCGTCAAAAGCGGTATTGACGCATCGGCTAGACCGGTTGACAGACCGACCGCGGGTCAGCTGCCCAGCCTGGCTTCTTACTGTCTGAATCGCAGTGACAATGAATATTTCATATGTCATCCTATGGATGTCAACGGATGACAGTGGAGCCAATCGATGCGCACACCTTTCAATAAGGCCCGATTCGGAAGCAAGGTCGGTTCGGCGATGTCAGAAAAGGATTCCAAGATAACTTCAGATGATTCCCGCGTTCTGGGACGCCGTCACACCTCGACGACGAAGACGCGAGCACCTTCGTCATCGTCCAATCCGGACTTTGTCAATCATGCGGCACTGCTGCGGCTGGCCTTGCGAAAGCATTGTCTTGGCATCAACGTTGAGCCCGCTGTTGAACTGTGTCGCCCCGAGAAGAATTTCTGGGTCTTCAAGGCGACGGTCTATAAGTCTGCCAGGTGCCGTGGCTTCGTCGGCTACGGCGACGCCCATCCCGGCAATGTTTCTCCCCTGATCTTCAACCACGCTGAGATGCGCATGGCCGAAACCCGCGCTGTCAACCGCGAGCTCCGCAAGGCCTACGGCGTCCACCTCTGCGCGCTCGAAGAACTTTCTGCCTGGTCCCTTTCGCCAGAGCAGATTCCCGTGTTGCGTCGCAACCTTCATTCCCGACCACCGTTTCAGAAAAAATTTGTCGCTGCGTCTGTCTGCAGCCCGCACCAATCCGGCACGCTCCCGGCAACGGGTCGGCACTCTTGCGGGCTTGGGGCGAAAAATCCTGAAGGAAATTCAATTTTGCAATGTATTACATAAGTATAGGACAGAAATGAGACGCGGCGCATGGCAAGTGAGGGTGGGGGGACGAAGGGGCTGGGACTGTGGCGCGGGGGCTCGAGAGAAGGGACAGCGGGATGTGCAACCGGTTGCACACAGTCAAGGATGCGACTTGGGACGAGATGCTCAGGTTCTTCGACAGCCTGCACCAGGACAATTTGCCTGTGCAACCGGTTGCACAACGCCCAGGAATCGAGTGCTCCCGATAACGCCTGTTACCAGCCCGCCCCGGAACATGTTTTGAGCGTACATCGGGAGTCTTGGTGCGGATAGGACTAGAAAATCCACTCATCAGAAGGAGTCAGCATGAAACTCGAACACAGCACGTTAGTTACCTCGGACGGCAAGAAAATCATCACCGGCACCTGGCGCACCGACAGCGGCCAGGTGACCTCGCAGAGCATCAAGTCCATAGACCTGAAAAGCGGCAAGACGACGGTGACCAATGTGAGCGGCGGCAAGCTGCTGCCATAGCCGTCCGGCTGCGGGGCGCGAAAGCTCCGGGAACCGGTAGCTTGGAGAACGGCAGCAAGGCGATCGCGGTGCGGGGGGCGGCGCGCTGGGAAGCGGCACGGCAGAGCAGAAGTGAGACAGGCCGTGGGCACTTCCGCCACGGCGCGGGCAGCCGCCAGGACCGCGATGCAAGCGCCTGCCTTTGCCGGGCGCCTGCCGGGCGATGGGGTAGATCAATGCGGGAACTCGAATACCGGCTCCTGGAGACCGTGCGGAGCGACTTTGCCTTCCTCAGGTCGCTGGGCATCGAGCCCTGCGTGATTGACCGCCCGCTCCTGCTGCCATACCCGGGACGACCGCCCGTCCGGCTCACGGACGCTGACGCAAGATGGCTCAAGGCGTGCGGCGTTGCATGGGAGCCGGAGCCAGCGATCCAGCTTCCCCTGGACTTCTGCCAACGCCATTCACTTCAGCAGCAAGATGTTTGAGACGCGCGGGGACGGCACGCGGAAGATCGATGCGACCAGGAAGGAGCCGAAATGAGCCATCAGCATTATTGTCACGTTGCCGGGCACTACTGGGAGTGCGAAGGGAAGGCCCTGCGTGGCGTTGACACGCAGCCGACCGTCTGCATTTGTCTGCCGTGCGGGCGTCCGCTGGAGGGCTGTGACCACAGCGGGTGCCACGCCCCCATCGAACTTCTCGCCTGCCCTGAGCACCGGAGTGCAGACGAACCCATGAGCACATCACAGCAAGCGAAGCCTGATCGTGCGTCTGCCGTGGTCGCGGACGAGCACGGCAACCCGGTCTACGCCTTCTGCCTTTGGTGCGGCAAGACCTTTTATTGCTGGAAGGAGGTCGAGGCCCACAATCGAGACAAAATGAAGGCGTGTCCGGTCCACGCGGAGCTGACGCAAAGGCCCGGCGGGTACCCGTACATGCCGCCTTTATTGCAAGACATTTTCGAGCGAACCGGACTAGTTGAGGACAAGGAGTCAGAAAAAGGCCACGGCCCAAACTGAAACGAATGAATACAGAGGTCCACCAGACCTGCAGGACTGGCGAAAAACTCCACTGAATCCTCGAGCAAGCCAGTGCAGAGAGTATGGAGGGGGCACTAAAGCCGCTTGCTCAGGATAAGAGGGTAGGTGCAGATGGCGAATGGCAAAGGAATGAAGCGGCCCGACGAGATAGAAGGCAGCAGTGTTCCCACTAACGGTCGCTATATCACCCATGGAGACTTACTGAGTCTCGCCACTAAGCGCCACTGTCAGGGGATCGTGACGAAACCGGTGCTGGCACTATGCCGGCCGGAGAAGAACTTCTGGGTTTTCAAAGCGACGGTCTACAAGTCACCGAAGTGCCGCGGCTTCGTGGGCTTTGGCGACGCCCATCCCGGCAATGTTTCTCCCCTGATCTTCAACCACGCCGAAATGCGCATGGCCGAAACCCGGGCCGTCAATCGCGCCTTGCGCAAGGCCTACGGCATTGGCCTGTGCTCGCTCGAAGAGCTCCCGCCTTGGCGCTTGAATCCCGAGCAAATACCAGCGCTGCGCCGCACTCTGCAGTCGCGGCCGTCGTTCCAGAAAGGAGTCACCCATGCGAATGAGAATTCAAGGTCTCAATCAGCCGAGCGAAAGAATCCCCCTCGTCGAAGGCGTGTATCGAGCCCGGGTCGTGCGCTTCGAACCCGCCGGCCACGCTCCTAAACCCTGCCGGAAGGCCACTTTCTTGATTCTGGAGCCTGCCCCCTATGCGGGTCGTCACGTGCGCACCCGCCTCTATTGCCACGCCCGGGCCCTCTGGAAACTGCACTGGTTCCTGAGCGATTTCCGTTATGACCCCGAGCTTTTGGAGGCCGAGGAACTGGACGACCGCCGTGTCGTAGGGCTGGAGGGGGTTATCCGGCTGGCGTATTGGGGAGCCGATGGCCACCAGCGGCTGGACGTTCAGGGATTTGCCCCTAGCGACCGTTGGGAAGAACTGTCACGCGAGCCGGCCCCCTGCGCCGCCTCGGTTCAGAGCACGCAGCTTGCACAAGCGAGTTGAAGAGGAGGAGAACATGGACCATTACAGTTACACGCAGCTTTCGACTTATCTGCAGTGCCCGCTCAAGTACAAGTACCACTATCTGGACGGCTGGCAGGAGATGGAAGACAAAGCCAGCCTGGTTTTCGGCCGGGTGTTTCAAAGCTCGGTCGAGGCCCAGTTCCTGGTCCCTGACTCGGTGCAGTTCTTCACCCAGCGCTGGGCGGGAGTCAAGGACATGCCGCTCGAGTACTCGAACGGCGACAGCTGGGAGAAGATGCTCGAGCAAGGCCGGCAGTTACTCGAGCAGTTCCGGACTGACCAGCGAGTATTGATCGACGATGGCCGCACGGCCTTTCAGGTCAAGTTCTGGCGCCCCCTGCCGCTCAGCCAGAAGCATTTTCTGGCCTATGTGGATGCGGTCGGGTATGTGGATGGCCGCCATTGCCTGATCGAGTGGAAGACCACCACGCAATCCTACCCGGAGAATCTGGGGCGGGTGCTGGAACTCGATCCCCAGTTGGTCTGCTACTCCTGGGCGGCACAATGCCAGCCGGTCTGCCTGGTGAACTTTGTACGCAAGAAGCAGCCGGAGATTCAATACCTGCCTGCGCGCATCCGCAAGAGGCAGTGGAAGGCCTTTGAGCAGACCCTGGACCTGCTGGCGAGCGAGATCGAAGCCAACCACTTTTACCCCCGGTCGGGGATTCGCTACCCCAATAACCAGTGCATGAACTGCGCCTATCGGGGGCTGTGCTTGAGGAAGAAGGCCTGGGTCGAGGAGAACCTGGTGAAGGTCGAGGAGCTGGCGGTGCATGGATAAGAATCGGGCGCAGCAGGTGCTGGGGCGGATTGAGGAGATCCTGCGCTGGGAGCAGCGGATGGAGGAGCATAAGGACCAGAAGTTTGCAGAGCTGGGGAAGCACCTGTGCGAGGTGCGGGACCAGAAGTACTGGCGGCTGGGGTACGCGAGCTTCGAAGCGTATCTGGAAAAGAAGTTTCCCGACGGCCGGCGCAAGGCGTATTACCTGATGTCGATCCACGATCATCTGAAGCAGATTCCAACCCCGGAGATTGAGGACCTGGGGTGGGCGAAGGCGCTGGAACTGGCGAAGGTAGCGCGCCATGAAGGCAGGGGTTTCAACAGCGCAGCCTGGCTGGACAAAGCGAAGCAGTCGAGCAAGCAGGAACTGAAGCAGGAAGTCTACAAGCACCTGACGGGGGAGGATTACGAGCCCTACGAGATGGTTTATTTCAAGCTGTACGAGAGCCAGTTGCCGACGGTGGAGAGGGCGCTACTGGTGGCGGCGCGGATGGTGGGGTCGGAGCGCTCGCGGGGCTACTGTCTGGAGCTGGTGTGTGCGGATTTTCTGGCGGGGCGGACGGAGGAGTCGACGGCGGAAGAGATCCTGATGCTGATTCAACATCTCGCGAAGTTACTGCCACCGGAATATCAGGCACGCCTTGCAGGTCAGGGGCGAGTAGAGGAATTGGAGGCGGCCGCAAAATGCTAAGGAAGGTCAAGCGGATCAAGCTCGGCAAGGAAGTCTACCGGCGTCTGATGAACCGCGTGCTGGAGCGGGACGGATGGCGATGCCAGAAGTGCGGATCGCTCGAGAACCTGCAGGTGCACCACCAGATCAAGAGGAGCCAGCAAGGGGATGATGCGCTCGAGAACCTGGTGACACTTTGCGCGCACTGCCACATAGCGGAGCACGGGCAGCTTTGCTATTCAGTCCCAGCAGCCAGAGTTTGCAGCAAGCCCAAACCGCGCACCAATTGTGACTCCCCGCAGTGATCGCATCGCCGGCCATAGGCGAGCGCCGGCGGGGACCAAGTCGGATCAAACCTTCGGTGGAGCGAAGGCGCCATTAGCACGGAATGGTCGGAGTGGTAGGAGAGCCGGTTCTTCCACTTGCAGCCGTTGAGAGTACATTTAAGCGCAGAGGTGTCTGGGTAACGCGCAAGATTTTCGTGAACGATTTATAATGTGTTTGGAGGTCGGACAGCCCTTGGCTGCGTTTACGACCAAATCGGTAAGCGAGGAAGCGCTCGAGGAGATCATCCGTCGGGTGGTCGAGGTGGCGCAGCCGGAGAGAATCATCCTGTTTGGGTCTGCGGCGCGGGGAGAGATGGGGCCGAACAGCGATGTTGATTTGCTGGTGGTGAAACGCGGGAAATTCGACCAGAGAAGGCTGACGGGAGACATTTACCTGAGTTTGCATGGGGTCGGGCAAGCCGTGGACGTCGTGGTGGTGACGCCGGAGCAGGTGGAGCGGCATCGGAACACGCATTGGCTGGTCATCGCCCCGGCCTTGCGCGAGGGTCGGGAGGTGTACCATGTCTGAACCGCCACCACTGGAAGACGCGCGTGAATGGATCAGCCGGGCTCGGAGCGACCTGGCGTTGGCCCGGGCGAAACCCGAAGGAGTTTACCTCGAAGACCTGTGCTTTCATGCCCAGCAGTCCGCTGAAAAGGCCATCAAAGCTCTCCTAATTTGGCACGGGATCAAGTTTCCTTACGTCCATGACCTTGCCGCACTGCTTACTCTGCTGGAAAAGGCGACGAGCGATCTGCCGGATTCCATCCGGCAAGCAGAGCGGCTGACCCAGTTCGCGGTAGAAATGCGGTATCCCGGCGCTGCTCCGCCCGTCCGGGAAAGGGAATACCTACAAGCCATCAAGTTAGCGGACGAAGTCCTGAACTGGGCAGAGAAGATGCTTAAGGGCGCCTTGCGCTGAGCGATCCTCCCGGCCACACCGTTGCCGGAATCGGCCTTGACGTCAGGCCGCATCCAATATCTGGGAGAACTGCAACCAAGCGGCCGGCAGCAACCCCTGCCAGGGCAGCAGTGCCAGGGCCAGCGCCGTAGCGCGGACGAATGTCCGCATAGAGCCAGATGGCAAGAATGCCCGCGAGGAAAATCAACACGACTACAAGGCTAGTGGTGCCGAAAGTGTCCTGCATCGGGTGGCCCAGAAGGACTGGATAAGGTACCTACCGCAGCGGACTTGGGAGCACGGGAGAAAGAAGTGCTGGCGTTGGGACTACAGGTTCCAAACGCCGTGGTGATCCTCGATGAACGAATTGGGCGATTGCGGGCCGAAATATTGAAGTTGACCTTCACTGGCACGCTGGGGATCCTCTTGCGCGCGAGAGCGGAAAGCCGGATATCCCGGATTGGGCCTGTCCTGGAACATTTCGATCATTTAGGATTTCGCTTTTCGGGGAAAATGCGAGCCGCCGTCCTCAGGCTGGCTGGAGAAAGTGGCGCTTGAGGGACACTGGGGGCCGGCGTCCTGACGGTCGCTCTTGAGGCGGTCGCGCTTTTGGGCGCACGCAAGAGGGCATTTCAAAGAAGTGGGCCAAACGATATGCGCTCGGGTCAGAGGGGGCGTGTTGGAACCACTGGAAGAATTAGATTTACCTGAAGGGAAAGAAGTGTTCGTGAGGGTCATCGCCGTCCCGGCCCGCCGCAGTGGCGAAGGGTTGCGACTGGCCTTTGGAAGCCGGAAGGGAACGATGGATGCGGAGAAGCTGATCCGCGACATTTATGAGGATCGCGTGATCTCAACGCGCCGGCACCCGAAACCATGAACATGAGTTGCCTGGTGGACACGGATTGGGCTATCAACCATCTGAACGGACAGCCGCGAACGCGGCAACGCCTCGAGGAACTTGCAGCCAGCGGCCTTGCGTTTTCTACTATTTCGCTGGCGAGGTCTACGAGGGCATCTACTGCTCAAACGACCCCGAAGGGAACGAGAAAGCGCTCGCGGAGTTCCTGCACGACGTCACCGTGCTTGTTATCGATGAAGGGACCTCCCGGCTGTTCGGAAAGGAACGGGGCCGATTACGCGCCCAGGGCAAGCGCGTTTCTGATTTCGATCTCATGATCGGCGTGACGGCCCTTCAGCACGGTCTCACCCTCCTCACTAATAACCGCAAACATTTCGAAGATATTGGCGGACTGCAAGTCGAAAGCCTTCTATAACCGAGGCGCGACCAGCACTGAAAGTTGGGAGCGCACAAGGACAGGTTCTTCCAGCCCGAAGCGTTGAATGGGCAGGACGCGCCAGTTTGAGGGAGATTGTGGATCTGCGAGGAACCAGACAGAAACATCGCAAGCAATTATCGCGGTCGGGGCTCGCGGCAATACTTCCCGCCGTGGGCGAAGCCCGCGCGCCCCAGAAGTAAGGCCTCCGGGAAATAGCGCAGTCACCCAATCGACGCAGGTCGTACACGACCTTGCACGTTGGGCGCTTCCCCCTATCAACTATGGCGACGGACTACCTCTGCTGCCTCTCTACAACGTTTTGTCCTTGGCGCCGCGTGACCACAGGGGGAGCAGCTCGAACTCGCAGACCCCCAACGCCCGAAGCAACAACCACAGAGTCTCAGCAAGGGTGCCTCCAACAAGCCAGAAAGGCTTACGATTTTTCTGTCAACAAATTTATTGGCAACTCGGTACTCTAGTCTTGCCAATGGAGTAAGGTGGAAGGTCAGGATTGCCTCGAACGTCGGGGCGTCCAGGACTCGACGGATGGGCGGATGGGATCGATATAAGGATCAACATCAGACGTAACGAAGGAGGAAGAGCTGAAGCGGGAGGTCTACAAGCACCTGACGGGGGAAGAGTACGAGCCCTACGAGATGGTTTATTTCAAATTGTACGAAAGCCAGTTGCCCACGGTGGAGAGGGCGCTTTTGGTGGCGGCGCGGATGGTGGGGTCGGAGCGGTCGCGGGGATACTGTCTGGAGCTGGTGTGTGCGGATTTTCTGGCGGGGCGGACGGAAGAGTCGACGCCGGAAGAGATCCTGATGCTGATTCATCATCTGGTCAAGTTGCTGCCGCCGGAATATCAGGCGCGCCTTGCGGGTCAACAGCGGGAGGAGGAACTGGAGGCTGTCGGAGGATGTTGCAAGAAGTCAAACCGATTAAACTCGGACGGCAGGTGTATCGGCGTTTGATGAAGCGGGTGCTGGAGCGGGACGGATGGCGGTGTCAGAAGTGCGGCGCGCTCGACAACCTGCAGGTGCACCACCAGATCAAAAGGAGCCAGCAGGGGGACGATGCGCTTGCGAACCTGGTGACGCTCTGTGCTTACTGCCACATAGCTGAACACGGGCAGCTATTCTATTCAGTCCCGGCGGTGGAGATTTGCAGCAAGCCAAAACCACGAAAAAAGTAAGACTCCGCCCGCTGAGTTCTTCGGGTGTTGGTAAATCGCACTCGCCAGCGAATGGCGATGGACGGGCCGTTGAGGTTGGGGCGGAGTTCATTCCGGACTTGATTCTGGGAACAGCGGTCCAAACCTGCTGTTCCCAAAAACACGAGCACCAAGTCACGAGGGGAGTTGCGCCAGCTGCGCAGGGGATTCGAACGCTAGCCTCTACCGTGTCAAATGAGATTCCGGGTTCCGTCCATTCAATTATTCACCGGCATTTCCAAAAACTTGCGGGCTTGAATAAGCGATCTGACACGACACGAAATGCCTTGAATCTCGGCCCCCACTGACACACCTATTGACCCATTTGCACTGCATACCTATTTGGGTATATCCTGAGAGGGTCGATGGAGAATGCTCTGAGAGTGAAACCTCTATACTGGGTGGCGAGTAGCAAGAAGGACTTGCTGGCCCTGCCGGAAGAAGTCGTCGATGTTTTCGGTTACGCCCTCTATTTAGCTCAGATCGGCAAGAAACACGAACAGGCTAAGCCGCTAAAAGGCTTTGGGTCGGCTGGTGTCCTTGAAGTTGTTGAAGATTTGGAGGGCAGTGCTTATCGGGCTATCTACACGGTGCGCTTCACGTGTGGGGTTTTTGTCCTCCACATTTTCCAGAAAAAGGCGAAAAGAGGTATAGCCACGCCGAAGGCTGATCTGGATTTGATTCGCGAGAGATTGAAGGCAGCCGAACAGGCAGCCAAGGAGATGGAACAATGAGGAAGGAACGGGCCCTGAATGAAATCCCTGTCCAGAAAGGCTGCGAAAACGTCTATGCTGAGTTGGGCTATTACGACTCAGAGGACATGCTCGTGAAAGCCCAGCTCGTCACAAAGATTGCTGACATTATCCGGCAGCGTGGTCTTACTCAGGAGAGTGCAGCAGAAGTTTTGGGATTGACGCAACCGAAAATCTCAAAACTACTCAAGGGGCAGTTTCGCGGGATTTCAGAGCGCCGTCTGCTTCGCTGCCTCACGCAGTTGGGAAGGGACGTCGAGATCGTCATCAAACCGGCCGCGCGGCCACGCGGCGGGCGCTTAACGGTTCACTTCGCTTGACAGTGTCGCCCAGTGTGCTGGGGATCAAAACTCAACGTCAGAATCTGTTTCTGTCCGTGGGGAGCCGAGTCGCGTTGCGAAGAAACTGCCAACCGATATGCTCTCGAGGCAGCCGGCATTGCCGCGCGAACAGGTCGGCAGTCCGCACTGCCCGCATCTTCCAGGTCCTGCGCGGGGTCGTTGAACGGCGGAAGTGGAAGGGAACCAAGGTCGGCGAATTCCTCATGCTCGGCTCGGCCTCGATGGATCTGATGCGGCAGTTTGGTGAAACCCTGGCCGCTTACGTTGTCTTGAGCTTACTCCGTTTTCTCCCGCCGAGGTGGTCAAGAACGAAGCCTTGGTCTCAGACCAGCTCTGGGTGCGAGGTGGATTTCCCGATATTTTCCTGGCCAGCAGCGAGGCGGCAGCTTTGAATGTCTACCCGGGGCGGGGCGGTATCGGCTCGATCCGTGTACTGAGGCCATTCCCGTCACGGACGTGGCGCGGCCGGATTTCCGCTGGCTCCGCCCGCCAACCCGCCGCCCTTTCCAACCGCTACGGCCAATATAAATCCGCAAAGCAAAGATAACAGGTTTCGATCCGCCCCACGCCCGGTTCAATCTGTGCACGCTTCTTCAGGTTGTCCCCGGCACAACCTGCCCGTGTCTCCCGAGTTCCTTCTCGATCCTAGCGGAGAGACGACCGCGGTCGGGTTTGTCCTTCTCCCAATCGCGCCCCAGTCCGGCCGAGCAGCGGATCTCCCCACCACCGGGCATCGGCACGCGCACCCAGCCACGCTCCACAATTCCGCCTCGAGCTGCTTCGGCATCGAACGCGACGTGACCAACCGGTATTCTCCGCCCCGCCGCCGTATGGCCACCAGTTCCTCCCCGGCCGCCCAACTCCGACCAAACACCTCGTCATGACAGTTGCCTAGGGATAGGCATAGGGGAGTGGGATCCGATGTTTCGGCGCCCTGTACCACCCCCCCTCTGGTGCGCGTCGATCCGTCCGAGGGGGGTTGGCGCCCGTTTTTTGCAGTTTTATGACTACGCCCCCTTTAAACGAAAGGGCAGAGCGATTGTCTTAGCTGCTGACTCTGTTCTTTGTTAAGAGGAGTAATCTTTATGGTCGGCAATTCGCATTCCACACCACAGGAAGGACCGAGCGACAGCCTTCGGCGGCATCAGTCCCAATGTTCCGTTTGTTCCCATCCCCAGCGCCAGGAGTTAGAAGAGGCTTGGCTTGACTGGGGCAGCACAACCCTCCTGGCCGAGAAATACGGGCTCAGCAGGGATTGTATCTACCGCCATGCACACGCCCTGGGTCTCTTTCGGGAGCGGCAAAATAGAATCAAGCGCTTGTATGAGAAAGTTCTTGAGCGTCTGGACACGGTAAAGTTCAGCGGTTCCGACCTCGTGAAGGTTCTCAAAGAATACACGGCGCTTTGCGAGCGGGAAGAGGCGAAGCAGGTGACCAATCTGCCGACTCAGGAAGTGTTCGACCCGGCGTCAGGGCAGGAACCCGAAGTGCCTGCCGGGGATGGAGCTCCGCTGTAGGAGCCAGCACCTCAGCCCGTTCCCAAGGCTGAAACAGTTCTGGCGGCCGAGGGTAATCAGCAGGGTGAACCGGCGGTAACACCCTTGGCCAGTCCGGAAGCGCAAAATCTGGAACCTGCTGTCACCAATACGGTGCAGTAGGGGTCAGGGTAAGCAACGGCGGGCGCTGATCTCGGGCCGGGACGAAGGTGAAGTGTCCCTCCCTGAGCTTAACCAGGAACCGCCCTCCGTTCGGCCGAACCGTTGTGAAATTTCAGGACTTCGATCTCCTTCGTACGGCGCGGCTCGGCCGGTGTTGGGAGCAAAAACGTAGGCGGCGGCTCGCCTTCCCGGGGCACCGCCACAAGAACAGGATTCGTGTATGCAGCCCCGGGAGTTGGCAAGGCAAGTTGGGCAGCGATCCTGGAGGGAGGAGTGCATGAGCACAGACGACTTCGGCACCAGCGTGCCGCAACGCCAGCATGAAAGCGATAGGGAGGAGGGGATTCAGAGGCCTTCGGAATCGTCGACCTTGGACCTCATCCGCTCCAAGCTTGAGGACCCGAACTTCGATGCCTATGAACTGATGCGGCTCGTGACCTACGTGATGGCTACGCTTGTGATGCGCATGCTCAGGTTAGGATTCATGGTCGAAGAACTCTACATTCGGCACTGCCTTTACGAGTGCATCAAACCCCTGCGGGCACTGGGGCGTTCCATCATCGACACGGACAAATTGCGAAAGAGAGCGGACGTGATCTTCTGGGATGGCGAGGCCATCAAGCACGTATCAGCAACGATGGAGGGCTGGTTTCTTGAAGCGCTGACCCAAGCGGGGCTGACGGACTTTCAGCGTAAGATGGTTATGCGCAACTACCGGGATTTGGCGGGCGCCAACGAACCTCAGTTGCGGCGCGAAACGGAGAGGTAGACGTAGGAGGGCTTAACGGAGACGTGAGGCCCAGCATTCCGCGCCCAGGCTTCGCGCGGCGCGGTTGCGGGAACCGCCAGCTTCGCGATGACGGCGGTTGAAGGATAGGAACCCTTCGTCGGGCCGAGGGGATAACAGGTACGGAGAGTTAGACAGCACGTTGGGCGCGATGAAGAGTTGGCCCCCAAGCACAGTGGATACGGGAAGTCGGTGGGGTGGACGGCCCCGGGAAGGACCGCGCCGGATGCTTTGGCGACCACGATCACCACGTAACCGCCACGGGCCGATAATGAGCGCCGAGGGTGCAACACTATGAGCCAGTCGTCGGGAAATAAGTCACTGAGAACAAAGGATTTGACTTCTCCCAAGGTGCAAAACATTTGATCCTGGGCGCGCGCAGTCCCTCCCTGGTGCCGAAGTTTCCCGACGGCCGGCGCGAGGCGTATTACCTGATGTCGATCCACGATCATCTCAAGCAGATTCCGACGCGGGAGATTGAGGATCTGGGGTGGGCGAAGGCGCTCGAGCTGGCGAAGGTAGCGCGCCATGAAGGCAGAGGGTTCAACAGTGCAGCCTGGTTGGACAAAGCGAAGAGTTCGAGCAAGCAGGAACTGCAGCGGGAGGTCTACAAGCACCTGACGGGGGAAGAGTACGAGCCCTACGAGATGGTTTATTTCAAATTGTTCGAGAGCCAGCTGCCCACGGTGGAGAGGGCGCTTTTGGTGGCGGCGCGGATGGTGGGGTCGGAGCGGTCGCGGGGCTACTGTCTGGAGCTGGTGTGTGCGGATTTTCTGGCGGGGCGGACGGAGGAGTCGACGGCGGAAGAGATCCTGATGCTGATTCAACATCTCGCGAAGTTACTGCCACCGGAATATCAGGCACGCCTTGCAGGTCAGGGGCGAGTAGAGGAATTGGAGGCGGCCGCGAGATGTTGAGGAAGGTCAAGCGGATCAAGCTCGGCAAGGAAGTCTACCGGCGTCTGATGAACCGCGTGCTGGAGCGGGACGGATGGCGGTGTCAGAAGTGCGGCGCGCTCGACAACCTGCAGGTGCACCACCAGATCAAGCGCAGCCAGCAAGGGGACGATGCGCTCGCGAATCTCGTGACGCTCTGCGCTTATTGCCACATGGCCGAGCACGGTCAGCTTTTCTATCCCCTCCTCGGGCTTAGAGCCTGCAGCAAGCCAAAACCGCGTAGGAAGTGAAGATCTTGCTTGGGTAAACCGCAGAGTCAACAGTGCGCGGTCGGCAGCCAACAGCGAACGACCGCATCCTAAAGTTGGAGCAGCGTTCAATCCAGACTTGACCCGAAGGCCCTCGACCCAAACCAGGGAAAGCAAGAAACATCGGCAGTGGGCTTCCAAGTTTAGGCCAGCTCTTGTTTCTTGAGGCTTTCGGGGTGGGCTTCGATGTGCTGCGGCCCTCCTTGGACGGCCTACTGAATGGTCGGGGTAGGAATAGTGGGGAACTTAAGGGAAAATGGGAGACTGCAGGGTGGAATAATGCGCGCTATTGCTCCCCGTCGAACGGCTGCCGAGCGGAATGATGGCCGATTGGCTCGAGGCTCAACTCGTCGATCCCGACCGTCCTGCCAATCTTGTTGTCGAATCTCAACTAGCGTTGTCGGACCACCTGAAGCTGAAGAAGCTTGGTTCTGATGGAACTATGCCGTCGTGTTCGATGTCTGACCACGGATTGGTGCCAGTGAACTGCCCGAGAATTGCGTCCAAGCGGGCCGACGCTTCAGCCTCGGAAACTCGAAATCGGATTCCATGGTCTGTGGTTGTGCCCGCGGATCGAATGAAGGCGTGGAAACGATAATGACCCGGCCTCACCAAGGTCATCTGCGAAGCTGCCGCAAGGTCGACATTATTGGTACACTAGCCATAGCTCGTAAGAGAGCATCTCAACGAAGAGAGCTAAGGAGGACCACTATGGGCGGAACGATACGAGCTCGCGTAAGAGGAGGGGTGTTGGAACCCCTCGAAAAGACCGACCTGCCGGAAGGAAAGGAAGTCTTGATTACTGTCGTCCGCGTCGCAGAAGGCTCAGACCGCGAAGCTTTCCTGCGCTCGAAAGGAAGTTGGAAAGGCCTCATTGATGCCGAAAAGCTCATCCACGACATCTACGAGGATCGCCTGATCGACACCAGAGAGGAGCCGAAACTGTGAAGCTCGCATACTTGGTAGACAACGACTGGGCGATCCATTGGCTCCACAGCAACGAGCCGATCCAAAAGCGCATGGACGAGTTGGAAGGGCAAGGGCTCGGATTCTCGGCCGTCTCGCTCGCCGAACTATGGGAAGGCGTGCACTATTCCCGAGATACGCACGAAAGCGAGCGCGGCTTGCACAATTTCGTGTCCCTTCGGCAGCGCTGCTTAACTCCGGCTTCCTGAAGTGCTAGCGTCGGTCTCATGCCCAGCGGGGCAAGGAGGACCGACGATGACCAACGACATTCCTGACATTCCCCCTGACATACGGAAGGTTTATCGGCGGCTGCGGCGATGGCGCAGCTCACACACTCGCCGAGTGCCGTTTCCGGATGCTTTGTGGGCGGCGGCAGGAGAACTGGCGCGAGAGCATGGGATCAACCGCACGGCGAAGGCTCTCAGTCTGGAATACGGCAAGCTGAAGGAGCGTGCGGGAGCGGCGGGGCCAGCGAAGAAGGTAGTGAGAAAGGTAACGTCAGCGATCCCGCGCCACGCCCGACCGCCCGTCCCGGCGGCGGCATTTATGGAGTTGCTTACGCCGCGACCTGGCAGTTCGCAAGAATGCCGAGTGGAGTTGGAAGGGCCGCGCGGGAGGATGAGGGTCGAATTCAAAGGCCTCGCCACGGCGGAGCTGGTGGCCCTGAGCCGCGCCTTGTGGGACGGCGAAGCCCGATAGGCTGAGGTGAGGCATGCTCCAGATCACTCCCCAGATGCGTATCCTGGTGGCGGTGGAAGCCGTGGACGGCCGCAAAGGCATCGACTCACTCGCGCGCCTGTGTCAAGAGAAGCTTGAAGCCGACCCTTTCTCCGGCTGGCTGTTTGAATGGACTCACGATTGCACCTCAAATCCCAGGAGCGAGTCGCCGCTTTCGGATTACCCATCCTTTTCATCCTCTGAGTGGCAAGCAGTTTGACCTGGTTGAGCACCGCAGTATTTTCGCC
>Ga0326727_10016977_pt1 | contig 15225 bp, 10 predicted proteins | sample MB2enrmetagenome_FD_207643 | JGI IMG/M metagenome (GOLD analysis project Ga0326727, IMG submission 207643) | Lab enriched peat soil microbial communities from McLean, Ithaca, NY, United States - MB29MY | ecosystem: Environmental > Terrestrial > Soil > Wetlands > Peat | place: USA: New York... | reverse complement strand
CGCCTGCATCCGGTGCGCGGTCACCGCGTGCAGATTCAACCCGGCGGCGGCAACGGCGTTGGCAAGGCGGGCGGACATGATGGTGCCCGACGCCGCGACCCCCAGCGCGCCGCCGAGCGAGCGGACGAAGCTCATGGCCCCGGTCGCCGCACCCAGTTCCCGGTGCGCGACGGCGTTCTGCACGGCGGTGGTGAGGTTGGGCATGCCCATGCCCATGCCGAGGCCGAGCGCCGCCATGGAAATCAGGAACACCGCGGGCGGGGCGCCGAAGTAGGCGAACACGGCGAGACTGCCGAGCGCGACCGCCTCCAGCCCGAGGCCGGCGAGCAGGAATGGCCGGTTGCGCCCGAGCTTGGCAACGATGCGCCCGCCGATCACCGAGGTGAGCAGCATGCCCACCACCTGGGGCAGCATCATCACGCCCGCGACGGCCGGGTTCATGCCGAGCACGAGCTGGAAATACAGCGGCAGGAACACCGTCGAGCCCAGCATCGCGAAGGTCATCATCCCGCCGACCGCCACGCCGCGGGCAAACACCCGGTTGCGGAACAGCGGCAGGCGGATCAGCGGTTCCGGGGCGCGGGCTTCGCGCCAAAGGAACGCCGCGATCAGCCCCGCAGCCACGCCGGCGAGGCCGAGTGTGTCAAGTGACGCCCAGGGGAACTCGGTGCCGCCCCATGCCAGCAGCAGGAGCAGCGCCGCGGTGCCGCCCGCCAGCAGCACCGCGCCGGCGTAGTCGATCGGCCTCGCCTTGCCCGACGGCGGCTTGCGCAGGCCGATGGCGATCATCACCAGCGCCAGGGCGCCGACCGGCAGGTTGACGTAGAACACCCAGCGCCAGGACAGCGCCGAGGTGATGATGCCGCCGAGCAACGGGCCGGCGACGCTGGAGAGCGCGAAGGTGCCGGTGAACAGGCCCTGGTAGCGCGGCCGGTCGCGCGGCGAGACGACGTCGCCGATCGCTGCCTGGGCCAGGGTCAGCAGGCCGCCCGCGCCGAGGCCCTGCAGGGCGCGGAAGGCGATGATCTGGCCCATGGAGTGCGCGGCGCCGCACAGCAGCGAGCCCATCAGGAAGATCAGGATGGCAACGAAGAACAGCGTGCGGCGGCCGTAGATGTCGGACAGCTTGCCGTAGATCGGCGTGGTGGTCGTGGCGGTCAGCATGAACGCCGTCACCACCCAGGAGAGATGCGCCATGCCGCCCAGGTCGGCGGCCATGCGCGGCAGCGCGGTGTTGACGATGTTCTGGTCGAGCGCCGCCAGCACCATGGCCAGCAGCGCCCCGGCCATGACGGTGCGCAGTTGCCCGGGCGGCGCCGTCCCGACGTGGGTCGGTTGCGGCGGGCTCGGGGGCGCCTGGCGCGCAGTGGACAGGCCGGCGGGCGGCGCGGTGGTGACGGGGGTGGGGTCGTTCACAGTGCGTCCGTTCGGGGAGGATGGACCTGATGTAGGCGCCTGCCGCACCCGGTGCGACCCACGATTCGGTCTGACACCTGGCGCAACGGACTGCACGCAGGCATTGGACTTGCTTTGGCCCCGCGGCAGGGGCACCGCGTCCGGTGGCGACGCGGCACAGGGGGAAGGCTGGACATGCAAGGCGGAAGTGTCACCGGGGGCGGCAAGGCGCGGCATGCGGAGATTGCCGGTGGCGGGTTTGCCGGGCTGGCCACGGCAGTGGCGTTGCGCCAGCGCGGGTGGACGGTGCGCGTGCACGAGAAGGCCTCCGAATTGCGTGCGTTCGGTGCCGGCATCTACCTGTGGCACAACGGCCTGCGGGCGCTGGAGTCGATCGGTGCGCTCGACGAGGTCGTGGCCAACTCGACGCGGCCGCCGATCTACGAGACGCGGGTGCAGAACCGCACGGTGTCGCGCGAGAAGCTGCCCGGCATGCTGTTCCGGGTGATGACACGCCAGCATCTGCACGGTGCGATCCTTGCGGCGGCGCGGCGCGCGGGCGTCGACATCGAGGTGGACTCCGAGGTGGTGAGCGCCGATCCGGCGGGGGCGGTCACGTTGGCCTCGGGGCAGGTGCTGCGGGCGGACCTGGTGGTGGGCGCGGACGGGGTTGGCTCGGCGGTGCGCGACTCGATCGGGTTCGCGCAGGATCGGCAGACCTCGCGCGATGGCATTACCCGGCTGCTGGTGCCCCGGCTGAAGGACCAGCTTGGACCGGGCGAGTGGGATAACGTTATCGATTTCTGGAATTTCGAGCCGCGGGTGCTGCGCGTGCTGTATTCGCCGTGCAACGAGGCGGATCTGTATCTGGCGCTGATGGCGCCGAGCGCCGATCCGGAGGGCTCGCAGGCGCCGATTTCACTGGCGCTGTGGGCGGGCATTTTTCCGCACCTAACGCCGGTGCTGGAGGCGGCGGCGAAAATCCAAGGGCGCTATGACCGCTATCAGACCACGGTGGTGGAACGATGGGTGCGGGGGCGGGTGGCGCTGGTGGGGGATGCGGCGCATGCGATGTGTCCGGCGCTGGCGCAGGGGGCCGGATGCGCGATGGTGAATGGGCTGCGGCTGGCGATGGCATTGGAGGGGGGGGCTGGAGGCGTGGGAGGCGGAGATGCGGCCGCTGACCGATCGGTGCCAGGCGCGGTCAGCGAACTATGCGGCGACGCGGGGGATGTCGAAGGGCAATCAGTTCACGCCGGAGGTGCTGGAGACGGCGCGGTATGATCCGATCGAGGGGCGGCTGATTGGGTGAGGGGGGGCCAGAGGTTATGGTCGGGGCATTGTGCACCGGCGGTTGGATTTGTTTCTGGATAGGAACTTAACCGCGAATAACGCGAATGGCACGAATATTGGGGGCGGGGCATCGGTTGGCGTTTAACGCAGTTTGAGCACGCAGTTTTCAACGTAGAGGATGAACCAGAACGCGTAAATCTCCCTGGTTAAGCGACCAAGGCTGCCGATCATTACTGCAGCACAATCGCGCGGCCTGTCACCCCGATTCCCGTACTGATGATCCCCGATTTAATTACGTGGGATTCGTCGATGATAATACCGTTGGCGCCCGCCTTGCGAGCTTGCTCCTTTAGCTCTGGGATGGCATCGGATAGAGACAGGATTTGGTATTTGCCGGGGTTGCTATACGAAACGAGTCCGATGACTGTGTAGGGGCCCGAAATCTGCTTTTCGTCAGAGAATACCTGGACTTGGGAACCTGGAGGCAATGGCGTTAGCGTGTGAGTACCAATTGGCGTAACACCCGCTGATACGCAGGCGGACAGGAGTGCAGCTAAGACAGGTATAGCAACGAACTTCCGGCATGATCTCATGGTACCTTCCCCAATCAAGGTTGTTTCGCTGCTGCTGGCGAAATTTGGCTTCTAGCTTCGTCCCAACCTTCGAATTGCGCAATCCCTGGCCATTGTGCTCGTGGGAATCGTCCGCACGAAGTTTGAGCCGGTCATCGGCGGTTGGTTCGGTCACTCGGCCTTCATTGCCTGAACTCGTCGTCGCGGGATGTTGGTCGCGATAACCCTGGTCATCACGATCGGTGGTAGCTTTTCCCCAACAACTCCAGCAACGGCAGCAGGATTTCGTCACGATCGCGCACCAAGGTTGCCATGTCGCGGCCGTTTGCCTCCGCTGCCACGCCTGCGATCAACTGCCGGCACACCTCGTCGGTCAACTCGGGCGTGCCCATGGTCTTCCACCATGCGTCGAACGCCGGCCGGAACTGCGCCAGCATGTGGGTCATGCCGCCCTCGCCGCCGCCGAGGTGGAACGTCATGTGCGGCCCCATCGCCGCCCACCGCAGGCCCGGCCCGGCGCTGATCGCGGTGTCGACGTCCTCGACGCTGGCCAGGCCGGTGACGACGGCGTTGATCGCCTCGCGCCACAGTGCCGCTTGCAGGCGGTTCGCGAGGTGGCCCGGCGCTTCCTTCCGGATGTGGATCGGGCGCTTGCCGATGTGGCGGTAGAAATCGATGCACCAGGCAATCGTTGCCGGGTCGGTGTCCTTGCCGCCGACGACCTCGACGAGCGGGATCAGGTGGGGCGGGTTGAAGGGATGGCCGATCGCCATGCGCGGCGCGCTGGCCAGGCCGGGCTGCAGGTCGCTCATCATCAGACCGGAGGAGCTGGAGGCGAGGATGGCGTCCGCGGGCATCGCCGCATCGATCTCGGCGTAGAGGGCGCGCTTGATCGCCAGCCGTTCGGGTGCGTTCTCCTGGATGAAGGCCGCGTCGCGCACCGCGTCAATGGGCGAGGCGTGGAAGGTCCAGCGATCGGGCGCGGCGTCCGCGGCCATGCCAAGGCGCTGCAATGTTGGCCAGGCGTCGGCGATGTAACGGCGGACATAGGCCTCGGCGGCCGGGTTGGGATCCTGCACCGCGACGCGCAGGCCGTGCGCCAGGAACAGCGCGGTCCAGCTTGCGCCGATGGTGCCGGCGCCGAGTACCGCGACCTGTTGCACGTGATCTGGTTGTGACATGGCGTTCTCCTTCTGCGCGGAACCGCGCGCGGCGGTGCTTTCCCGTTCGAGCGTCCGGCGATACGCTGTGCCGAAATGCGTCGCCGGACGAGTCTTGGCCGGCCAACGGCGGCGACGCGCACATCAGGGAGGTACCATGTCCGAGACCACGCGTCGTCATCTGCTCGCGCTTGCCTGCGCCGGCATCACCATGCTGGGCGCCACGGTCTTCGGCATCGGCCAGGCGGCGGCGCAACGAACGCTGGTGATGTATTGCGGCGTCGATGAGAAATGGTGTCGCAGCATGGCGAACACCTACCAGAAGGAGACCGGCGTCCAGGTCGACATGACGCGCATGAGCGCCGGTGAGATCTTCGCCCGCGTGCGCGCCGAGAAGGACAATCCGCACGGCGATATCTGGTGGGGCGGCACCGGAGATCCGCATCTGCAGGCCGCGGATGAAGGCGTGACCGAGGCGTATCAGTCGCCGATGCTGCCGAAATTGCGCGACTGGGCGCAGCGGCAGGCGGAACGTTCCAAATACCGCACGGTGGGGATTTATCTTGGCGCGCTGGGCTTTGGTTACAACACCGAGGACATGAAGCGCCGCAAGTTGACGCCGCCGGCGTGCTGGGCCGACCTGATCAAGCCCGAGTTCAAGGGCGAGGTGCAGATGGCCGATCCGAACTCGTCCGGCACGGCATGGACCATGCTGGCGACCATCGTGCAGTTGATGGGCGAGGCGAAGGCGTTCGACTACATGAAGGCATTGAACCGTAACATCAACGAATACACCAAGGCCGGCGCGGCGCCGGCGCTGGCGGCGGGGCAGGGCGAGACACTGATCGGCATCGCGTTCCAGCACGACATCATCGACGTGGCGGAGCACCACAAGCCGGTCGCCGTGGTCTCGCCGTGCGAGGGCACCGGCTACGAGATCGGCTCCATGAGCCTGATCAAGGGTGCGCGGCACCTTGATGAGGCGAAGAAGTTCTACGACTGGGCGCTGACCGTGCCGGCGCAAAGTCTGGCGGCGCCATCTGGCAGTTTCCAGATTCCGTCGAACCCGGCGACGCCGGTGCCGCCGGAGGCGCCTGATCTGTCGAAGATCAAGCTGATCGAATACGATTTCGCAACGTATGGCTCGGTCGCGACACGCACGCGGTTGCTGACGCGGTGGACCAACGAGGTGAAGAACGCGCCGAAGTAGCCGGTAGAGCTGCCGATGCGGCGCGCGCCGCTTGCCTGGCTGGTGGTCGGCTGGGCGTCGCTTCTGCTGGTGCCCTGGTATGGGCTGGACGATGGCGTGTCGGCGCCGGCGATGGTCTTCGGGCACTGGTGGTTGTGGCCGCTGGTCGCCCCGCTGCTGCTGGCGGGTTGGGCGCTGCTGGGTCGCGCGGGTCCCGTCGCGCTGGTGGTTGCGGGCGCGGCCGGACTGGCATGGTTGGCGATCGAGGCGTTCGCGATCGTGCAGCACGGCTGGGGCTATGCCTGGCTGACCGCGCTGTTCGGTCCGGGTCCGGCACAACCGGCATTGGGCTGGGGCGCGGTGGCGTATGCGGCGTGCTGCGCATTGCTGCTGGCGCAGGGACTGGCGCGGCTTGGCTTGTGCAAGGGCGACACGTTTGTCGTCGGCACATTGCTGACGGTGGTCGGGCTGACCGCGCTGTTCGTGTTCTATCCGGTGGTGTGCGTGCTGCTGTCGGCGGTGCGCGACAATGATGGCGCGTTCGCACCGGTGTTGTTTGCCCAGAAGCTGTTCAGCGCGTCGATCTGGGGCATCGGCTGCGTGACGGGCGATGGCACCTGCGGTGTGGCGTGGCATACCGTTGCGCTGGCGGTTTTGGTTGGCTTGCTGACGACGCTGCTCGGGTTGGCGTTCGCGCTGGTGGCGAACCGTACGCGGCTGCCGCTGAAACCGGTTTTGCGCGCGCTGGCGATCCTGCCGGTGATCACGCCGCCGTTTGTCATCGGCCTCGCGCTCATTCTGCTGTTCGGCCGCGCCGGGATGGTAACGATCTGGCTGGCCGACACGTTCGACATCCCGCGCAGCCGGTGGATCTATGGCATGCCGGGGATCACGATCTCGCAGGTGCTGGCGTTCACCCCGATTTCCTTCCTGGTGGTGACCGGCGTGCTGCAAGGTGTCAGTCCCAGTCTGGAGGAAGCCGCGCAGACCTTGCGCGCGCATCCGTGGCGCGTGTTCCGCACCATCACCTGGCGGTTGATCCGGCCGGGGCTGGCGAACGCGTTCCTGATCGGCTTCATCGAGAGCATGGCCGACTTCGCCAACCCGCTGGTGATCGGTGGCAACTTCAATGTGCTTTCGACCGAGATCTTTTTCGCCGTGGTGGGCGCGGCGCATGACCAGGGGCGCGCGGCGGTGCTGGCGATCGTTCTGCTGGCGTTCACGCTGTCGGCCTTCATGGCGCAGCGATTGTGGATCGGCCGGCGCAGCTACGCGACGATGACCGGCAAGGGTGACGCGGGCTTGCCAGGCGTGTTGCCGAGGGTGCTGCGCGGGGTTTGCCTGGGTGCGATCGTGCCATGGCTGGTGCTGACGGTTGCGGTGTACGGGATGATCCTGGTGGGCGGCTTCGTCGTCTCGATCGGGCGCGACAACACGCCGACGCTGGATTACCTGTGGACCGCGTTCTCGTTCGAGAAGGGGGTTGGCGGCTGGTTCCTTTCGGGGTCGGCATGGCCGTCATTCGTTACCACGATCGAGTTGTCATTGGTCGCGATGCCGTTCACCGCCGCGCTTGGGCTGCTAACCGCGTGGCTGCTGGACCGGCAGAGTTTTCCGGGTCGGCGCGGCTTCGAATTCCTGGTGATGATGAGCTTTGCCATTCCGGGCACGGTGATCGGCGTCGCGTATATTCTGGCGTTCAACGTGCCGCCGGTGTCGTTGACCGGTACCGGAATGATCATCGTGATCTCGTTCGTGTTCCGCAACCTGCCGGTGGGGATCCGCGCCGGGCTCGCCAACCTCAGCCAGATCGACCGCAGCCTGGATGAGGCGTCGCTGACGCTGGGCGCGCGCTCGCCCGGCACGCTGCGCCGCGTGTTGCTGCCGCTGATGCGGCCGGCGATCGTGACAGCGCTGGTCTACAGCTTTGTCGCCGCGGTGACCGCGGTTTCGGCGGTGATCTTCCTGACGACGGGGGCTTACAATCTGGCCACCGTCTACATCGTGGGCCGCGTCGATGTCGGCGATCTGGGGGTGGCGATCGTGTATTCGGCGGTGCTGATCGTGTTCATGCTGGCCGTGCTGCTGGCGATCCAGGCGCTGGTGGGTGAGCGGCGGTTGGGCCGGCGCAGCGCGATGCGGCCGGCGGCCGGCGTCGTTTCGGTGCAAGGATGAGCGCGCCGGCGGTCGCGTTTCATGGCGTCACCAAGCGCTATGGCGGCGTCGTCGCAGTGAACGATGTCAGCTTCGCCATCGCGCGCGGCAGCCTGGTGACGCTGCTGGGGCCCTCGGGCTGCGGCAAGACCAGCACGCTGCGGCTGATCGCGGGGCTGGAGCAGCCGAGCGAGGGGCGCATTCTGATCGGCGGCGCCGATGTCACCACGCTGTCGGCGGCCGAGCGCGATGTCTCGATGGTGTTTCAATCCTATGCGCTGTTTCCGCACATGACGGTGCTGGAAAATGTCTGCTACGGGCTGCGCGCCGCCGGGGTCGCACGGGCGCGGGCGCGCGAACAGGCGGCGGAGAAACTGGCGTTGGTGGGACTGGCGGGGTACGAGAAGCGGCTGCCGAGCGAGCTGTCGGGCGGTCAGCAGCAGCGCGTCGCGGTGGCGCGGGCGATCGTGCTGGAGCCGCAGGTGCTGCTGTTCGACGAGCCGCTGTCCAACCTGGATGCCAAATTGCGCCGGCGGGTGCGCGAGGAAATTCGCGCGCTGCAGCAGGATCTGTCGCTGACCGTGGTCTATGTGACGCATGACCAGGAGGAGGCGCTGGCGGTGTCCGATCGGATCATCGTGATGAACATGGCACGCATCGCACAGGACGGCTCGCCGCGGTCGCTGTATGAGCGGCCGAACAGTCATTTCGTGGCCGACTTCATTGGCGACGCCAATCTGTTGCCGGTGACGATCGAGCGGCATGACGGCGCGCAGGCGGTGGTGCGGATTGGTGCGGCGACGATCCGGCTGCCGCATCATGATGTGCCGCCGGGGCCGGCGGAACTCGCGATCCGGCCACGCGCGGTGCGGTTGGGGGGCGAGGCGGATGGACTGACCGGGCGGATCGACAAGGCGGCATATCTCGGCGACCACATGGAATACCTGGTGGCGGTGGACGGGCTGATGCGGGAACTGTTCGTCATCGACACGAATGTCGCGGCGCCGCGTGCGGCTGGCGCGGTGGTGGGGATCGCGTTGGACGCGGAAGGGGCTGTGCTGGTGCCGCCTTGACGCCGGCACGCGGCGTTCGCAGGGTCGGACTGCGTGGGTGGAGGCAGCGTGTCGGTGCAGGTTCAGGCTGATACAAGGTCCGCGGCGGAGAGCGTGCCGCTCGATTGGGCGCGAGCGCGCGCGCATCTGGCGGGGCAGGGGCATGTGTTGGCGATCGATCCGCCACCGCAGCAGTTCGCCGGTGGGCTGGCGAACCTGAATTATCTGGTCATGCTGGATGGGGCGCCGGCGGTGTTGCGTCGGCCACCGCTGGGGGAGCTGCCGGCGGGCAGTCATGACATGGCGCGCGAGCACCGCATCCTCAGCCGGTTGCCGGATGCGCTGGCATTTGTGCCGCGGAGCTTGTTTCTGTGCGCCGATGCAACGGTGCTCGGGGCGCCGTTTCAGATTCTGGAATATCGGCCGGGGCTGGTGATCCGCGAGCATGTGCCGGCGGCGCTTGTCGGGCGGCCGGGGTTGGGTGCGCGGCTGTCGCGGGTGTTGCTGGAGACGATCGCGGCGATCCACGCGGTCGATACGGCATCGATCGGGTTGGATGATCTGGGGCGGCCGGAGGGGTTTCTGACGCGCGCGGTGGCGGGGTGGCGGCGGCGCGGGATGGCCGCGCAGGAGGATGGGACGGAGGCGCTGCATGCTGCGTTGGGGGCATGGCTGGAGGCGCACCTGGTGCCGGACGGCGCGCCCGGGCTGCTGCACAATGATTTCAAGTTGAACAACATGATTTTGGATCCCGATGATCTCTCGCCCGTTGCGGTGGTGGATTGGGATCAGGGCACGCGCGGCGATCCGCTGTTCGATTTCGCGACGCTGCTGAGCTACTGGGTGCATGCCGACGATCCGCAGCCGATGCATGACATGGCGCAGATGCCTTCGGTGGAGGCGGGGTTGTGCGCGCGGGCCGATGCGGTGGCGGCGTATGCGCGGCTGACCGGGCGGGATGTGTCGGACTTTCTGTTTCATCGGGTTCTGGCGATGTACAAGCTGGGGGTGATCTTCCTGCAGCTGGGGATGCGTTGGCGGTCGGGTGCGACGGAGGATGCGCGGTATGCGCCGTTTACCGCGATCGGGTCGGGGATTCTGGCGTTTGCGCATGAAATCGCGTTGGGGCGGGCGTTTTGATGATCTTTGTCACCGTCATGGCCGGGCCTGACCCGGCCATGACGGTTGGGGGGACGGTGTGACGGTTTGTACTGGTCGTGGCGAAAAATCATGTGTGTGATGAAATTCTTGAACCATGGACTTCTCTCTCTCCGCTGACCTGCAAGACCTGCAAGCCCGCACGCGGGCGTTCATCCGTGACCGGATCATTCCGCTTGAGGGTGACCCGCGCCAGACGCCGCATGGCCCCACCGATGCATTCCGCCGCGAGCTGAACGGAGTGGCTGCCGAGGCCGGGTTGCTGGCGCCGCATGTCGGGGCGGACTATGGCGGGCTCGGGCTGAACAATGTCGGCCGCGCAGTGGTGTTCGAGGAGGCGGGGTATTCGCTGCTCGGCCCGCTGGCGATGAACATCTTCGCGCCCGACGAGGGCAACATGCACCTGCTGGAGGTCGTGGCGACCACGGAACAGAAAGACCGCTGGCTGCGGCCGCTGGCGCGGGGCGAAATCCGCTCGTGCTTCTGCATGACGGAGCCGGCGCCGGGCGCGGGGTCCGATCCGGCGGCGCTGGCGACCACGGCGGTGCAGGACGGCAATCATTACGTCATCAATGGCACAAAATGGTTCATCACCGGCGCCGACGGGGCAGGGTTTGCCATCATCATGGCGAAGGGTGAGGACGGCAACGCAACGATGTTCCTTGCCGACATGGCGACGCCCGGCATCGAGGTGGTGCGGGCGATGAACAGCCTGGACAGCGCGTTTCCGGGCGGTCACGCGGTGGTGCGGTTCAACAATGTCCGCGTGCCGGCGGGCGACATCCTGGGCGAGCCGGGCAAGGGATTTCGTTACGCGCAGGTGCGCTTGGCGCCGGCGCGGCTGACGCATTGCATGCGGTGGCTGGGCGCGGCGCGGCGGGCGCACGACATTGCCGCGGGGTATGCGGCGCGGCGCGAGGTGTTCGGGCAGAAGCTGGTCGGGCATGAGGGTGTGGGCTTCATGCTGGCGGACAATGAGATCGATATCCGCATGAGCCGTCTGTCGATCTGGCACACCGCGTGGGTGCTGGACCAGGGCGCGCGCGGCACGACAGAGTCCTCCATTGCGAAGGTGTTCTGTTCGGAGGCGATCTGGCGGGTGGTGGATCGTTGCGTGCAGGTGCTGGGCGGGCAGGGGGTGACCGACGAGACGCTGGTGGCGCGCATCTTCAACGAGGTGCGCGGGTTCCGCATCTATGACGGGCCGTCCGAGGTGCATCGCTGGTCTTTGGCACAGCGCATTGCGCGGCAGGGGGCGAACTGGTGAGCGACTTCGATCTCGGCGGGAAGGTCTGCGTCGTCACCGGGGCGGGGCGCGGCATCGGCCGCGGCATCGCCGAAGCGTTGGCGCGGGCGGGTGCGACTGTGGTGCTGACCGGGCGCACGGCGGCGACGTTGGCGGATGCCGAGGCCGCGATTGGTGCTGCTGCGGCGGGGGTTGTCGTTGCGGATGTGGCGCGCGAGGCGGACGTGGCCGCGTTGCGCGATGCGGTGCTGGCGCGGCACGGGCGCCTCGATGTGCTGGTGAACAACGCCGGGATCAATCCGGTCTGGCGCGGAATCGAGAAAGTGTCTCTGGCGGACTGGCAGGCGATCATCGATATCAACCTGACCGGAACGTTCCTCTGCTGCAAGTATCTCGGCGGCGCGATGGGGCGGGGCGGCTCGGTGATCAACATGAGCTCGGTTGGCGGGCATGTCGGGCTGACGCGCTCGGTGCCGTATTGCGCGTCGAAAGGCGGCGTGGAGATGCTGACCAAGGCGCTGGCACTGGATTGGGCCAAGCGCGGCGTGCGGGTGAACTGCCTGGCGCCGGGTTATGTCGATACCGATCTGACGCATGGGCTGCTGGCGCACGAGGTGCACGGCAAGCCGTTCCTTGATCACGTGCCGATGGGGCGGTTCGGCACGGCGCGGGAGATGGGGAGTGCGGCGGTGTTTCTGGCGTCGGACGCCTCGGCGTATATGACCGGGCAGAGCCTGGTGGTCGATGGCGGGTGGACGGCGGATTAGCTCATTCCGTTCCGCAGCCGCAACAAGCACGCCGCAACCTGGTGTCATTTATGTACCTGATTCGTCTTTTGCTGAACATCCTCTGGCTCGTCTTTGGCGGGATCTGGATGGCGCTCGCCTGGGTGCTCGCCGGGTTGCTCATGCTCGTCACCATCATCGGCATTCCCTGGGCGCGCGCCGCCTTCGTCATCGCCCGCTACACGCTCCTCCCATTCGGTTCTCGCGCGGTGCGCCGCGATCAACTCACCGGCAGGCCGGATATCGGCACGGGTCCGCTCGGCTGCCTCGGCAACCTTGTCTGGTTGCTTTTCGCCGGATGGTGGCTCGCCCTCGGCCATCTGGTCGCCGCAATCGTGCTGGCCGTCACGATCATTGGCATTCCCTTCGCCTGGGCACATCTGAAGCTGGCAGCGATCGCGCTGTGGCCCATCGGCATGACGATCGTGCCCGACGAGTCACCCCGCGCATACGACCACCAGCGGTGGCCCCGGCCCTGACCGACCCGTCGCTTTCACCAGGCCAATGCGCTAACGTCATCCACCAGACCAGGAGGTTCACCATGACCGAAGCCTGCATCGTCGGCTGGGCGCATACACCGTTCGGCAAACTTGAAGACCCTGACATCGAATCGCTGATCGGCCGCGTCGCCGGCGCCGCGATCGAGGATGCGGGCATCGCGCCGGGCGACATCGATGGGACGTTCGTTAGCCTGTTCAACAACGGGTTCTCGAAGCAGGATTTCCCGGCCTCTCTGGTGCTGCAGCATGTGCCGGAACTGCGGTTCAAGCCGATCACGCGGTTCGAGAATGCGTGCGCGTCGGGCTCGGCCGCGGTGCATGGCGCGCGCGATTTTCTCGGCGCGGGGCGTGGGCGGTTCGCCCTGGTGATCGGCGTCGAGAAGATGACAGCAACCTCGGGGGCGGAGGTCGGCGACATTCTGTTGAAGGCGAGCTACCAGAAGGAGGAGGCGGATATTCCGGCGGGGTTTGCCGGCGTGTTCGGTCGGATAGCGGACGGATATTTCCAGCGCTATGGCGACCAGTCCGATGCGCTGGCGGCGATCGCGGCGAAGAACCATAAGAACGGCGTCGACAATCCCTATGCGCAGATGCGCAAGGATCTCGGCTTCGCGTTTTGCCGCGCGGTGTCGGAGAAGAACCCGTACGTTGCGCCGCCGTTGAAGCGCACGGATTGCTCGCTGGTGTCGGATGGCGCGGCGGCGCTGGTGCTGGCCGATGAGGACACGGCGCGCGCGATGGGCAAGGCGGTGAAGTTCCGCGCGGCGGTGCAGGTGAATGATTTCCTGCCGATCAGCAAGCGCGACATCACGCGGTTCGAGGGTGCGGCCGAGGCATGGCAGCGCGCGCTGGCGGCGGCGGACGTTACGTTGGGCGATCTGTCGTTCGTCGAGTCGCATGACTGTTTCACCATCGCCGAGTTGCTGGAATATGAGGCGATGGGGCTGACGGCGCCGGGGCAGGGGGCGCGGGCGGTGTTGGAGGGCTGGACGGCGAAGGATGGTCGTTTGCCAGTCAATCCCTCGGGTGGGTTGAAGGCGAAGGGGCATCCGATCGGGGCGACGGGTGTCTCAATGCACGCGATCACGGCGATGCAGCTGACCGGCCAGGCGCCGGGCGGGATGCAGTTGCCGAAGGCGGAGCTGGGCGCGGTGTTCAACATGGGCGGCGCGGCGGTCGCGAATTACGTTTCGATCATGGAGCAGTTGCGCTGATCCCGACCAGCAACCTCGCGCATCTGCTGTTGCAGAGCGCGCGGCGGTTCCCTGAACGGCCGGCGATCATCTGGCGGGAGCGGGTTTGGACCTGGGCAGAGTTTGCCGCGCGGGTGCAGGCCGCGGCGGGGGCCTTGGCGGCGCGGGGCGTGCGGCATGGCGATCGGGTGTTGCTGCATGCGCGGAACGCCAACGCCGTGCTCGAAACGATGTTCGCGACCTGGATGCTGGGCGCGGTATGGGTGCCGACGAATTTCCGGCTGACCCCGCCGGAGGTGGCGTATCTGGCAACGTCGTCGGGCGCCGCGGTGCATATCTTCGATCCGATGTTTCCGGCGCATCGGGCGGCGGCGAAAGCGGAAAACCCGGCCTGCCGGCTGGAGATTTCGCTTGGGGCCGAATGGGATGCGTTGGCGGAAGCGGGCGCGCCGATGCCGCGGCCGGCGGATGTCGCGCACGATCATCCGGCGTGGTTTTTCTATACCTCGGGCACGACCGGGCGGCCGAAGGCGGGCGTGCTGACGCATGGGCAGATGGAATATGTCATCTGCAACCATTTGTGCGACCTGATGCCGGGGACGACCGAGCATGATGTTTCGCTGGTGGTGGCACCGCTGTCGCATGGCGCGGGGGTGCATGCGTTGCCGCAGGTCGCGCGCGGGGCGGCGACGGTGCTGCTGTCGGGTGAGCGGCTGGACTGCGAGGAGGCGTGGGCGCTGGTCGAGCGGCATCGCGTGACCAACATGTTCACCGTGCCGACCATCCTGACGATGCTGGTGCGGCACGACGCGGCGGACCGGTATGATCATTCCAGTTTGCGATACGTGATCTACGCAGGCTCGCCGATGTATCGGGCGGACCAGCGATATGCGCTGGGCAAGCTTGGCAAGGTGCTGGTGCAGTATTTCGGCATGGGCGAGGTGACCGGGAATATCACCGTGTTGCCGCCTTCGTTGCACAGTGCGGATGATGCGGAGATGCCTGTTGGAAGCTGCGGCTTTCCACGCACCGGCATGGAGGTCACGATCCTGGACACCGATGGCGCGCATCTGCCGTCGGGGGTCACCGGCGAGATCTGCGTGCGGGGGCCGGGGGTGTTCGCCGGATATTACAACAATCCGGAGGCGACCGCGGCGGCGACGCGGTTCGGGTGGTTTCATACCGGCGATCTGGGGCACGTGGATGCGAGGGGGTTGGTTTATATCACCGGGCGTGCGTCAGACATGTACATCTCGGGTGGGTCGAACGTGTATCCACGCGAGATCGAGGAGGTGTTGCTGACCTGTCCTGGCGTTGTGGAGGCGTGCGTTGTGGGCGTGCCGCATGAGCGTTGGGGGGAATGCGGCGTGGCGGTGCTGGTGGGGGATGGCCAGGCGGTCGTGGATGCGGCGGCGGTGTTCGCGCATCTCGACGGGCGCCTGGCGAAGTATAAGTGGCCGACGCGGGTTGTGGTGTGGGCGGAGCTGCCGAAGTCGGGTTATGGCAAGGTGACGAAGCGGGATGTGAA
>Ga0326727_10016976_pt1 | contig 15225 bp, 14 predicted proteins | sample MB2enrmetagenome_FD_207643 | JGI IMG/M metagenome (GOLD analysis project Ga0326727, IMG submission 207643) | Lab enriched peat soil microbial communities from McLean, Ithaca, NY, United States - MB29MY | ecosystem: Environmental > Terrestrial > Soil > Wetlands > Peat | place: USA: New York... | reverse complement strand
GTTACCGAAAGACCAAGATGGGAGCGCGGTATTGGCATGATTGGCGAGATGCTACGCCGGTAGCATAAATGCGGTCAAGGGCAGGATGACCCTACTTTGCATCAAACCTCACCGTCCCCAGAATCGCCTCCAACCGCCCGCGTACCTGGTCGAGTTCCTGCTCCGTAATGTCCTTCACGCCAGACACCTCGCCGCCGCAGAAGTTATTGATCGTCAGGTCGAAGCGGTAGCACGACCCGTGCCGCAGCGTGGTATACACCTCGTCGCGCTGCACCGTGCAGATCGACCTCTGCTCATCGTGTCCGTGGGCAAAGCTGATCCCCGCGATCTCGCTCTCCCCGCGCCGTTGTCCCTGCGTCGCGGCGGACGCCTGCAGTCCGCACGCCGCATCGTTGCTGTGCGGTGTCACGCTGAAGTAGACGTACGCTCCGCTGAAGGTCGACGCCGGGAACGGGTTCTCCGGCATACTGACCACCGCGCGCAGCAGGGTCGTCCGCGACACAGAACGCGCATCCAGGCGAAAGGTGCTGATCTCGCGGTCGCGCCGAGCAAAGTTCCAGTTCGCCGGATAGTCGAAGGAAATTTTGTACGTCGGATCGTGAAAGATGTGCTGCGCAGGGGCGCTCTGCGCCCACAGCACAGGGCCTGCGACTTCCATCGCCAGCAGCACCATCCCCAATCGCCAATGCTTCATCCAGCCATCTCCCTTCTTCGCAATTATTCTCTAAAAATCTCAAGCTCTCATTCGCGGGTTGGCCAGCGTATACGCAACGTCGGTCAGCAGGTTGGCCGCGACATACGTCAGCCCAACGGCCAGAATGCATCCCTGCACCAGAGCATAATCGCGATTGGAGATGGCCGAAAGCGTCAGCCGCCCAATGCCCGGCCAACTGAACACGGTCTCGGTCACGATCGCTCCCGCCAGCAGGTTGCCAAATTGTAACCCGACCACCGTCAGCACCGGGACCATAGCATTGCCCAGCGCGTGCCTGTATACCACAGTCCGCTCGCTGAGGCCCTTGGCGCGCGCGGTACGGATGTAGTCCTGCCCCAGCTCTTGCAGCATCGCGGTGCGCACCATGCGCGTCAGCACTCCGGCCAATCCGCTGCCCAGCGTCACTGCCGGCAGAATCAGGTATAGCCAGAATCCCGCCCCAAAGATCGGCCCCGTTCCCGCTCCCGACACTGGCAGCCATCCCAGTTGGATCGAAAAAATCAAAATCAGAATCGGCCCCAGCGCGAAGTTGGGAAACGAGAGTCCGCCCAGGCTCGCCACGCCCAGCACGCGGTCCTGCCATCGTCCGCGGTGCAGCGCCGAGTAAACACCCGCCGGCACCGACAATCCAAGCCCGATCAGCAGCGCCGCCAGCGTCAGCGCCAGCGTATAGGGATAGCGCTGCGCGATGAGGTGCGTGACCGAGTCGTGCAGGCGCAGCGACTCGCCCAGGTCGGCGTGCAGCACCCCGCGCCAGTAACGCAGATACTGCGTCCCCAGTGGCGCATCAAGCCCGTACGCATGGCGCAGCACCGACACATCCGACGCCGTCGCGCCCTCGCCCAGCATCTGCACCACAGGATCGCCCGGCACCAGGTGGATCAGCAGAAAGACCACCGACACTACCACCCACAGCACGGGCAGCGTGATCAGGATGCGGCGAACGGCTTTGGCTAGAGGGTTCAGGGTTCGGCTCTCATAGATCTAGTTTCAATTGCGCGGAATTGTCGGGACTCGTATTCAGGGCCTCGACGCGCACGCGACTGATGCGCCGTCCCGCCATCTCGGCCACCACATAGCGCCGGTCGCCGTACTTCACGCTCTCGCCCGCCTCCGGCAGGTGGCCAAGCTGTGTCAGCAGAAATCCCGCCAGCGTTTCTACTCCGGCCTCGCGCGGAAACGTCCAGCCAAGCTGTGTGCCCAGGTCGCGCAGAGTGGTGCTGCCGTCCAGCGACATCACCCCCGCCGCGTTGGTGTCGGCCGTGCGGGCGGCGATGTCGAACTCGTCTTCCAACTCGCCAACCACCTGCTCCAGCACGTCCTCCGCAGTAACAATCCCCACCGTCGAGCCGAACTCATCCACCACCACCGCAATCTGCCGCCGCCGCTCCTGAAACTCCTGCAGCAACTCCACCGCCAGTTTGGTCTCCGGCGCCACAAGCATATCGCGCATCACCTGGCGCAGCGTCTGCCCGGTGTCCACCGCGCCGCCCAGTCCCAGCGCCACGGCACGCAAATGCATCAGCCGCGAGATATCCTTGGAGTACACCACGCCAACGATGCGATCGGGGTCCGCCATCACTCCGCCTGCCGCATCGCTCACGCTCTCATACACCGGGACCCTCGAGTGCTGCTCCTCCACAATGCGCGCGCTCGCCCGTTCGATGGTCATGTCGGCGGGCAGGGAAAATATCTTGCCCCGCGGAGTCATAATCTCACGCACCGTCACGTGGTTCAGCTCGATGGCGCGATGGATGATCTCCTCCTGAAACACCCGCAGCAGACCCATGCGCCGCGTGGCTGTGGCGATCATCTTCAGCTCCTCCGGCGAGTGGACCTGTCCCTCGCCGTGCAGCGGCGCGCGGAACAACCGCAGCACTAGCGCAGCCGAGCGGTTCATCAGCCGCACGGCCGGCCGCGTCATGCGGATAAAAACGTCCATCGGCGCGGCCACCGCCAGCGCGATCCGCTCCGCCCGTTGCAGCGCCAGCGACTTCGGCACCAGTTCGCCCAGCAGCACTTCGAAGTATGTGATCGCCGCAAACGCAATCGCAATGGCAGCCGCATGCGCGTACAGCAGCGCGTGTGCTGGCAGTACCGTCAGCCAGTAGCGGGCCACGTCCAGCAGCATCGCCGCCACGGCCGGCTCGCCGATCCAGCCCAGCGCCAGCGATGCGAGGGTTACCCCAAACTGCACTGCGGGCAGAAATTCGTCCAGATTGCGCTTCAGGTGCAGCGCGGTGCGCGCTCCATGCCTGCCCAAAACCAGCAACTGCTCCATGCGCGTCTCGCGCACGCTGATCAGCGCGAACTCAGCGGCCACAAAGAAGCTGTTGGCCAGAATGAATAAGGCCACCAGCACAGCGCGAAAGAACATCCATTCCAGCATTCCGTGCTGAGTCTAGCACCCCGGCACGGGAATCATCGCTGCACGCAATGAAATTGCCCGGCAGCGATCAGCCTGCAGGGCAATATGCAACACATCGCAACGCAAAATCCTTACGCCAGCAGCTTCACAATCGATTTGTCGATGGTGTCCTTGGGAACGTAGCCCACGATCTGCTCGGCGACCTTGCCGCCCTTGAACAGCAGCAGCGCTGGAATTCCGCGGATGCCATAGCGCATGGGAGTGGCCGTATTGGCGTCCACATCCATCTTCATCACCTTCAACTTGCCGTTGTAGAACGAGGCAACCTCATCCACTACCGGCGCCAGCGCGCGGCAGGGCCCGCACCAGGCGGCCCAGAAGTCTACCAGCACGGGCTGCTCCGATTGCAGCACTTCCCTCTCAAACTCCGCGTCGCTTACCGCCGTCACAAACTGTCCAGCCATCCCTTACTCCTCCCGCACCTCTGCCCAACGGGCAAGGTGCGTCTTTCCTCGATCTAAAGATTCGATCCATCAACATCATAGACTCGCATTGCAATCTGTCTTCTTAATAGATGCTTTAGTTCTTCAGGAGGTTCAAATCGGACAGAGGTCGTCCGTCTTGTAATTTTGGTTCAAATCAGCTCCACGCTCGCGCCCTCGCCCAAGCAACTCTCCACGATCTCAAGCTCCGGGTCTCCGGCCGCCTGGCGAATTCTCGCAGCAATCTCCTCGATCTCGGCATCCGCCTCAATCACCAGCAGAACGCCCGGTCCAGCGCCACTCAGAGCCACGCCCAGAACGCCCCCTTCGCCTGCCAGCGGCAGCAGACGGGCCAGCAGCGGGCATGCCTCCATCCGGTACGGCTGGTGCATCCGGTCCAGCATCGCCACGCGCAGCAGATTGCCCCGTCCCAGTGCGAAGGCCGCCACCAGCAGCGCGGCCCGTTGCACGTTGGCCACGGCATCGCTCCGGCTGTACTCGGCGGGCAGCATCGCCCGCGCCTTCTCGGTGGCCAGAGCGGCCGGCGGCAGTGCCAGCAGCAGCTTCCACGCCAACTGCTGGCCGCAGGTGGCAGAATGCACCGATCCATTGACAACTAACGACACCGTAACATGGCCCAGCGCGCAGGCCGCCACATTGTCGGGATGGCCCTCCCGCCGCGTGGCCTCCTCGATGCAGGCGCTCTGGCTCCAACCCAGCCCGCCGAAGTGGTTCGCCAGCATGACTCCGCCCAGCCGCGCGGCCGCGCTTGACCCGCATCCCACTCCCAGCGGAATCTCGTTATGAATGCGCAGATCGAGCGGAACCAGGGCGCGCCCCGTACTCTGCAGCACCTCGCGATAGGTCTCGAAGATCAGGTTGTTCTGGGTACGCGCGCAGCGCTCCGCGTCGCGCCCGGTCGCCGCAATCGTCAGCTCCGTGCAGCCCGATTCCGTTCCGCCCGTTGTCCGCAACACCCTCGCCTCAATCGTCAACCCGATCGACAACGCCACTCCCACCGCATCGAAGCCCGGCCCCAGGTTGGCGCTGGTGGCTGGCAGACGCAGACGGATTCCGCCAGGCTGTGCGCCTGCATTGTGATTCATAATACGGCCCAAATCTCGCCCCTCGCTCTCGCTCATTTCGCAATTCCGGGCACAGCCAGCGCGCCAGCCGCATCGGCCGTCGCCATGCGAGCTTCCAGGGCCTTCAGCACCACTGCCTCATCCGCCTCCAGCACCATCGGAGGTTTACGCAGGGCCGCATGATGCGCCCGCTCGGCCTCGGTCGCGCCCGCGATCTCTACCACCGTCAGCAACTCGCCGCGGTGGTAGTCGATGGTGTACTGCGGGTCCTTCAGCGTATGGCCGGTCAGCACCAGCACCACCCTCTCCTCGCGCGCGACGCGGCCCGCCGCCACCAGCTTCTTCAGCCCCGCCAATGTCACCGCCGACGCCGGCTCGCAGCCCACGCCCTCGGCGCCAATCTCCGCCTTGGCCATCGCAATCTCCTGTTCGCTCACCTGCTCGCACCATCCGCCGGTCTCTTCGATCACCCGCGAGGCCTTCTTCCAACTCGCGGGATTGCCAATGCGGATCGCCGTTGCCCGCGTCTCCGCCTTCACCGGCTTCATCTCACGGTTCTCGTCGGTGAACCAGCGATACAGCGGGTTCGCTCCCTCCGCCTGGATCACGCTGATCTTGGGCACACGGTGGACCAGCCCCAGGTGCTTCATCTCCAGAAATCCCTTGCCCAGCGCCGATGAGTTGCCCAGATTGCCGCCGGGGACGACCAGATGCTCCGGAACCTGCCACTCCATCTGTTCCACAATCTCCATCGCCGGGGTCTTCTGTCCCTCCAGCCGATACGGATTCACAGAGTTCAGCAGGTAGATCGGAAACTGCTGCACGAGTTTCGTCAGCAGCTTCAGGCATCCGTCGAAGTCGGTCTTCAACTGCACCGTCATGGCGCCGTAGTCCATCGCCTGCGACAGCTTGCCCCAGGCAATCTTGCCATCGGGAATAAACACTATGCATCTCAGTCCGGCACGCGCGGCATAGGCCGCCATCGCAGCCGAAGTATTGCCGGTCGACGCGCAGGCAACCCACTGGAAGCCGCGTTCCACCGCCACCGACAGCGCCGCCGTCATTCCTGTGTCCTTGAACGATCCGCTCGGATTCATCCCCTGGTGCTTGCCCAGCAGCCAGTCCACTCCGGCCAGCTCCGCCGAGCGCGGCATCTCGTACAGCGGCGTGTTGCCCTCGCGCAGCGTCACCACGCGCTCCACATCGCGCACTATCGGCAGCAGCTCGCGGAAGCGCCACACACCGCTCTGGTCCACAGCCATCGTCGATGTCTTGCGCTCCTGCCACAGATGGCGCATCCCGCCAGGATTCGGCAACCGCACCTCCGAAGCAAGTTTTGCGGAAGAGGTTGAGGTTGGGCTTGCGGTACTACCCGCGCTCCACGGCCCCACTCCTTCGCTCCACGGATAGATCACTTCATACAGCCCATTGCACTCCGGGCAGCGAAAGTCGCTGCGCACCGCCTCCGTGGCAATCTTCGCCCCGCAGTTTGTGCATCGCAGTTGATGGGTCACGCTCATTGGTCTTGTCACTAGCCTATCGCATGAGAGCGATCTTCTGCTCATTGCTCACCGGAGCCCCATTCATGACACGGTCTCATCGCGGCATGGGTGGGATGAACAGTCATCGAACTGGGTGCCCAAGGTCTCGCTTCTGAGACCTGGGAGCCATGTCCCTGTCGTTGTTCTTCGGAGGGAGCAGGGGCCTTCGGGCCCCTGAAGCCATCACATGGACGAAAAGGGCTTCAGCCCCGGACCTTCTGCACTTGCAAATGTGAGATTTCGGGTCCCATCCCCTTCCCTCAGCCGGCAAACCCCAGCAGCACCGGCTCCTGCTCCAGGCGGATCCCCGTTCGCGCCTGCACGCCCCCGATCACCGCGTCCCGCAGGGCCACAATCTCCCCCGCCGTCGCTCCTCCGCGGTTCACGATCGCCAGCACATGCTTCGTCGACAGCGCGGCGCGGCCCATGGCAAATCCCTTGCGGAACCCAGCCAGCTCGATCAGCCAGGCCGCCGACAGCTTCACCGCGCAATCCTCCGGCTCGAATCCCCAGCCCGCCGGAAACTGCGGCACATCCGCAACCCGGCAGCCCGCAATCGCAGCCAGCCGCGAAATCTCTTCCACCCGCACCACCGGGTTCTTGAAGAACGAACCCGCACTGCGCGAGTCCGCGTCGTCCGCCACCAGCAGCATCCCCTTGCGCGCGCGAATCTCCCGCACCGCCGCAGCCGTCTCAGCTAGTGTCGGTCGCGCAACTCCGCGCTCCGCAAAATAATTCTTCACGTCGCGATACTCCAGCAGCGGCTTGCCTCCAATCGCCAGCCTGTACTCCACCCGCGTAACCGCATAGCGCCCCTTCTCGGTCGAATTGAAGATGCTGCGCCGATATCCGAAGCCGCACTCCGCAGCCGCCAGATCGACCGCCTTCTCCGCCGCCAGATCGAGCGCGCGCACGCGAACAATCGTCTGCGCCACCTCCTGCCCATACGCCCCCACATTCTGCACCGGCGTCCCGCCCACACTGCCGGGAATCCCCGCCAGACACTCCACGCCCGCGCAGTTCCTCTCCACCGCCAGCCTCACCACGGAGTCCCACTCAACCCCCGCGCCCGCAGTAATGCTCGCTGTTCCGTCGCCCGCCTCCGCCCATTGCAATGCGCCGCCCGCCATGCGGACCACCACCCCGTCGAACCCCTCGTCGCTCACCAGCAGGTTGCTGCCCCCGCCCAGGATGAAGCACGGGACGCCCTGCGCCCGCGCAAAGCGCACCGCTGACAGGATATCCTCCTCGTCGCCCGTCTCCACCAGCCAGCGCGCCGCTCCGCCCACCCCCAGCGTGGTGTACTGCGCCAGCGACACATTCTCCTGAATCGTCACGCCTCCAGAGTAGAGCAACCCGCCCGTTGCATCCAGCTAATTGCGCGAACTCTGCATCCGGCACTCCTTCTCAATCATCTATTCACACAGTGTGGTTGCAACTGACGAAATAGCACGTTTCCCCCGGAGGCATCATGTACCCAGAGATCATGCTCATTCCCATGCGCGAAGAGTTGACCCGCGCCGGTGTCAAGGAGGCGCGCACTGCCGCCGAGGTGGACGCCGCGCTGGCCCAGCCCGGAACCACTCTGCTGGTGGTCAACTCCATCTGCGGATGCGCCGCCGGCAAGATGCGTCCTGCCGTGCGCATGGCACTGCAACACTCCACCGCCCCCAGCCAGGCCGTCACTGTATTTGCCGGGCAGGATGCTGAGGCCACCCAGCGCGCCCGCGACTACTTCGCCGGCAATCCGCCCAGCTCGCCCGCCATCGCCATCCTGCGCGACGGCCAGCTCATCTACCTCATGCAGCGCTCGGCCATCGAGAGCTCCTCTGCGCCCGCCATTGCACAGGAACTCACCCGCGCCTTCGACGCTTACTGCGCCGCCGCGGCATAGATGGGTCCAACTGATCTCCACGGCAAGCAAATGATCTGTCTTCGACGCCCTTTGTGTTATTGAGCCGGGGTTGCGCTTGGTTAGAATTCTCTAACCGCCAACCCCTGCCTCGTCCCATTTACTTCCCTTCTCTTTTCCTGCTGCCCCACTCATCTGCAGCTCCTTTCGCGCCGATGAGTGCAGCAGTCTATGTCGAGCAATCAGCTCATCTCCGCAGTATCTCTTCGGCAGCCATTCTCCGAAGTGCAGACTCGCGAATCTCCCTTTCCCGCACTCGCCTCCGCCACACAAAGCAATCAGCGCGACCCAGTCCTGCTGGGCGACAGTGTGGCCATTCGTCGTCTGCGCTCGCAGATCCAGCGCATCGCTCCCTACTTCCGCACCGCGCTGGTCCGCGGCGAAACCGGCTCGGGCAAGCAGCTCGTCGCGCGCGCCATTCACGCCCTCTCGCCCGCAGCAGACGCCCCATTCATCGTTGCCAATGCCAGCGCGCTCGCCCAATCCGTTGCCGGCGCCCAAAGCTCGCGCTCCGCTTTCCCTCCCTCCGCCGCCTCCCTGCTCGAATCCGCCCAGGGTGGCACCCTCTACCTCGAGTCTGTCGGAGAGCTCCCCTTCGTCCTGCAGGCCACCCTCTTACGCTTCATCCGCGCCTGCGAGGAGCGCCGCAACCTCTCTCCGCAGTCCAGCCCCAGCGACTTCCACCGCTCCGGGCCTCTCCGCATCGACACCCGAATTATCGCCTCCACCGATCGCGACCTGCGCGTTCTTGCCTCCATCGGGCAGTTCCGCCAGGACCTCTACGCCCGCCTCTCGGCTGTCGAAATCCTCGTTCCGCCGCTACGCCAGCGTGTCGAAGACATTCCCTTTCTCGTCGACTGGCTGCTGCGCAGGATCGCAGCCGATTCCGGCCAGGGCCCCAAGCTACTCGATAAAGCCACTCTGGCCCAGCTCCAGCAACGCCTCTGGCCCAACAATCTCCGCGAACTGGAACGCGTCGTCGCGCAGGCCGCCGCTCTCGCCGAAGGCGCCGTCCTCGAGCCGCGCCACCTGCTGGCGCTGGTCGAACCCGCCGCCACCCCGCCCCGCTCCCCCGCCATCCATATCGAACGCCTGCACGATGTCATCCAGCAACACGTCCTCGATGTCCTCACCCGCTGCGGCGGAAACAAGCTGCGCGCAGCCCAACTGCTCGGCATCAGCCGCTCCACCCTCTACCGCATGTTGGACGCCAGCTCCGTCCCCACCCAGTCCCGCCCTGAATAGGCATCCATAAATCCGCAACCTCGATACACTCTAGTCAGGCGTTTTTCCGCCCGAGGTCTCGAAGTTCCCATGAAGAAGCTCTGCATCGTATCGCTGCTCTGCGCATCCGCGGCAACACCACTCCACGCCCAGCTTCGCGCCATCCCCGCGCCCACCTCCGCCGTTTCCACCGCGCAGGACATCGCCGATCGTTCGCGTCAACTCTCCCGTCTATTCGACGACATCTGGCAGGACAAGCTCAGCCACTCCCCCGAGTACGCCACCTTCCTCGGCGACAAGCGCTTCGACGACCAACTCTCCGACTTCTCTCCCCGCGCCGTCAACGACTCGCTGGCCCGCGGTCGCGCCTTCATCCAGCGCCTCTCCGCCATCGACACCACCGGCCTCTCGCATCAGGAGCAGCTCTCTGCCCAGCTCATGCTGCGCTCTCTCATCGAAGACCAGGAGGCCGCGCCCTTCAAGGAGTGGGAACTCTCCGTCAATCAGTACGAAGGCCTGCAACTCGACCTGCCCCAGCTCGTCGAGCACACCTCCTTCGACACCGCAGACGACTACGACCACTACGTCTCCCGCCTCGCCAAAGTCCCCATCGCCTTCTCGCAGATCATGACCAACTTGCAATCCGGCCTGGACGACCGCCGCACCACTCCTCAGTTCCTCATGCAGAAGGCCCTCGCCGAGACACAGGCCATCGCCGCCCAGAAGCCCGCCGACAGCCCCTTCGCCCTCCCGCTCAAGCACTTCCCCGCGTCTGTCTCCCCAGCCGACCGCAAGCGCATTTCAGACGACGTGCTCAATGCCATAAACACCCAGGTCCTGCCCTCCTACCAACGCTTCGCCAAGTTTCTCTCCGTCACCTACATTCCGGGTTGCCGCACTGATCCCGGCATATCCGCGCTGCCCGACGGTGACGCCTACTACGCCTTCCGCATCCGCCAGTCCACCACGCTCGATAAGTCCGCCGCGGATATCCACCAGATCGGCCTCGCCGAGGTCGCCCGCGATCAGGCTGAAATGCTCGCCATCGTGCATCAATTAGGCTTCGCCGACCAGGCATCCTTCAACGCCGCGCTCAAGGCCAACCCCAAACTTCACCCCGCCTCCGCAGACGCGCTACTGGCAACCTACAAGGGCTACATAGCCCAGATGCAACCCCGCCTGCCCCAGCTCTTCGGCACACTTCCCAAGGCCAGGCTGGAAGTCGTCGCCATGCCCGGCTATATGGCCCCCAACCAGCCCCAGGCCTACTACGACCAGGGCACGCCCGACGGCAAGCGTCCCGGCCAGGTCGACGTCAATACCTACCACTGGGCCGACCGCTCCCTGGCTGACGTGGAGGCCGTCGCCTACCACGAGGGCATTCCCGGACACCATCTGCAAATCTCCATCCAGCAGGAACTGACCGGCCTTCCCGCCTTCCGCCAGCAGGCCTACTACACCGCCTACACCGAGGGCTGGGCTCTCTACTCCGAGCAACTCGGCAAGGAGATCGGCTTCTACCAGGACCCTTACTCCGACTACGGCCGCCTGGAGGCCGACATGTGGCGAGCAATTCGTTTAGTGGTGGACACCGGCGTCCACTCCCAGCACTGGACGCGCCAGCAGATGGTGGACTACTTCCACCAGTACTCCGGTCTCGACGAGACCAACATTCAGTCTGAAGTGGACCGTTACATCGCGTGGCCCGCGCAGGCGCTGGGCTACAAGATGGGCCAGCTCAAAATCCTTGAGCTACGCGACCGCGCCAAATCCGCCCTCGGCCCCAAATTCGATCTCAAGGCATTCCACGACGTCGTCCTCGACTCCGGCGCGCTGCCCCTCGATGTCCTAGAAGCCCAGGTCAACGCCTGGATTCAATCCCAACTCCCCGCGCAGAAGCCCGCGCCGTAGCCCGTCTGCCCTACTTCTTGGAGAATCCTCGAACCAGGATCACCAGGTTCCATATCTCGTCCGGCTTGGCGCGGTCGCCCTCAGAGGGCATCTTGCCCTTGCCGTCACGGATCAAAATATAGAGGTCCTTGTCCGACATGCCTTGCAACGTCGCCGGATCGTGCAGGTCCTTCATGGTCAGTCCCATATCGGCCACAAGATCGCCCTTGCCGTTGCCGTTCTCTCCGTGGCACATGGCACAATCGATCTTGTACATCGATGTGGCGTGGGCCTGCGATTCAGCCGTGGGCTTTACCGGATTGGTATCCGGCACAGGTGCGGAAGCAGCTGCAGCTTGATCGGGAGGCGCTGCCTGGTCGGGAGCCGCTGCCTGGGCATATACAGCTGTCCGGTTTGATGGAGCAGCCGTATTCAAGGCTAGGAATGCTGCCAATACTAGCGGTGGAATTGTAAAGAGTAGCTTCTTCATTGCTGACCTCCATGAAGTCGTCCGTAACGACGGATAGCAGACTCCAATGCCTCCAGCGCGCCGATTGCAATCGTTCCTCGCACGCGGAAGAGGCTTACACCGCCATAGTACGCTTCTCTTTCCCGCACCGTTGTGACCCGTCTCACACAGCACCCGGATCGTCTCCAGATTTCCTTCTCCGCCCTCCGCGCTGACTCTGGTAGCCTGAGGGTATGAGCGATGACACCTACGAACTTCCCGTCCCCGCGTCTGTACTTCCCAACCTGCGTGTCGCCATCCTTGGCGCGGGCAAGATGGGCGGCATCCTGTTGCAGGCCTTCCTCAAGAACAATCTCCTGCTCCCCGAGCAGTTGATCGCCACCGTCCAGCATCCCGACCGCGCCTTGGCGCTATCGGCGCAGTTCGGCGTCAACGTCGACACCGACAATCTCGCCGCTGCCCGCCAGGCCGACGTCATTCTGCTCGGAGTAAAGCCCATTCAGGTCCCGGCGCTTATCTGCGAGATTGCCCCGGCCCTGGACCCGGCCAAGATGCTCCTCTCCTTCGCCGCCTCGGTCAAGACACGTTCCATCGAGGACGCGGCCGGTTGCGATCTGGCCGTCATTCGCGCCATGCCAAACACCCCCGCCCTGCTCTCTGCCGGCGCCACCGCGCTCTGCTCAGGCCGTTTCGTTACCGCCCAACAGATCGCCCTTGCCCAGCGCATCTTCTCCACCGTCGGGCGCACCGTTGTGGTCGACGAGAAGCACATGGATGCAGTCACCGGTCTTTCCGGCTCCGGCCCAGCCTTCCTCTACATCATCATCGAGGCGCTGGCAGAGGCCGGCGTCAACGTTGGCCTGCCGCGCGACGTGGCCACCCTGCTGGCCGCGCAAACCGCCTACGGCGCCGCACGCATGGTGCTTGAGACCGGCTACCACCCTGCCCTGCTCAAGGACGCCGTCACTACCCCGGCGGGATGCACCGTCGACGGCATTCTGGAGCTGGAAGAGGGAGGGCTGCGAGTCACCCTCATCAAAGCCGTTAAACGGGCCACCCAACGCGCTCGAGAACTCGCCGCAGGCTGATCCGCCACTATCTCTTGCCGCGGGACTGCGGATATAGTATTAGGTCGTGGCATGGCCCTCGTTCGGACCTGCCGGACGATAGCCAACACGGAAACAGAAAGAGAGCAATTCCATCATGAGGCTGCTGTCGAGAGCTGTTGTATTCGCAACTTGTTTTTCCCTGGCCGCCACCATCGCTAATGCTCAGGAGATGATCCACGCCGTCTCGGGGACCGTCACCACCATCCATCCCAAAATTCAAATGACAGATATCGAAACCGACGATGGCTCCCCAGACAGCTTCCAATGGAGCAAGCCAGGTGTCTCCATGAACTTCGACAAGAACGTCAGCGCCGATGCAGTTGCCGCGGAGAAATACACAACCTTGCAGGCCCATGTCATCGCTTACTACTACGGCGTAGGTGAAGTGCGCACCTTGGTGGCACTGCACGATCTGGGAACCGGACCTTTTGTAAAGAGCATCGGCAGGGTCGTCAAATTCGACCGACACGAACATCTGCTGACCATCCAGAACAGCAAGGGTGGCCAGGAGACGTTCGCCATCGACGCCAAAACTGTGGCCGATACAGAGACCGGCGTCGTCACCAACTACAAGTTCGATTACAGCAAGGGCGTGCGGGTGCGAATCCTGGCTACACAGGCGAATGGCAGCCAGACCGCGCTGCTGGTCTTCCCTGTCTTCTAAGCCGAACGGTGCGATTTGCTTAGGGCCCCACGCATCGATGCAAAGAATCAACCCATGTCCGCAACCTCCGCAAACCCGGCCCCTCCCAACAGACTCCTTCCGCGCTTCGCATGGTTCGTTGTCTTCTACAACGTCCTCGTTATCGTCTGGGGAGCGCTGGTGCGCGCCAGCGGCTCGGGCGCGGGCTGCGGCAACCACTGGCCGCTCTGCAACGGCCAGATTATCCCGGTGTCTCCCGGCTTTCACACCCTCATCGAGTTCACCCATCGAATGATGGTCGGCGGATCGGCCTTCTTCGTCTTCGCTCTTCTCGTCTGGAGCTTCCGCGGCACCGTCAAGGGCCAGGCCACGCGCTCGCTCGCCGTCGCCTCCACGCTTCTTCTTCTCAACGAGGCATTCCTCGGAGCGCTTCTGGTCAAGCTGAACTACGTCACCGTCAACCAGTCCACTGGGCGCATCGTTCTGCTCTCCATCCACCTTGGCAACACGCTGCTTCTGATGGCCGCCCTCACCCTGACAGCGCGCTTCCTCTCCACCGGCCAGCGCTGGGACGATCTCCCGCTCACGCGTCGTTTCGTCGGAGTGGTGGAGGGCCTTATTACAACCGTCTTCGTCGGGATCACCGGCTCCATCGCCGCGCTGGGCGACACGCTCTTTCCCGCTCCCTCGCTGCACGCCTCCATCGCGCAGGACCTTGCCGCCGGCTCGCCAATGCTGTTGCGTCTGCGCCTCGTCCATCCCGCCCTTGCGCTCATCGCGGCCCTCTTCGTCATCTGGCTGGCCGCCCGTGCGCGCCAAGCCGGCCCAAGTCTGACACTCACGCAGCACACCAGCCGCATACGCCTCGCTAACCTGCTCCTCCTTCTGCTTGCCCTCCAATTCGTGCTTGGCATCCTGGACGTCCTGCTGCTTGCGCCCGCATGGATGCAACTCTTCCATCTGCTTGGCGCCGACCTCTTCTGGATCGCCCTGGTCCAGCTCGCCGCCGAGACCCTCTGGCCCGCAGCGGCAAACCCAGAAACCGCTGCGCACTTCGCATAAACTTCCATCGCAGGGCCATCTTCCCGTAGTGGTGCAGTTACATTTGTTTTGAAAGGGCGCGGCTTCAGCCGCGCCATAAGCTCAACTTGGAGAAGAGGACTTTAGTCCCCGAGGGAAGTTCCAGCTTCAAACGGCGCCACTGCCCATCTCCTGCGCCGCATGACATGAGTACGCCGAAGTGGGTATATTGTCCTACGTCCATAAAGTATGGTTCTCCGGCTCAAACAGCCGGTCGAAACCCCATAGCCTCTGCGGCGGAATGGAACCCTGAACCCGATGTCTGTTGCCCCGATCCCAGCTATATTCCTGCTCGTCTCCACCCAGTTGACCCACCTCGCGCCGATCGATATCGCCATCCTGCTGCTCTACTTCGGGATGGTCATCTTCATCGGCTTCTATGTGAAGGGCGTCACCAACACCAGCGAGCAGTTCTTCCTGGCCGGGCGCGAGATGACCGCCTGGGTCGCCGGACTCAGCTTCGTCTCCGCCAACCTGGGCGCGCTGGAGCTGATGGGCTGGGCAGGCGCGGCCTACCAGTACGGAATCCTCGCCACCCACTGGTACTGGATCGGCGCCATCCCCGCCATGCTCTTTCTCAGCATCGTGATGATGCCCTTCTACTACATCTCCAAGACCCACTCCGTCCCCGGCTACCTGCAACTGCGCTTCGGCGAGCGCGCGCGCGGCCTCTCCGGCATCTGTTTCGCCTTCATGACCCTCCTCAT
>Ga0326727_10016974_pt1 | contig 15226 bp, 7 predicted proteins | sample MB2enrmetagenome_FD_207643 | JGI IMG/M metagenome (GOLD analysis project Ga0326727, IMG submission 207643) | Lab enriched peat soil microbial communities from McLean, Ithaca, NY, United States - MB29MY | ecosystem: Environmental > Terrestrial > Soil > Wetlands > Peat | place: USA: New York... | reverse complement strand
GGAAATGCTCAAAATGCTCACTGATCGATACAGTCTTCACCATGGGTGTAAGGCTCCTTTCCAGGTTGGCTTTAGCTCGTCAGGCCAAAGCCACCTTACACCCTCCTGCCTTTTACACAATCGAATTCACGTCACCCAATTCTCGAAGAGTGTACTTTTGGGTGTATTTATTTGATTTGGATTTATATCCACTTCGTTTGCAATGGTTTATGCGTCGATGCGAATCCCCCTCTCGCTGGGCGCGGCTCCCGCCTCCTTCAAAACACGCCGCATGGCTGTCAGCAGCGTCTCAATTCCGGCGGGGAACAGCCGTCCGATCCTTCCGATGCGAAAGCACGGCTCCGCAGCCGGCCACTTTCTCATCTGCAAAAGTGGAATCGCCAGACTCTACAGCCGGAACTTGCGCAATGCTTCGCTAAGTCCGCTCTCGTATGCGTCGATGAGCTTGTCCCACGATGCATTCGCAGCTTCATCGATCTGCTTGCGCCGCGAATCCGCATCGAACCACTCGATCGTTCTCCGAATCCCTTGCGCAAAGGGAACTCTAGCGCAGTAGCCAGGGACAAAGCGCTTGATCTTGCTGTTATCGAAGACCACGCTCACGGCTTTATCCCCAGTCAGGTTGCCGACCTCGTCCGGTATGCAAGCGCCCACGAACTCCGACGCAATGTGCACGATCCGCGCCTCAACGCCCGCGGCCTGCGCCGTGATCCGATAGAACTGATCCCAGGTCATCACCTCGTCGCCGGTGATGTGGAAGGCGTGGCCAATGGCTTGCCGATGCCCCAGCAACCCGACCAGTCCCTGGGCGAAATCGCTGTTGTGTGTTATCACCCAAAGCGAGGAACCGTCTCCTGGCACAATGACCTTTTTGCCGCGCCGCATCCGGTCCACGGCCGTGTAAGACTTCTGCCAGCTATTCACGGCCAACACGATCTGCGTGTCGCCATAAGTCAGAGAAGGACGCACGATCGTGATGGGAAAGCCCTCTTCGCGATAGGCCTTCATCAACCGGTCCTCGCAGGCAATCTTATCGCGCGAATACTGCCAGTAGGGATTGGCCAGCGGCGTCGATTCCGTAATCAGATAGTGCCCAACCGGCTTCTGATAAGCGCTGGCCGAACTGATAAAGATGAACTGCCCCGCCCGGCCCCGAAATAAGCGGATGTCCCTTTCCACGTCGGCAGGCGTGAAGGCAATCCAGTCTACGACCGCATCGAACGATTGATTGCCGAGTGCTTCGGCCACTGCCGCCTCGCGGGTAACATCCGCCGCGATGGTGCGAACATTCTTGGGAAGATCGGCGGTCCGCTCTCCGCGCGTCATCAGCGTCAATTCCATGCCTCGTTCCGCCGCCAATCTCGTCGCAGCTGTGCTGATGTTTCCGGTGCCTCCAATGAAAAGAACCTTCATGCCGCCTCCATCGATCCCAGCGGCGCCGCTCGCCATCCTTCTCTGCATGGCGGCGCCATGAGGAGATGATAACCGGAGTCGCAGTCCTGGTTCAGCCACAGTGACGCGCGGTTGCGGCTCGCGCCGATCTTGCAACGGATGGCGATGTCGCCGCCTCCGGCGAGCCGGCAACTGGCCGCAAGGAATGGAAGCCGGATCGCTGGGAACGAAGGCCAAGGGAGTAGCGCCGGAAACACCGGCGGGGAACGCTCTCGATTGCGCGTTCCAGCCCAGAATGGCGCGGAATGGCTGCGTTTTTCGTCCGCCGAGGCAGGTTAGGTCTTGCGAGACCGCTCCGCGGCGATATACTTTTGGCAGTTTAGAACGGAAAGAAAAGATTCCAGATTCTATGCGACGCACTTCGACTTGCTTCACAAAGATGTACACTTGATCGTCATTTCACAGAAACGCGTTGATGGGGAGATGATATGTCGAAAAAAGCAGTTTGTTTCTTTCTCGCGCTGGTCTTTCCAGCCTTTCTGCTGTCACCGGTCATGCATGCGGCTTCGCCCGCTGGATTTGAGAAACAGACGGACGGGATTATCCTGCAACTGCCCGACGGATTCCTGAATGTGCAGGTGCTCTCGGATTCCGTTGTCAGGGTCGCGTTCTCCAAGGACCAGAGCTTCTTCGGCAAGAAGACGATCGATGTCATCGACCACCCGCCGTCAAGCACTGGCTGGAAACTCAGCACAACGTCGAAGGCGCTGCTTCTAAGTACATCGAAACTCACGGTCTCGGTGGACCGGGTGACGGGAACGGTGAAGTTCCTTGACGCTCAAGGAAAGACCATTCTCGCGGAGGCCGCGGGCGGGCGGTTCATGCAGCCCGCGCAAGTGCAGGGAGAAGACACGTTTCACGTCCGGCAGCAATGGCTTCCCAACGCCGGCGAATCGCTCTATGGACTGGGCCAACATCAGTTCGGCATCGTGGATATCAAGGGCACCGATCTGGACCTTTGGCAGCGAAATACGACAGTTATCGTTCCCTTTCTGGTTTCGAGCAGCGGTTACGGGATCCTTTGGGATAACACCTCCTACTCGCGGTTTGGAGACCTGCGGGAGTTTTCGCCGATCCCGGCGGAGAATCTCCTCGACAAGGATGGAAAACAGGGTGGGCTGACGATGCGGGTCATGGATGGTTCCGCGCCAACGGCGACCGCCAGCCTCGCGTTCGCCGCCAAGCCGCGATCGGAAGCGCCCCTGCCGCCGAAGATGACTTGGGAGGGTTTTTTGCGGCCGCCCGTCAGCGGCGACTATCAATTCCAGAGTTATGCCAACGGCGGCCTCAAGATATGGGTCGATAACAAGCTCATTCTCGACCACTGGCGGCAAAACTGGCTGACGGCCGTCGATCAAGCCAAAGTGCACCTGGAAGCCAAGCACCGGTATCCCGTGAAGATCGAGTGGACGACCGAGCAGGGCACGACCTTCCGCCTGCTCTGGAAGACGCCTTCGGCCGAACGGAACACCTCGCTGTGGTCGGAAGTCGGCGACGGGGTCAACTACTACTTCGTTTATGGGCCGAAACTGGACGATGTGATTGCGGGCTATCGCTTCCTCACCGGTCAGGCGACCATGATGCCGTCGTGGGCCTTCGGCTTGTGGCAGTCGCGGCAGCGTTATGAGACCGCCCAGCAGAGCCTCGATGTTGTGGACGAGTTTCGCAGGCGCGGGATTCCTTTCGATAACATCGTGCAGGACTGGCAGTACTGGCCCATTGACGCCTGGGGTTCGCATAAGTTCGATCCCGCGCGCTTCCCCGATCCCGATGGCTGGATCAAGGCCATCCATGAGAAACACGCACACTTGATGATCTCGGTCTGGGGCAAGTTCTATACCGGCAACGATAACTTCAAGGCGATGCTGGAGCACGGATACTTATACCCGGCTAACTTGCAGGAGCACATGCGCGACTGGATCGGCTACGAATACACCGATTACGACGCCTTCAACGCGGACGCCCGGAAGCTTTTCTGGGAACAGGTCAATACAAACCTGTTTCGCCGCGGGATCGATGCCTGGTGGATGGACGCGACGGAGCCGGACCTGACGCCTTCGCCGCCCACGCTCGAAGGGCAGCGCACTCACATGCAGCCCACGGCGATGGGCAGCGCGTCGCGGATGATGAACGGATATCCGCTGATGAACAGCATGGGCGTTTACACTGGGCAGCGCGGCGTGGCGCCGGACCAGCGGGTTTTCATCCTGACGCGCTCCGCCTTTGCCGGACAGCAGCGTTACGCCGCCGCCTCGTGGTCCGGCGACATCACCTCCACGTGGACCGCGATGGCCAAGCAGATTCCCGCGGGCCTGGGTTTGAGTATCTCCGGCTTGCCTTATTGGACGATGGACATTGGCGGCTACACGATGCAGAATAAGTTCTCGACTGCCAATCCGAAGCCGGAAGATGAAGAAGAATGGCGCGAGCTGAACGCGCGCTGGTTTGAGTTTGGCGCTTTCTGTCCGTTGTTGCGCGTGCATGGGGAATTGCGCCCGCGCGAGATGTGGACATTGGGCGGGGATTCGCATTCCGCTTATCAGGCCGAACTGAAGTTCGACCGCCTGCGGTATCGCATGTTTCCTTACGTCTATTCGCTCGCCGGGGCAGTCACGCAGCGCGGGGGCGTCTTTATGCGGCCTTTGGTGATGGACTTTGCAGCGGATGCCAAAGCCCGCGAGGTTGCGGACGAGTATATGTTCGGCCCCGCGCTGCTGGTGGCGCCCGTAACGCAGTACAAGGCCAGAACGCGATCCGTGTATCTGCCCCAAACCACGGGCTGGTACGACTTCTGGACGGGCAAAGCCGCTCCGCCGGGCACGCAGATCGAAGCAGCGGCGCCGTACGATTCCATTCCGCTGTTCGTGCGGGCGGGGTCGATCGTGCCCTTCGGGCCGGAGCTTCAGTACATCGCCGAAAAGCCATCGGACCCCATCGCGCTTTATGTTTACGCGGGGGGGGATGGCTCATTCACGCTGTACGAGGATCAGGGCCTGAATTACGACTATGAGAAGGGAGCCTTTTCCGAGATTCCAATCCAGTGGAACGACTCCACGCAGACATTGAACATCGGCGAAAGAAAGGGATCGTTCGATGGAATGCTGCAGAGCCGGAAGTTCGAGATTGTTCTGGTCTCAAAGGACGCTCCAGTGGAATTCTCTTTTGATCCGAAGCCGATTCGCACCGTGGAATACGAGGGCGCGCCGGTAAGCGTAAAGCTTCGTTGACGCGCCCCTGCCGCCCGCCGATTTCTTGCGCGGGTTGTGAAGCTCATCCGCCCGCAGAGGCGGATGAAGGCGCGGATGGGCGGCGATTTGGCGCGGAAATGCGTTGCTTTTGGCTCAAAAGCGGCGCAAGACGGGCTGAAGCTGGCCAGTCTTGTTTACCGATCGGTTAACGGGTGGAATTGCCAAGCTGCTGATTCATAGCGACTTGCGAGCAAGAGCGGGTTGAAAAGTGGGCTCCCGGAGGCGGGAGGGGGTGGGGGGTCCGTTGGGGTACGGACCGGGCACATACCTGACAAATTGAACAGTTTTCAGTTTTCAGTGGTCAGCAAGGCATTGCTCCCCCAATCATTTCCAGTATGCACCGGGAGAGGATAATTCTACGCAAGGACCGGGCGCGGGGCACTATTCCTCCGGGGCTGAAGCCCGGCTTCGAAGTGCGGCTGTTTTCGGCACGACTGAAGTCGTGCCCTGACACAAGGCAGACAGAAGCAACCGCATGTCCTTCGACTCTCCGCCGCGGCGGACCGCGGCGACCTGCGCTCCTGATGAACGAGATAGTTGGACGAGGCGTTTTGTAAACAAAATCGGCAAGTTAGCCACCGCTTCGCGGTGATGGCAAGTTGGCGAGTTGGCTGGTTCATTGACGGCGCAACTCGCCGGGGCGAGTTGGACTGCTCAGGATGACAGGGCTAGGGTGGGCGTGATGGCGACACGACTTAAGTCGTGCCCTTTCAAACCCGCTCTACATCAATGGGAGAACTGTGGAGCTTACGGCTTGGGCTGGTGAGCGTAGAAGTCGATATCCTTCTGGATCTGCTCGCGCAGGGTCTTGGGCTCGCGCGGATCGCTGCGCGGCTCGGATAGATAGGCGATGTCGTAGATGCGCCACCTGCCCCGCTCGGGAACCAGCGTGTACCGGATGGTGCGCGAATCGTCCTTGGGGCGCTTGGCGGGCGCGTAGATGGCGAAGGTGACGACGGCCTGCGCGCGCTGCGGCGTCTCCATCTTCAGGTCCATCTTGAGAACCCAGATTCCGTCCCACTCCTGGCAGTCGCAGACGGGGTCGCCGTCGAGCGCGTCGGGGATGTCCGTGCCTGCGGCCTTGACGTCGGCGTTGACGAGAGCAACGAGAGAGGAATGGAAGTAGCCGCTCTTGTAATCGACTCCCTTGCCTCCCTTGCCATAGTGCTGGAAGATGTTGGTGAAAAGAGCGTTGGCCGAGGCCTCATCCTGCGCGGCTGAGGGGTTGGCCGGCAGCAAGAGGGCGGCAAGAAACGCAACTGCGAAGAGCAGCCTGGCGCGCATTCGTATGCTCCTTCCGGTTCGTAGAGGCACCGGGGCAATTATACGCGGCGACCGGCCGCATCCTTAAAGCAAAACCGGAGTGAGCGCGCCGCAGCGTCCCGAGTCAGAGGTTCATCCCGCAAGCGAGGAGTACAACCGCGGATCCTTCGACTCCGCCGCAGCGACCTGCGCTCAGGGTCGCTCCTCACGAACAAGATGGTTGGATGAGGCGGTTTGTAAACAAAATCAGCAAGTTATTGGTTCCTGCATGAATAATGTCCTTGCGCCGTCCCTACGGGACTCCGTAATGAACTTGTGGAATCCCTTTTCCCCACGCTGAGGCGCGGGGCTAACCAACTCTGCGCCTCCGGCGCGTCTATGCGGACATTACTTATGCAACGCTCAATAGCCACCGCTCCACCGTGATGGCAAGTTGGCGGCTGTTCATCCTGGCCGTAACCCGCCGAGGCGGACCGCAGTCCGCCGCGGCGGAGGATCTGGGGCGCCCAGCCAGGGCAGCACCTGTCAAATAGTCCCAGGCGCGTGGTAGACGACGGTCTTGGGCACGATTACCGGCAAGGTCGAGGAACCGCTGGCATTGAAGAGCCAGCCATTGACAGAAACCAGGTCGTTGTCTGCCAAGCCCCCGAAGTTGTCCGTGCTGAACCCTTGATACGTGGTCTGTGAGGTGGTGACGGCGTTGTAGGGAATCAGTGCGACAAATTGGGGGCACGCGATGGAATTACTGCTGGTCACACCACATGGCGGCATGAAGGCGACGCTGAGCGTGAAGTCAGGGGAGGAGATCGCCGAGACGGTTCCCGTCAACTGGCTGGGCTCCAACTGCAAGCTGCTGGCGGTGAAGATGGGCTCGAGGGGCGGTCCCCAGATGCCCAAACCGGGCGACGCAACGGGCCCGGGCGGTTGCAATGTTCCCGGCGCGACGGTGATCTGGACGGTTTGGCCGACGGCAAGGTCGTTGGGGGAAGCAAAGGTCAAGCCGGAGGGGATGGTGAAGCCGTCCGAGTCGATGGAGAAGGTGGTCGTGGTGGGGGGGCTCGATCCCTGTACCGGCTCCCAGACGGCGACCAGGGCCATGGCGCCGATCGGCAAGTTGGTATTGGCGGTGGGGTTCTGGTGGAGGATGACTTGAATCATGCGTTCGCCCGGCGGCAGCGGCAGGGCAGGAATGCCGACAATGGTGCCCACGACGGTCTGCTGGCCGGGCGCCTGAATGTAGGTGATCTGAGCGGCGGCGAGCACGCCGCCGGTTTGGACGCTGGAGACCTGAACCTGGACGATGTCGCCCTGGGCAATGCAGGAGAAGCCGGCCGCCGAGCAGGCGGAGGCCGGGAAGTCGTCAAAGGCGGTGGAACTCGAAGTGGAGACGGTGAACGTGCGGCCGTCGGGAGTTTGCAGCGTGAACTGGCTGAGGCTCGAGTTGACTCCGGTGACCGAACCGATGAGAGCGCCGAACAGGGGCGGACCGATGGGAGCCGACGGCGGCGGGAGCTGCGAGACCGTAACGCCATTGGCGACGCCCAGGTTTACGGAGAGATCGGGCTGGATGATGGTGTTGAGGTGGTAGTCGATGAGGAAGCCGAGCGGCGAGCCGGGAGCCACGGTAATGGGAAATGGATTGGATGAAAGACTCACGGTGGCGGAGTTGTCGATGGCCGGGGTAAGCTGGCACACGCTGCCCACGGCGCAGGTGCTGGCAATCGACTGATCTGAATTATTGAAGATCACCAGTTGCGGGTTGGCAAAGGTTAGGCTCAGGCTCGAATAGCTCCCTGCCGGCACATTGGCGGTGCTCAAGAAAGCGGAGAGCGCCTGAAGCTGGGTGACGTCCATTTCGATGGGAGTGCCATTGGGGAGAAGCGAAACCCCCGATCCCGATGCGGGCTGCAGCGAGGCAGCCGTCAGGCTGACCTGGAAGAAGAGGACAGAGACGCCGGCCGGCGGGTCGTCCGTGATGGTGAGGGAAACGGGAACCGTGCTCGCGGGCGGCGTTTCAATCTGGTTTATGCTGGTCGTCACCGAACTGCAACCGGACAGCCAGGCCGCGACGGCGGCCGTGAGGACGATGGCAAGGATGGACAGAGCCTTCCGCATGATGCGTCTCCTTGGCGGGTAAGGAGTTCCCCAGCTTTGCTCACCCGCGCGTTCAAGTCGCGGTGGTGAAGGGCAATCTGTTCGGCTCGATTCTTCCGTGCAGTCTTCCAGGGGCTTTTGGCGCTCGAAGCTCTGCGGGACGCAGGAAATCCGGGCCGGGCCCTCCGCGGTCGCCGCGCTGACAGTATAGACGCGATTTCCGGGGAAAGTTGAGGCAATCCGGCGGAAAATCTTCTCCCGGTTTTCCGGTTTTATCTTGCTTTACCGAAATGGCCGCTCCAGTACGGTCAATACGCGGCAAGCGTGACGCGCAGCACCACCGGTTCCTCGCCAAAGCGGAGGCCCCAGTCCGTGGCATCTCCATTCTGGCTGCGCAGGAGCTTGAAGACACCGTTCTCGTAGACTCCCTGTTCGACGCGCAGGAACTGCCGGTGCTGCCATTTGCCGTCAATCAAGGCGGAGGGAATCTGCCCGGTTCCCTCGACGATATGCTGGGTCTTCCGTTGCTGCTCGTTGCCGGCGGGAAAGAAGTCGACGGTGCAAAAGTATCCCGTCACCAGAAACTGGTTGTCTGCGAGCTGGGCAACCAGGGCGCGGCCCTCCGGGGTTGGATTCGACGAGGCCGAGGAGGGACCGAAGCGGGCCGTTCCGTACTTCACCACCGCGTTCCAGTCTCCGAAGGACATCGTCTGCCTGGGGTCGCCCTGATCTCCGCCCTTGAAGTGGAGCGGCTCGGCCACGGCTTTGAGCTTGCCTTCGAAATTGAGGCGGGCGATCTCCCTTTGCATGGGGCCGACCAATACGAAGTTCCTGGCCAGATAAGGCACGGGCTCATTCCCGGATTCCGAGTCGCCGATGGCCTGAAGACCCAGCATGGTGAAGAAATAGCGGGTGAAGTCCCCACTGGCGGGGTCACATTGGTAACAACCGCTCTCAGGCAGGAACAGCGGATTGTCGTCGCGGCGATAGAGTTCCAGATCCTTCACATAAGCGGCGGGATCGCCCTGGTAATCGTCGGGCGCGAGAATATCGATGGCCGGCGCGGCGGCTTTCCAGATGTCAAGCACATTGTCGGTGGGACCGCCGCTCTCGTAGGCGCCGGGCGCTCCCGGCTCGCCCGCGGGGCCGGGATGGAACGGGTTGCGCAAAGCGTCGTTGACGTCCATGGGCAGGGGATAGACGGCTTTTCCAGCGGCCGCGACCTGGCCTACATATCTGGCCACCGCCCAGGCGTTGAAGTACTCGTCCGCATCGGGACCGAAGGCTTGCTGCCAGCTTGGGGACGGAGAAGCGGTCTGCACATGCATGGCCCGGAGGATCTCCGGCGGCACCGGCGCATCGAAGAACTTCTGCGCGGCGGGAGAGAAATCGCGGACGCTGTTCCAGTTGCCGGGTTCGTTCTCCACCTGAACCATGATGACGGTGCGCTGCGGGTCGGCTTCCTTCAGGTGTCGCATGACAGCGGCGAAGGCTCTCTTGTCCGCTTCAAGCGATGCGGCGGCGAACGGTGAAGGCGAGTCCACCGCCTGGCCGTTCCTGTCGACCGCGTGGAAATAGCGGACGGGGTCCGTCAGCATCCAGTCGGGCATGTAGTGCTGGCTGCCGTTCTTCCAGGTAGCGAACCAGAGAAGTATGAGACGGACATTATGCTGGCGAGCCTCGGCCAGGAGCCTGTCGATGGACGAAAAGTCGAACTGCCCCGGCTGCTCCTCAATCTGGTCCCAGTAGATCGGTATTTCGATGGTGTTGGCATGGAGGTATTCCATGGCCTTCCAATCCTCTGGATGCTTAGGCCAGGCGCTCTCCAGACCCAGATCCTGATCCTCCACGCCCAATATCAGAAATGGAGCATTGTCGACGAACAGAGCGAAGCGGCCGTCCTTTTGCACCAGATGGGGAATCGGATGCTCCTCAACCTGCGCATAGAGCGCACCGGCGGCGAGTGTGGCCGCAAGAGCAGCCAGAGCAGCGGAAATCATCTTCATCTTCGACACTCCTTTCGACGGGCTACAGCAAAACCAGAGTGGCTGTATCCAGAAAGCGCCACGCCAAGTGGCTTTTTCCTCAAGAAAAAGCCACCGCGCACGCTCTCTGCTGGGGCACGTTCACTCTGGTTTTGCTCTAAAACGCCCTCGATGACGCTGTAGCCTTCGCGCCGGAGGCCCGGCCGAGGGCACAAGCCAGCTTACACTACCGCGAGGGCGGGGCGCGTCGCATCCAAGACTGGATCGAGTGAGCGAGGCTATGGATGGTTGGAGAACGGTAATGCGATTCATGCGCCATTCACCGTGAATTTACCGAAACTTGAACGCGGCTCTGTAGGCTGGCACCCATGAAGAACCTTCAGAACCTTTTCAGGACCCTTTTCTGTGTTGGCCTCTTGATTTCAATCTGTGGCATCTCCGCAAGAGCGCAATATGAGGATGGCAGCCTGGTCGGCTCCATCCGCGACGCCACCGGCGCGGCGGTTGGAAACGCAGCCGTGACCGTCACCAATGTGAACACCGGCAGCGTGGTCAACGCCGCCTCCAACGGCTCCGGCGAATATGAAGTTCCCTCGCTGCGCGTTGGCGTTTACAACATCGAGGCCACCGCGCCGGGATTTGCGCCCGCCGAGGCCAGGAACATCACTGTCTCTGTGGGCGGACGCCAGCATATCGACCTCACGCTGAAGGTGGGGCAGGCCAGCGCGACCACCGTCGAGGTCACCGATGTGGCGCTGCAGCTTGAAACCGAAAGCAGTCAGCGAGGCCAGACGATTACCGAATATCAAAGCGAAGCTCTGCCGCTGGTGAGCCGGAACTTTTCCGACCTGGTGGATTACGTCACGGGCACGCGCCCCGCGCCGGCCGATGCGACGACCACCGCGGTGACCAGCCTGACGCGCGCCGGATCGTTCAACGTCAACGGCCAGCGCAGCATGTTCAACGATTTCATGCTGGACGGCATGGACAACAATGCCTACGGCGAGAGCAACCAGGGCTTCGACAACCAGATCATCGCGCCGCCGCCGGACTCCATCGCCCAGTTTGAAGTGGTGACGAACAACGAGAGCGCGGAGTACGGCCGCTCCTCCGGCGGCACCATCAACGTGGCCACCAAGAGCGGAGGGAATCAGTTCCACACCACGCTGTACGAGTTTCTTCGCAACACGGATCTGAACGCGTTTGGCTACATCAAGCCGGTCACCGTCAATGCCCTGACCGGCGTCCAGTACCCGTACTTCAAGCCGGTCTTCAATCGCAATCAGTTCGGCGCGAATTTTGGCGGACCGATCGTGAAGAACAGGTTGTTCTACTTCCTCGATTACGAGGGATTCCGGCAAACGCTCACGCCCACGGTGGTGGATACCGTTCCCACAACCAATGAGCTCAACGGCCAGCTTGCCGTCGCGGTGCAGGACCCGTGGCATCCGGGCACCTACATACCGGCGGGGACGCCGTACAGCAACTGGCCTGCTCAAGCCAAGGGCGATGCCGACCCGACGGCCCTGGCGATTGCCCAACTGTACCTGGGCGCGCTGCCCGGCAAGTGCACGGTGACCGCCGGCCTGGCCGGATCGGGCGTGGCCACAAACGACTGCCCCTTGAATGCACCCTTCACCGACCACGCGGACAAGGGCGACCTGCGGCTGGATTTCCAGCAGAGCAAGAACAGCTCCTGGTTCCTGAAGGTCAGCGATCGCAAGGAGGTGGGCAAGAACTACAACCTTTTGCCCGAGCCCATCGATATGCAGACCAACGGGCACATCCTGATTCACGATGAGCAGGTTGCGCTCGGCTATACCCAGCTGATGAGCTCCAACAAGGTTCTCGACGCCCGCCTCGCGCTCTCCAGCACCAGGGCGGGCAAGTGGACGTTCGCGGTCGGCAACACCTCGTTCCCCGCAAGCGACATCCCGGGTCTGCCCAGCATCGCCGACGTCTCCGGCGGCCTGCCCTCGATCGCCATCTCGGGCGGCTTTACCTCCTTCGGACGGCAAAGCACGAATCCGCAGTGGCAGAACCCGTCGCTGCTCGACCCCAAGGTGAACTTCTCCTGGGTCAAGGGCAAGCACTCCTTCAAGTTCGGCTACGAGTACGAGCACGTCTGGCAGGAGATCGAGGACTCGAATCCGCTTTACGGCTCTTTCACCTTCAACGGCGCCTACAGCGTCTGCCCTTCGTCCGCCGGAACCACCAACTGCCCCAGCGGCACCAGCGCCGTGGCCGATACGTACTGGGCCGACTTTCTCTTCGGAGCGAGCAAAGCCTTCTCGCTGGCGACCTACTACATCACCCACATTCTCCAGACCATGGACAGCACCTACGCCCAGGACGACTGGAAGGTGGATCCCAAGCTGACCCTGAACCTGGGAGTGCGCTGGGAATACGGATCGCCCTGGTCGGAGCGGGACAACTACATCTCCAACTTCGACCCGGCCACCGGGACCATGCTCACCCTGCAGCCGGGCTACACGACCGCCAGCTCGCCGCTCTGCGGTGGAGTCGCGTGCATCTCTCCCTACAGCGGGAGCGGCGTCTACGGCAAGACCCTGGTCAATCCGAACTGGGGCGACTGGGCGCCGCGCGTCGGCTTTGCTTACGCGGTCACGCCAAGCATCGCCCTTCGCGGCGGCTACGGGACCGCATTCGTCCATTACTGGCGCGCCGGTTCGGGCAACAATATAGCCATCAACGCGCCCTTCGCGATGTACACGTCGGTCACCAACCCCGGCGCGGCCTCAGCCGGCCTTGGCGCCACCAGCGGCTACGTAAGGCTGTCGCAGGGTTTTCCCAATGGGCTGGCCACCAGCTTCAGCGCGGGCACCGACGACATCGACTCCATTCCCCCCAACACCAAGGACGGCTACGAGGAAAGCTACTTCCTGAGCGCGCAGAAATCCCTGGCCAAGAACATCCTGGTGGATGTGGCCTACGTGGGCAACCACGGCGTTCACCTGCAGGGCTTCATCAACGCCAACCAGAAGATTCCTCAGGCCGGCTTCATCAACGGCAACCCGGCGCTGGGCTGGCCTCGTCCCTACCCCAACTGGGGAGGGTACCTGCTGAACAATTCGACGCTCTATCCCACGTTTAACAACGGCGACATTACACAGGCTCTCAGCGAGTTCTACTCCCACTACGACTCGCTGCAAGCCCGCTACGAGCAGCGTTTTGTCGCCGGGCTGACCTTGCTCAACTCCTTCACCTGGGGACATGCGCTGGATAACGCCTCGTCCACCCTGGAGGCCAACACACCCTGCCCGCAGGACGGCAACAACCTCAGGGCGGATTACGGACAGTCGGACTACAACCTGCCGATCGACAATGTCACCAGCCTGGTCTATGACCTGCCGGTGGGACAGGGAAAGCGGTACCTCGGCGGCGCCAACCCGGCCGAGGACGCCATTCTGGGCGGATGGCAGATCAGCGCCATCAACACCGCAGCGGGCGGCACTCCCTTCAACCTGACCTATTCGCCGGCCGCGGCCAATGCCGTGTCGCCGATGCTGACCCAGAACTGGCGCGGGGAGAATCTCTATCGCCCCAACCTGGTTTCCGGAGTGCCCTATATCGTCAAGACGCAGCTCTCAAGCGGGTACGTTCAATATGTGAACGCGGCCGCATTGACCATACCGTCAACTTATGTGGGCAACACCGCCGCCAACGGCCCGTCGAGCCCGTTCGGCAATTTGCCCAAGAACTACGGCCGCACGCCCAAGTTCTATGAGACGGATCTGGACTTCAACAAGCGGTTCAACACGCCGTCGGAGAGAATCAAGATCGAGTTCCGCTCGGAGTTCTACAACATCTTCAACCACACCAACCTCTACATGCCGGGCGGCTCGGGCGGCGGCACCGTCTCCGGCACGGACAACAACAGCTCCGCTCCCACCAGCATCGGCGGCGGCACCATCACCGGCACGTTTGAGCCGCGCATCATCCAGTTCGGATTGAAGGTCATCTATTAGGTCGCTGACCGTGCGATTTCGTACGTGGCGATTGAGTCCTGAGGTTTCCCACCCTAGCGGCAAAAAGTCGCCGCGGCGACACGCCGCGAGGGTGGGGCACCCACATTTGTAAAGCAACAAGCGGTCAGAGATCTGGCACCGGCGCTGGCTGGGTCAATGCCTCGAGGGGATGAGAGGCAAGCGAAGTGGAGGAGTCCCTGGAATGCGGTGAGGACGCGGTTGTGCCGGACCTGAATGCGGCGGAAGCAGGGCGCCCCGGCGATGCCCCGGCCCAGAAGGTGGTCGGGGCGCCCCCTTCGCCGCCGGGGTGGAGCACCAAGCAGTTCGCGCGTTTCCGGTGAGGCGTTTTGCCGGCTGCCGAGCCCCCTTCTTTGCGGTGATAAAAGCGGCGCCAGGGAAGGCTTCTTCCCAGCCCCACAAGCGGCGCTGGTTCAACATCGACGGCAGCTTCGGCCAAGCCGCCGGGCAAACGCCTTGCTCCTCCCACATCCGCCGCCGACCAAGTTGAACTATCGGGACACTGCCGCGGCATATCGCGCCATCCGGCTCCGGTGTGCAGAACCGGCAAGATGCGTTGCGGACACGCCCGATTCGGGTCCAGGGACGACTGCGCCCATCCTTGCGCTGCCTCGGGCGGCGTAAACTGAAGGCGTCGCACGAGGATTCCCCATGAAGAAGCTCGTAACCTGTGTTTGCGCCGCGATCGCCGTCGCCCTGCTGGGCTGGGCCTTCTACCAAGCCATCTACGTTGCCCCCGAAGAACAGACCATGCACGAGGTACAGCGCATCTTCTACTACCACGTCCCCTCGGCGATGGTGGCCTTCCTCTTCTTCGCCATCTCGCTGGCCGGCTCGGTCGCCTTCCTCGCCTTCCGCCGCAACCGCGCGGAGTGGGCGCAGGCGGCCGACGCCTGGGCGCTGGCCGGCGCCGAGGTCGGCGTCGTCTTCTGCACCGTCGTGCTCATCACCGGGCCCATCTGGGGCCGCCGCGCCTGGGGCATCTGGTGGACCTGGGACGCCCGGCTGACCACCACGCTGGTTCTCTGGCTCATTTACGTCAGCTACCTGCTGCTGCGCCGCTTCGCCGCCGGGCCGCAGGTGCAAACCCTGGCCGCCGTTCTGGGCATCTTCGGCGCGCTCGACGTGCCCATCGTCTACATGTCCAACCGCTGGTGGCGCACGCAGCATCCGGCGC
>Ga0326727_10016973_pt1 | contig 15227 bp, 8 predicted proteins | sample MB2enrmetagenome_FD_207643 | JGI IMG/M metagenome (GOLD analysis project Ga0326727, IMG submission 207643) | Lab enriched peat soil microbial communities from McLean, Ithaca, NY, United States - MB29MY | ecosystem: Environmental > Terrestrial > Soil > Wetlands > Peat | place: USA: New York... | reverse complement strand
AAAGGCAAAACTCACGGTCATCTCGGAGAAAGGCAAGCAGGCCACCATCACGCTTCTTGCCGCCGGCGACTTTGTTGGAGAAGAATCGTTGGCATCCATACCTGGACTGCGTCTGGCGACGGCCTCTGCCGTCAGCTCATGCGTTGCGCTGAAGATCACACGGAAAGAGATGATCCGCGTGGTGCATGACGAAACCAGCTTCGCCGACCTCTTTTTCAAATTTTTGCTGGCCCGCAGTATGCGGACCCAGGCCGATCTGGTCGATCAGCTCTTCAATTCCTGCGAAAAGCGCCTGGCGCGGATTCTCCTGTTGATGGCCGAGTTTGGCAAGCCAGGGGAACGGGACACCTTCATCCCCCCTATCTCGCAGGAATCGCTGGCGGAGATGATCGGCACCACACGGTCCCACGTCACATTTTTTATGAATCGCTTTCGCAAGCTCGGGTTCATCCGTTACAACGGCCGCATCCAGGTGAATAAGTCCTTGCTCAATGTGGTCCTGCTCGACCAACTGCCAGACGACAACGCGAAAAAACCTGCCATTCTCCCCATCCCGTAAGCTAGTTCATCTCGGTGCCTTGCGCATGCGCTACGAATAGTCCGGAACTGCGTCGATAAAGTGAAATGGATCGCAGGTTACAAGCGTAATGGCGATCCCGTCATGGGAGCCAAGAACCCGGTGTCGCTAGGGGCAACGATCCACACCGGGTCGACCTCGTAGCGTGCAAGACCAGTTGCGGTCTGAATCCAATTCTCGTCATGGGTGCGAACGCATTGGATGTCCGCATCAGATGGGTATTCGTGACTAAACAAGCTGTGAACCGCCATAAGTGTGAAGCAGGATGTGGCAAAGGAGATTGATCGTTCCATAGCCACAATTGTCCAAATAGATATGTTCAATTTTGAACATTAGCCGGAAATTCTTTTTCGGTCCTTTTCCCAAAGAAATGTGCGATTTTGAACATTTATCCCAACTTCTCGCTGCTAGCTTTAGAGATTCATATGCGTCGGCATTTCACGTCGGGCCGACACAATTGCGAGCTTTGGGCAACACGTCACCACAGATGGAAGAGGGGCACCAATGAACAAGCGCATGGTTCACAGCACATGGTTCTTATCGGCAATGACACTCCTAGCCGTTTCAATCGCTGGCTGCGGTCGAGAAACAATCAATGTCCCAGACACCACGCCCCCTTATGTGACCATCACATCTCCCGCTCTAGGCGTGGCAGGCGTGGCCGTAGGTGCGCCCATCAGCGCGACTTTCAGCAAGCTGGTCAACTGCCCCACCGCGTCGACCTTTACGGTTGCGGTGGCAGGTGGTGGAGCTGCCGTAACCCCACTATCAGTGACCTGCTCTGGGTCCACCGTGACCACCGCGACCTTTACGCCCAGCAGTCCTCTTGTGCTGCATACGCTCTATACGGCCAAAATTACTGGGGTCACAGACCTGGTTGGCAATGTCATGGTCAGCGCCTATTCCTGGAACTTTGAAGCAGTGGCAGGCCCCTCCGTGGTTTCCACTACTCCTGCAACCGGCACCACCGGTCTGACCTTCAATCCGACGATCAGCGCTACCTTCCTGCAACTCCCAGCGACAGACCCCGACAGCGCCGGTGCGGCCTTGAACTGCTCCACCGTCACCGGGGGAACCACGGGAACCTTTACGGTTGCAGTGACTGGCGGAGCTGCCGTGGGGGGAACAATCACTTCCTGCTCTAGCGCAACTGCCACCGCAACATTCACGACCACCGCGCCTCTGGCAGCAAACACCAGCTATACCGCCACCCTTGCCCCAGGGATCCAGGACGTAGCCGGCATTGGCCTGGCAAGTGCATATCAGTGGACATTTACCACCGATACACAACCCACCGTGATCTCCACCACTCCAGCTAGTAACGCCACCGGCGTCCTGCTCAACCAGGCCATCAGTGCGACATTCAGCAAGGCGATGAACTGTGCGACTCTCTACTCTACAACCGCAACGCCAACGGTTTCAGTTACAGCTGCGGCCCCGGTCGGTTCCGTGACCGGAACTGTCAGCTGCACGGGCAGCGGCACCGGCGTGATCTTCACACCGTCCAACCCGCTTGCGAACAACACCTTGTACACGGCCATCATTTCAACAGGGGCACTGGACGCGCAAGGCGAACCCATGGCAAGCAGTTATTCCTGGAGCTTCCTCACGGTTCCTGCGCCCACCGCACCCACAGTGATCTCCACGGTCCCCACCCCCACTGGCGTCAGCGGCGTGCCGACCAGCCAGGCCGTCCAAGCGACCTTCAGCGAGGCGATGAATCCTTCCACGATCAACACAACCAACTTCACGCTGACAAACGTGGGTACTGGAGTTGCCGTGACCGGAACAGTTACCTATGCCGTTGCAGGCTCGGTCGCAACCTTTACGCCGACAAACCCAGCTCCCCTCGCGGCTGGCATTAACTATGCTGTCGCGATTAAGACGGGTGTCCAGGACCTGTCAGGCAATGCACTGGCCAGCCAATATAACTGGGCGTTTACCACCGCCGCGGCTCCCGACACCACAAAGCCGACGGTGAACGGCGAGAATCCTGTCGGTGGCGCCACCGGCGTGCCGACCAACCAGATCGTCACTGCGACCTTCAGCAAGCCTATGAATGCAGGCACGATCACGGCCACCAGCCCAGCCACCTTCACGCTGACAGGTCCCGCACCAGCGGCCACCGTTGTCGGAGGCCTGGTCGCGTACTCCGGCGTTGCAAATACACTGACCTTTACACCAACCGCTGCTCTCGCAGCGGGGGTGTACACGGCCACCATCACAACCGCGGCCACGGACCTTTCAGGCAATGCGCTGACGGCTACCGGCGGTCTTCCGCTTTCCTGGAGCTTTACCGTCGGCACGGCTGCAGTTACCACGGGGCCGACGATCACCCTCACCTCGCCTCTCGCCAGCGCCATCAGTGTGCCAGTCAACCAGGCCGTCAGTGCGAGCTTCAGCAAGGCCATGAATCCACTGACAATCAATTCATCAACCTTCACGCTGACAAGCTCCACCGGAACTCAGATAACCGGAGGGACCTATAACTACAATGCAACCACCTTCGTCGCGACCTATACACCGCCAGCCAATCTCTTGGCCGACACCACGTATACCGCGTTCATCACAAACGGAGTGACGGATAGCCTGGGCAATCCGCTTGTATCCGGCAGCATACCTAATCCCTGGATCTTCACAACAATCGGTTCCTCAGGCCCACCGCCGGTGGTTCTTGGAACAGCCGGTCTCTTCGGAGACTTTGGCGGGACAGCCGGAATGACCAATGCTGCGGGCAACGAAACGGTCGTCAATGGAGATATTGCGACCACGGGTGTCTCGACTCTGGTAACCAATTTCCACGATACCTCAGTAGTCGTAGGTGGAGTCTATGAATGCTCGTATACCGAAACGCCAATTGATTCGGGCGGACAAGTCAATGGGACCATCTACACGGCCCATGGGACTTCAAACACGGTTGCATGCCCCAATGAAGGAACCGCTGCCACAGCGGCCATTGCAACCCAGGCCGCAGCGGACACTCTGACCGCTTACAACTCCATGTCGCCTGCCAGCATGCCTGGAGGTACGAATGTTGTAACCTGCGCAGCACCGAAATGCACAGGTACAAACGGTAACGCGGACGAGCTGGGCAATCGAACCCTGCAAGCCGGCGTTTATTTGTCCACGCCGGGCGATTACCAAATCACGACGGGGCCGCTTACTCTGGACGCTCAGGGCAACCCCAACGCCACATGGGTATTCCAGATGCCATCAACACTCAAGGTAGGCAGTGCATCTGGAGGACCTGAAAGTGTCATCCTGATCAATGGCGCCCAGGCCGCGAACGTCTTCTGGTACGTTGGCAGCGCCGCGACGTTCACGCCTGCCGGCGGGACGTTCTACGGAACCGTTATCGCTTCTGCGGGCATTACGACCGGGACTAGCGGAGTCACTACACTCACCACCATCAACGGCAGATTGCTGTCTACGGTTGGTGCGGTCACTCTCTCGAACACCGTCATCAATGTACCTGCTCCGTAAGACCACGCGGAGACCGTCCCCAGGGACGGTCCCCGCACAGAAAGGCAGTGAAGAAATTAAGCGCGCAAGCAGGGCGAACAAGGCTTGATCTGCAGGAAAGTGAGGATCGGCTCCCGCATTCCAGCCAGTCGCAGGCAAACTGAGCGAGCCCGATGGTGAGGATGGATGATTTTCGCGAGCAGCAATTCAGGAGAACGACAATGAGATTCAGGACGCGGATGATTGCTACAACAGCGGCGGTTGCATTGCTGGCGCCACCATTCTTATTTGCTGCGGAAGACTCGACGAACTCGGCGTCCAGAGCCACCGCTGTCGACTCCGCGGTCACACCCGATGCCGTGAGGGATGCCGATGTGCCTGCCATGCTGTTGGCTGCCCAATCCACGGCTCCCGCGCCCTCTTCAGGCCGCACCTACCGGAGTTATCCCAGGGCAGAGCTTTTTCTTGGCTACTCGTATCTGCGCAGTGAGCCGATGTTGAGCTCCGGCAACCGGCTGGTCCGGCTGAATGGCGGCAGCGCGTCCATTGCTTTCAACATGAACCGCTACCTGGGACTGGTTGGCGATTTTGGCGGCTTCGATGACACGAAACTCCAGATCACGGGTGCAGGCGCAAACCCGCCTCGCGCGGCAGACGCAAGTGGGACCGCCTACACATTCATGGCCGGCCCACGCCTCTCCTTCCGCCATAGGGTCACTCCCTTCGCACAAGTTCTGTTTGGTGGCATCCACGCGAGTGAGGTGACACTTTCCAATTGCACCGGTGTTCTTTGCACTCCGCTACCCTCGGAGAACGCGTTTGCCATGACAGCCGGAGGCGGAATCGACCTCAGGCTCCAGCGGCATCTCGCCTTTCGCATCGTTCAGGCCGAATACTTGATGACCAACTTCGCTAATCTCAGCACGGGCAACAGGGATACGCAGAACGACATACGCCTTTCGTCCGGACTTGTCTTCGGCTTCGGTGGGAATATGCCTCCGCCAGCGGTTGCATACTCATGCGCACTCAATCCATCGACTGTCTTCCCCGGCGACCCGATCACGGTGACGGGAACGGCGATGAATTTGAATCCGAACCCCAAGAAGGTTGTCTCCTACACCTGGACTTCGGATGGCGGCACGATCTCTGGGACATCCAACGTCGCCAACCTGGACACCAGCAGTGCGGCGCCGGGGACTTACACAGTCCGGGGCCACGTGTCGCAGGGTGTAAAACCAGGCCAGATGGCCGACTGCTCCGCGAACTTCACGGTGCGGGCGTTCGATCCGCCGACCATCAACTGCTCGGCGAGTCCTTCGTCCGTCAATCCGGCCGACAGCTCGACGATTACGGCCAGCGCGGTCAGCCCGCAGAACCGTCCGCTGACCTATAGCTACAACGCTACCGCCGGCTCCATCAGCGGCACCACACCCTCGGCGATGTTGTCGACGGCGGGTGCGGCTCCGGGGCCGATTACCGTGACCTGCGGAGTGGCCGACGACAAGGGACACAACGTCTCTGCGACCACCAATGTTAATGTGATTGCGCCACCACCGCCGCCGCCTGCTCCCCCCGCAGAGCAAGTGCGGCTCGAGGTTCGCCTGGCGCTGCACAGTGTATTTTTCCCGACCGCTCTGCCTAGAGCCGAGAAGCCCGAGGGCGGCCTGGTGGACAGCCAGCAGACAACCCTGACCACCCTCGCGACGGATTTCAAGAGCTACCTCACATACAAACCGGATGCCCACCTGACTCTGACCGGACATACGGATGTGCGCGCATCAGTCGAGTACAACCAGGCGCTTTCCGAACGCCGTGTTGCTCGCACAAAGCAGTTCCTGGTTGAACAGGGTGTTCCCGAAGCCAACATTGAAACGCGCGGCCTTGGCAAGGAGGAAGAACTCAGCGCCGACCAGGTGAAAGAGCTGGTGGAACAGAATCCTGACCTGAGTGATGCGGAGCGGGCGAAAGTTCTCCACAACCTGAACGTCATTGTCCTGGCTCAAAACCGCCGTGTAGACGTCACCCTGAGCACAACGGGCCAACAATCGGTGCGCTTATATCCGTTCAACGCCGCCGATGCCATGACGCTTATTCAGGAGGAGTCTCAGGCGACCAGAAAGAAGGCCGCGGCCGCAAAGAAGTAGCCACTCCGGTCGATGAGACCAAGGTGAAGCCGGCGGAGATTTTTTCAGCAATAGTATGTTAGTCCGAGCAGATAAGGTGATCTCCACCGAGACATTAGCCAGTCTCCCTGTATTCGGTCCGTGAATCTCCCGAGCAGTCGGCATCGCGACTGGAATTCATGCCCTGCCGCTGTCCGGGGTCCGAAAATGCTTCCGAAGCCTGCGGCGTTTCTTGTTACCGTACATACGGCTGGACGTATCGGTCAACTGGATGACTACGCAGACCTTTTTCAGCCCGTACCAACCTCCTATCGGATGTGGAAGACGATGCCGGCGGAGAAGGTCTGCAGTGTGTGGTTGGTGTTGTCGATCCCAGTGAGTTGGCCGGTGCCGTATTCGACGCGCGCAGCCACCTGCTGGTTTGCGAATGGGAAGTCGGCGCCGAACTGCGCCTGGTAGGCGAAGGAGCCCTTACGGGTAGTGCTGGTTCCGTTGTTGGTGCCGACTCCTCCTACTTCGAATTGGAAGTAGGGAACGATGGGGAGTTGGGCGTCCGAGCCGTCGATGCGGAAGCCAACCAGGCCGCCGAGGATATTGTTGCCATACGTCGTGGAGTTGGCGCTGTTTTCCACGATAAGGCGGGCGTCGATACCAAGATGGACGGGGCCGGACGAGGGGTAGAGCACGTACCCGCCGAAGGTGCCGCCGAGGGCAGTCATGCCTCCGCTTTGCGTGGCGGCGGTGCCGTTGCCAACGCCCAGACCAGAATAGTGGCCAGCACTGAATAGGATGTAGGGCGAGAGGTAGGCGGCATTGCTGCGATATTGAGGGTATACAGGCGGGGCGCTTGGTTGCGGCGGATAGTCTGGTCGCTGTGGGGAATGGGCGGGGGGATATGGTGGTGGCGGATAGGTAGGCGGCGGTGGGGGATAGTATTGCGCGGACGCGGTCATGCTGGCAACCAGGAAAGCCAGAGAGAGGCAAAAGACGAAGGTAAGCCGGCGACGGGTGGGTTGATTCATTGTTTCTAGACCTCAGTGGCAGTCATATAAACCCTGTTTTTAGTAATAAGATGACCAAAGTGTGACCAACGTTGGCCGAGCTGATCCCGTGTTCGATCGCCTGGCGGCCGGCGAGATTGAACTCGGCGCCGCCATGTCGGGCCAGTCCAGTATTTGCAGCGCACTCTGGAAGACTATCTGGTGGGGCAGGGAAGTCTTGCAGCTCTCCTCAAGATCGACACCAACCTGGGTAGCCACAGTCGCCTGTTTTTCTACATTAAGAAAACGACCGAGGAATAGGTGCTGATATAGGTGCTGAACGCAATTCCACGGGCCTTATAGGTGCTTTTCAGTGCCTGTGAGTCGTAATGCGTTCCAATGATTTCAATGAGTTATGTGCGACTGTCAGAATGGCATGGAAGAGGTCACCGGTTCGATCCCGGTCAGGTCCACCAACAACCCCCCTCCATGCCTATAGGTTACCCAACCGCCTTGCGTGCGGTCATCATCTTCAGCGTGATGCCGATCTCCGAAGCGCCGGGCTCCGCTCGGGCATGGTCGATCGGGTTTGAGAGAGTCACGGTCGTTGCAGAAGGCGCACTGCTTGACTGGCTTAACCCTCGAGTATAGGGTAACCCTGAACGCCGAGACAGCCTTCCGCTCACAGCAAAGAGATTAGCTCCGGAAAGGGCACGATCATGTCATTTTATTCGCGAATCACGCGACGCAGCTTCCTCTCGCAATCGTCGCTGGTTGCCGGCGCCTCGTTGCTGCCGCAGTCGCTGCGTGCGCTGGGGAGCGCTGCTGCCGCCGCGCCAGCTGCTCCGGCCGGGCCCTATCAGCCAACCTGGGACTCTATCCGCGCCAACTACCAATATCCCGAGTGGTTCCGCGATGCCAAGTTCGGTATCTTCCTTCATTGGGGTCTCTACTCCGTTCCCGCCCACGGCAGCGAGTGGTATCTGACCCATATGTATGGCGACCAGGCCACCATCGACTGGCACACCAAGAACTACGGCCCGCCCGACAAGTTCGGCTACAAAGACTTCATCCCGCTGTTCAAGGCGGAGCACTGGGACCCCGACGCCTGGGCACAGCTCTTCAAGAAGGCAGGCGCGGAGTACGTAATGCCCACCGCAGTACACCATGATGGGTTCGCCCTGTGGGACAGCGCGGCAATCCCATGGAACGCCGTAAAGATGGGGCCGAAGCGTGACCTTGTCGGCGATCTTGCCAAAGCCGTGCGCAAGGCCGGCCTGCACTACGGGGTCTCCAACCACTACATGGAACACTACAGTTTCGTCAGGCCGTTAGCGGGCCTGAAGACCGACCTCTACGATCCTGAGTGGGCGGCCTTCTACTCGGTAGCAGATAGAAGCCCGGCGGCGTACGCCAAATTTCTCGCTTCATGGGTCGCATCCTGTAAGGAGCTGATCGATCAATATCAGGTGGAAACGCTCTACTTCGACAACGGCGTGAACGGGCGCGCGCTCGACCCGCAGAAGCTCGAAGTCGCCGCCTATTATTACAACCGCGCGACGGAATGGAAGAAGCAGGTCACCATCCTCACCAAGGACAGCGCCTATCTCGCCGGCTCGGTGGAAGATTTCGAGCGGCAGCAGCGCGCGCCAACTACGTTGCAGCCCAATCCGTGGGAAGTCGACGACGCGGTGGGCAGTCGCTGGGGTTATGTTTCGACGGACAACTATGGGCCGCCTTCAGGCTGGATTATGCGGCTCATCGAGAACGTCTCGCGCAACGGCAACCTGTTACTCAACTTCGGGCCGAAATCGGACGGGACCTTCGCCGACGGGGAGACGGCGATCATGCTGGGAATCGGCGAGTGGCTGAAGGTGAATGGTGAGGCCATCTATAAAACCCGCCCGTGGGTTAAGTCCGGCGAGGGAGAGTCGCTCAACGGCAGGCCCGCATACACCGGCAAGGACATCCGCTTCACCACAAAGGGAGACACGCTCTACGCCATCCTGTTGGCATGGCCCGGCGAACAGGCCGTCATCACCTCGCTTGCCGCGGGCCCGGACATTCACGGCAAAATTAAGAAGGTCGAGCTGCTGGGACACAAGGGAAACCTGAAGTTCACCCAAGGTCCGAAGGGGTTGGCGGTTACGATGCCGGCCGAGCAGTCGGGCAAGGATGCATTTGCGCTCAAGATCAGCGGCTTGAAGCTGAACACCTAGATGAGGAAAATCCGATTGGCGTGGACGGTCTCTGTGCGGCGCACCTTGAGGCAGATTACCGCACCGTCAGCAGCTCCATTTCGTACGGCTTCAGGGCGAGCTTCACTGTAATCGATCCCTTGCCCGCCGTCGAAGCCAAAGTTGAGATCTTCCCAGTCTCTGTGTCCCAAACCTCTACGGTCTTCCCCGGCGACTTCAGCGTGACGGAGTGCTCGCTGGCCTGCGCTCCCTCGTTGAAGAACAGGTAAACGTTGGCGTCCTTCAGCCGCCGTGTCATCACCTTCAGCGCGGTGTCCGGCGTATCCAGCGCAATATCCCTTGGCCCGGTGACCGCATTCAGCGCTGTCTCGATCGCCGCCGGGACCACCTGCGGTGACGGAGGCGCGGCTGGTGGCGCGCCCGGCGGTGTCGGCGTTGGCGGTAGTTGCGCTGAAGTCTCCACCGTTGCCCAGGCAAAGTCCGCGGGCGTTGCCGCGCGCGAATCCATGATCGTCTTCTGCGAAATCATCGACGGTGTGCGCCCCAGGAACAGCACCTTCCCGCCGCCCTTCGCAAATGCCTTCAGCCGGTCCAGCTCCGCCTGCGACAGTACCGCCAGCGACGGCAGAATCACCACGCGATACTTGTTCCCGCTCATCGTCTCGAAAGTCCCTGGCCCGGCCTTCAGATCGGTCGCCAACGCGTCCAGATTGATGATGTCGAAATCGATCTGGCGTTCGGACAACATCCGCTCGCTTGACACAAACGCTGTGTCGGAGGCCGAGTCGCCCAGCCACATCGAGCTCGACGGAATATACAGTGCGACCGACGCCGCCGGACGCCCCATGCTCATCACATAGCTCAACCGCCGGACATGGTTCATCAGCGTGGGCCACGCAGGATCGGACATGGCGCTCTGCGGGCGTGGCGGGGCCGCGGCCGCTCCTGGCGCTGCCGGAGTGGCGGCTGCTGGCGGGACCCTCGGTGGCCCCTGAGAAGAAGACGCCCCATACGACATGCCCTCGGTGACGTTGATCCCTCGTATGATCTGCTCGTCCAGGACGTACCGCGCCATGGTCACATCCGGCGCAGGACGGTAGGCGCCAAAGCTCTCCGTAAAAGAGCGCGGATGCCCATAGATGTGCGCAGTGCTGGAAGCCAGCCGGGGATAGTCGGCAATTGTGTCGGTCCAGATCTGGTGCCAGATGGCATCGATCCCCGGAACCTCCACGTACTTCATATCGCGCTCGAATTCTCCCTCAGACCGCACCAGTTGCATCTCCATCTCTTCGTGGTTCAGGTGGACCTGGTACTCCACGCCATGCGCCGCGCACCACAGGCCCTGCGGCTTGAAGAAGCCGTCGCGGAACATCTGTGAGAAGACGTCGTAGTAGTCCCCTTTGGCTCGCACCTCGGCATCCGTCAGTTGAACCGGAGGAGCAGGCGGTGTTGTTGCTGCTTGCGTTGTTTGTGGTGCGGCTGGCGGGGTGGACCCGCCTTGCGCCTGGGCTGCCGCCGGCCTCGGACGCCCGCCGCCGCCCGCCGGCAGCAGCAACGCGCCCAGGTAGGGCCGAATGTCGTAGCCCTTCACCCGCTGGAAGGTATCGAAGAACTTCGGCGTCCAGGGCAGCCCGCTGATCGAGTAGTCCGGTTCGTCGCCGCGGAAGCCGATGATCGTCTTGCCGAACTCCTCCGGCATCGCCTTGTAGTACCCTTCGTGCGTGAACTGCATCCACGCCGCGGTCGCCTCCGGGTCCATATAGTCTTCCACCGACTGCGTGGTGTCCTTCAGATGCGTTGCATTCGTGGCGCTGGCGGTGGGCGATGTACGGAAGACATGTTCCACCACATCCACGGTATAGTCGGAGCCTCTGGGAGCGGTCCATGCTATCTTGCCTTCCGTCACTGGAACGGGTACGCGATCGCCTGTGGCGCTGACCGCCAACGCCGCCACGGCATCGGGCCCCACGGCCTGGTCCAGCGTCTCGCCCGCCTTCACAGGCAGCCGCTGCGAGATCGAGAGCGCCTGCATCCTCAGTTCAGGCTTTTTGTCGCTGATCAGGCCGCCGGCGAATCCGCTCGGGTAGCCTGCGTCGTCGATGATCCACACCCGCAGATCGCGCTTCTTGGCTTCCTCCACCAGTATCTTGAACATCGCAAAATACTCCGGCGACAGATATGCCTCGGGATTGCGGCCAGGCTGCACCGTCACCGCATGGAAGCCGAGCCTCACAGCTTTATCCAGGTCGCGCTGCAGCACCTCGCGGGTCACATCGCCGTTCAACCCGTAGTAGGGCTCGGGGCCGTACTCAGGCGGCGGCGCATTCCATACCCTGGCTACCTCGGCCGCGGTCGGCATCTGCATCTTCTGCCAGGGATGCTGCGCGACGGTCGATTGCGCAAAGCACGGTTGGGCCAGCAGCACGAATACACATGCAACCAGTCCGGTTACACATGCGGCAATAGCAACCCAGGCGGCGATGGCGCGGCAATTCCTGCGACCCAGTGTGCTTGCGGATAGGTTGTTCATCGGAGACCCCCATGACGACGCGAAGCAAGCATATCTTGTTGTTGATAATTTAAGCACCATCTTTAGAAGGATTGGGGGGAGGGAAGTGGGAGACGGGGATTCATATCGGCCAACAAACATCAAAGATTCAGTCAGATAAACATCAAAGGTTCAGCCGGATAGTAAGCCGGCCGATAACGCCTTCGTGGAGCCGTTCAACGCGAGGTTCCGTGCTGAATGCCTGGACACTCACTGGGTCATGGATCTGAAGGAGGCCAGGCAACTGATCGAGGCCTTGCGCAGGAAATACAATTCGAGTTGTCCTCGCCGATCTCTCGGTGACAAGGCGCCTGGTGGTTCGCCAGCCAGATGGCGGCTAGCCGCAATATGGCTGCAACCTAAACAGGTCGCAGACTAACGCTGAACTTGGTACAGGAAAACTAGGCCCTTCAGTTGCTCTGCACTAACAAGCGAACTGGCACATAAGATCGGGCAGAGCAGTGGCCATCGAGACCGCTTGGGCGCGGTCACCGTTTCCAGAAGTGCTGCAGAGCGCGAAGCCGCGTCTCTTCGATCTGCTGCGGTGATACACCCAGCAGAGTGGCACATTCCTGATTGGTGAATCCCTCGAGGACCGATAAGACATACACAAAGCGTTCAAAGTCCGGCAGCGCTAGAATCGCCGAACTGCCATCCTCCGCTGCATGAAGCCAGCTTTCATCTTGTACGCGATTACCAGTGAACGTGGCCATTTAAACTATGCCGACAGATAGTAGACAAATTGATGTTCAGCCTGATTCCGGTTCAAGTCGTTCACGATTTCGTAAGCTTCCAGAACGGTCATGCCGCTGAATGGCGAGTAAGGGATACCAGCCTTTCTGTAATGCTCCGGTCCAAATAACAACTCAGTCCGGTCGCCGTTGATTTGCCTGCGTATGAATGTTTTGTACCGCATGGGTGGTCCTCCTTTCATAATGTTCTAGGATGAATGCAAGCTAACCAGGGCCTCGCTCTCCCGTGTCAGGGTGTGGCGCGATGAGTCGAAGTGCATTGTTGATGACGATGCGCCTGGCCCAGGACTGGGCCCAATCCTGAAAAGCTGCGTTGTCTCCGCCAGACAGGTCAAGACCCGTCACAATACACTGTTCTGCCTTTGCCCGATCTGCGGTCAGCAGAAAGGAGAGAAGATAAAGCCGCTTCAGCTCCTCTGCATGCGCCCGGCGAGCGCTGTCGGGCGCCGTGCAATTGTTCTTACCGTCCTCCGTGGCAGCAAATGTATTGCGGTAGTTCATATCCTGGTCCTCAAATGTTCAGTTGCGAGTGTGCGAAGCGATGGAGATCCACTTCATCGCTAGTTGCGGACACTGGCGTTCCGGCTGGCCCGCCGCAACCGTGGAACGCCATCTCATCTCAAGCTGTAACCCTCTCCGTGACTCTTCATTCATCGTGGTCCTCTTTCCAGGCATGTGATTGCCATTTACTTCAAGTACGGTGCCACTGATGCTCCCGGGCTGCGCGGCGAGTGCTGCAATGTCCTGGGTCATCGCCGGCAGCACCGCCGTCAACTAAATCGAGAGCAGGCGATTTCACAACGTCATTGCTTTCCTCACGACATGGAGAAAAGGCAAGTGAAATGCCAAATCTGCGGTGTGGTTAACTTCCTTATTTTCAGTAGGTATTTCCGCCAGCCGCTGGCCCTGTCGAAACTGTCGACATCAATTCGCAGGCTTGCCGACAGCCTGCGCGGGCCGATCGGAGGATCTCAGACGCTAACGACAGCGGCACAATGCAAGCCAGCTATCCGCTCTGTTACCGCGGCAGCGGGATTGCGGTTTGTTGTCCGCGGCGGAGTTATACTGCGAGCACACGCCTTATCTGAGCTGGAACGATAGTTTTTGATCCTACCCGGTTGCAAAGGTGCAAGAATGGCTTCTCGCCGTGCGCTTCTGCCTCGTTTCAATTGGCCCCGTACTGCGATTGTGGCCACATGGGGCGCCTATCTCGCCTGCGTAGTGTTATTGGCAGGCCCGCTCCACGCCCTCGATCCCAATAAGCGTCTCACTCAGTATGTGCATACCTCCTGGCGGATACGTGACGGTTCCGCGCCCACAGGCGCGTATTCCATCGCGCAAACCTCGGATGGTTTTCTCTGGCTCACATCCGGCGACTTGATGAGTTTCGATGGCGTACGCTTTGTCGACTGGAAGGGGCCTCCCAATTATGGCTCTATCAGCACGTCAAACAGTGTCTTTGGCCAAATCGTGAATGAATTTGCCGACCATGCAGGTGGGCTCTGGGTAACAGGGTTCCGTGGAATCGTTCACCTCAAGGGCGGGGTAGTCGCTTCCCAGTTCGAGTTGGAAGGGCTTCGAAGTCTTCAAGCCTTTAGTGAAGATTCCGACGGCTCGCTGTGGGCCGTGCGAGGCGGCCAGAGTATTTCAGACGCGCCCCTGTGCCATGTTACCGGCAGCGCGGTCAAGTGTTTCGGCAAAGCGGATGGAATACCAATTTCGCCAGTGAACTCAATCCTTGCCGATGGGAAAAGCGGCTTTTGGCTCGGAGGACAGACGTCGCTTGTCCACTGGCATGACGGCGTCTCGGAGACATACCCGATCGAAGGGCTGAAATCCAACGTAGGACAGAGCGGGATCGCGGGCCTGGCGCGTACTCCCGATGGGACCCTCTGGGTCGGCATACTCTTGGCCGGACCCGGGCGCGGGCTTGGTAGATTGACTGACGGTGTCTTCCATCCCTTTGTGAAGCCCGGATTCGACGGCAGCAAACTTGCTGTCCACAGCATGATCGTTGACCGAGACGGCAATCTCTGGATCGGCACAAGTAACCAGGGGCTCTTTCGTGTCCGCGGAAACGTCGTGGACCATTATGGGCAAAAGGATGGCTTGTCCAGCGATAACGTGGCCGCTGTCTTTGAGGACAGAGAGGGAATTGTATGGGCTGCGACTCCGGATGGGATTGACAAGTTTCGCGATCCGCGCGTCACCAGCTTCACCGCGGTTGAGGGTCTGGGGAATGATCCGATGGGAGTTCTGGCCAGCAGAGACGGCACCATTTGGGTCGCAAACAACGGCTCTCTCGATCACATCGAGAAGAACGGGACCATCTCCTCCATTCGCACCGGGGAGGGGCTTCCGGGCAGTCGTGTCGCCTCCATGCTGGAAGATCGCGCGGGCAACCTTTGGGTGGGAGTGGATGACGAACTCTTTTTGTTCAAGAATGGACAATTCCGCCGCCTGACTGGGCCGAATAGCAAGCCATTGGGGCATGTGGTTGGAATCACCGAGGACGTGGACGGGAACATTTGGGCAGAGTGTTTCAGTAATCCGCCAAAGCTTGTGCGTATCCGCGATTTCCAGGTGC
>Ga0326727_10016970_pt1 | contig 15230 bp, 9 predicted proteins | sample MB2enrmetagenome_FD_207643 | JGI IMG/M metagenome (GOLD analysis project Ga0326727, IMG submission 207643) | Lab enriched peat soil microbial communities from McLean, Ithaca, NY, United States - MB29MY | ecosystem: Environmental > Terrestrial > Soil > Wetlands > Peat | place: USA: New York... | reverse complement strand
CTGCAGCGACTGGACGTACGCCTGGCTCGTGAACGTCGCGCCTGAGACGCCGTTGATGTTGGCACTTTGGGCTTGGAGTGTCTGGCTCTCGAGCAGAGGCTCCGCGTACGAGTTGACCTGATTCGAGCGCGGATCGAAAGCGGTGTCGATCGCAGGCTGGACGTTGGTGATCCGGCTTCCCGTGACGGTCACCTGGAGCTCGAGCTGCCCGTAGCGATACTGCACGTCGGCACCGAGCGCAGTGCGAGTCCCGGTCAAGGTGGTCTTCGGGGTCGACGTCGAGGTCGCGACCGAGCCCGGCGTGGATGAAGAGCCGGCCGGCGTCGTCCCGGGTCCGGACGCGTCCGACAGGCCCGGCAGGACGTTGGTGCTCAGCTTCTGTGTGTGAAACCCGAGAACCGTGGCAAGTCCGGCGGCGGTCGCTGCCAGGACGATCGGTGCGCGCCTCATTGCATGACCTCCAAGTCGTAGAGGGGGTTGGGAGTGGTCATCGTCAGAAGGCGAATGACTCGCTGTGAATGCGATCGGCACCGACTCCGAGCCGGCGGGCCGCGCCGACAACCCGGTCGGTGAAGCCTTCTGGGCCGCAGACGTACACGTCCCGCGTGCCGATGTCGGGGACCAGCCCGCCAAACAGGCGGGAATCGAGACGCACCCGATGGCGGCTTCCGACCAGGACATGCAGGCGTCCACGTCGAGCCTGCACGAGGGGGGCGATCTCGTCGTGGAAGAGCACTTCCTCTCGTGTTGGCGCGCGCAACACGACTACGACGTCAACTGATGCGGGCAGGTCCTCGAGGATGGCGCGTATCGGGGTGACCCCTACGCCGGCCGCCACGAGCAGGACCTTGTTGCCGACACGCGAATGTGCCGTGACGACGCCGTAGGGACCTTCGATGGCAACCCGGGTGCCTACCGGGATGTTCGCCACGGACTCGGAGAAGTCGCCGAGCGCCTTGACAGTCACGCGGACGAACGGGGGCCGCGGCAATGCGGAGATGGAGTAGGGATGGGCCTGGAACCACAGTCCGCTGCGGAGGAAGCGCCATTGCAGGAACTGTCCGCCGGCGACGGGCAGTCGTTCGAGGTGACGCCCCGCACAGATCACCGACACGACCCCCGGACCCTCCTCGCGCACCTCGGCCACCCGGAGCCGGTGGTGGACGGTGCGCCACAGGGGAAGACCCAGGCGGTACACGAGCACGACGCCTGCGGTCGAAGCCCAGACCACAACCCAGAACAGCCTGGCCAGGGGATGGCCGACGAACGAGGCGCCGTCAGCCAGCTGGTGGGAGAAGGCAAGGGCGATCGCGAGGTAGGTGTAGAGGTGCACCGCCCACCAGGTCTCGTAGCGCAACCTCGAGCGCGCGGCTCGAAATGACGCCACACCAGCCATCACCAACAGGCCGAAGGCCACGGTCGCCATGAGCACGTCGGGGTAGGAGGTGAGAAGGATGCCGAGCTCGTGCCAAGGGCCGATCGAGGCTTGCTCGGCGTAGCCGATCGTGATGAGCACGCCGTGCGCGCCGATCAGGATGATGGGCCACGGGCCGAGACGGCGATGCCATCGCACGAGGCTGTCCTGACCGATCACACGCTCCAGCCAGGGAAGTCTCGATATCAACAAGAGCATGACCAGGAGCAGGTAGCTGCCCGTCAGGCCGGTGATCTGCCCGACGACGGTCGCCAGCCCGCCTGGCGCGGCGATGGCCCCTCGAGTCACAGCGGTCAAGCCGAGTCCGAGCGTGACGCCAAATCCGAGGGCGGCCACCGTCGTGATCGCATGGGCCACCCAGACGGGCCGCCCGCGTCGCGAGCCCTCCGGTGACGCTGCCACTGCCGGGCCCATCTCCGGCGAACGGGCGCGCCCCACCGCAGGGACACGAACATTCGACGTGTTCGCAAAGGCGCGCATCGGCGAAGCATTGACTGGCCGCCTGAGGCGGGAATGAAAGAAAGCTGGGAACCGGCTGTGAGTCCGGCACCTTGTCCCGGCCGCAGGTCTAGGTTTGGCTCGGGATGTCCTTTTTCACCGGTGACACCTATTTGCTTGTCGTGCTCCTGGCGATAGCGCTGTTGATCGCCAGCGCCGCGCTCATGAACTTCGCGTCTCGTCGCGCGACGCGCACCCTTGACGACGTCAACCTCGAAGCCGGTCCACTTCAGAGCTTCAAAGGTGGGCTGCGCTGGCCACTGCCGGCCCACCTCGGCACGACTAACACACCCCCGGTGCTCGTCAGCCTGGAGCTGTTCGAATGGGGAGTTCGCATTCAGGCGCGGTGGCCCTGGCTAAGGGCCTTCGTGCCGTTGTGGTGCGCTCGCTACGAGGAAATCCTCATCGCCGAGCACGCGCACCGCGGGATGCAGATCTCCAAGCGCGGGTCCGACGGGGTCCGTTTCCGGGCGAGGGTCGCCGGCGCGCCCCTGATCTTCTGGACCTCCAGGACCCGCTTGTTGCTCGACGCGCTCGAGAGCCACGGCGTCGCGGTCATCCGTGGCCGGACGACGGCCCGTGTCTGGACCAACGAGTAGTGGGCGGCCCTCACAGACCGTAGAAGACGCGTTCAACCACCTTGCGGCTGCGTCGGGTCACCCGGCGGTAGGACTCGCGCAGCTCGGTCGGGGTCGTCCCGAGGCTTCTGGCAAGGCGCGATTGAAGCGCGCTCTGCCGTGGCATCGCGTCCGCCCCGCTTCCGACCACGCCTCCGGCTCCGGCGACGTAGTTCCCCACCAGGTGCCACCGGTTCCTCGTTCTCCCGCAGAAACGGTAAGCTTCCCTGAGCGAGACCGCGTCCGCCGCGTCGAGCGCTCCTGCACGCTCGAGCAGGTCCAACGCCTCGCGAGTCCCTGTGGCTCGGGTGCCGGTCCGCAGCTGGAGGAGTTGTGCGGTCCACTCCACATCTGCGAGCGACCCGCGGCCGAGCTTCAAGTGGAACTGGGGATCGTCGCTGGGCGGGATCCGCTCACGCTCGACGCGTGCCTTCATCCTGCGTATCTCCCGCTCGGCGGTCTCGTCGAGAGGCGAGGACCACACTGCTTGGTCTGCCAACGCCGCGAAGCGCTCGACGACCTCGTCATCGCCTGCAACCGGTCGGGCGCGCAACAGCGCCTGACGCTCCCAGGTCTCGCCCCAGCGCCGGTGGTACTCCTCGAATGCGTCGAGACTTCGAGCGAGCGGACCCTGCCTGCCCTCCGGGCGCAGCGAGGCATCGATCCGGACGATCCCCTCGGCGGGCGTAGACCCATTGCACAGCCGGAACAGCGCCGACGCAGCCTGTTCGGCGGCCTTCACGTCGGAGGCAGTCGTCCCTTCGTACACGAGCAGCACGTCGAGGTCGCTGCCGTAAGCGATCTCCGCTCCGCCGAAACTTCCCATCGCGATCACAGCCATAGGCACACCAGGTGCAACGGCGTGGAGGCCGGCCGCGACGATCGCCGCTCCGAGATCGGCAAGGGCGCGCCCGGTTTCGTGAAGACTCGAGAGGTCGAGGAGATCTCGGGCCGCGATGCGTACAGTTTCGATCTCGAAGAAGTGCCGGAGCGCGCCGGTCCGCCTGTCGGGCCCCTGGTCGGCGGCAATCAACGCTCTTGCGACCAGCTCGCCGGGATCGAGGACGTCGAGAGCCGACCTGTCGTCGAGAAGCTCCACGAAATCGGGACGCCGGGCGATGATCTCGCCAAGCCGGCGGCTCGTTCCCAGGAGCAGGCACAGCCTCCGGGCGACCTCGGGCGACTCGCGGAATGCCGTCACGAGCAGGTCGCGGCGGTGCGGGCTGCCGGCGAGGGTTCGAAGCCCGACCAGACCCTGGTCGGGGTCGGGCGATTCGGAGAGCCAGTCGAGCAGGAGCGGCAACAGCTGCTGCATGAGCCTCGAGGAGCGAGTCAGTCCTCGCGTGAGCTCGCGCAGGGCCTGGCGAGTCCGGTCGGCATCGGCGAAGCCGAAGGCGGCGAGCCGCTCCTTGGCAGCACCCGACGCGAAACCGTGATCGCCCGCCACCTGGTCGTCGTGGCGAGGAGCAGTCCCGTGTGCGGTGCCGCCGGCGAACGCCTCGAGCAGGGGTCTGAAGAACAGCCGCTCGTGGATCTCCCGTCCGGTGCTCTGATGACGGGCGAGGACGACGTCGAATCGCTCGCCTGGCGTCTCCTGCGGCCGGCTCCCGAAGCCGAGCACCCGTGCCAGCCGGTCCCGTGAGGACCGGTCGGCGGGCACTGTGTGAACTTGCGCTTCTTCGACCAGCTGAAGCCGGTGCTCGACAGTGCGCAGGAAACGGTACGCAATCGCCAGGGCAGCCGCGTCCTGGACCGCCACGTACCCGGCGTCTGCCAGCTCGGCAAGGCATGGAAGCGTTGCCCTCAACCGGAGGGCCTGATCCCGGCCTCCGTGGACCAGTTGCAGCAGCTGCACGGAGAACTCCACGTCCCGGATCCCGCCGCGGCCGCGCTTGAGCTCGCGGAGGTCGAGACCTCGTTTTGCGACGATCGCCTCCGCCCGGGCCTTCATCGTCCTCAGCTCGGCGAGGTCGTCCGCGCCGAAGCGCCTGGCCCAGAGGTGCTCTGAGGCAGCCTGTTCGAACAGCCGACCGGCGACCGCGTCGCCTGCGGAGTAGCGCGCCTTCAACAACGCCTGAAATTCCCAGGGGCGAGCCCACCGCTCCCAGTACGCGACGTAGGAGTCGACGGACCGGACGAGCACGCCCGAGCGGCCCTCGGGGCGGAGGTTGGTGTCGATGCGAAACGCCCGAGAGCCGATCGCGACGACCGAGCGTGCGAGCGAAGGATCGACATCGGCCCCATCCGGCGAGACCAGGACGATGTCGAGGTCGCTCGAGTAGTTGAGCTCTTGCGCACCGTGCTTGCCCATAGCGATGACAGCGAGGTCGTTGTCAGCGCCAGCGAGGCGGATGGCGCCGGCCAGCACTCGATCGGCGACCAGCGAGAGCGAGCCGGTTACCTGTTCGAGGTCGTTCAGGCCGTTGAGATCTCTAGCGGCGACCTCGAGAAGAGAAAGATGCTTCCGGCGCACGAGGTCGTCGACATCGTCTGCTCGAGCCGGATCCCAACGCATTTCGCCAATGCCAGCCACAAAGCCGGGTGTGAGCCTGTCCAGTTGCGCCAGCACGTCCAGCGCTGCGGGGTCGGTGACGATCAGGCGAGACAAGGAACGACTGGCAGCCGCTACCGCCGCGAAGCTGGCAGCGAGGCCGGGCTCGGACTCCAGTCGTTCGCGGGCTTGTGGGAATGCCGCGAAGAGCTGGTCGGCCACCAACCTCACCGTGTCGGGGGCCGCTGACGCGCGCGCTGTCTCGTCGAGCAGCTGTGGCGATGGCATTGGTAGGGGAGTCCTTTGCACGCAGGCTAGTTCCGTCGCGGGCGAGCGCTCTACGCGCCGGCCTTCGATCTTCGGGCCGGACCTGTGGGGCTATGCGTGCCCGCCGTGTGACGGGCGGGCCACCGGTAGGATTCCACCAATGGGCAGTCTGCGTATCGCGCTGTGCCAGCTGGACGTCACTGTCGGAGATCTCGAGGGCAACGCCGAAAAGGTCATGGCGCAGCTCGCCGAGGCCGAGGCCGAGGGTGCATACCTGGCGGTGTTCCCCGAACTGGCGCTCACCGGTTACCCGCCGGAGGATCTCCTGCTCGAGTCGGGCTTCGTCGAGGGCAACATTCTCGCGCTCGAGAAAGTCGCGGCAGCGACCCAGCGTTGTGCTGCCGTCGTCGGCTTCGTCGAGGAGGACGGCGATCTGTACAATGCCGCCGCCGTGTGCGCCGCGGGCAAGGTGAAGGCGGTGGTCCGCAAGCAGTTGCTCCCCAACTACGGTGTTTTCGACGAGCGGCGTTACTTCACTCCGGGTGCTAGTCGGGACCGGCTCTTTCTGATCGGCGGAGTTCGTGTCGGAGTGACGGTCTGCGAGGATGCCTGGAGCCCCCTCGGGCCTGTTGGTCGGTTGGGAGAGGGCGGTGCAGAGCTCGTCGTGACGATCAATGCGTCGCCCTACCGTGCCGGCATCCTGGCCCAACGCGAGCGGATGCTCGCCACACGTGCTGGCGATGCATCGTGCGCGCTCGCCTATGTGAACCTCGTTGGTGGCCAGGATGAGCTTGTCTTCGACGGCGCCTCCATGGTCTTCGACCACGATGGCGACCTTGTCGCGTCGGCTCCGCAGTTCCGCGAGGCCCTTGTCATCTGCGACCTCGCGATCGACCCGACGTTCCGCAAACGGCTCTTGGACCCGCGGGGTCACGAGGGCACGTCGTCATTGCCGCTGACGACGATCTCGGAGGCTCCGGTCGTCGCCGGCGCTGCCGGCGCTGCCGCCGTTGCGCCCCTCACGCCCATTGCGCCCCGGTTGGGTCGCGTGGCTGAGGTTTACGAGGCACTCGTGCTCGGGACGTCCGACTACGTCCGCAAGAACGGGTTCACCGACGTGCTCGTGGGCTTGTCGGGCGGTGTCGATTCCTCGCTCGTAGCCACGATCGCAGCCGACGCGCTTGGACCTGAGCGCGTGCACGGCGTGTTGATGCCGTCCCGTTTCTCGTCGGTGGGTTCGGTCGAGGATGCGACCTCGCTGGTCACGAACCTCCGAATCGGCTCAACCACTGTCGGGATCGAGGCAGCCCACAGCGTGCTGTTGAACATGCTCGAGCCCATGTTCGGCGACGGGGACGCGTCAAGCGATTCTTCGAGCGGGCTTGTTGGCGAGAACCTTCAGGCACGCATACGCGGGATCATCCTGATGGCGATTTCCAACGCGTGGGGATGGCTGGTGCTCACCACCGGTAACAAGAGTGAGATGGCCGTTGGCTACGCCACCCTTTACGGGGACATGGCAGGCGGTTACGCGGTGCTGAAGGACGTGCCCAAGACGCTCGTATACGAGCTGTGCGAGCACCGGAACTCCGTAGCGGGTCACGACCTCGTCCCCCTGGCGGTGATCTCCAAGCCTCCATCGGCCGAGCTGCGACCGGACCAGCGAGACGACGACAGCCTCCCGCCATATGCCGTATTGGACCCGATCCTCGAGGGCTATGTCGAGCAGGATCTCACGGTCTCCGGCCTGGTCGGTGCCGGCTTCGAAGAGGCGACGGTGCGAAGAGTCATCGATCTCGTCGACCACGCCGAGTACAAGCGCCGCCAAGCTCCGCCAGGGCCCCGGGTCACAAGTCGTGGATTCGGCAAGGACCGGCGGATGCCCATCACAAACCAGTTTCGGGCGTCTGCCGGGACGGCAGCTCCAACGGGCGTTGCACGTTCTGCAGCTGTGGGTCCCGATGCGGATCCGACCACTCACCGTAGGGACCCGACCGCTGATTGAACCATTCGGAGGGTCCCGGATCGGCGTCGAGGGCCGCTGATCGACCTTGCCCTCAGCACTGTGGCGCCGCCAGGGCAACGACCGCACCGCGGACGGCCAAGCTTGACTCCACCGTTACACTTACGTTCGAGTAATGAAGCAGCGCAAGGTTCGTTGACCGGCGTGGTGTGGGGTAGCGACGGTCGGACGCGCATGGCTCTGCCTACGCGTCGATAACTTCGGTATAGCGCGAGGCTGTACCGGTGGAACCCACGGAGGCTTTTGTACCTTGGCCAAAGAGCGAGTTGAGCGCGACGAGGAGGACCTCGTCAGGCTGTATCTGACCGATATTGGCCAGTATCCGCTGCTCACAAAGGACGACGAGGTGCGCCTCGCCCAGGCGATCGAGACCCGTTGGAGCGCCGAGGAGGAATTGAGGGCGAAGTCCAAGGGAATGACTCCCACCAGGCGCCGAGAGCTCAATCGGAAGGTCCGGGAAGGCGAGACGGCCCAGAGGACGTTCGTCCAGTCCAACCTTCGTTTGGTGGTTTCGATCGCGAAGAAATACCAGGCGTCGGGGTTGCCGTTGCTCGACCTGATACAAGAGGGCAACCTCGGTTTGATGCACGCTGTCGAGAAGTTCGATTGGCGCAAGGGCTTCAAGTTCTCCACGTATGCAACGTGGTGGATCCGCCAGGCGATCACTCGTGGCATAGCCAACACGGGACGGACGATCCGGCTGCCCGTGCATGCAGGAGACACGCTGGCCAGAGTGCAGAAAGCACAAGCCCGTCTCGAGCTCAAGCTCGGGCGGCCGGCAACACTGGTGGAGCTCGGGATCGAGGTCGAGCTGCCGGAGGACAAGCTGATCGAAGCTCTCAGGTTCCGTGCGGAGCCCTTGTCGCTGTCCGAGCCGCTACGGGAAGACGGCGATGCCGAGCTAGGCGACGTTGTCGAGGATCGTTCGGCCGAGTCGCCGTTCGAGGTTGCCGCGACAGCGTTGCTACCGATCGAGATCAACCGTCTGTTGGCGCCGCTCGACGAGCGGGAGCGCGAGATCTTGAAGCTGCGCTTCGGTTTGGACCGGGGCGAGCCGCGCACACTGGAAGAGGTCGGAGAGCACTTCAATCTCACCCGCGAACGCATACGCCAGATCGAGGCGCGTGCGATGTCGAAGCTGAGGCACCCTTCGAGCGATACTGGGGCTCGGGACCTTCTAACGGTCTGAGCCTGGCCCGCTTCCAGCCCGCCCCGAGCGCCAACGGCCCTCGCGGTCGCCTCTGTGGGTTGAGCGCCGGGTGTTTCCAGGAGGCCGTAGCGCATTGGCCGCTCGCTGCCAGCTCAAGCTGACTACGATCGCGGCATGATCAAGAAGCTCGTGATACTGGCCGTGCTCGTCGCGCTGGGTGTGATCGCGGCGAAACGCCTCCGCGGCGACTGACCACTTGGCCGCTTTGCTGACGGGCTGGCGGCGAGAGCCGGCGTTGCGCCCGGCAGCTGGTTATTTGCCGGTGGCCCCGTAAGCGCGCGGGCTGAGGTCAGCTCTCGCGTCTGCGCGAGCCCAGCCACCAGCCCGTGGCCGCGGCTGCGGCGCCCAGCGCGACGGCACCCGCCGACACTGCGATCGCCGGGCGCGGCGGCACAGCTCCTATGCGGTCTCGAACCCGGCTCCAAAGGCTGACGGTTTGGCTGAAGTGGAGGACCTCGAAGTCGTGCTCTCGGGCGTAGCGGTTCAGCACCCGGTCCGGGTTCACGGCGACCGGATGGCCGACGGCCTCCAACATCGGTAGGTCCGTGTAGGAGTCGGTGTACGCATACGACGCGGCGAGGTCGATGCCTCGTTCGGCCGCGAGGGCAACCATCGCCTCGGCCTTGAAGGGCCCGAACGCGTAGAACTGCATCGCGCCTGTGTAGCGACCCTGATCGTCCACTCTTGCCTGGCTTGCAATGCAGTCGTCCGCGCCGAGAAACCGGCTCAGCGGGGTCACGATCTCGTCGGGTGACGCCGAGACGATCACGACGAGGCGTCCTTGCTCGTGGTGCCAGTCGATCAAGTCGGCAGCCTCTGCGAAGATGATCGGCTCGACGATCGCCTCGATCGCTTCGGCGACTATCTCGCATACCCGGTCGCGGTGCCAGCCCCTGATCAGCAGCAGGACGCTCTCCCGGATGCGGTTGAGCTTCTGTTCGCTCGCCCCGAGGTGGAGGTACACCAGCTCGCCGTAGACCGCTCGCAGCGCGGTCCGGCGGCTGATCAAGCCGCCGTGGTAGAAGGGCCGGCCGAAGGCCACCATCGAAGCCTTCGCGATGACCGTCTTGTCGAGGTCGAAGAACGCAGCCTCCAGTGGTCCATAGGTGGCCGGAACGGAGCGCTCTAGGCCCCGCACGGCTCGGCTGCGGCGGCTGTCGCCGGATTGGTCTTGTCCGGGAACTTGCGGCTCGGCGCCGTCGTTCGACGCGGCGTCTTCGCTTGCCGGCCCATCCTCGGTGCTCCGCCGACGGCGGCCGCGGTTTCGGCTGCGACGCCGTTTCGGCGCCGGTGGCTCTGGGGGTGCTTCGCCTCTGGCAGTCCCCACGTTGTCGTCGGGCAGCTCTGGCTCTGGCTCGGGCAGCCCGGGCTCGGGCAGCTCGGGCTCGGGCAGCCCGGCTGACTCGTCCGGCTCCGGAGCCTCTCCGGCTCGCCCTCCGTCCGGAGCGCTGGTCACGAGCCTTGCAGGAGAAGGGTCCGGATCTCGTCGTCTTCGCACTGCTCACTGACGAGCAACACGACTTCGTCCCCGATGCCCAAGGGTGCGTCAGGCCGTGGCACGACCACGTGCCCGTTTCGCACGAGAGCGACGACAGCTGCCCCACGAGGCAGGACGAGCGACCCGAACGCGCTCCCCAGAACTGGCGAGCCCTCACCCAAGGTCACCTCCATGAGGCGCGTGTGGCCGCCTTCGAACTGCAGCAGCCGGACGAGCATTCCTACGGAGACGGCCTCCTCGACCAGTCCGGCGAGCAGATGAGGCGTCGACACCGCCACGTCCACACCCCACATCTCATTGAAGAGCCAGTGGTTCTTCGGATGGTTCACCCTTGCGATCACCCGGGGAACCGCGAACTCTTGCTTAGCCAGCTGTGAGATGACGAGATTGTCCTCGTCGTCACCCGTGGTGGCCACGACGACGTCCATTTCGTCGAAATGGGCCGCCTGCAGGGAAGACACCTCGCAAGCGTCCGCGGTGACGTAGCGAACACCCTCGATCGGCTCAAGCGAGACGAGCCGGTCGGGGTCCCGATCGATCAGCACCACTTCATGGCCACTTCGGGCAAGGTCGTCAGTGAGAAACCGGCCCACGTTGCCCGCACCCGCTATCGCCACTTTCACCGCTGGTTCCCCCTCTCCCTCGGCCCTGGGACAATCGACACGCCGGGGAACAAGGCTTCGAGCTTTGGCTCCACATCGTGGGTGACGATGAGGTGGAGGACATCCCCTTCCTGTCCGACGAGATCATTGACCTCGACTATCGGCATGCCGGCACGGGTCACTGCCACGACGCGGATCCCGTCACCGTGGAGGGCGGCAGGCGGCAACGGGCGTCCCTCCCAGTCGGTGGGCAGGGGCTGCTCGATCAGGTGCATCTGACCCGTTGAGTCGGACCATTCGGTGACCGCCCGTTCGGGCAGGATCCGGCGGAGCACGTGATCGATCGTCCAGGGGACAGTCGGCACCGTCGGGATTCCCAGTCGCTGGAAGATCTCGGCGCGGCGCGAGTCGTAGATCCGGGCCACGACGTTCGGGATCTCGTAGGTCTCGCGAGCGATGCGGGCGCACAGGATGTTGGAGTTGTCGCCGCTGGTGACCGCGGCGAGAGCGGACGCGTGCTTGGCGCCGGCTTCCTCGAGGTGATCACGGTCGAACCCGAAGCCTGCGATTCGCTGTCCTGGCCAGTTGGCCGGCAACCGGCGGAACGAGCGCGGCAGCTTGTCGATGATGGCGACCGAGTGGCCGGCCTCGGTCAGCTCGACGGCGAGTCCCGAGCCGACCCTTCCGCACCCGACGACGACGACGTGCATGGCAACTATGGAACACCCGGTAGCGCGCCGATACAACTCATCGCGCCTTTGACCACCGTCGCAGCCAGGGCGGCCGTGCGGACGATGCGCCGGTCCGGGGGACTGACCGAATCCGCTAATGGCTGCGAGGGCGGCAAAGTAGGCTCCGTGGTCGTGCCAGGCGGAACCACTGACGATCCTGTCGAGCCTGTAGCCGTGGAGGTGACGCTCCCACCAGGTCCGGGTCAAAGCGACACCGCCGACGGCGTCAGATTCAGCCGCCAGGAACTGGGCGATGTCGTCATCCTGCCCGAATCGCTCTCCTACCGCCTGAAGAAGGCGGTGCTCGGTCCGCCGCTGGTCACCGAGCGCCTTTCCGTGGAACGACTCGGCAAGCCGACTGCGCTCGGCGTCCTGTCTCCGGACTGCATCTCCTCCACCGCCTATGGAACTGAGGAGATCCTCTTCGTGCTGGTCAGGGCCGTTGGTGTCGCCGCCTTCAGCCTCCTGCTACCGATCACCCTGGCCGTCATCGTCGTGCTCTTGTTCGTCACCCTCTCTTACCGAGAGGTCGTCATGGTCTACACGCGAGCGGGCGGCTCGTACGTTGTGGCCAGGGAGAACTTCGGGGTGAGGGTGGCGCAGATTGCCGCTGTTGCCTTGATCATCGACTACGTCGTCACCGTCGCCGTGCAGGTCGCGGCGGGGACTGATGCCTTGACGTCCGCTGTTCCGGCTCTCGCGCGCGGAGAGCTTCCCGTCGCGATCTCGGTCGCTGTCGTCGCGCTCATGTGCTACGGCAACCTGCGCGGGATTCGGGAGGCGGGCCGCATGTTCGCCCTTCCGACCTACCTCTTCATCACCGCGACCGGCTCGGTGATCATCATCGGCCTGATCAGGGCCGCGCTTGGTCAGTTACACGCACACTCGATCCATCACCCCGGTGTCGTGCCCATTGGCACGCCCGGCAGCGGACTTTTGTACGGCGCCGGGATCATCATCGTGCTGAGAGCCTTCGCCAACGGAGGATCGTCGCTGACGGGCCTCGAGGCGATATCGAACGGTGTGTCGACGTTCCGCCAACCTGAAGGCCCCAATGCGCGCCGGGTGCTCGTGATCATGTCGACGATTCTCGGCTGCCTCGTGGCCGGGGTGTCGCTGCTCGCCCACATCACCCATGCCGTTCCCTATGTGAACGGCAGCCCGACGGTGCTCTCCCAGGAGGCGAAGTACGTCTTCGGCTCCGCCTGGTTCGGGAGGTTCGGCTTCTTCTTCGTGCAGGCCGCCACGATGCTGATCCTCTGGACGGGCGGCAATACGAGCTTCAACGGTTTCCCGAACCTTGCAAGCTTTGTCGCGGAGGACTCCTTCCTTCCGCACCGCCTCACCCGTCGCGGCCACCGGCTCGTGTTCTCGAACGGGATCATCATCCTCGCAATTGCCGCCGAGGCACTCCTCATCGTGACGCGCTCGCAGGTGGACGTCCTAGTCGGCGTTTACGCAGTCGGCGTCTTCACCGGCTTCACCTTTGCGGGCTTCGGCATGTCCAAGCACCACATCCGCCTGCGAGAAAAGGGATGGAAGTACAAGCTCGTCATCAACGGTTTCGCCGGGCTGTTGTCGCTCAGCGTCGTGCTGATCTTCGTCATCGTGAAGTTCCGAGAAGGTGTCTGGATCGTCGTCGTGCTGTTCATCATCCTCGTACCCACCCTGATCCGGCTTCATAAGCAGTACGACGAGGAGCGCAAGGAGCTCGAGGAGAACGTGAGCAACGCCGTCGTGGCCCCGATCCTTCGTCGCCACGTCGTCCTCGTGTTTGTCGACCGACTGGACCTCGCGGATGCCCGCGCCCTGCAGTACGCCCGGATGCTCGACCCGGACGAGCTTCGGGCGGTGCACTTCGTGCTGGACAGTGCGCGCGCCGCTGAGCTCGAGACCCAATGGGTCCAGCTCGGGCTCTCGCGCTTTCCTCTTGACCTTGTCGAATGTCCCGACCGTCGTCTGATCAGGGCCTCGATGGAACTGATCGCGGACGTGGCAGCCGATGGTCAGACGGAGGTCAGCGTGCTTCTGCCTCATCGCGTCGTCGCAGGAGCATGGCAACGGCTGCTGCACGACCGCACCTCGGACCGCATCGCCGCGTTCGTCGGCGAGCTGCCGAACGTGAATGCGACGATCGTGCCGTTCCAGCTGGGGAAGCGCCGGAGGCAGCTCGTCCCCTGGAAGGCGGGAGGAGAGCAGGGGTCGGCGGCGTTGCACGACGCCGAGTTCGGCACTATCGAGTCGAGCCGGGCGGCGCGAGAAGCGGGCGCCAAGACAGCGGCCGAGCGCGTCGCCGGCTTCCAAAGCGCCGCCACGACAGGTCTGGCCACCGGTGCCGTTGCGATCGGCGACTTGCGCTCGCGCCAGCGTGCCCGAGTCGCAGGGCGGATCCGGACGGTGCGCGTCCAGCCGCGAGCCGGTGTTCCATCGCTCGAATGCACGATCGCCGACGGGACCGGCCAGCTGATGCTCGTGTTCCAAGGTCGTCGGCGCGTAGCCGGCATCGAGCCGGGAGCCCGCGTCGTGGCTGAGGGCATGGTGGCCGTCCGTGGCCACAGCGTTGGTATGGTGAACCCCCTTTATTGGGTTATCTCAACCCCCGACCACGCTGAGGCGCCCTCGGCCGCGGGACACGGCCCTGGCGAAGGCAGGCCCGGTCACAGCTGACCGTCGGTTCGCGAAGGGCCACCGCCCACGTCTCGAGCCCGATCGCCGCCGCGTGCGGCCCGGCGAGCAGCGGCAAGTGACAGTCACTGACCGCCCAATTAATTGCGCAGTTTGAATCTGCTAGCCGCCTACCCTATTCTCCGACCCGACTCGACCAAAGGAGCAAGTAATGCCTCCCCATCTTCTCGCGGCTGGCGGCTACCAGGCCTTCGTGCTCGGTGGGGCCGAGCGAGTCTGGCTAGTGTTCGCGCTCTTGACGGGCGTAGTGGCGGTCGGAACCGCCCTTTATCTGATGCGCGGCGTGCTTGCCGCCGATACCGGCACCGACAAGATGCGTGAGATAGCGGCCGCCATCCAAGAAGGGGCCGGTGCTTTCTTGCGCCGCCAGTTCAAGACGATCGCGATCATCGTCGTCCCGCTGTTCGTGCTCGTGTTCTTCACCGCGACCAAGATCGTCCGTCCTGGGCCTCATGGGACGGTGGCTCTGACGTTCGTGCAGTCCGGGTTTGCCCGGGCGATCGCCTTCCTCTGCGGCGCGATCTTCTCAGGGATGACGGGATTCATCGGCATGAGCTTGTCGGTACGCGGCAACGTCCGCACGGCGGCCGCGGCGCGCGAAGGAAAGCTGCCGCCGGCGCTCAAGGTGGCCTTCCGTACGGGAGGCATCACAGGCCTGCTCTGCGTCGGCCTCGGCCTCATCGGTGCGACGACGATCGTGTTCATCTTCCAGAACACCGCCACAGCCGTGCTGGTCGGCTTCGGGTTCGGTGCGTCGTTGATCGCCCTGTTCATGCGTGTCGGAGGCGGCATCTTCACCAAGGCCGCCGACGTGGGGGCTGACCTGGTCGGCAAGGTCGAGGCGGGAATCCCCGAGGACGACCCTCGTAACGCCGCCACGATCGCGGACAACGTCGGCGACAACGTCGGCGACTGCGCCGGGATGGCGGCCGACCTGTTCGAGTCCTACGAGATCACGATCATCGCCTCGTTGATCCTCGGCTACTCCGCGTTCCAGTCTCTGAAGTTGCCACCCGCGCGCGGCCTGCTCTACCCGCTCATCGTCGCCGGCATCGGGATCCTCACCTCAGCGTTCGGCATCCTGATCGTGCGTGCACGCGAGCGCGACAAGTCAGCGATGGCCCCTATCAACCGTGGCTTTAGGGCCGGTACCGTGCTCACGCTCATCGGGGC
>Ga0326727_10016969_pt1 | contig 15230 bp, 12 predicted proteins | sample MB2enrmetagenome_FD_207643 | JGI IMG/M metagenome (GOLD analysis project Ga0326727, IMG submission 207643) | Lab enriched peat soil microbial communities from McLean, Ithaca, NY, United States - MB29MY | ecosystem: Environmental > Terrestrial > Soil > Wetlands > Peat | place: USA: New York... | reverse complement strand
AACGCTGGGCGACACGACGTTCTTCGAGGAGGAACTGACCCGGCTTAATGGGCGGCCGACGGCCACCATCGCCTCGAAGGAGCGGCCGGTGCCGCTGGAGTATGCCTACTCGGAGCTGCCGTTGGCCACGACGCTCGAAAGCCTGGTGGCGCAAGGCCGGGCGCCTGTCTATGTCGTCCACTTCACGCAACTGGAGGCGGCGCAGAGCGCGCAGGATTTCACCAGCATCAACGTCTGCACGCGCGATGAGAAGAACGCGCTGGGCAGCGCGCTTGAGGGATTTAAGTTCACCAGCCCATACGGGCCGGAGATCAGGAAGTGGCTCAAGCACGGCATCGGGCTGCACCATGCCGGCCTTCTGCCCAAGTACCGGGTGCTGGTCGAGCAGTTGGCGCAGAAGGGACTGCTTAAGATTATCTGCGGCACCGACACGCTCGGCGTGGGCATCAACGTGCCTATTCGCACGGTGCTGTTCTCGCGCCTGTGCAAGTATGACGGAGAAAAGACCGGCATCCTGAGCGCGCGGGATTTTCACCAGATCGGGGGGCGGGCCGGGCGCAAGGGGTTCGACGAGCGTGGCTGGGTGGTCGTCCAGGCGCCCGAACATATCGTCGAGAACCTGAAACTGGAAGAGAAGGCTGCTCGCGACGGCAGGAAGGTCGTCAAACGCAGGCCGCCGGAGAAGAACTTCGTCAACTGGGACAAGAACACCTTCCTCCGCCTGATCGCCGCGCAGCCCGAGCGCCTGACCTCGCGTTTCCAGGTCTCGCATGGGATGCTGCTCAACGTGCTGAGCCGGAAAGGCGATGGCTGCCGGGCGATGCAGCAGTTGATCGCCCGCTGCCACGACTCGCCCAAGGCCAAGAAGGCCCACGTCAAACGCGCCTGGCAGCTTTTCCGCTCGCTGGTGGAGCGGAGGATTATTGAGTTCACCAGCCCGGGTAGCAGCCGACGTAAGGAGGCTCTGACAGAGAAGTCCGAAGTCCGAAGTCCGAAGTCCGAAGTAGATCAGAGCCTCCTTACGTCGGCTCCTGCCAACGAGAGCAAGCTCCGCGTGAACGTCGAGCTGCAGGACGACTTCTCGATGGACCAGACGCTGTCGCTCTATTTGCTGGAGACGTTGCCGCTGGTGGATCCGCAAGCGCCCGATTATCCGCTCGTCCTGCTCACGCTCGTGGAGTCCATTCTGGAGGACCCGGACATCATCCTGCGCAAGCAGTTCGACAAGCTAAAGAGCCAGAAGATGGCCGAGATGAAGATGGCCGGGATCGAATACGACGAGCGCATCGAGGAACTGGAGAAGCTGGAATACCCCAAGCCGAACCGCGAGTTCATCTACTCAACCTTCAACGCCTTTGCGGACAAACATCCCTGGGTCGGCCAGGAGAACATCCGGCCCAAGTCCATCGCGCGGGAGATGTTCGAGTCGTTCCGCTCCTTCTCCGATTACATCCGCGGCTACGAACTCCAGCGGGCCGAGGGCGTCCTGCTGCGGCACCTGAACAGTGTCTTTAAGGTCCTCGCGCAGACTGTGCCCGACACCGCCAAGAATGACGCCGTCCGGGAAATGGAACTCTACCTGGGCACCATCATCCGTCAGGTTGATTCCAGCCTGCTGGACGAATGGGAGAAGATGCGCGACCCGAGGTTCCAGCGCGCCGAGACCAAAGAAGTCCGCCCGCCCGGCGCCGAAGAAGCCGCTGCGGACATCACACGCGACACTAAGACCTTCACCGCCGCCATCCGCAACCGCATCTTCACTTTTCTGCGCGGGCTGGTGAACGGCGATTTCGAACAGGCCATCGCCTATCTCTCCTCACCGGAGGATCCGGACGGCCAGCCCTGGACCGCCAATCGGCTGCAGCAGGCGCTGGACGCCTACCACGCCGATCACGAGCGCATCTGCCTGGACCCGAATGCCCGCAACATCCGTCATACCTACGTGCTGCCCGCCGAAGACAAGCACACCTGGCGCGTCCAGCAGATGCTGGTGGACCCGGAGGAGCACAACGATTGGGTGGCGGAGTTTGAAGTGGACCTCGCTCGATCCCGCGAAGCCGCGGAGCCCGCGCTGCGCCTGGTGCGGCTGGGAAGCTTGACCTGAGAAAGCAACCTCAGCGCTTCAACCGCGCCAGGAGCCTTCGCTCCGCTGGCTCAAGCGGGGGGAAGACGGTTATGCTTTCGGCGCTGGCCAAGGTGCGCGCTTTGGCATCAAACGACAGGAAGCTTGTCCCGCCGGCCAGTTTAAGCGAGGCAACGATAGCGGTGTCGAACGTTCCAAGCTCCAGCTTCCAGGCATATTTGGCGAACAGGGCGTTGCACTCCCGCCGTAACAGGTCCCAATTCATGGGGTCCACATAAAGACGTCCGCCGAAGTCGGCTTCCAGGGTCTGCCATTCCTCCGGCTCCCGCTCCCCGGTGATTCGGCTGAACACGTTGCGCGCTTCCAGCAAGACCACGTGCGAAATGGCGAGTTGCCCGCGATGCCGGCGCATGAATCGCTCGACCAGGCGCCTCCTCTTTACAGCCTCGGTATCCTCCGCATGGGGCTCGAGGTACACGGACGCCAGCCAATTGGTGTCCGCAAAATTCATCGCTCTGCCCGCTTCACTTGCGAACTGTAGCGGAACTTCCTTCCTGAGGACGCCCGGTCAAAGTGCTCGTTCCAGTCAGCGCTTCGGGGACCGATGGCCTGTTCAATAAGCTGGTTGACCCAGGCGTTCAGGTTGGGCTTGGCCTTGGCCTCAATTTCCGCCCTGGGCCGGCGGAGCCGTATCGTGATCGTGTTTGATGTCACACATGCGTTGTACCACACACGACCCGGACGTGCAACTTCATTGTGGGACGGCCCCGGTATCCGCCCCGCTATCGCTCTTCCAATACTCGGATGAGGCTTGGCAGCGCATCGCGTAACCGCCTGGATTTGAGGTGTTTGTGAGGGCGGCCGTTCCTTCTTGTTTCCACATTCTACACTTTTGCTTGCCCTTCGTGGCCGCTTGCCCCGTCCCGCGTCCAGACGGCGGCGCTCCGGTGACACCCTGGAGGCACCCCGGCGAGGCTCCCATGTAGTGGGTTTAACCTTCTGAGGTTGAAGCACTTGTAGTGCGGTTGCCGTCCTCATGCCGTTCCCATGCGCTTTCTGTAACGCGAATTGTTTGCGAATCGAGTACTGCTGCCCGGTGAGCGGACCGGACTGGCCCAAGCGGGGACGACTCCGCAGTTTGGCTCCGGCGGCGATGCAGGCATCCCGCTGTTTTTCGGTCAGGGAGTTGCCGTATTTCCTGGAAGCGGCACTGAGCCGGGCTCGAGAGCGCAGTTGCGCGGGCGTGCGTGGGTCGCGGGGGCGGACGTAAGGCCGGCAAACCTGTTTGCCGTAGCGCACAAACCAGATCCAATCGCCGCATCGGCCGCTCTTGATCGTGCGCTCAAGGCATCGCCCGGAGGGCGCGCAAAATGGGCAGCGGCGACACCGGCGCTCGGCTCTCGCAGGTTGTCTCATATCAGGCACCACGTTGTAAATGACTTGAGCCAGACTCGGGCAAACGCCATTGCTTTTCAACAAGAACCTGTTGGCAATTGTCCCAAGGGCTCATTCTCTCTTAATCCTAAACAGCCGTTGACCCTGCCGCGTTTCGTCCCACGGGCTGGCGGAGACGATTACGGTCCGACGCGCGGGTATTCACGGGAGCTAATCCGGCCATCATTGTCCCCGCGATACTTGCCTCCGTTGCATCAGGAACCGCGGTTGCGTGGCAGCCAAGCAGTGTTAGATTAGTGCTATATCTATGGGAATCTCTCACGAACAGCCTGCGCGGCTCGGCCTTTCCGGCGAGCTTCCCGGGCGCCCAACCTCGGGATTCCAGCCTCGGATAGATGAGTCAGCCCCCGCCATTGCGGATTACGAACTGCTGCGCCGGGTTGGCCGGGGAGCGTATGGCGAGGTCTGGCTTGCACGCAATCTCACCGGCTCGTTCGTGGCGGTGAAGGTGGTATCGCGCAAGGCCTTCGATCACGACCGGCCATTCGAGCGCGAGTTCGAGGGCATCAAACGCTTTGAGCCCATTTCGCGTTCCGATCCCGCCCAGGTAGCAGTCCTGCACGTGGGCCGGGGCGACGGCTTCTTCTATTATGTCATGGAGCTGGCGGACGATGCGAATGCGGAGTGCGGAGCACGGAATGCGAAGTTGGGTGCCACTCCGCACTCCTACGCGCCGCACACCTTGCGCGAAGACATTAAGCGGCAGGGCCGGTTGCCGGTTGCTCAATGCGTTCAGATCGGTCTGGCGCTCACGCGGGCACTGGCGCACCTGCACAAATGTGGGTTGGTGCATCGCGACGTGAAACCTTCCAACGTCATCTTCGTTGGTGGTGTGCCCAAGCTGGCGGACATCGGCCTGGTCGCCAGCGTTGATGCCACACGTTCGTTGGTGGGGACGGAAGGTTTCGTGGCGCCCGAAGGCCCCGGAACGCCGCAGGCGGACCTCTACAGCCTGGGCAAGCTGCTCTACGAAATCAGCACTGGGTGCGACCGGAAGGAATTCCCCGCCCTGCCGCCCGATATCGCCAGCCGGCCCGACCGGGAGGCCCTCGTTGAACTGAACGCCGTCGTCATGCGCGCTTGCCAGTTCGATCCGCACCAGCGGCACGGCAACGCCGAAGCGATGCTGGCCGAGATGGAACTGCTGCGACGCGGCGACTCGGTTCAGCGCGAGCGGAAACTACGGCAACGCCTTGCTTCATTTAAGAAGATTGCCTTGGGATTGTCGGGCGTCGCGGCGGTGGGCCTCACGGCCACAATCCTGGTGCGGGGCGTAGTCCGGGCGAATGTCTATCCCGATGGACCGCCTTCGAACAATCAGCAGGCAGAGGCGCTCTGCGAGAAGGCTATGAACATTCTGCGATATGACGGTGTCGCGGAATTTGCCACCGCTTATACGAATTTCGATCAGGCCATCGCGCTCGATCCGAACTTCGCCCGGCCCTATGTCGGGTTGTTGGAACTTAACGCGCGGGAAAGCGTTCCCGGCCTGCCCACGGCCACAACGGAAGTCATGCGCCAGATCGCCGAGCACCTGGAGCGGCTCGCCCCGCGACTGGCGGCGACGCATGTCGCGCGAGCCATCGTCAACTGGTGCGATTGGAAGTATCCGGAAGCTGAGCGGAGTCTCCTGGAAGCGATCAAGGCTAATCCCAAATACGAGCTTGGCCACACCTGGTATAGCTGGCTGCTGGAGTGCTATGGACGGCCAGAAGAAGGCTTCAAGCAACTGGAGATCGCCCGGAAGCTCGCGCCCTCCAAGGTCACGGTTTATCGTGGCATTGGAAACAACTATTATGCCGCACGCGATTACACGAATGCGATCGCCTGGTATAACGAGAGCCTTCGCTGGGAGCCGCGCCATGCCGCGGCTTATGGGGGCATTGGCCAGTCGCTATTGGCGATGGGCGATTACACCAACGCCTTGGGTTACCTTGAAAAAGCTGATATTTTGTGCGGAGCCGACGAGGCCGCAACCAAAGAGCGCTACGAGTCCCTGCGCCGTGCGGTGAACGGTGGAGGGATTCCTGCTTACTGGCTGTTACAAAGGAAGTGGGCCGAAAGCGATACCAACGCGACCCTTTACTGGAAAGCCGTTATTCAAATTCGCCTGGGAAATACCAACCGCGCGCTGGACCTGCTGCAACAGTCTTTCGACACCCGCGAGCGCGCTGGTAGTTACGATAATCCCTTGAATCAACTCCTTCTCGATGACTGTTGGGATGGCGTGCACGACCATCCGCGCTTCAAGAAGCTGCTCGAAGAAATCGGTTACGAGAAAGTAATGGGCGGGCGCAAGCGCGAACAGACCTGATTCCGCAGGTGGGCGGTTGACTTCGCCGCCTGGCAGACCGCTGAACCTCCTCGATTGCCCAATTGGTATTTGCTGTGCTGGTTCCTCGGTATGGTGTCCTCTTCCTTGTGGGTGAGGTATTCCTCGCCGCGGCTATATCAGGTTGAGGCGTTGATTCTCGCTCGACCTCAGCGGGCCAGTGGTTTGTACCATATCCAGTCCCGGCCCGGTTCAAGCGCGCGCAGTGGGTTGGCCTGGAAGACCTGCGTGAAATCACACCGCCGGCTGTGGCCGTCCACGAAGAGGATGGGCGCTATGAGTTTGTCGGTGTCGTTCCTGAGCGTGGCCGGATTAAACATCTTTCCCGGATGGGCGGAATAATGCCATTGGCCGACGGCGACGGTACCGGCGGTGTCCGTGCCGGAATCCCAAGGATAAGCAGAAACCTCGTGCATCATAATAAACCGCGAGGGTTCCGGCGCCCAACTCTCTTTCTTGCCGGACAGATTGTAGTAAGGATCTTCCGCCACCGCCGGGGGGCTTTGGTAATTGTCCTGCAAGGACCAATTGAAGCGGTAGCTGGCGCCGACAACCTCGTACGAAGTTGGCTTGATCAGGATGCCGGGGAATTCCATGCCGCGATCGGCCGGGCAATGCCAGGCCTCGCGCGCTGAAACATACCGGGCGAGGAGGCGATTGGACGCAGTGGGGTAAAGGGGTTGCAAGTCCAGTCGGGGATCGGTGCCGCCGAGGGCGTTGCCGAAGAGTACCCACGGGTTGGCAGTTGGATTGAACTGTCGCGAGTCCCCGGGAGGGAAAGTCTGCTGGTTGTCATCACCATACAGCGTCAACCCGATGCCAATCTGATGCAGGTTGCTTAGACACTGGGTCATTTGAGCCCCTTGTTTGGCCCTGGACAGCGCGGGCAGGAGCATCGCGGCCAGGAGGGCCATGATCGCGATGACAACCAGCAACTCAATAAGCGTAAACGCTGAATGGGATTTGGGATCCGTATCCAAGACCATCGCATTTCTTGTTGAGTTCGCAAGGGCCGATGGGCTTGTTGGCCACCTCACCTTCCAAGAGCCGAACGCGGCGCTGCGCTTGGAGTTTGTCTGCATGGCTCTATCTGCCCCTCGAGATTCGGCTTCATCAGCCTGGGCGAGCGCGAGACCAGCCCGCTGGTCTTCGCGCCTGTCCAGGGTCCGAGGGTGATGCCTCACTGGCTCAACGCGAAACCCGCAAGGGCGTACGCCGTCCCGACGTTGCCGGGCTGTCCATAGACTATCCAGGTGTATTTCTGGCCGACTTTGGCAAGACGTACATCGTGGTGGTCCACCCTGAAATCCGTCACGGATGTCACGGTCAGGCTGAATTGCGTAATGAACTTGTTGACGGTGGTGTCCAGCAACACCTGGTGGGTGAGGCTGGCCGTCATCACCGGCGTTCCGGCGCGAAACGATTCAGGGTTCGTGAAGTCGGCGCCGGCGCTCGGGTTGAGATAGAACGTCGCTGTCCCCTCCCGGTTGACGATGCGCAGAGGACCGTTATTGATCACCCTTGTCGTCGCGGTGTCGTTGTAGAACGTAAAGATCGCCGTGGACTCATTCTGCGGCGTGCCCGAGAAGATCGTGTCCAAGCCAGTGATGCGGGAAAGATAGCCGTATTGGATGGCCGACTGGGGCGAGAGCACCAGAGCCTGGCCTATCAGTTCCATCGTTACGGTTCCCTTCAAGTCCCCCGGGGTGAGTTCTTCGGCGGGCAGCGGGGTGTGGCTGAGTAGAACCAGCGCGAGTCCGGTAGTAATTGCCGTTGCGGCTCGGCTGGCGAATGTAGTGGTTTTCATTGTAACTTCCTTTCCTTTCCTTTCTTTGGTTGTTGTGTTTCGCCTCCCGTCATGGAAGGCAAAGTGTCTTGTGACCGTTCCAGTAGTCACGGGCTTACCGCGCGATAGAATCTGCGGTCTAACGCGGGTGGGTTGGTGTCCATGATCTCAGCCCTCCCATTTCGATTGGTGATGGTGATCGTGGCGACGGGCGACCAGGCGGCCAGGTCGGTGGAGGACTGGATGGCAAATTGCATGCCGGGCCAGGCTTTGAGAGCGAACTGCGGGACGCCGTTGGTTAGGTTGGCTAGCAAACGCGGGGGTTCGGTGATCGTCAGGAGTTGCCTAGGCCTGACATTTTGGAATTCCTGAGGGGTTCCCGAAGGCCATTCGATGCGGAGTGTCTCCACGTTCGTGGCGTTGCCCAATCCGAAATGCGCGACCAGCGGCACGAGGTTCCAGCCGCCGCCGGTGTTGATTTCACGCAACTGCCAGAAGGTCTTGCCGCCGATCGTGGCCCGCACGCGTACCTTGGCGCCAATGGCGGAGCGGTTGGAGGCGGTGCCAACCAGCTTTACCTCCAGCCAGCTATTGGTGTTGCCGTTGTTATGGTAAAGCGCATTGGGAACCAGGGGGAGGCCTTGATTGCGCGCCAAGAAGAGATCAAGGAAGCCATCGTTGTCGTAGTCCACCCACGCGACGCCGCTGCAATCGCTCTCATTGACCAGCGACTCCGAAAGGATTTGTGTAAACGTCCCGTCGCCATTGTTATGGTAAAGCCCATTACGCCCACCGCCATTGGCTACAAAGAGATCGAGATAACCATCGTTGTCATAGTCACCCCAGGTGCAGCCCCCGGAATAGCCCCCGGCCGGGGGCAAGAGCATTGGACCGGAAGATACGTTCGTGAAGACGCCATTGCCGTTGTTGTGGTACAGTCGGTTTCTCACGCCACCATTGTCCGTAACGAACAAATCGAGCAAGCCGTCATTATCGTAATCGCCCCAGGCCCCGCATTGGGCTCCACCGGGCCACAAGTCAGTGGCGATGGTGTTTGTGAGGATTCGCGTGAAGGTGCCGTCCCGATTGTTGTGATACAAAAAGGTGCGAGCGTTGTCCAACAGGTTAATGACAGTCAGGTCCATATAGCCGTCGTTGTCGTAGTCGGCCCACAAAGCGGCCCAGCCGACGCCGACGTCATTAACTACCGCGCCGGCAGTGATTCGGGTGAAAGTTCCGTCGCCGTTGTTGTGCCACAGCTCATTCCGTGCGCCACTTTGGGAAGGCCCGTTGTCAGTGATGAACAGATCCACAAAGCCATCGTGGTCGTAGTCCGCCCAGGCGCAGGCATCGAAATTGCCAAGCTGGTTGGTGATGCCGCCGCCGCTGACTCGGCTGAAGGTGCCATCGCCGTTGTTGTGATAGAGCATGTTGCGGCGCGTAACCGAAACTGAGTCGCCAGCCGAGACAATGAGGTCCAGATAACCATTATTCTCATAGTCAGCGGCAGCCGCTCCCGTGTGATAGTCCGCGTCCTGCACCGGGTCGCCTTGGATGACTTTGGTGAACGTGCCGTCGCCGTTGTTACGGTAGAAGACATTGGTGAGGTTGTTCCAGTTGGCGACAAACAGATCGAGATAGCCGGTATGACTGAAGTCCCCCCATGCGCCGCGCGTGAACGAGCCCAGGTCGTTGACAATGGCGCCGGTGGTGATCTTGGTGAACTGGGCTTGCTGGCTCAACGCGAGGCTCGTGGGGGCCAGAAATGCCGCAGCCGCGAGGAACAACAGCTTTGTTTTCATGGGCAAAGGCTTCATTCTCATAATTCGTTAACAGGTTGACCGCGGTGAATTAGGACCGGTGTGCAACCTGCCTTCCGCTGGGGGTGCTTTGTTGCTCTGGGCAATTCCGTGGTCATCAACCGTACAAACGGACCGTTTCGCCGGATCTTTCACCAGCGGTGGTGGAATCTTTCGGCACCGATCAGCGGCAGCCTTACGCAGCGCAGGCGAAAAGTCGCGCAAAACGAAGGCGAGGTGTGGGGATGGGCTTCTGGTTCCTCAGAGTGAATTCTCACCCCGTGCCTGAAAGATCGAGGCTTTTCCTCCGTTTGTATGGTGGAATGAAGGACACCGATGGTGCTATCTTCCGCGGCGAAGGCATGAGCCAGAGCGACAATTCCTCCCTCGCCACGCGTGCGAGCTTGCTTGGGCGGCTGAAGGACCTGGACGACCAGGCGAGCTGGCAGGAGTTTTTCGACGCCTATTGGCAACTCATCTACCGCGTCGGGCTCAAGGCGGGGCTGACGGATCAGGAGGCGCAGGACGTGGTCCAGGAAACGGTCGTCGCCGCGGCCAAGCACCTTCCTTCGTTCCAGTATGATCCCAAGGTGTGTTCGTTCAAGACCTGGCTGTTGCGGCTGACCCGCTGGCGGACGATTGATCAACTCCGAAAGCGCCTGCCCGCCAGCCAACCGGTCGAGGCCACTGTGGACGATGACGCCACCGCAACGGCCCTTCTCGATCGTCTCACCGGCGGAGTAGCGCCTGACCTCGAGAAGGTGTGGGCTGAGGAATGGGAGAAGCTGGTGCTGGCAGCGGCCATAGACCGGGCCAGGCAGCAGGTGCGGCCGGAGCAATTTCAGATTTTCGACCTCTACGCGCTCAAAGGAATGCCGGCAACCCAGGTCGCCGGCTTGTTGGGGGTAAGCGTGGCCCGGGTCTATTTGGCGAAGCATCGCGTGGCAAGAGCGGTCCGAGCCGAAGCGCTGCGGCTGGAGCAAATCATGCCTGGCAAAGCCCCTCGGCAATGATTATGTCAGCCAAGGATGCGGAATCGGTAGCCGGGGCGACGACGTCCGGCGCTGGCTGTTCGTCTCATTTCTGTTCCGGCGGATTCGCCAGTCGGGGCACGTGTCGCCCGAGGAAGGCCAAGACCTGTGCACGCAATTGGCTTGCGTGTGGCCCGACCCAGATCAAACGGCCGCAATCTTCGACCGCGATCAGTTCGACGTTTGGCACCGTGCGCGCGACAAATTGGGCGTGCGCACATAGCCGGGGCGGGAGGGTGTCAGGATTGAGATCCCGGCCTCGTCCAGATTCCAACTGAGGGCCAAGGTCTGGTCGTAACCGGTTGCTCCGCCGTGCACTTGGAGAATGATGGGCCGGGCTCGAATTCAACCGGGCCGTTGGCGGTCGCGGTGAGTTCGCTACCGGAAAGCACTTGGCGGAGGAGTCGCCGCGGCCAAGAGGGGGATGCCCCCAGGCACCCCAGCAGCACAAGAGCAACTCCCAGTCCTGCCCAGACAAGCATCCTGTTAGCTCGTCTGCAGCGGCGGCAAGCTCTTGACAATTCTCACTGTTTCGAGGCTGACGGTGATGACCTGGGCGATGAGGCGGATGATGTATTGGGGGTCGTCGGTGCGGTTGGGGTCGTTGGTGATGCCGCTGCGTTTGTCGGTGCTGACCTGGTATTGGTCAATGACCCATTCGAGGGCGGAACGGTTGCCGAGACGGTTTTCGTAAGTCTCCGGCGGGATGCCTTCGAGGGTGAGGAAGTTGTTATAGACCAGCGCTGTCTTGTCCCGGGTGAGCCTCATCTTCTCGACGCGCCAATTGAGCTGGGTGCCGGGTTTCTCGCGGCGCGTAAGCGGATATTCTTTGGCCTGCTCGTAACCGATGTGGAGGTTGGCCAGTTGCTTGCCGGCGGCGGCGAAGGCGCGGAAAACAGCGAAGTCGAGCCAGTGACTGCCCAGCATTCAGATTTCCGGAAGGATTGGAGCGGGAACTATGCTGTCACCGGGTTTCGCAAGTCTCCATAGCTTGCCGTTGATCTCCGCCACGCCTAGCCCCAGGCGTTCTGCTGGAGCGATTCTGGCCGACACGGATTCACCGGGGCCTGGTGATGGGATGCCAAGCGAGTCCGCGACAGCGACGTGCGACTGATACTGGCCGAGCACTATGATCCCCTCGGATTGAAGATACCCGCGGGCTCCGCCGTTGTGGCGGATGCGCCTCATGCAGTCCACTTGCTCGCCTACCGTAGCGACGACCGCTCGCCCGACCCTCATCTCAAGAGCGACACGAAAGAGTTCGTTGACCCTCTTTACGCCTGACTTTAGGGCCATGATTTTGTCCACCTTTTCCCGGTCGAGTTGCAGGAGAACGTTGGGGGGGTAGGGGTGCGTGATCGAAAAGCCAGAAAATCGCGTCTCGGCCATCTGGGTTGAGTGTTGCCTTACGGTCTCGGTTGCCGCCGGTGTTCAGCCGCTCAACTGTGGTGCGAACAATTCCCATGCTCCACTGGGAGCGGGCGCGCGTTGGGCCGAGGTCGGGGCCGCCGTGCTTTTTGGACCCACCAACAATTGTGGGAGCGATTCCAGCCGCTTTGTGCGCCCAGGGTGCTGCGCCAGGCCAGCCGTTGGCGGCCATCAGATCGACGAGGAGGGTGCCGACGGTTTCGTGGGGATCGGTCTCGATCGGCCAAGCAAAAAACACGGCGTCCTTGGCGGCGAGGGCAACGATTACGAACCGGGGCCTGAGTTGCGGGACTCCGTAGTCCGAGGCTTGCAGTATTTTGCCTTCCGGTTGGTAACCCATTTTGGACAACCGGCCGAGGAGGGTATTGCGGTAGTGGTCGAACTTGGCTGAGGCGAAGCCGGGCACATTCTCAAGGAGAACAGCGCGGGGCTTTATGTGCTCGATCATGTCGAGCGCGGCAGGAAACATGTCGCGGTCGTCGTCTGCGCCAAGCTGCTTGCTGGCGATGCTGAACGGGGGACACGGGACGCCGGCGGCAAGAAGGTCTATACCGTGAAAGTCCTGGTGGCGCAGGTGCCGGATGTCCTGCTGGATGACGTTCCAATGCGGCCGGTTCTTCCGCAGGGTGGTGCAGAATTGCGGCTCGTATTCGACTGCGCCTGCGTGGTGGAAGCCGGCCATCTCAAGGCCGAGCGCCTGGCCGCCACCGCCCGCGCAGAGTTCCAGGACGGCAAAACTCATCTGTGCCAAGTTGAACTCATTTGCCGGGTTTCTGCAAGCGGGTAAGGGCGCGGATGATGCGGCTGCCAGCCTGGGCCGGGTTTGCGAGGTCGTGCTCCCAGAGGCGGATGACGTGCCAGCCAGCTTTTGATAGGGCGCGGGTTACGGCCCGGTCCCGGCGCTGATTGCGCCGGAGCTTGGGGAGCCAGTACGCGCGGTTGCTGCCCGGCTTGCGACCGTGTTTTGGGCAGCCGTGCCAGAAGCAGCCATCGACGAAGACGGCGATGCGTGCGCTGTGGAAGACGAAGTCGGGGCGTCCGGCCAGGGGTTGGTGCCTGCGCCATCCGGTGATGCGGGCGGTGCGGAGGATGGAGGCAAGCTTAAGCTCGGTGTCCTTGTTGCCGCGCGAGCGGATGGCGGCCATGACCTGGCTGCGCTTCTTCTTTGTGAACACATCGGGCACGCATGGAAGGATAGCGGATGAATTGGCGTGCCGCCATGTCGTTTACAGGCGTGCCCCGTGGAGCAGGCCCAGGAAGGGCTGGCCGTTCTGAAAGAGGAGGGCGCGGGTGGGGGTTTGGAAGAGGATGTTGTTGTCGGGATAGCCCTGGTCGAATTTGCGGCGGAATTCGGTTTGGAGGTTGTCGTCGGTGTCCTTGGCCTCCCAGAAGCCGTGGAGGCACCAGAAGGAGTCCCGGAGGGCGGCGTCCACGACGATGCGGTGGCCGCGGCTGCCCTGCATGGGGAATTCGGGTTCGAGGGACCAGCCGCGCTGGCCGGCGGCGGCGCGGAGGAGGTCAAGGAAGGGCTGGCGAAGGGCGGTTTCGCGGGTGACGTGGTGCTGGTCGAACTGGGCGAGGGCGGCGTAGTAGGCCTGGACGAGCTTATGAGTTGGCTTGAGGCCGGGTTGCTGGACGCGCGCCATGGAGAGGTTTTACAGGAAGAGGGAGGGGAAGGCTAGAGGAATGAGCGCTCCCTGAAGCCACCCCGAGGCTACCCCGAGGCTACCCCGAGGCTATCTAGTAGCCAACCGGTAGCCACCCGGAGGCTCCCCTCAGGCTACCCCGAGGCTACCCCGAGGCTCCCCTTAGGCTCCCCTCAGGCTCCCCTCAGGCTACCCTTTGGGCGGGAAGCCGGCGGCGCGAACCCCTGGCCAGCGGCGGGTAACGCGGCGAGGCCCCTGTCCAGCAGTTCTGCCGCCTTGGCGTCACGCACTTTCAAAGTGGCGCTGTCGAACACAATGGCGATGACGCGCTGGCCGTGCCGCGCCGCGGTGACCGCAATGGAGTAACCGGAGGCCTTAATGTAACCGGTCTTCAATCCGTCGCAGCCCGCTACCTGTCCGAGCAGATGATTATGGTTGCGCATGGTGACCGTCTTGCCGGCTACGTGGGGGCGGAACCGACGTTCGCGGACGGAGGTATAGCGCAACGTCTGAGGGTGCTTGAGCACCTCGCGGCACAAGACAGCCAGGTCGCGCGCCGTGGTGACGTCATGTTCCTGTCCCCTGCCCGGCGGCAATCCATTGACCGAGTGAAACACGGTGTCGTGCATGCCCAAATCCCGCGCTCGCCGGTTCATGAGTTCGATGAACGCATCCGTGCTGCCGGCGACCTTTTCGGCCAGCGCCACCGCGGCGTCGTTCGCCGATTGGATCATCAGCGCGTACAGCATCTCATCCACGCTAAAGGATTCCTTGTAGGCCAGGTTCACTCGCGACGGAGCGGTGCGGGAAGCCTTCGCGCTCACCGGAATCGGGTCCTGAAGGGAAAGCTGCTTGTGTTCGATCTTCTCCAGGATGATAAGCAGGTCCATCAGTTTGAGCACACTGGCGGGATACCCCTTTGTGTCCGCATGGTCTTCGTACAGAACCTTGCCAGTGGCGGCGTCCACCACAATGGCCCCCAGCCAGGGATCACGGGAAATGGGCCTGTTGCGCGCGGAGAAGGCGGTTCTCGCGGCGGCGGCGTCAGCCGCCGGTTGGCCTGCCGAAAGCAGCAACAGCAGCGCCGAAACCAGCCTGATCATTCGCTTCATCGTGGTCTTCAACGCAGGAATCTAACGGCAGTAGGCAACTCGCGCCAGTGTTTAGCCAGCAGAATGTCGGCCACGACCGCGCACAACGTGGTGGCGCGGGTCAATCGCGACACTCTGCCCATGACCCGCCGCGCCTTCAAGCAGTCTTTAGTAACTCAGGCCAGTCGAAGTCGGGCGTCAACTCGATTTGGCCGCCGGCTTCCAGCGCCGGCTTTTCGCCCTTCGCCTAAACCTGAGCGTCCAGCCGCAATTGAAACGGGAGGGGCCCCTGGCGTTATGAGCGGGAGGGCTCATCCCGCTGGCCGCCCATCGTGCCGAGCCGCCCGGGCTCAGGCCTGCAACAGCTCTTTGACCATCGCCTTTTCTTCCTTCAGCTCGTTGACGGTGAGGTTAATCTTCTCGCGGCTGAAGTCATTGATGGGCAGGCCCTGAACGACTTCGAGCTCGTGGCCGTTGCTGTGGATAGGGAAGGAGCAGATCAGCCCGGGCTCGATTCCGTAGCTGCCATCGGAACAGATGCAGAGGCTATGCCAGTCGCTGGCGTGGACCGGGATGGCC